>Ga0209357_1000130_pt1 | contig 26637 bp, 23 predicted proteins | sample LauGreFBDMM110SD_2_FD_187573 | JGI IMG/M metagenome (GOLD analysis project Ga0209357, IMG submission 187573) | Freshwater lake microbial communities from Lake Michigan, USA - Fa13.BD.MM110.SD (SPAdes) (version 3) | ecosystem: Environmental > Aquatic > Freshwater > Lake | place: Lake Michigan... | reverse complement strand
GCTTTGGGATGGACACCAATATTGTTGTTGATGATGAACTCCAGCCTGGCCAAACCAACTCCAGAATTTGGTAGTTGCGCAAAATCAAAAGCCAAACTTGGGTTTCCAATATTCATCATGATTTTGGTAGCAATAGGTGGCATAACACCCCGCTCTACCTGGGTGACTTCTGTGTCCAACAAACCATCGTAGATGTAACCTGTATCTCCCTCAGAGCAACTGACTGTCACCAAGGCTTGATCCATCAATGTCGAAGTCGCATCACCGCAACCAACGACAGCAGGAATACCAAGCTCTCTGGCAATAATGGCTGCGTGACAAGTACGCCCACCTCGGTTGGTCACGATGGCACTCGCCAATTTCATGACGGGCTCCCAATTGGGATCAGTCATATCGGTGACCAAAATATCGCCAGCCTTCACAAGACCCATTTCAGCAGAGCTATTGACCAACCTCACGGGTCCAGTGCCAATTTTTTGGCCAATCGCTCGGCCTAGCGCAAGCAGACTGCCTTTAGACTTCAATTTATAACGAACTTCGGTCTTTCCAACTTGCTGACTTTTGACTGTTTCAGGACGTGCTTGCAGTATGTAAAGTTGTCCGTCATTTCCATCTTTTCCCCACTCTATGTCCATTGCACGCTTGTAGTGCTTTTCAATCAGAACAGCATATTGAGCAAGCTGCACAACATCTTCATCCGATAGAGAGAACCTGTTTCGCATTTCTGGTGGGACATCTACCGTGGTTACCGAATGACCCAATTGGACTTTTTCCGCTGACGTTGCAAAACGCATCTGAATCAGTTTGGAGCCTAAATTACGTCTCACAATCGATTTTTTATCTTTTGCAAGCATTGGCTTGTGTACATAAAACTCATCAGGGTTGACAGCCCCCTGCACAACTGTTTCGCCTAAGCCGTAACTTGACGTGATAAAAACCACGTCTTCAAATCCCGATTCAGTATCAATGGTGAACATCACCCCCGAAGCAGCCAAATCCGATCTGACCATGCGCTGAACGCCTGCAGACAAAGCCACCTCTGCGTGTGCAAAACCTTTGTGAACTCTGTAGCTGATGGCTCTGTCGTTGTAAAGTGAAGCAAAAACCTCTTTGACCTTGACCAGCACTTGGTCAATGCCCTCAACGTTCAAAAAACTTTCCTGCTGACCTGCAAATGAAGCATCGGGCAAGTCTTCAGCTGTTGCGGAAGATCTCACAGCATAGGATGCTGATGTCGAATGGCCATTGAGTTGGTTAAAGTGGAGTTTAATCGCTTCTTCAAGGTCCTGTGGGAACGGTTGCTCGACTATCCATTCACGTATTTGATGCCCTACTTCGGATAGTTGAGTCAAATTTGCAGTGTCTAATTCAGCAAGTACGCCATTGATACGGTTAGCTAAATCGTTTTTATTTAAAAACTTATTGAATGCATATGCGGTTGTGGCAAAACCCGTAGGAACCAAAACACCATTTGGAAGTTGGGAAATCATCTCGCCTAGGCTGGCATTTTTACCCCCTACATATTCGACATCTGTCATACGTAATAATTCAAAGGGCACGACAAGGTCTGTCGCATGGAAAAGTGCGGACATAGAAATCTCCAAAGTTAAAATAGCCTAATTGCACTGAATGCAATTAGATTTCGACGTGAATCAAGGACTCTTATGTTGTTCTGCTTTGAAAGAGTACGAATCCGTCAAAAAAAATCTGTAATTATTTTGATTTTAGACCTGATTTTTTTCACTGTATGAATTTTTCCTGATCATGACCAACAGATCTGTTTTTTTTGTCTCAGACGGAACAGGCATCACTGCTGAAACATTTGGCAATGCCATATTGGCTCAATTTGAGTTTGAATACCGACACGTCCGTCTGCCATTCATCGATACGATTGAAAAGGCGCATCTAGCGGTTGAGCAAATCAATTCTTGCTTTGAAAAAGATGGTCTCAAACCCATTGTTTTCACCACACTGGCCAATGAGAAAGTTTTGGAAGTTGTGAACCAAGAATGCAAGGGCATGATTCTTGATATGTTCAGTAACTTTGTTAATCCGTTAGAGACAGAATTTAAAACCAAGTCAAACCATCGAATTGGTCGTTTTTCTGACGCAAGCAAAAGCAAGGCTTATCAAAATAGAATAGAGGCCATCAATTTCAGCTTAGCCCACGATGACGGGCAAACACAAGTCGATCTAGACAAGTCCGATGTGATCTTAGTAGGCGTGAGTCGCAGCGGAAAAACACCCACCAGTTTGTACTTGGCAATGCAACATGGACTGAAGGCCTCAAACTATCCTTTAATTCCTGAGGATTTTGAGAGGCAAATGTTTCCACCAGCTCTGCTGCCTCATTTATCCAAGATATTTGGTTTAACGATCCACCCTGATCGCTTGAGCGAAATCAGAAATGAACGCCGACCTCATTCTCGTTATGCAAGTCTTGATAATTGCAAAATGGAAGTACGTGAAGCAGAGTCAATGATGCGACGGTATGGCATACGTTGGCTTTCAACCACCACCAAGAGTATTGAAGAAATTGCAACGACTATTTTGCAAGAAATCAAGCCCGAAAGGCTGATTTACTGATCACTTCAATTATCGAGTGCAGCTATCGCTGCCTTAGCTATCTGGGCATCCTCGTTGGACTTGACCCCACTGACCCCGACCGCCCCAATTGTTTGTCCGTCTTTGATTATGGGAACGCCGCCTTCAAGTAGGCCTTCTAAGAGAGGCGCACTCAAAAAAGAATAGCGCCCAGAATTAATAATATCTTCGTAAACTTTACTTTCTCTACGTCCTAATGCCGCCGTATGAGCTTTGGCTGGGGCAATGTGCGCTGACACTGGCGCAGCACCATCTAGCCTTTGAAGCCACAATAAGTGTCCACCATCATCCACTATGGCGAAAGTTACAGCCCATTGGTTTTTGTTAGCTTCTGCCTCTGCAGCTGCTGCCATTGCCTTAACATCAGACAATTGAAGGAAATATTTGGTTTGCATATGAATTTTTGGCAGTGAAAAAAGTACTTTAGCTTAGCATTTGAGGTGTATTCAAAATAATCTTGATTTAGATACAATTATCCCCATGTTGTAATTACATATCTTTAAGGAGATTACGATGACAGACAAAGTTGAAACTATTGGTTTTCGCGATTTAAGCGTTGAAGCTTCTGACAGTAACAGGGTTCTTCGCAACACCTACTGGCTACTCACCTTGACTCTGCTGCCCACTGTTTTGGGTGCTTGGTTCGGTATTGCAAGTGGCGTAAGTTACTACCTGTCAGGTGGACTTGGCTTGGTATTCTTTTTGGCCGGAACATTCGGTTTTGTTTATGTCATAGAAAAAAATAAAAATTCTTCGCTTGGCATTGTTTTTTTACTCGGCTTTACCTTCTTTATGGGACTGATGCTTTCGCGGCTTATCGCGATGGTTTTGGGTTTCAAAAACGGTACCGAAATTGTGATGACCGCTTTTGGTGGTACGGCAGGCGTCTTTTTCGTAATGGCCTCTTTAGCTACTGTGATCAAAAGAGATTTATCCAGCATGGGTAAGTGGCTTTTTGTCGGGGTCATCGTCCTGATGGTTGCCAGCATCATCAATATCTTTGTTGGTTCCAGTGCTGGAATGTTGGCTATATCTGTTTTATCGATTGGCATATTCAGCGCCTTCATGCTCTACGATATCAAGAGAATCATTGATGGCGGTGAAACCAACTACATCAGCGCGACTTTAGCCCTGTACATGAATGCAATTAATATTTTTCAAAGCCTTCTCATCCTTTTGGGGATCATGGGCGGCGACAAAGAGTAAAAACATTTAAAACATATAAAAAGTAAAAGGCCTCTTAATGAGGCCTTTTTTATTTGAGCTCAAAAACAGCCATGCTTTCTACATGCGCAGTATGCGGGAACATATTGAGCATTCCGGCCGACTTACACACATAACCAGCTTGATGCACCAATAAGCCAGCGTCTCTGGCAAGGGTTGCAGGATTACAGCTTATGTAGACAATCCTTTTCGGGGCAGACCAATTAGTCAATTCCTTTTTTTGAATTAGGCTCACAAGCGAATTGATCAATGCATGAGCCCCTTCTCTGGGTGGATCAATCAGCCACTTATCAAAAAATCCAAGTTCATAAAGCTTTTCATCTGTCACGTCGAAAAGATTTTGTGCATAAAAGTTGACGCTACAAAGCCGGTCAGGTGAGATTGAGTTCAATTTGAAATTGAACTGAGCCAAATCAACCATCGACTGACTACCCTCTATTCCGATGACCTCTTTTGCAAGAGTTGCTATAGGTAAAGTAAAGTTTCCTAATCCACAAAACCAATCAATGATGCGATCGGTCTTTGAAATGTCCAGCAAGCTGACTGCTTTTGAGACCATCACTTCATTGATAAACGGATTTACTTGTGTGAAGTCGGTTGGGCGAAATTTCATCACAAGATCGAAATCAGGTAATTCGTAGCTCAGCATCTGCGACTCAGAGTCAACCCCCTCAGAGTCCATCAACTTTACCGACTCAGGACCCTTGGACTGCAACCACCACTGAACCCCATACGCTGTTGCAAAACGCCTTAAAAGTTCTAGGTCATGGGGACTTAATGGATGCATATGGCGAAGTACAAAAGCAATCGTGGTTTTTGTACACGCCAACTCGAGTTGTGGACAATCTTCTCTGGCTTCTAAGCTTTCAATTAAAGCCCGAAGTGGCAAAAGCAACTGGGACACCTTAGCTGGAAGAACTTCACAGCTAGACATATCCGCGACATAACTGCTTTTTCGCTCGTGAAATCCGATCAGTACTTTCGCTTTTTTTCTAACGTAGCGAACTGAAAGCCTGGCTCTGTAACGATAGTACCAATCTAAGCCATGAATCGGTCTTAATATGAACTCAGGTTTGACCTTGCCTAAATGCCAAAGATTATCTTCAATGACTCTCTGCTTAATAGCGACTTGGGCGCTAGGGTTCAGGTGTTGCATCTTGCAACCACCACATGCATTTGAATGTAGTCCAAAATAAATGCATTGCGGCTTTACCCGCTGAGAAGATTCTTTATGAATATGGCTTAAGGTACCTAATTCCCAGTTATTTTTTTTCCTGTGTACATTCACGTTCACCAACTCAAAAGGCAAGGCGCCTTCAACAAAAACCACCTTGCCGTCCGCTTTGTGGGCTATTCCTTGGGCATCAAGGTCGAGCGACTCAATCAATAAAGGTAATTGCTGATCTTTGGGGGCGAAAGGAGGACTCTCGCCAGAAGGAGTATTCTGAGTCATTAAAAGGATTAGCGTTGAGGCAAAAACTTCACCGGATCAACCGGCTTACCCAAACGCCTTAATTCAAAATGCAACTTGACCTGCTCGGAATCCGAATTACCCATTTCAGCAATTTTTTGGCCTTTTTTAACCGACTGATCCTCTCTGACCAGCAAGGTCTGGTTGTGAGCATATGCGGTCAGATAAGTATTGCTGTGCTTAACAATAATTAAGTTTCCATAGCCTCTCAACCCAGCGCCTGAATACACAACCTTTCCATCTGCTGCAGCTAAAACAGGGTCGCCACTTTTCCCCGAAATATCGATGCCCTTGTTTTTGGAGTCATCAAAACTTGAGCTGACTGGCCCTTGTGCAGGCCAAATCAACTGAAAGGAATCATCTGATCCTTCGTTTCGCACTGAACTCGCTGAAGGCTGCTCCACCGCAGGTGTATTTTTCTTCTCCTCGGTCGTATTGGAAACGGTACCGAGCTGAACTGGTTTGGCTATAGCTACTTCTTGGCTTGGATCTGCTGCGGGTGGTGCAATTTTTAAAACCTGACCAACGTCAATAACATTCGGGTTCTCGATGTTGTTCCAGCGAATGATGTCACGCCAATTTTGCCCATGATCCAAGCCTATGCGGATCAAGGTGTCACCAGGTTTAACCGTGTAATAACCCGGCTTATTTGTGTTTTCAGCTATAGGCGCCACCTTGGGCGGCTCCGATGGGCTAACTGCGGGTGGTGTGTTTTTTTGCGAGGAAGGTGTTGAAGTTGACTTGGCTTTACCCGTGTTCCTTTCTTCAACAGGCGCGGGAACACTTCTACCAAAGCCAATACAACCTGAAACAAAAAATAAAGTTAGCAGGGCTGTGAAGCGAAGAAAAGGAAAAGAAGAAAAAAATGGATGCATAAACATCAAGCCACACCTGAACGTAAGGGAACAAAATTTACCGGTTCCAAAAAAGATCGCTGATAACTGTTTTCAAATTTATCGATGACAACCAAGACCTGAGAGCCCTGCTCGTTTTCAACAGGTGCGACCAAACGACCACCCACGGCAAGCTGATCAAGCCATGCTGTCGGGATATTTTCGCCTCCGGCAGCTGAAATAATCCCCGCATAGGGGGCTCCCTGGGCAAAGCCCAACATTCCATCGCCTAAGATCAAGTGGATATTGGGAAACCGCATTGGCCGCAAGTTTTCCTTGGCTTTTTCATAAAGACCCTGTATGCGCTCGATGCTATAAACCTCTTTAGAAACTTGACCCAAAATAGCCGCTTGGTAACCACAGCCCGTTCCAATTTCAAGAACCCGAGAGAGCTTGCCTGTGATCATCAAATTTTTGCCTTGACGCAAAAGCTCAATCATTCTTCCGATGACATTAGGCTTAGAGATTGTTTGCCCAAAACCTATGGGCAAACTGGTGTCCTCATATGCTTGATTTGCCAACGCTGTGTCTATAAATTTATGCCGCTCAATGCAAGAAAAAGCTTTCAACAGCATCTCATCCTGCACACCTTGTTCAGCCAATTTTTGAACCATGCTTTCCCGAACTTTTGTAGAGTCTAGTCCAACGCCAGAAGCCAAAGTCGCAAATGAATCTAAGGCAGATGATTTGTTTGAGCTACGAAACTGGGAAGAGCCTTTTGCAAGCTGCGCTTTCTTCGGCGCGAGCCCATCAACCTTAGCTGGGAAGCTAGGTTTTTGCTTCATGCAATTTTTTCCCAATTTTCAGCGACTGTCTTCCAGTGCGTTAATTGAGCATGTTCGGTCAAATCAACCTGAAGAGGCGTGATTGAAACATGCCCTTGTGATGTCGCAAAAAAATCGGTGTCATGGGCTTCATCTCTGGCGGGTCCAGCGCCACCAATCCAATACATCGTCTCTCCACGTGGACTTTCCTGAGTGATAACACGCTGAGCAGGGTGTCTACGCCCTAAGCGACAGACTTTGGGGGGTCCTAATTGACCCACTGGTAAGTTGGGAATGTTGACATTCAAAAGCCAAGGAGAAGAACTTGCTTGATGAGAAGACATTAAATCTTGAACCAAATGCTTTGCATATGCCGCAGCATCTTGAATACGTACCCAATCTCTGTCAACTTGCGAAAATGCGATAGCTGGAACACCCATCAGATAACCCTCCATTGCTGCGCCAACAGTGCCAGAATAAATCGTATCGTCACCCATATTGGCACCATTATTGATACCAGAGACTACCAAGTCGGGTTTGTAGCCAAGTAAGCCAGTTAAGGCAATATGAACGCAATCCGCCGGCGTACCTGTGACGTATCGAAAACCATTGCTGGCAGTGCGAATATAGATGGGTGAATGCAAAGTCAGCGCATTTGATTTAGCACTGTTATTTTGCTCTGGCGCAACAACCTCAACTTGGGCAATATCCTTCAATGCTTCATACAAAGCGATAATGCCAAGCGCTTGGTAACCATCATCATTGGAAATAAGAATTTTCATGCTGCATCCCGTAAAGTGTCATTGTATGGTTTGAGCGTGCAAATGGAAAAAGTCCTTTTCAACCCTATTTGTGGTTTACATAAAATGAATCCCATACTACTTAAAGAAAGATGACAATGAAAGCTTGGCTATGCGAAAACCCAGTTGGTGTCGAAGCTCTGAAGTGGGCAGATATGCCAACGCCCAACCCTGGACCGGACGAAGTGCTCATTGAAATTAAAGCGGCCAGCTTAAATTTCCCTGATATTTTAATTGTTCAAAACAAGTACCAAATCAAGCCTAGCCTGCCCTTTGTTCCTGGCTCAGAGTACGCTGGCGTCATTCAAGCAGTAGGATCTGATGTTAAGCATCTGGCTATTGGTCAAGCAGTGGCGTGCTTATCAGGCACGGGGGGATTTGGCACACACACTTTAGCTCCTGCCAAACTGTGCGTCCCACTTCCCCATCAATTTCCCATGGTTGATGCCGCGGCTTTCATCATGATTTATGCAACCTCTTACCATGCATTGGTTGATCGCGCAGAGCTGAAGGCGGGTGAAACAGTCTTGGTATTGGGCGCAGCAGGCGGCGTAGGGTCAGCCGCCATTCAAATCGCAAAAGCAATGGGTGCCAGAGTCATCGCTGCGTCATCCACGCAAGAGAAGTGTGAACTTTGCAAAAAATTAGGTGCCGACGAAGTCATTAACTACAGCACAGAAAATTTGCGCGATCAAATAAAATTATTGACGCAAGGCAAGGGGCCTGACGTTATTTATGACCCCGTAGGTGGAGATTTTGCTGAACCCGCGTTCAGATCTATTGCCTGGCGCGGTAGGTACTTGGTGGTCGGTTTTGCCTCTGGCCCGATCCCATCTTTACCCCTAAATTTGGCTCTTTTGAAAGGTGCATCTATCGTGGGTGTTTTTTGGGGGGATTTCGCCAAAAGAGAACCCAAAGCAAATGCCCAAATGATGGAAACGCTGCTGGAGTGGTATGGCAGTGGAAAAATAAAACCCCATATCGACTCGACCGTCAATATGGAAAATCTTCCTCAAGCCTATTTGCGAATGGGTTCGCGTGAGGTCATGGGAAAGTTGGTACTTGTCAACTAAACTGTCATAGCAAAATAATGGCAAAATCTGAACTTGAAAGAAGGCTTTTTTGCTAGTTATGTTTTATTCAACTTCTAAGGTGCTCAATGAGTCAAATTTTGCAATCCCTTTATAAAACTCTGTTCGCAGGGTTGGTGTTATTGATTTTGGTTATCTGGATAGCCTCATCTGTCTCTGGCCAGCCCATACAGTTTGGTCACGCTTGGGGAACGTTTGTGATGAGATGGCTTCATGTCGTTTCTGGCACCATGTGGATTGGCTTGCTTTGGTATTTCAACTTCGTTCAAATACCATCCATGGCCAGCATCCCTGACGAGCAAAAACCAGCCATCAGCAAAGTTATTGCCCCGGCAGCCTTGTTTTGGTTTCGTTATGGCGCACTAGCAACTGTGATCACTGGTTTGCTTTTGGCTTGGATGCAAAAATACCTTTTCCTTGCCCTCACGCTTCAAGTTCCATTCGCTGCCATCGGTATCGGAATGTGGATTGCCTTGGTCATGGCCTTCAATGTTTGGTTCATCATTTGGCCTAACCAGAAAAAGGCCTTAGGTATGGTTGTCGTCGAGCCTGCTGAAAAAGCCAAGGCCGCCAGAACTGCAATGCTGACCTCACGTATCAACACCCTGCTTTCAATCACCATGCTTTACATGATGGTTGCCCAACAAAATGGTGGACTTTAAGCTCTAAAGCAAATTAGCCAACAAAAAACCGCGCCAAGTATGACTTGGCGCGGTTTTTTTATTTCTTTGGTTCCGAAGAGTCTAGTCGTTCCTTTTCTCGTTTTAATTTTTCCTGCTTAAGTTCTTTAAGCTGAAAATAAGCAAACACGAAAACAAGAAGAAAGATTCCCAATTCAATCCACATACCCATGGTGCTGGCTCCTAGGGATTAGGCAGCTACGGGCAGTTTTTCTGTGAAACCCAATTTGGTCAGCGCTGTTTCAAGGTGCGCAACACTGCGATCGATGTTGTGCAGTTTTTCTAACCCGAACAAACCAATCCTAAAACTCATAAAGTCTGGGCGCTCGTCGCACTGCAACGGAACACCGGCCGCAGTCTGAAGGCCTAGGGCCAAAAACTTTTTACTGTTTTGGATATCTGGGTCGGTTGTGTAACTGACAACCACACCAGGAGCTTTAAAGCCATCAGCGGCAACACTGACAATGCCGCGACTTTCTAAGAGATCGCGAACACGTGAGCCTAAATCGATTTGCTCTTGACGGACCTTCTCAAAACCGTACTCCTTTGTCTCTTGCATGACTTCACGCAAACGGGATAGCGCATCGGTAGGCATGGTGGTGTGATAAGAGTGAGTACCCTTTTCATAGCCTTCCATGATTTGAAGCCACTTTTTCAGATCACATGCAAAACTGGAACTTTGGGTGGTGTCGATATGCTTTCTGGCACGCTCGCTGAGCATGACCATGGCACAACATGGGGAACCGCTCCACCCCTTTTGAGGGGCGCTTACAAGTACATCCACGCCAGTAGAAGCCATATTGACCCACATGGCACCAGAAGCAATACAGTCTAAAACCAGCAAACCGCCAACTTGGTGAACAGCATCTGAAACAGAACGCAGGTAATCATCAGGCAAGATCATTCCAGCGGATGTTTCAACATGAGGGGCAAAAACAACCGCTGGCTTGTGCAATGCAATAGCGGCAACAACCTCTTCAATAGGGGCAGGTATCCATGAAGATTGTGGGTCATGCGGATTCAACGGGCGAGCTTTCACCACAATAGATTCAGAGGGAATTTGGCCCATATCGAAAATTTGTGACCAGCGGTAGCTAAACCAGCCGTTGCGAATGACCATGACCTTTTGACCATGCGCAAACTGACGCGCCACAGCTTCCATTCCGAAAGTGCCACTTCCGGGAACCAGCACACTCGAAGGAGCTTGGTACACCTCTTTTAATATAGAAGAAATATCCTTCATGACCCCCTGAAATTTCTGGGACATGTGGTTCAGTGCTCTGTCCGTGTAAACAACAGAGAACTCTAAATGTCCATTGGGGTCAATATCAGAGAGTAAGCCAGCCATAGAAATACTCCAGTAAAAGGGGCAAAAAAGTGGGGTGGCTGACGGGACTCGAACCCGCGACAACAGGAATCACAATCCTGGACTCTACCAGCTGAGCTACAGCCACCATTGATAAGTAATTATAAGACTTGATTAAACTAAAGGAATCAAGGTTGTTTCAAAAGGTTACCAGAGGAAGGTTTTTCAGATACGTACTCGACTTTGAATAAGCTCTTCAAAAAGCTGAAATAAGCCATACTTTCTGCTGCAGTCCAAGCTTTTGAATATTTAGAGACAGAGTCTTTACGGTCTGCTACAGGAATGGGGGGCAATACAGCATTGATTTTTAGAACACCATAACCTTTGCCACCCAAGTCAACGCCCACCATCAAGGGAAGTTTGGTTGTGTCAGAACGCATGGCAGCCTCGACCAAAGCTGTTGGCAGCTTTTGTGTTTGTTCACGAGAAATTACAACAGGCACTTGCAGCTTTGCCAATGACATGTCTTTTTGCCAAGACACCAGATTTTCTTTGCCTTCTTTTTTTGCCAGATCCAAGGACTTTTGCGATAAAACAGCTTGGACAAGCATTGGTTTGATATCTTCAATTTGAAGACTGGCTGAAGGCTTATGAGCAACCACTCTTGCCGATACCAGCTGATTAGCGGCTGTTTCAATCGCTTCAGTATTGTTCTTTTTTTCTATAGCATCAGAACTGAAAATAGCCTGAAGAAGCTTAGGGTTGGACCAAGGTGCCTTTGCTGCGCTTGCAGATTGCTTTGAAATATCTCTTGCGACTTGGACATCCAATTTCAATTTCTGAGCAACAGGCTTCAAACTATCGGATTGCTCATACACCATATTTGAAAATTGATCTGCAAATTCAGCGTATTTTTTCTTGGCAAGATCGCGTTTTAAATCTTGCTCAAGAGAAGCTTTAGCTTCTTGGAAAGACGATTTGGCAGAGGACTTGATATCGGTCAGGCGAATGAGGTGAAATCCAAATTCGGTTTCAACAACATCACTTATTTCGCCTTTTTTCAGAAGGAAGGCAACATCTTCAAAAGGTTTTACCATCGCACCGCGAGCAAAAAAATCCAGATCACCGCCTTTGGTAGAGGAACCTGGATCTTGAGAATTTTTTACAGCCAACTCAGCAAATGATTCAGGTGATTTACGAAGACTGGCAAGAAGAGTTTGCGCCTTTTCAAGCGCAAGTTTTTTATCTGCAGCACTGGCATCTTTAGCTGCAGAAATAAGAATGTGACTGACACGACGCTCTTCTTTGGCGTTAAGCAAATTTTGATTTTGTTCAAAATAGGTCTTTAAGTCGGATTCAGAAACTGAAATGGTTTTTTCAACAGTTGGCAGATCTAGAACAACATACTCAATATCAACAGTCTCAGACGTTTGGTATTCCTTGGCATGCTCAGTAAAGTAGTTTTTGATATCTTCTTCGCTAGGTTTTGCAGAATCCAAGTAATCAGAAGCTGAAAAAATAGCCACTTGAATTTCACGCTGCTGCAAAAAAGCATCCAGTGTTGTGGCAGCTTGTGATGGTGGAGAAAAACTGCTGGAACCAACACCCCCAATGACTTGTCTCACAGACAAGTCGGACCTGACACGTGACTCAAAGATTTCTGGGGTCATGCCCTGCGCACTGAGGAAAGCTTTGTATTTTTCAATATCAAAGGATCCATCTGAGTTCTTTAGAGAGGCGAACGAATCAACCTCGCCTATAGCCTTTGCTAATTTTTGATCTGAAATTTTTATATTCAATTTAGCGGCACTGACTTCCAAAACCTTTGAGCGAATGATTCTTTCAAGGGCCATGAACTTCATGGCAGGTGTATCGAACATTGCGACATCCATGCCAGGCATGGAAGCGGCCATGCGGTCGACTTCGGTCTTATGGGCTTGATCCCATTCAGCAACAGAGATTTCACGCCCATCTACTGACGCCGCTTTGGCACTTTTATCATTGAATCGGTTGTATCCATCAACGCCAAAGAACACAAAGGCGGGAAATATCAAAACAATCAGCAGAATATGCATGATTTTTTTGTTGCGCTGAATATATTCAAACATAGATGGACTCTGATGAAAAGAAAGGCGAACCCAAGTTCGCCTTTAAAAAGATTGGTGGGTGCTGACGGGCTCGAACCGCCGACCTACGCCTTGTAAGGGCGCCGCTCTACCAACTGAGCTAAGCACCCAACCTTAAACAATCAGTTTAAAGCATCCTTCAATGCTTTTCCCGCTCGAAATTTTGGAGCCTTAGAAGCCTTGATAGTGATAGATGCGCCTGTAGCTGGATTACGGCCATTGCGCTCTTCGCGATGAGAAACTTCGAAAGTACCAAAGCCAACCAAAGAAACTGCATCACCTTTTTTTAATGCAGAAGTAATGGTATCCAAAGCAGATTCCAGTGCCCGAGTAGCAGCAGCTTTAGAAATATCGGCATCAGCCGCAATGTGTTCAATCAATTCAGTTTTATTCACAAAAGTCCCCTTGACATCAGGTGTGATTATTGGGTTAAAGTAAAGCAAGATGGTTGCGTGGAGATTCCCGCGCAAAGGTATTCTAGTAGGTTTTATTTTATTGAAGGGCCACGGCTGCGCAGCTAAACCTATTTGAGAAATCCTGCAATAGCACGACCTACATCCACACAACTTGCTTTTCCACCCAAGTCGGGGGTGCGCGGGCCTTGGTTTGCTGGGTCTAAGCAAGCTTCAATTGCACTGATGACTTTATCGTGCGCCTCTTTAAAGCCCAAGAATTCCAGCATCATTGCTGCACTCCAAATTTGGCCAATAGGGTTAGCGATTCCTTTTCCGGCAATGTCAGGTGCTGAACCATGTACCGGCTCAAATAACGAGGGAAATGTCTTTGTTGGGTTAATGTTGGCGCTTGGGGCGATAGCTATGGTGCCAGTACAAGCTGGGCCAAGATCGCTCAAAATATCACCAAACAAATTACTGGCAACGACGACGTCAAAGAAATCGGGGCGCTGAACAAAATGAGCAGTCAAAATATCAATATGGAATTTATCCATACGGACATCAGGGAAATTTTTTGACATCGCAACAACACGCTCATCCCAATAGGGCATGGTAATGGCAATACCATTGGATTTTGTGGCGCTTGTCAGGTGTTTTTTGGGTCTTGACTGGGCTAAGTCAAAAGCAAATTTCAAGACGCGGTCAACCCCAACTCTGGTCATCACAGTTTCTTGCATGACAATTTCTCTAGGGGTTCCTTCGAACATTCGGCCGCCAATACTTGAATACTCGCCTTCAGTGTTCTCACGAACAATGTACATATCAATCTCACCTGGCAATCTTGGCGAACCGTCAGGGCGAACCACGGGAGCAATCACACCTGGCATGAGCCTGGCAGGTCGAAGATTGATGTACTGATCAAACTCACGTCTGAACATTAAGAGAGAGTTCCATAAAGAAACATGGTCAGGAATTTTTTCAGGCCAACCAACTGCACCAAAGAAAATGGCATCATGGCCCATCAACAATTCACGCCAGTTGTCGGGCATCATCTTTCCATGCTTTTCATAGTAAGGCCAGCATGCAAAATCAAACACATCAAACGCTAATGGGATATCAAAACGCGTAGCCACTGTTTCCAAGGCTCGCAAACCTTCAGGCATGACCTCTTGCCCAATTCCATCGCCCGCAATGATTGCAATACGTTTTTTTAACAAGCATCAACCCCTATAAATTACTTCATAGCAGCACGAATATGCGGTACAGCTTTTTTTAAATAGTAAAACATTGACCAAATGGTCAAAAAGGCAGCAAGCCATATCAGTACAGTTCCATACAATCTGGTATCGAGCCAACCCCATAAATTTCCATCAAACAATAAAAAAGGAATGGCAACCATTTGCAGTGTTGTCTTTAACTTTCCCAACAAATTGACGGCAACACTTTTGGCCGCGCCGATCAGCGCCATCCACTCGCGCAGTGAAGAAATAGCTATTTCCCGACCGATGATGAGCAATGCAACGATGACATCAACCCGCCCCAAATCGACCAGAACAAGCAAGCTGGCACATACCAAAAATTTATCAGCAACCGGGTCTAAAAATGCACCGAAAGCTGATGTCTGATTTAATTTTCTTGCCAAATAGCCATCCAACCAGTCTGTGAGCGCAAAGAGAATGAAGAGCACGGTTGCAATTGCATTCTTAGTTTCGATGTCTAAGGGGACATCGAAAATAAAAACGATGAAAGGAATGGCCGCAATACGCGTCCAAGTCATGATGTTGGGAATGCTAAAAAACATAACTTCAGTCGTACGCAATAAATGCTTTGCCTTGAAGCGGACCATTGACCAGTTGTTGGACTCTCTCTTCAGAGGGTACAAACATAATCTTATCCCCTAAAGCAATTTCAGCTTCGCAGTGTTTCAATTGAAAAACGACACGAACACCAAGACCTTTGACAGTACCTCCAGACTGAAAGCTCGAATTAGCTTCCTGAGTTTGTAAAGGCTTTATTTGAATAATTCCTTCTAGTTCTTGGATGTTTTCTTGAAGATTGCACTGAAGGTATTTACCAAATCGACATCTCGCTTCGGTCAGAGAGAGGGACTGGATCAGGCTCAAACGTAGCTGGGATGGATCCCTTCTGTCTGCTTGAACTTTGACCTGCGCAACCAAGAGTTGATCTTCCAAGATATTGTGCTTATTGGAATTGAAAATATTTTCATCAGCGCTAAGTTCAAAGACCTCGCTCATGTCGTCCATCTCAAAAATGTACAACTTGCCTCGCGTTGTGTTGATAAATCGATAGTTTTTGACCATGCCAACAACCCACTGCGGGTCCTTGGTTTCAGTCAGTTCACTCAAAGATCGCTTGATGAACTTTCTGACCTCCGTGGCATATTCTTCAAACAAGTGGCCGGACAGGTGAAAACCCAGGGCAGACTTCTCATGGGTCAAACGCTCTCGAATTGTCCAAGGGTTGGACAACTTCAATTGGGGCTCCTCTGAATGCGCTCCATGCCCAGCATCAAAAAGCCCTACTTGGTGCAGATTATTTTCTTGCGATTGCGCATATTCCCAAGCCAAATCTACCGAAGACAAAACAGAAGATCTGTCCGAAGAAATACAGTCAAAGGCACCAGACTTGATGAGCGCCTCTACCGTTCGCTTATTAACTTTAGATCTGTCAACTCGAGCGCAAAAATCAAATAGGCTGGTGAAGCTTCCACCTTCACTGCGAACTTCAACAATTTCTGAAATAGCCAATTGACCTGTGCCTTTGATCGCCCCCAATCCGTAACGAATCGATTTGATTGAAAGGGGAATGAACACAAATTCTCCAGTGTTCACGTCAGGGCTTTCAAAACTTATCCCAAATGAAACTGCATCATCAAAAAGAATTTTGAGCTTATCTGTATCCCCCATCTCTACCGTCATATTGGCGCAAAAAAACTCAGCGGCGTGGTGGACCTTGATCCATGCTGTTTGATATGCCAACAAAGAATAGGCGGCTGCATGTGATTTATTGAAACCGTAGCCTGCAAATTCCTCCATTAAATCGAATATGGCATCGGCTTGATCTGTGGATATGTTCTGTTTCTCTGCCCCTTGACGAAATATGGAGCGGTGCAGGGCCATTTCGTCTGCTTTTTTCTTTCCCATTGCTCTGCGCAACAAATCAGCGCCGCCCAAGCTATAGCCACCCAGTATCTGGGCCGTTTGCATCACCTGCTCTTGGTAAACCATGATTCCATAGGTTTCCGCTAACACGTCGGCCACCAAAGGATGTGGGTAAACCACAGGCTCACGGCCATGTTTACGCGCCACGAAACTGGGAATAAGTGCCATGGGCCCGGGTCTGAAAAGTGCATTCAAAATAATCAGATCTTCAAGCCGCGAAGGCTTTGCATCTTTAAGCATGGCTTGCATACCCCTGCTCTCAAATTGAAATACGGCCTCGGTTCTCCCATCTGCAAATAATTTAAAAGTGCTTGCGTCATCAAGGGGTATGTCATCCAATGACCAATTGCTGGATACCCCCTCTTTTCTCACGACCAAATTCTTGGCGTTTTCTAAGATCGTTAATGTTGCCAAGCCTAAGAAATCAAACTTAACCAAACCCACTGCCTCTACGTCGTCTTTGTCAAATTGACTAACAGACGCAGGACTTCCAGATTGTTGATAAAGAGGGCAAAAGTCTGTTAACTTGCCTGGCGCAATGAGTACGCCACCAGCATGCATGCCCACATTTCGGGTTAAGCCCTCTAGATTTTGAGCGAGGTTAAGCAGTATCTTGACCTCGTCCTCTTTTTCATAACGCTGAGCCAAGAGTGGCTCTTGCTCCATGGCCAAGGCAATCGTTATATGCTGCCCTGGCTTGTTCGGGATGAGTTTAGATAAGCCGTCACAAAACGTGTAACTCATATCTAGCGTACGACCAACATCGCGTATGGCTGCTCGGGCCGCCATGGTGCCGAAGGTCACGATTTGACTGACAGCCTCTCTACCGTATTTTTCTTTCACGTAGTCAATCACGCGGTCTCGGTTTGTTTGACAGAAATCAATATCAAAGTCGGGCATGGATACGCGTTCTGGGTTCAGAAACCGCTCGAAAAGCAGGCCATATTTCAAAGGATCAAGGTCTGTGATTTTGAGTGCAAACGCAACCAAAGAACCGGCACCCGAACCCCTCCCAGGCCCTACAGGGCACCCGTTGTTCTTAGCCCAATTGATGAAGTCACTGACAATTAAAAAATAACCTGGAAAACCCATCTTTAAGATAGTTTGAATTTCAAACTCAAGCCTCGCCTCGTAGCTTGTTTGCGCTTCAAGCCGATCCTTCGTATCAGGAAAGAGTTTGTTCAATCTTTCAGATAGGCCAGTCTGAGAAACTTGTCTGAAGTAAACATCGATGGGAATTCTTTGACCATCTTCAATGGGAGTTGGGTATTCTGGAAGCTGTGGTTTGCCTAAAGTGAGTTGCAAGTGACATCGCTTTGCAATATTCACACTGTTGGTGATTGCGCTGGGAATATCGGCAAACAAGGCCTTCATCTGCTGCGGGCTTTTATAGTATTGTTCACGCGTAAACAACCTTGTACGCTTGGAATTACCGAGAATTTCGCCTTGGGCTATACAGACTCTGGCCTCGTGGGCTTCATAGTCAAGAGGCTCTAAAAATTGAATCGGGTGAGTTGCAACGACTGGGAGTTTCAATCGCGACGCCAAGGCTACAGCATGAGAGATGTAACGCTCTTCGTCCACCCTTCCCGCTCTTTGCAACTCCAAATAAAAACGATTGGGGAAGATGCCAGCCAAGTCGGCGCAAATTCTTTCAGCCTGTTCTTCATTGCCCAGCAATAAGCTTTGGCCAATGTGCCCGAGTTGCCCCCCCGACAAAAAAATTAAACCCTCCGACAACTCTTTCAACCAAGCCCACTTGACCACGGGTTGATGAGACTTCACATCTTGCTGAATCCATGAACGCGTAAGTAATTCACATAAGTTCAAGTAGCCCTTTTGTGATTGGGCCAGAAGCAAAATTTTAGAATTTGAAGCACTTAAATTGTTATCAGCCAAAGACAAATGGACTTCGGCGCCTATGATCGGCTGAATACCTGATTGCCTGTTGGCGGTGTAAAACTTAACCGCGCCGAACAAATTGTGTAAGTCAGTGATGGCTAATGCCGGCTGTGAAAATTCCACTGCACGTTTGACTACATCGTCAATTCTGCACGTACCATCCGCAACAGAGTATTCAGTGTGGAGTCGGAGATGCACAAACATAAGTAGACCTATTCTAGGGATCAAATCTCTTTAAACTGCCTAAACACCAAGCTCAGCCAATTTATTCTAAAATCGATCTAAACAAAAGGGACTTTCCTATGGCTAGCGAACTCATACAGCATATTTCTGACAGCAACTTCGAAACCGTGGTTCTTCAATCAGATCAACCTGTTTTGGTTGATTTTTGGGCTGAGTGGTGCGGCCCCTGCAAGATGATTGCGCCGGCTTTGGATGAGGCAGCCACCACCTACGATGGCAAGCTTCAAATAACCAAGCTCAATGTCGATGAGAACAAGGATGTTCCCGCCAAATTTGGCATCAGAGGGATCCCAACTCTCATGATTTTTAAAAATGGACAACTCGCAGCCACCAAGGTTGGCTCCTTGAGTAAGGCTCAATTAACTGAATTTATTGACCAGCAGCTGTCTTGAGCCTTTTTTTCCTGTCATAATCATCTTACCTTCAGCGATTTAGGCCACAAGCCCGTCGCCTGACTAATCCAAGACTCTCCTCAGGACTGGTCTTGTTCCCTCCCCCTCGATAGCTATTAAAACTCCCCTTTTGGAGTACTCCTATGCACCTGAACGAACTCAAGGCACTGCATGTGTCGGAAGTGTTAAAGCAAGCTGAAGAGCTTGAAATTGAAAATACAGGACGGATGCGCAAGCAAGAGTTAATGTTTGCCATCATTAAAAAAAGAGCCCGTGCGGGGGAGCAAGTTTTCGCGGACGGGGTGCTTGAAATATTGCCCGATGGATTTGGTTTTTTACGCAGTCCTGACACCAGTTATACCGCAAGCACTGACGATATTTACATCAGTCCTAGCCAAGTCAGACGCTTCAACCTGCACACTGGCGACATGATCGAAGGTGAGGTGCGCATTCCTAAGGATGGTGAGCGCTATTTCGCGCTGACCAAACTCGATCAAGTGAATGGCGATCTTCCTGAAAACAACAAACACAAAGTCATGTTTGAAAACTTGACGCCCTTATTTCCCAAAGAACAAATGCGCCTTGAACGTGACATCAAGGGCGAAGAGAACATCACGGGACGCATCATTGACATCATTGCCCCGATTGGTAAAGGACAAAGAGCTCTGTTGGTCGCTCCTCCCAAGAGTGGCAAAACGGTGATGATGCAGCACATTGCCCATGCCATCACGGCCAATTACCCAGACAGCCATGTCATGGTTTTGCTTGTTGATGAGCGTCCCGAAGAAGTGACTGAAATGCAGCGCAGCGTCAAAGGTGAAGTGATTGCGTCCACATTTGATGAACCTGCAGCAAGACACGTTCATGTGGCTGAAATGGTCATTGAGCGAGCCAAGCGCCTTGTTGAGTTGAAAAAAGATGTGGTCATCTTGCTTGATTCAATCACTCGACTTGCGAGGGCTTACAACAATGTGGTGCCAAGTTCTGGCAAAGTGCTTTCCGGCGGTGTCGACTCCAACGCCTTGCAGCGCCCCAAACGCTTTTTTGGTGCAGCCCGAAAAGTTGAAGAAGGTGGCTCTTTGACCATCATTGCCACTGCCCTGATAGATACCGGCAGTCGAATGGATGAGGTCATTTTTGAAGAGTTCAAAGGCACTGGCAATTGTGAGATTCACTTAGACAGACGCTTGTACGAGAAACGGGTTTTCCCAGCCATTCAACTCAATCGAAGTGGCACCCGCAAGGAAGAGTTGTTGTTGTCACCTGAAATTCTTCAAAAATCCAGGATTCTGAGGCAGTTTATTTACAACTTAGATGAAATTGAATCAATGGAATTGATGCTCAAAAACATGAAGTCCACCAAGACAAATGTCGACTTCTTTGACATGATGCGTCGGGGCGGGTGACCAATCTAAGCTAGAATCTACCTCTTTTGCGAAAAGTGCATCGGAATGGCCGGTGTGGCTGTCGTAACGACACAAGGAATACCCATGAAACAGGGAATACACCCCCAGTACCGCGAAGTTTGTTTTATCGATCTTTCCAATGGTTTCAAATTTGTAACCCGCACATGCGCGAATACCAAAGAAACCATCAAAATGGACGATGGACGAGAACTCCCTTTGTACAAGCTTGACACCTCTAGCGAATCGCACCCTTTCTACACAGGAACACAAAAATCTGTGGATACCATGGGTGGACGCGTTGAACGATTCCGTAACAAATACGGGAAAACAGCAGCCAAGTAAGTCTTGTTTGCGTTACAAAAACAGCCTGACTTCAGGCTGTTTTTTTTTGTCCTCAATGATTGATTAAAATTTTTGTAGAAACTTATTGATGTGAAAACACCCAACCCAGCTATCGTGACCCAAACTGCGGCGCAACGCCTGCCGCTTTGGGCATTGATATGCATATGCTTGGTTTATGTTGTCACTGGTCTCGTCAACCGCGACCCTTGGAAGTCTTTGGATATATCGTCTTTTGGCTATATGTGGGAGATCTCTCAAGGTTATTCTGCTGCTTGGCAGCCGGAAATGGCTGCAAGCACGCCCGAGCTTTCAGGGCCATTGGCCTATGCCATTGGTGCTGCTGCCATTTCCCTATTCAGTCCTTGGATCTCCCCTGACGCCGCAGCAAGAGTTCCTTTCATCGCGGGCTTGCTCATCACGCTTATTGCCACTTGGTACGCGATTTATTTTTTAGCCAAAAATCCCCATGCACAGCCTGTTGTTTTTGCATTTGGCGGTGAAGCCAAACCAGAGGACTACGCAAAAGCCATCGCTGATGCAGGACTTTTGGCGCTGATTGCTTGTTTGGGCATGGCACTACCTAGCCATGAAACAACGCCACTCTCTATGCAGCTTTGTATGACCGCACTGCTCTTTTGTGCCTCGGCGATGGCCAGAACACATCTTTTGCTTGCTATTTTGCTTCTTGACCTGTCGTTGGTATTGCTGACTTTAAGTGGCGCACCATCCTTGGCTTTGATTCTTGGTATCGGAATCGCATATTTGGTTGTCAAACAAACGCAAGTACGGCTTGAACACCTGGCACTCTTGGTTTTTGGTTGCTCCTGCGTGATTGCGCTGGCTACATGGGGGGATTTGTGGCAATGGAAACTGATCACCCTGAGTGAGGCAAGTGCACAGTGGAAAGGTTTGTTACGACTTCTGCTCTGGTTCACTTGGCCAGCTTGGCCCTTGGCTGCTTGGACGCTTTGGACATGGAGAAATCAGTGGAAAGACCATTTTTGGCAACAGCACTTGGTTCTGCCGGTGTTCATGTGGTTTGTGGTCTTGATTGCAAGCATCTCGACAAAGAACCCGGAGCGCACATTGCTTCTGTCACTTCCAGCTTTGGCTTGCTTGGCAGCTTTCGCTTTACCCACCTTGAAGAGAAGCATGGCGGCACTGATTGATTGGTTCACCTTGTTATTTTTCTCCGGTGGAGCTTTCATTGTTTGGGTGGTGTGGATTTCGCTACAAACGGGTTGGCCAGCGCAACCTGCCATCAATGTCAGCCGATTGGCACCAGGTTATGTATCAGAATTCGATTGGGTTCATACAGTCATAGCGCTGATCGTGACGGCCATATGGTGCAAATTGATCATCTGGCGACTTGGCAGAAACCCGAGGTTTATTTGGAAGAGCTTGGTGCTGCCAGCCAGTGGAGCTTTGTTGTGCTGGGTACTGCTGATGACACTATGGATGCCGTTACTTAATTACGCTCGAAGTTATCAACCGTTGGCGATACAAGTTAAATCATGGGTGCATGATCCCCTGTGTGTTTATTCTCTTGGGCTGAACCGCGCTCAAATTGCCGGATTGAGTTTCCATGCAAATTTGAAAATGGTGGATTTTGAAAAAAATAAGTCTGCAAAAAATTGCGAATGGCTTATTGCAAACCCAGCAACTATTCAAAAAAAATCCGCCGGTATAGACCCAGAAAATTGGGCGAAGGTACGAGTGATTCGAAGACCTGCCGATAAACGTGAAGACATTGTGATGTATCAACGAACCGCATCCAAGACAAATGAGTGAGCGGCGATCAGTACTCAAGCATGCTCTCACGGTATTGGTTGGTCAACTCGCTGTTATCTCCTTTGGAGTCACCGACACCATCGTCGCAGGACGGTATGACCCTCATGCCCTTGCCGCCCTTTCCATCGGTTCAGCTATTTACATATCCGTTTATGTTGCTCTGATGGGGGTATTGCAGGCCCTGCTACCCATGCTTGCAGAGTTACACGGAGCCAAGTCGTATCAAAAAGTTGGTGAAATATTCCATCAAGGCATCTATCTTCTGGGATTGCTAAGTCTGATCGGAATTGCAGTGTTACTTTCCCCAGGACTGATATTGCAATGGACAAAAGTACCCGAAGACTTACACGAAATAATTTTTGACTACCTTTTCCTTTTGGCTGTTGCACTCCCGCCAGCCTTGTTTTTTAGGATGTTCAGTAGCTTGAGTCAAAGTCTGGGCAAGCCAAAGACAGTTGCTTTCATCCAAGTCGCAGGCTTGGTAGTCAAAATTCCGTTGTCGATTCTGTTGACTTTTGGATTTGATCTACTAGAACCCAGGGGCTTGCAAGGCTGTGCGATGGCAACTGTGATTGTTAACTTCGGGATGTTGCTCGTCAGTCTTTGGTTGCTGAAAAACAGTGCGCTATTTCAGCCCTATGGGATTTGGAAAAAACTTTACCCACCCAGCCTGAAAGATATTGGCCACATCACAAGATTGGGAATTCCCAATGGCTTGAGTGTGACAGTGGAAGTTACATCGTTCACCATGATGGCCTTGTTCATTGCCAGATTAGGAACCTCAGCGTCAGCAAGCCATCAGGTAGCAGCCAATTTAGCAGCGTTGCTTTACATGGTTCCTTTGTCGTTCTCAATTGCAACAAGTGCCAGAGCCAGTTATTGGATAGGTGCGCAAAATTTTGTAATGATGAGGAAAAGTGTTCGCTCGGGTTTTGAACTCCTGTTTCTCACCGCATTGGTGTTGGCTGGCGTCGCATGGTTAGGACAAAAGGAAATCGCTTCTGTTTATGTCAAAGACCCAAGTATTGTCGAACTCACTGCTCAGTTGGTTGGCCTTGTCGCCCTGTACCATTTTTTTGATGCCGTACAGACTATGTGCTTCTTTGTTTTGAGAAGCTTGAAAATTGTATTTATCCCCTTCATTATTTACAGTTGCATGTTGTGGGGATTGGGGCTAGGCGGTGGCTTTATGCTGGCTTATGAAAATAACGTTATTTTTTACCAATCACCTTCGGCATTTTGGTTGTCCAGCAGCACCGCATTGGTCTTTGTCAGCATATCTTTGCTGCTTTTGTTGAGGATGAAGTTAAATCGATTTGGGTCTGAACCTTGAAGCTGGAAACTCCAACGTAAAGCACGATCCTAGATTCAACTTACTTTCAATGCGCAAGTGCCCTCCATGTCTTTGAACAACATGCTTCACAATGGCCAAGCCTAAACCTGTCCCGCCTGTATCGCGAGATCTGCTTCGGTCAACTCGGTAAAACCGCTCGGTGAGTCTGGGCAAATGCTCAGGCGCGATACCAACGCCCGTGTCTTTGACGCTGAATTCAAAATAGTCATTCTTATGCGAGCAAAAGACCTTTACTTCGCCTGAGCTAGGGGTGTAGCGAAGCGCATTACTCACAAGGTTGGTGAAAGCACTTTTAATTTCTTCTAAGGAACCAGAAATCTGATGTGCTTGCAATTCTTCAGGCAAATCGAATTGAAGTGTGTGTGTCGAATCGTCCTTTTGATGGAGGACATGCATCAAGCCATTGGCGTCGTTATAGCAATTCTGCCAAAGCGTATCAAAATCATGCCACTCTGACTCGCTGGGCAATGGGCTGCCATCTAGCTGGGACAAGGTTAGCAAGTCCTGAACCAATGCTTGCATTCGCAGTGCTTGTTGCGACATCAACTGCAAGAAATCTTGTATTTCAATTTCACTCAGTTTTAGATTTTGCATGGTTTCAACAAAACCAACCAACACGGTTAAAGGTGTTCGAATTTCGTGCGAAACATTGGCTACAAAATCACGCCGCATCACCTCGGCTTGCTCAAGGGCAGTGATATCTCGCGATAAAAGCAATTTCCGTCCATCTCCGTAGGGAAACACTTGCACCGCAATTTTTTGAGGATGATCAGACCGGTTTTCACGGCCCTCGATGACAATTTCTTTTTCGTACAAGCTCGAACGCGCATAGGCGCTGAAAGCGGGGTTACGCAGCAAAAAGCCAATTAATTGATAAACATCTTTCTCTGGATCTATACCCAAATGTTGAAATGCCGTACGGTTTGACCAAGTAATATGCCATTGACTGTCCAGCAGCACAACGCCATTGGGGGATGCTTGGATAGCAGACAAAAACCGTTTTAAGCTTTCTTCGCTTGCCCTTAACTCCAAGTCCTTTTGTTTTAATAAACGCCGTACCCGATCAGCCAAGTCACCCCAAATACCTGATTGATCTGGCGCTTGAAGAATATCATTTGACCGAACCCAGGCAAGAAAGAAAAGTGAACGCCAAGTATCAATAAGGAATAGCGTTAAAGAAACAAGAGCAATACCTATGCAGGCACCCTGCCATGCACCTAATCCATGGGGAACAAAAAACCCCAGTAGAAAACCCAGCAGGTTTAAACATACAAAACTAAAGAGGCGGGCTATCATGTCTGCCGATGCTAGCACTGCACGCCCGATAAGCAGGTTAAGACTCTCTAGTCTTACCTTTGCTGGGTCGTCGTTTCCAACTGAACTTGGCCTGTGAGCCTGTAGCCTGTTCCACGCACAGTTTCAACCATCATTCCAGCCACGCCTAATGCTTCTCGTAACCGTTTGACATGAACATCAACGGTTCGTTCTTCGATAAAGACGTGGTCTCCCCAAACTTTGTCCAACAATTGAGAACGGGTATGTACACGTTCTGAATGGTGCATCAGGAAATTAAGAAGTTTGAACTCGGTAGGGCCAATCTTGATGGGAGCGTCCATGACGGTGACGCGATGCGTAGCACCATCGAGATGAAGACAGCCAATGGTGACGCTGTCAGTGGCTTGCTCAGGTGTTCGTCTTCTTAAAACAGCCCGAATCCTAGCGAGCAATTCTTGCGTTGAAAAAGGTTTGGTGATGTAGTCATCAGCACCCGCATCCAAGCCAGTTACTTTGTCATTCTCTGCGCTCTTCGCAGTGAGCATCAAAATAGGAACAGACTTTGTTCGAGCGTCATTGCGCCACTTCCGCGCCCAAATCACACCACTTTGGCCTGGCAACATCCAATCCAACAAAATGACATCAGGCAAAACCGCATCGATTTCTCTTTGCGCACTCTCACCATCTTCAGCCCAAATGGGCGTCATTCCGTTGTGACGCAAGTTGACTGAGATCAGCTCTGCAATAGATGACTCATCTTCAACAATCAAAACTTTAGGTAAATGGCGCATGGTCACAGTTATTTGATGGTGGACTCAATGTGCTCAATTGATGTATGTCGAACATCCTCACCTTTAACGATGTAAATGATCAATTCCGCAATATTTTTTGCATGGTCACCAATCCGCTCAAGCGCTTTCGCCACAAAGAGAAGGTCAAGGCTTGAACTGATGGTTCTGGGGTCTTCCATCATGTAGGTGATAAGCTTGCGAACAAAGCCATCAAACTCTTTGTCAATCAGGTCATCCTCTTTTAAGATCGTGACTGCGGTTGCTGTGTCGAGTCGGGCAAAAGCATCTAAAGATTTTCTTAATAAGTTACTGGCCATTTCGGTTGCCGTTCTTAATTCAGATGAAGGCAAAGCGCGAAAGCCACCATGGGTCATCATCGACTTGACCATGCGGGCAATTTTTGCAGCTTCGTCACCTGCTCTCTCTAAATTGGCTGTTGCCTTGGATATAGCTATTAGGAGACGCAAATCATTGGCAGTAGGCTGCCGTTTGGCAATGATCGTAGAGAGTTCACGGTCAATTTCAACTTCCATGGTGTTGACCTTGTTCTCATTTTCGATGACATCATCTGCAACATTTTCTACAAAGAGGGAAAGTGCATAAAC
>Ga0209357_1000124_pt1 | contig 27062 bp, 27 predicted proteins | sample LauGreFBDMM110SD_2_FD_187573 | JGI IMG/M metagenome (GOLD analysis project Ga0209357, IMG submission 187573) | Freshwater lake microbial communities from Lake Michigan, USA - Fa13.BD.MM110.SD (SPAdes) (version 3) | ecosystem: Environmental > Aquatic > Freshwater > Lake | place: Lake Michigan... | reverse complement strand
GCCACAAGCTCTTGGTACGCGCTGGCTATATTCGCCGTGCGGCCCCCGGTGGCTATACCTGGCTCCCCCTCGGTTGGGAAATCCACCGCAAGGTGGAAAACATTGTGCGCGAGGAAATGAACGCCATCGGCGCCCAAGAAGTTCATTTTCCCGCCCTTCTCCCCCGCGAGCCCTACGAGGCCACCAACCGCTGGACCGAATACGGACCCACACTGTTTCGCCTTCAAGATCGCCGTGGAGTCGACTACCTTCTTGGCCCAACGCACGAAGAGATGTTTACGTTGCTCGTGAAAGACCTGTACTCGAGCTACAAAGATCTTCCTGTTTCGCTCTATCAAATTCAAACGAAATACCGTGACGAAGCGCGCCCTCGCGCTGGCCTTTTACGTGGTCGCGAATTCACCATGAAAGATTCCTACAGTTTCGATAACGACGAAGCTGGTTTGGCAGCGAGCTACCAAGCACACCGCGATGCATACGTTCGCATTTTTGATCGCCTCAAAATTCCATACGTTGTGGTGTCGGCAATGTCTGGCGCCATGGGCGGTTCACAATCGGAAGAGTTCCTTGCCGAGTGCGAAGTGGGTGAAGATACTTTTGTGCGTTGCACCTCTTGCAACTACGCAGCAAATACCGAGGCAGTGCAAGTACGTGTTACTGCGGTGGCCAATGTTGATGTTCCAACTGCGCTTGTTGTAGACACACCGCAAACACCCACCATCGATTCACTTGTTGCATTGCTCAACACCACTTCGCATAGGTCACCTACAGGTGCAGCGTTTGCAGCGAAAGACACACTGAAAAATGTCATTGTCATGGTGAAGCATCCCGACGGAACAAGTGAACCACTTGCAGTGGGTGTACCTGGAGACCGCGAAGTAGACATGAAGCGCCTCGAGGCTCAGTTGTCACCAAGTGAAGTAGAACCTTTCGACGATGCGGCGTTTGCAAAATTCCCTTCACTCGTCAAGGGCTACATTGGCCCCGACGCACTAGGCACAACACGCGCCTCTGGCATTCGGTACCTTCTCGACACTCGTGTTGTAGAAGGTTCGTCCTGGGTCACCGGCGCAAATGCAAGAGACCAGCACATTATTAACTTTGTCTACGGACGCGACTTTGCGTGCGACGGAACCATTGAAGCAGCAGAGGTGCATGCTGGCGACGCCTGCCCACACTGCGCTTCACCACTAAGCATTGACCGTGGAATTGAAATTGGCCACGTATTCCAACTGGGTCGCAAATATGCAGAAGCGCTCGACTTGAAGGTGCTCGACCACAATGGCAAACAATCGGTGGTCACTATGGGTTCCTATGGCATTGGCGTATCGCGCGCTGTTGCAGTGGTTGCAGAAACTTGCCACGATGAACTTGGGTTGTGTTGGCCACGCGCCATTGCCCCTGCCGATGTGCACGTTGTTATTACCGGTAAAGCCGGAGACGATATTTCAGTGGCGGGTGAACAACTTGCACAAGAATTGCATCGCGCAGGTGTCACCGTATTGCTCGATGATCGCATTGGGGTTTCACCTGGCGTGAAATTTAAAGATGCAGAATTACTGGGAATGCCCACCATTGTGGTGGTTGGCAAAGGACTTATTGATGGCGTTGTTGAAGTACGCGACCGCGCAACTGGTGAACGCAGCAACGTAGCAGTTGCCGATGCCGCGCAACATATTGCACACATCTGCCAATCGGGAGCCTGACATGCAACTGGTGAGCGGAGCACACAAGCATTACGACTGGGGAGATCATGAATTTCTCTACCGTTTTGTTGGCACTCCCCTTTCCGAGAAACCTCTAGCGGAAATTTGGTTTGGTACTCACCCCGATGGCCCCGCTGTACTCTCATCTACGCAAGAAGCACTCGCCAGTATTGCTGGCCCACTTCCTTTCATGGTGAAGTTCCTCTCGGCAGCATCGCCACTTTCTTTGCAGGTACACCCCACCGCAACACAGGCACATGCAGGTTTCGAGCGAGAAGAGAGTGCGGGAATTCCCGTCTCTTCGCCACAACGTATTTACCGCGATAGTTCCGATAAGCCCGAACTACTCGTTGCGCTCACTGCCTTTACCGCGCTCTGCGGGTTCCATGATGTAGCAAGTTCAGTGGGCTGGTTCCGCGCCATGCAATGGACAGACCTCGCCGACTACCTAGAGCAAAATGGCCTGCATGCATTTGCGCGCGAAGCGCTAACGGGTAGTGCATTGCGTATTCCTGCACAACTGCCTCCATGGGCGAATGAGATACGGGCTGCCTTTGCGAACGACCCTGCGCTCCTCATTGCACTTCTCATGCATCGCGTAGAACTTGCTGCGGGCGAATGTTTGCTGCTTGAAGCCGGAACGCTGCATGCGTATCTCAGTGGCTCCGCAATTGAAGTAATGAACACCAGCGACAATGTTGTGCGGGGTGGCTTTACTCAAAAACATGTCAATGCTGCAGAGCTATTGAACATCACACGCTGGGAAACCTGTCCTCATCCTGTGCGACGTGCCACTAACGCACTGCCCGGTATCAGTTCATACCCCACCACTGGCGCGTTTCAGGTGCACAGCATTGCGGCACCTGCCAAGGTGCCTGCATCAGCATCTGCACAACTTGTTGCGTGTATTGCAGGTTCAGGCCCAGGCTTCTCGTGTGGCCAAGTTGCACTACTAGTAGCTAATGAAGAAATGCAATTAACTGGCAACTGCGTAGTAATTGCAACTACAAGCGACACACAGCATTAAGCGCAAGTTCTAAAACACGCTCACGTACAGAAGTTTGTTGTTCCCAATGGCGGTGGTCCCAGGTTTGTGCGCTCACATCGTCACCCGCGTACAACAATTGCCCATAGATCGCGCCACGGAACATAGCGACGGCAAACATCGCCGATGCTTCCATTTCCACGCTGATGCACCCTTGTTCTCGGCGGCGCGCAACTTTTTCTGGCGTTTCCCGAAAGATTGCATCGGTGGTCCAGGTGAGACCCTTGTCGTGGGGCACGCCCGCGGCCAACAACTCTGCGTCAATTGCCTGCACTGCCAGCGGATGTGGCACCACTGCAACATCAACTGGTTGATAGTGATGGCTTGTTCCTTCGTCACGTACAGCACCTATGGGAACAATGATGTGACCCACATCGAAACCCTGTTTCACAATGCCGGCACCACCACATCCAATAATTTTTGAGGCACCAAGCCCAATGATGTCTTCCAATGAAGTTGCGGCTGCTGGCGCGCCCACTCCGGGGTTAAATACAGCAATGCGCTTCCCCAGATGCTCCACTACGTGCACTTCATGATCGCCGTGTTCGAAAGGAATGCGGTAGATGGGTTCTTGCCCTGCAAAACGTTTGCGTTGTACATCGCCAAACCAACAGGCAACAGCATGTTCGGGAAAGTTGTCTACCTTGCGGCGCATCGGCGGGTTAATAACAGCCGTTTGTGACTCTTCAAATTCAAAGAGAGGATGACTTGAATACTGCGACATGTTCACGCGGTTTCAGGAGTTGGCAATATTCTTACGAATATTGACAATGCGGTCGTGTGAATGATTCACATCGTCACCTTGTTCATCGAGCAGAGCTGAACGATCTTTGAGCGCTTCACGCTCCGCAATGGTGGTATCAACTCGTGCAATGGCAGCTTCCGCCCCGTGCTCATTGATATACGTGGCCCATTCCACGAGTGCCTCGACCATTTCTGATTCAGGTACAACTGCGACGTTGCGACCCTTGACGAATAGATGCCCGCGCTTATTGCCCGCAGCAATACCAATATCGGCCTCACGTGCTTCGCCAGGGCCATTCACTACGCACCCCATGACGGCAACTTGAAGTGGAATGAGTTTGTCGGCAAAAGCTTCTTGAGCACGACGTGCAACATCGATGACGTCAATTTCTGCTCGCCCGCAACTGGGGCAGGCAATGAGGTCTACATTTTTACGTTCGCGAAGTCCGAGCGCTTCTAAAAGTTGCCGACCCGCACGTGCTTCTTCAACAGGGTCAGCGGTGAGGCTATAACGAATGGTGTCGCCAATGCCCTCCAGCAAAAGTGTGGCAATGCCAGCAGTGGCTTTCAGCAACCCAGCAGGTGGAGGGCCAGCCTCGGTGACACCTAAATGCAACGGCGCATCGGTGACCTTGCTCAATTCGCGATAGGCCTCGACCATGAGCGGAACATTTGATGCCTTCACTGAAATTTTGATGAGGTCGAAACCAACTTCATCGAAGTAAGCAATTTCCTGCAATGCGGATTCCACCATTGCCGCAGCAGTGAGCCCACCATGCTTCTCGTACAACGATGGGTCGAGTGAACCGCCATTCACGCCAATGCGAATAGAAACATTGCGATCTTTTGCTTCAGCAGCAACAGCTTTAATATGTTCTGGCTTACGAATGTTTCCTGGGTTCAGGCGCAGCCCGTGCACACCAGCTTCCAATGCCGCAAGCGCCATTTTGTATTGGTGGTGAATGTCGGCGACGATAGGTATTGGAGACCGCGGAACAATTTGTGCCAAACCTTCAGCCGCTTCTATTTCATTACACGTGCATCGAACAATGTCGCAACCAGCAGCAGCGAGTGCATAAATTTGCTGCAAGGTTCCTTCTACGTCTGAAGTCTTCGTTGTGGTCATGGACTGCACAGTGATTGGTGCAGATCCACCCACGGCAACTTTGCCGACGTGAATTTGGCGGGTATGTCGACGTTCAACCATCACTAGAAAGTATTGCTTGTCTCAGAGCGGTTGGGTGATATCGAGGTACAAACCAACAAATAATAAGAACCCCATGAGGCCCATAACAATGGTGGTCAGCGGGATCATTTTGTTGATATCGGCGCGGTAACGCTCGCCACGACGACTGCGCAAGCGTTCATATGCCGCAATTGCAGCGTGCCCACCGTCGAAGGGCAAAAGCGGGAACATATTGAAGACGCCAACGAAAACATTGACACTTGCCAAAAGGAGCAAGACGGCCTTCAGGCCCTCGTCTTTGCCTAATTGCCCGCCTATTTGACTTGCCCCTACCACGGTGGTGGGTCGCGTCGCCAAATTTTCACCCGAGTCACGTAGTGCTCGCACTGAGTTCATAGGGTTCAACGCGCCAACAACACCTTTCACCGAGTTGCCTGCGGTCCGCACTACGTCGCCAACGCCGTACACAAAACTATTGGTGAGCGACTGCTTCACAAAACCGGTTGAACTTGTTGCAATGCCGAGATATGCAATATTGGCATCCATCGGATTACTCGCCAACGTTGTTGTTAATATTTCTTGTACTCCATTGCGTTGTACAACAACCTCGACTGCGTTACCAGGAGCTTGCTCAACAATGGCATCCACGAGTTCGTTGCGGGTTGTTACTTTGTCTTTACCGAGTGCAACAACAATGTCGCCTTCACGAATACCGGCCAACGCTGCAGGAGAACCTGCTTCTGGCGCACGCACCACGGCCACACTGCCAGTGTCGTCGTAACGACCCGCAAAGCCATAGACCCCAATAAATAGCGCAAGTGCGATGATCATATGCATTAAGGAACCAGCGGTGATCACCAGAAACTGACGCGGGAAACTCTTGTTGCGATATGCGCGCTCTTCGTCTTCGGGTTCCACTTCATCGAGCCCGTTCATTCCAATAATGCGCACGAATGCACCTAAGGGAATGGCACGAAAGCCGTATTCCACTTCACCTTTATGACGGCTCCAAAGCCTGGGTCCGAAACCCATGAAAAATTGAGTTGCCTTCATTCCTGTACGGCGAGCCGTGACGAAATGACCTACTTCATGCAGGAAAATAGACAGCAAAAGACCCGCCACGAACACCAATGTCCACACATTTTTGAGCCCAAGCCAAACAAGCAACGAACCAATGACAAGTGCCGACAACACCGCACGTGAAGTTGACGGCGCATCGGGTGCTGCTTCTACCCCGCCACCCGCAACCGCCTCTTGGCGCATCCGTTCGTACATTGAAGTCATTGTGCAAGCCATTTCTTTGCAGCCTCGCGACCACGCGCATCGGCATTCAAAATATCTTCGATGGAAGTAGGGACTTCAGCAGAATATTTTTGCATCACGGCGTCAACGGTATCGGCAATTGCCAGCCACGAAATGCTTCCTGCAAGAAAAGCTTCTACCGCTACTTCATTTGCCGCGCTCATAAATGCAGGCGCCGTGCCACCCATACGGCCAACTTCATAAGCAATTGCCAAACAGCGAAATGTGGTTACATCGGGCTCGCTGAATGTGAGTTCTTTCACATCACGCCACGAAATTGCTCCGAATGCATTGGGGCTGCGATGTGGGTAGCCAAGGGCATAACTAATGGGAAGGCGCATATCGGGCATAGACAGTTGAGCAATGGTGGAACCGTCGGTGAACTCCACCATGGAATGCACAACCGACTGTGGATGAACCACTACATCGATGCTGTCATAGCTTGTGCCAAATAACTCGTGGGCTTCGATGACTTCAAGACCCTTGTTCATGAGAGTAGATGAATCGACAGTAATTTTTGGACCCATGCTCCACGTTGGGTGGGCAAGTGCATTTGCCACTGTCACTTCAGATAATTCAGCACGAGTCTTTCCGCGAAACGGGCCACCACTAGCGGTCAGCACTAACCGCTGCACTTCTCTTTGTGTGTCTTCAGTAGATCGCAGGCACTGGTGAATTGCACAGTGTTCACTGTCTACAGGAACAATGAGCGCCCCCGGGGTGCGGCGCAGGGGCTGCACAATAGGGCCAGCGGCAATGAGGCTTTCTTTATTTGCAAGAGCCAACCGCTTTCCAGCGCGCAAGGTTTCTAGCGTGACCGGTAAACCAGCGAAACCCACCACAGCGTTCACCACAACGTCGCCGACTTCTACAACATCGGTGAGCGAAGTTGTGACGTGCGCAAAAGGAAGAGCAGCAGCAACTTGTTGACACAGTTCCTCGCGACTCACCACCACAATTTCAGGACGAAACTCATTTGCTTGCTCGATGAGTTGAGCAATAGATGAACCTGCCGCTAAAGCACTGACGCGAAAATGATTCGGGTCGCCACGAATAACATTGAGCGTCTGCGTTCCAATTGAGCCAGTAGAACCGGCTATGGCAACGCGAACAGGCGTTATTTTACCCAAGGCTGGATAACGAGCATGAGGTAGTACGCCCCAGGAAGAACGAATAAGAATCCGTCAAACCTGTCGAGCACTCCACCATGACCGCGGACAATGGTGCCGAAGTCTTTGATGTCAAGGTTGCGCTTGAACATGCTCTCTACAAGATCTCCAAGTGGTGCAAGTACCGAGATGACCAGTGCCATGAGTAACCACTCACTGGCACTATTCCACGTACCACTTTGAACACCGATGAGCAGAACTGCACCAAATGTTCCCACTGTTCCGCCAATGAGACCTTCCACCGATTTCGATGGGCTGATCCATTCACGAAGCGGCGTGCGCCCCGTTGCTGACCCAACGAACAAGGCCATCACATCGTTTGCCACAACACCAGCAGCAACGATGAACAAAGTGTCGGTTCCTACATTGAATCCTGAAACACCAAGACCCGAGTTTGAGTAGCGCACAATAAGTGCTGCGTAAGACCCAAGTAGACCAATCCACACCACTGCCATGGTGGTGATGGCAACGTTCGGCAATGGGCCGCTTTGCACGCCATTTGCACCAATGAACCCGATGGTTGCTGCCATGAATGCAAAAGTGAACACCAATGGCAATGCACCATCACCCATCCAATATGCAGCAAGTGGAGCAGCTACACAGGCGGCGATGCCGGCAACAGTTGCGGGGCGGTAACCCTTTTCTGTGACCTTGTCGAAGAATTCCACGGCAGCCAAGCCGAGTGCAGCAACAATGAAAATCATGACCGCTGCAGGGCGCCACACCAATGCGCCAATAAAAGCAGCGGCAAGTAATAGACCAGCAGTTACTGCTTGTGGCATGTCGCGCCCACCAATGCCACCTGTGGCTCGCTGCGAACGTGACGGCACCGGACGTTGCGATGACGGTCGCGCACCACGACCAACAGGTGCTTGACGAGCGACCGGACGCGAATTGCCACCCGTTGGCTGATGCATTTCGGGTCGACGCGCACGCTCGTCGGTGGGGTCACTTCCAATAACTAGGCGTGGTTCACGACGCGCGCCAGGAACAGGCGCAGCATCATTTTCAAAATAGCGTGCCTCACGAGTTGGCTCATCGCGATACGGCGGCTCAGGCGAAGCGTTTGGCTGCACTGCAGGCTGCGAAAAGGTTGACCATACATCGGTGTCATCTGCAGGTTCTGACTGCAAAAACTTTGGCAGTTCGCCTGTGGGCGGCTCGGTCCAATGTGGAAGAGGACCCGTGTCGTCGCCAAATGATAAAACTGGCTCTACAGCATCGTCGCCAAATTGAACGGTGCCGAAGTCGTCACCAAAGTCGGTGCCATAACCCTCTGCATCACGGTCTCCCGTGTCGTCGCGTCGTTTCCAATCGTCGGTCATATCTTCCCTTTCGGGTAATGCATGGGCAACACCCATGCAGTTGGTTTACACCTCTAGTAGTTCGTGTTCCTTGCGAGTAAAAGCCTTATCGATGAGATCTACATGATCGTGCGTTAATTTTTCCAATTCCTTTTCCGCGCGCTCAAGTTCATCTTTAGAAATGTCATGATTCTTTTCAGCAGTTTCCATGCTTTTGCGCACGTCACGACGTACGTTACGCACCGCAATCCGGCCATCTTCTGCCATCGCCTTCACCACTTTGACGTAGTCTTTACGGCGCTCTTCGGTGAGGGCAGGAAACGCAAGACGAATGACCACACCATCATTAGATGGGTTGAGACCGAGGTCGGAACTTTGGATGGCCTTTTCAATAGCGGCAATGGCTCCGCGGTCGTGTGGCTTCACCACCAGCATGCGTGCCTCGGGAACCTGGAACCCAGCAATTTGCTGCAACGGAACCGTTGCCCCGTAATACTCGACGGCTAATTTTTCCACGATAGAGGGCGTTGCTCGCCCCGTTCGAATAGTGGTGAATTGGCCCTGTACATGTTCGACTGCTTTTTCCATCTTGTCGATGGCGTCGAGGAGAGCTTCTTCGGTCACCCGACTAGCGTACCCACTGCCTCACCTCTGAGGATGGACTTCACATTGCCTTGGCGCAAAAGATCGAACACCACAATGGGGATCTTTTGGTCCATGCAGAAGGTAATTGCCGTGGAATCCATCACTTTCAGGCCCTTGCTCATGACATCAAAATGAGAAATACGGTCATATCGGGTGGCTGTTGGATCGAGTTTTGGGTCGGCCGTATACACGCCATCGACGCCCGAATGGGTGCCCTTCAAAATGGCTTGTGCAGAAATTTCTGCGGCGCGCAATGCTGCAGCGGTGTCGGTGGTGAAAAACGGGTTTCCTGTTCCGCCGGCCAAAATGACAACACGACCCTTTTCCAAGTGGCGTTCTGCACGGCGACGAATGTACGGCTCGGCGACCTTTGGCATTTCAATAGCCGACATCACTCGTGAATGCTGACCCACACGCTCGAGTGCGTCTTGCAGCGCAAGACCATTCATCACGGTGGCAAGCATTCCCATGAAGTCGGCCTGCGCTTGGTCCATACCCTGACCAGCACCTTTCATGCCGCGCCAAAAGTTTCCGCCACCAACAACGACAGCAATGTCGACGCCAAACTCTTCATGCACTTCGTGCAACTCAGTTGCCACTTGATGCAAGACATCGGTGTCGAGACCAAACCCGGTGGATTCGGCAAGAGCCTCACCCGACAGTTTTAAAACAATGCGATTCCAACGTGGCTGAGTCCGAGGACTCGCTTTTGTGGAAACCCCATCTTTAGGCATTCAGAACTAGCCGATCTCGATCTGTGAATACTGAAGAATATTAGCCGAGCCAATGAACTGCGTCACCGACAACTTGTCGTCTTTTGCATATGGCTGTTCAACAAGTGCAACGTCTTTGTAGAAACCATTTATGCGGCCTTCAACAATTTTCGCAATTGCTGCCTCTGGCTTGCCCTCGTTGCGTGTAATGGTTTCCAATGTTGTGCGCTCGTGAGCGAGAACATCTGCAGGAATTTCATCACGTGTAAGGAACCGCGGACGAGCAAAACCAATGTGCACTGCAACATCGTGTGCCAACTCTTGAGTAGCGCCTGACATTTCAACAAGTACACCGTTGACTCCACGACCACCTTGAATGTGCAAGTAAGAGTCGATGACGTTTCCTGCAGCTGCTTCAATGCGCACCACTTCGCCTAAGTCAATATTCTCTTTGAGAACAATCTTCAAACTGTCGAGTTGCTCTTGGCGCTCTGACACTGCAGCAACGCCTTTATCGATGATGAGGTTTGCCAATGCTTCAGCTTCAGCTTTGAAAGCATCGCTACCGGCAACAAAGTCGGTTTCACACTTCAGCTTTGCCATTGCACCAACATTGCCGCGAATCACCAAAGCAACAACGCCCTGATTGTTATCGCGGTCGTCGCGCTTTGCACTTGCTGCAAGGCCTTTTTCACGGAGCCACTGTTTGGCTTCGTCAATATTGCCGCTGTTCTCTTCAAGTGCTTTTTTGCAATCCATCATGCCTGCGCCGGTGGTATCACGCAGAGTTTTTACGTCTTTAGCTGTATACGACATTCGTGGATCAGGCTCCTGGAGTAGGTGCCGCAGGGGGTGCGGGGATGGGCTTTGGTTCAACTACCGATGCTCCGACTGCAGCAACTGCAGCAGCAGCATTGACAACAGCAGCGGCTGCGGCTTGTGCTGCAGCAACTGATGCCTTCTTTGATGCCATGTGGCGTCCTTCAAGTGCTGCTTCAGCAATGACGCGGCACATGAGGTCGTTGGCGCGAATAGCGTCGTCGTTTCCAGGAATAGGGAAGGTCACAACGTCGGGGTCGACGTTGGTGTCGACCACTGCAATAACTGGAATACCGAGCTTGTTTGCTTCGGTCACAGCGATGTGCTCTTTCAAGGTGTCAAGTACAAAGACTGCATCGGGACGGCGTGTCATTTTGCTAATACCCGACAAGTTTTTTTGCAACTTGACAAGTTCGCGCGACAAAAGAAGTGCTTCTTTTTTCGGCATAGCTTCGAACTCACCAGTTTCAACCATGCGCTCGTATTCCTGCATTTTGCTGACGCGCTTTGAAATGGTTTCGAAGTTGGTGAGCATTCCGCCCAACCAACGCTCGTTCACGTATGGCATGCCGCTCTTATCGGCCCAGTCACGCACAGGATCTTGTGCTTGCTTTTTGGTGCCAACGAAAAGAATGGTTCCGCCTCCGGCTACAAGATCGCGAGCAAAGACGTAAGCAGTCTCGACGCGAGTCATTGTTTGTTCAAGATCGATGATGTACACACCGTTGCGCTCGCCGAAAATGAATCGCTTCATTTTGGGGTTCCAACGGCGGGTCTGGTGTCCAAAGTGGCAACCAGCTTCAAGCATTTGTCGCATTGTGACGACGGCCATGATGATTCTCCTCTCCTGTGGTTAAGAGACTGGCCTCCGCGCCGAAGCGACCACAGGAAGAGACACAGTGCAATGACGTGTTGATGATTTATTCGTGGCCGCCGCCATGCCGCCGTGTGGACGGTGGCTTGACGACAGCCAAGAAGAGAGGCTACTGCCCGATTCCCCTTGTGCCACAAACGATCGCGCCACCAATGACGAAACCAGCCGGGCACGGGGTCGGGTGAGGCCAAAAAAGACTGCGGGGTCGAGGTAGTTGCCCGCGGTGCGCGTACCAAGCCTGAGCCCAACATAAAACCATTGCTTGGCATAACCCACTACTTGTAACGAGTTGACGGCGTCACCAGGGGCAACAAGCGCCCCATTGACCCCTCCCATCACCTCATAAAGAGGAGTGGCTAGTTCACCTCCCCCCGCTCGGGCAATTCCTGCGGCTACCTGGTCAATTTCCACCACAACATAGGGCACGCCGCCCACCGGCCCCACGAAAGTCACCGTTCCAGGCCACGACATGCGCACAGGAGTATTTTGACCAACTGCAAACTCGAGGCCGCGATTGCCAGCACACCATGTGCATTGCGGTCGGCGAAACCAGTCGGTGACTTTGCCTGCCACAGGGGCCGGAGCAGTGTTGACAACGCACATGACCATTGCAAAGACAGCACTCAACATGAGCGCCCTCGTAAGAACTTAGAATTCGGCTGCTGCGAGCCGTGACCGCAATTGCAAAACAGCTTTTGAATGTATTTGCGATACACGACTTTCGGTGACACCAAGAATTTCGCCAATTTCCACGAGCGTAAGATTTTCGTCGTAGTAGAGAACCAGAACAGTTCGTTCACGTTCTGGCAAGTTTTTAATTTCCTCACGCATATGTGCCCGCAACGCATTCTCTTCCATTGCGGTATCGGCGGGGCCAATTTGTTGACCAACCCCGGAGGGGGCACGGTCGGCAACAAGGTGGTCGAGAGGGCCAACGGTGCCAACGGCAACATCGGCAAGCCACTTCTGGAGTTCTTCCACAGTGATCTGTAATTCTTCGGCAATTTCTTCGTCGTTAGGTGCACGTCCCATTGTGTGCTCTAGCTGCGTTATTGCGGTCTGTACCGAACGAGCTTTTGTGCGCACCGAACGCGGCACCCAGTCGAGAGCCCGCAAACTATCGAGAATGGCCCCACGAATGCGGGGCACGGCATAGGTTTCAAACTTTGCACCATGAACTGGCACATATTTCTCGATGGCGTCCATTAAGCCAAAGATGCCCGCACTTACCAGGTCTGCGGTATCAACATTTTTAGGCAACCCTGCACCGAGTCGGCCAGCAACGAACTTCACGAGAGAGGAATAGTTCACCACAAGCCACTCGCGTGCTTGAGGGGTACGAGAACTCGCCCAGTCGTCCCAGGCGGTTTCCACCGTATAGCGCGCGCCTCGAATGTTCATGCGCGTGGATGTGACGCGAGATAGGCCGATTGTAATCGTTCTTTACTGACATGCGTATAGCGCTGAGTGGTGACCACATTTGCGTGACCCAAAAGTTCTTGAACTGCTCGCAGGTCGGCACCGTTGTCGAGCAAATGCGTGGCAAAGGTGTGTCGCAGTGCGTGTGGATGCGTTGGGTCAATTGACCTTCTATCAAGTATTCGCCGCACGTCTCGCGGGGTCAGTTGTTTGCCACGCTCATTGAAGAACAGTGAATTTGAAGACGGCACAGCTAACTCGTGACGATGCTTCATCCATAAATCAATAGCGGCCACAGTTGGCTCATTCAGAGGAACACGACGTTCTTTGGAACCCTTACCCCATACCGTTGCTGCTTTATTTTTAAGATCAATGTTGGCAAGGTCGAGCGTGCATAGTTCACTCACGCGCAACCCACTGCCGTAGAGCAACTCCACAATTGCCACATCGCGTGCAGAACGCCACACTGGATCATTTTCTATTTCAGACCCGGTGAGCAATGCACCCAGTTGATCTGCATTCAAAATACGCGGCAATCGCCCTTCGCCACTTGGAGCACGCACACCAACAGTTGGATTCTCGATTTTCTTGCCAGACAGACGCAACAGCCACGAAAAATAACGACGCAATGCTGCAAGCTTGCGGGCAATAGTTCGCTTGGCATGAGTGCCCTTTGCATTTTCAGTGGGCTTTGAGTTGGTGAGAAACGCAAGATACTGCTTCACCATGGTGCGCGTCACCACTTCTGGTCGATGCGTTTCATATTCATCACTTGCCCACTGTGCAAAGAGTTCCACATCTGAGCGATACGCACTTTGCGTGTTTGGCGACATCGCAGTGAGAGAGGCAATGAACTCCTCTATTTTCCATGCCGCCAATGGCGTAGCCCGCGTGCCGCCCACACCTTCAAGGTAGTGGGTAGAACTACCTCATCAGCGCTTCCCACCATCCGTTGGTATCTACTACCCAGCCCAGCGCTTCAAGCCTGCCCAAACTCACCGCAATGTCGTGCAGTGGTCTATTGAGCGCCAATATGAGGTGGTCAAGTGTCACTGCTCCATCTGTGCATGCAAGCAGCACATCTTGGTCGTGAGCATCGGGCGCAACGCGTGTTTCATAACTGCTCCCCGACTCGCGTCGATGGTCGAGTGCGAGGGCAGCAAAGAGGTCGTCGACACTGGTAACAGGCCCGCACCCTTGTTGAATGAGCAAGTTGGTACCGCCCGCCGATGCAACACGAGGCGAACCCGGCACTGCAAAGACTTCAATATTGCGCCGAATTGCTTCTGCGACGGTCAGCATTGAACCGCCCGACTCACGCGATTCAACGACAACCACCACCTCAGACAGCGCAGCAATAATGCGATTGCGTTGAGGGAAGTGGTACGGCTCGGGATGCACCCCAGGCGCATATTCGCTTACTAAGAGTCCGTTCTCCCCTACCCACGCCCATAACCCAGCATTACTTTTTGGGTACACAACATCGAGCCCACACGCCACGACCCCAATGGGTTTGCCAAACGCACCATCTTCTGTTTGCGGATGCTCGTCGTAGTGCAATTTCATGCCGTGATGTACCGCACCATCAATTCCTCGCGCAAGACCCGAGACAACAGCAATTTCATTGGCCGCTAACTGCTCTCCAAATTCACGTGCGGTGTACACCCCCGATGGAGTTGGCGACCTCGTACCTACAATGCCTATACGTCGCTGTTGCAGGGCGCCGAGTGAACCTCTGTAGAAAAGTACCGCTGGTGGTGTTGGGTCGTAACGCAATACGCACGGATATGCGGGGTCGCCAATATAAACCACTTGTATCTTCTCTCGCTCACAGCACTGTTGTATGAGCGCAACTGCATCTTCCGATTTTGTGGAATGAAACATTGCTCTCGCCCAAGCATCTTCAGGTTCTTCATGCAAAAGCGCGATGCGTAGTTTCTTTGGCGTCATGCCTTCTAACTGCGCAAGAGCTGCAGCAAACGCCCACGCTGGCATGCCTAGGTGCTGGCTCATTAGGCAACTTCTCTTTCATGCAGGCGTGTACGCATGAGAAGAGCCACACGTACGGTCTCGTGTGCAATTTCCCCTTCATTTCCCGCCAGGTCGGCAAGTGTGCGAGCAACACGGCGAATGCGGTGGTAACCGCGACCCGTGAGGCGCCCAAGTTCTAATTCACGACGCAGCACATCTCTCGCTGCAGGCGATAGCGGCGCATGAGTATCGAGTTCTTGAGCAGACAGCCGGGCATTCACGCCGCCTGAACGATGCAACGACATTTCACGCACGCGAGCAACACGTTCTTGCACTGCTGCACTTGGTTCTCCTTCACGCACATCGAGCAATTCCTCGACCCCAGTCATTGCAACGGCTACACGAAGGTCGAAACGATCGAGAAAAGGGCCAGACAACCTGCGCAGATATTTGCTTCGTGCAGTTTCATTGCACACACATGCCCCAGGAGCACCTCCACCACAAGGGCACGGGTTTGTTGCACCTACCAATAAGAAACGTGCGGGCAATGTAATGCCGGCGCTCGCACGCGCAATACGCACCTCGCCTTCCTCTAAGGGTTGGCGCAATGCATCGAGAACCGACGGCATGAACTCACCCACTTCATCGAGAAAAAGCACCCCACTATGAGCCAACGATGCTTCACCTGGCCGCAACACGCTGCTGCCCCCACCCACCATTGCAATCATTGAAGCGCTGTGGTGTGGTGCACGAAACGGTGGAAAGGTAATGAGCCCACCAGGTGGCAAAGAGGCCCCTGCTGCAGAGTGAATCATTGTTGCGGTGACTGCTTCTTCATTTGTGAGTGGAGGCAATAGCCCAGGTAAACGTTCGGCAATCATGGTTTTACCTGCGCCAGGTGACCCCACAAATAAAATATGGTGACCACCAGCCGCAGCAATTTCTGCAGCAAGACGTGCTGTGGGCTGCCCCCGCACATCGCTCATATCTGCAATGTGCGATGAGCCTTGTATTTTTTCTTCAGACGAGGTGTCGAGCCATTCGCCATCGCCGCGCAATGCAAGAACCACATCGCGCAAGGTAGCCGCGCAATGAATACTGCGCGGGCTCGCTACTTTTGCTTCTCGCGCATTAGGAAGCGCAACCACAACGCGAGATTCACGCAAGCCAGCAACGAGAGGCGCGGCACCAGGCACCGGACGCAATGACCCATCGAGACCGAGTTCAGCAACAAAGGAATACTCTGCCAAGTTGTCACTTTGCATTTGCCCACTTGCGCTCAGAATGCCCATTGCCAATGCGAGGTCGAGCCCTACCCCGCCTTTACGTTGACTACTTGGTGCCAGGTTCACGGTAATTTTCTTGTTTGGCCATTCAGCACCGCTTGAAAGTAGTGCTGCACGAACACGATCGCGCGCTTCTCGACATTGCTCGTCGGGAAGGCCAACAACAGTAAAGCCAGGCAATCCACTACCAATATGCACTTCAACAGAGATCGGTGTTCCTTGAATACCGATCAATGTTGCTGACCTAATGCTCGAAAACATGAGACCTCACTTCCGTCAAGATGAAATGCATCTCGCAGGAAAATGCATGTGGGAAACTGTCGAAAGTGAAGAAATCACCTCAACATCTCCGTGTGTGGCGACGTAGTGCTTTTGTGGCAATAAGTTGTGCAGTTTTTATGGCGAGCGCCACCTCATGCTCCGAACCAAAGCGCACTGGAACGCAGTTTTGTCGCCAATTAGACACAGAGTTAGCGCAAATGAACGCGCCCATTGCTACGCAAAACGACATTGATCTTCTCGTTGCCAGTTACGAGCGCATTGGGAAAGTTGCCCCCATTGACGTGGCTAAAGATTGGGAAGCGCTCACGGCCTTACTTGCCGAAGCTGCACAAATCAACACAGGCAATACCACCGATGTTGAAGCTGTTACCAAGCACGCTTACGAGAGCAACACCGCTGCGCAACGCGCAATGAAGTGGGCCCTCGATACCTGCGCTGTTGATATCAGCGGATCTCGCCCCGCTTCACAATGACCTTGTCGACCAAACCGTATTCTTGTGCCAACTCGGCAGTGAACCAGCGGTCGCGCTCGCTATCGGCTTGAATTTCAGCAATTTCTTTGCCCGAGTGAAATGCAGTGAGTTCTGCCATCTTGTGTTTCACATGGCGCAACTGCTCGGCCTGAATAGCAATATCGGTGGCTTGACCGCGCAAACCTGCAAGTGGTTGGTGCATCATGATGCGAGCATTCGGCAACGTGTAGCGCTTCCCTTTTGCTCCGGCAGTGAGAAGGAACTGGCCCATTGAAGCAGCAAGACCCATGCAGACAGTTGCAATGTCACACGATACAAATTGCATGGTGTCGTAAATGGCCATTCCGGCAGTAATAGACCCGCCCGGGCTGTTGATGTAAAGCCAAATGTCGGCGTTGGAGTCTTCACCTTCGAGGTATAACAACTGCGCACAAATTTGATTAGCAATGTCGTCATTCACATCGGTGCCAAGCATGATGACGCGGTTTTTCATGAGGCGACCAAACACGTCGAAGCGTGCGTCTCCAGAGCCGGCGTCGGCTGCCATTGGGGTGGAAATGGACGATGTGTTGTGCGACACGTGCGAAGTCATGTGGTAAGGCTAGTGCCCATCGCCCTCGGTCTCTAAGTTACGTTGATATAAAAATGCCGTACCACTGAAAGAAAGTGGCAGAATGTCATCGTGGAAAACGCAGAAACCCCCTTTCTTGCCAATGCCGATGAGCTCCTTGAACACAACAGCACATTTGTGCAGATTTTCGCTGACCACGGCCTCAGTGTTAAACCCAAACGGCGCCTCGCCATTGTGGCCTGCATGGACAGCCGCATGGATATTTTCCAAATGCTGGGTCTCGACCACGGCGATGCGCACATCATTAGAAACGCAGGCGGCGTGGTCACCGACGATGTTGTGCGCTCGTTGGTTCTTTCACAGCGGCGCTTGAATACACGTGAAATTATTCTTATTCATCACACCAACTGTGGTTTAGAGAATTTGAACGAGGGCGACTTCTACGATGAATTAGTTGGAGAAACTGGCATTAAGCCCGGATGGTCACTCGAAGCATTTAAAGACCCGCATGAAGATGTACGACAAAGCATTAGTCGTCTCAGGCATTCGCCATTTATTTTGCACAAAGACTATATTCGCGGGTTCGTCTATGAAGTGGAAAACGGAAACCTTACTGAAGTCGTTTAAGCGACTTTACGAGCGCAAGACTCCGCTAAAGACAACTGCAATATTTTCCTGCTCATAATTTCCCTTGTTCTCGGCGATGTAGGTCAAGAGTCCTGCAAGACCAGCCGAACCCGTGGGGCTCACGTTGATACCAGAACTCTTTTGCGCCAGCTCAAAAGCGGCAACCACATCTGATTCTGGTGAAACAATGGGGAATCCACCCGTTTGCGTCATTGCATCGCAAATGGAAATCCAGTCGTAGGTTTCATCGTCCAAAATACCATCGGCTAACGAAGCAGGAACTTCTTCCCAAGGCCACATGCAATCACTCCAACGGCTTCCTGCATGCAATGTTCCCCCGGTTTGCGCTGCGCGACTCCACGCACGCGCCAAGGGGCTGCAACCTTCTGTTTGCACAGCATGCAAATGAGTATCTTGCACTTCTGCGCTACGCAGAGCATCGCCAATACCAGAAGCAAATGCACCACCACCCACTTGCACAAAGATGCGAGCAAGATGTTCAGTGCTCGGAAATTGCTCAAGCATTTCGAGACCAATTAATCGACCACCATCTAGGCACCACGCATTTTCGGTACCTTGCACTCCGAAGGGCAACGAACCACGAGCAATACATTCTTGAAAGCGCAATACACAAGGGTCACCTGCAGGGTCACCTGGTTGACGCACGCACACTTCAACGTGCGCGCCAAGAGTTTTTAACGCGTTGAGGACAATGGCATCAACACTTTCCGGCACAAACACGCGCAACGGCCACTGCACACTTGCCGCAAGAGTTGCTGCAGCAATTGCGGCATTACCGCATGAAGCAATGGCTAGCTCGGGGCGACTCGCGCCCCATGGGGCAAGACCTTTTTCTTCAGCAAAAACTAAATGCAACAACTCGGTGAAAAGATGCCGTGCTTTTTGAGAGCCGGCAACGTTGTGTGTTTCGTCTTTCACCCACAAGCCACCACCTCCTTCAAAACCCAGTGCGTTCGACAACTCTGCGTTGCGAGCAAACGGTGTTCTACGAAAACCCACTTTGGCAATGCTTTCCACTTTGGCGTCGAGGCGCTCAATGAATTCTCTGCGTTCGTTGAGTGCTGCACCATGCTGGGAAGCAAACGCATCCCACGCCAACAACTCTTGAAAACGCACGAAGGGGTTTTGCGACTCCACAGGCTGAAAGTTGTTTGCACTTGGCGTACTAGAGAAATGCAGAACGTGATGGCGGTCGTCATTGTTGGCCTGCGGGCAACGCCACGACAACGGCTGCGCAACAGGCACCCGTGCGCCACATACCGCGCATTGCAGGCTGTCGATGACCTGCGTTTTCATAGGACTATTGTGCAGCGACGCGGGCGTTGAATTCGGTAATCAAGTTGTCCCACACTGGCTGATAAGTGCGAATGTATCGCCAGAACGACTGTGAGCGGCGCGCTTCAAACACATCGAGTGGAGTTCCTTGCTGTTCAACCCACGTGTAATAACCAAGGTTGAAAATGCGGTTGCGATCGCGCTCTGTACAGTCGATCATTGCATCTGTTCCAATGGCACCCATATGTTCGCCAAAAACTTCGGCCGCATCAACCGCCGTGAAGTCATTATTGAAACGACGTGCAAGAGTTTTTTTGCGCTCGCTTGGGTACAACCCGCCACCATCGGTGGCAATAGTAATGAGCACATCATCGGGCCCGTAGTTCAAAAGTTTTGCTGTTTTAATTGCCGCAATCACATTACAAATTGCTGAAAAACCGAAATGCTCTAATGCCTCTATGAGTTCAGCCGAGAGACCCAAACGAGTTGACATGTACTCTTTGCCCGCAGGAGTGTTGAACATCACATCGAGTTCATCGGTTGCACGGTCGGAAACAGCAACAACAACGTCGGTATTCATGACGTTTTGAATGAGTGGCACATGCTTGTCGCCAATGCCTTGAATGTTGTGCTCGCCAAAACCATTTTCCAACATGGTGGGGCACTCCAACGCCTCTACCGCCACTACTTTCGTGCCATAAACGTCTTTTAGCTTGTCGCCAGCAGCAATGGTTCCGGCACTACCTGTTGCTGAAGTAAATGCGGCCAGGCGCACGTTTTTATTGGCCGAATTTTCACGGAAATGCTCATAGATATGAGCCAATGCGGTACCTGTTACTGCATAGTGACCCACGTGGTTTCCGAATTCGCAGAACTGGTTCAAAATGAAATTTTCGGGGTCTTTGGCCATCTCGTTACATGCGTCGTAAATTTCTTTCACGTTGCTCTCAGTGCCAGGAGTACGCACAATGTCGGCAGGGTCGGCCACCCACTTGTCGAGCCAATCGAATCGTTCTTGCGACATGCCAGCAGGCAACACCGCAACGCCACGACTTCCCAAAATGCGGCTAATGGCAATTCCACCGCGCGCATAGTTGCCCGTACTTGGCCACACTGCACGATGGCGCGTGGGGTCGAATTGACCCGTAATGACTCGTGGTACGAAGCATGAGAAAGCAGCAAGCACCTTGTGTGCTGTGATCATTGGGAAGCGGTCGCCGAAGGCAACAACAATGGGGCTTTCCACGCCGGTGAGAGCTTGCGGCAGCACCACATAGTTGGGCACTTCTACCCTGTTGCCGTCCATGTCGTTATACCAATGCACCCGAAAGAGATTGCGGGCATCGGGCGCATCTTTGTGAACACCAGCGGTGATGCTCGCGGGAATTGTTGAAGGGTCAGCAAGTTGAGCAAAGGTGGGAAGAACAATTTTCTGTACAGCAAAGCGTTTCACGCTGTTGGCAAGCGCCTTTTCGTCGACCACAGTATTGGCGAGTCCGAGCTGAGTAATGAGAGCCTCCGGGGAGAGGCCCGAGACACTGGCAGATTGCTGGGTTATTGTCACTTTTACATTCTGTCAAAGAAATTCCCAGCCCTTTGCCTTCATTGGCCAAAATCTCTCAATCTTTGCCATTTTCGTGTCTCTTCCCGATCTCTGGGTAGCCTTCCACCGTCGCCGACGTAGCCCAATGGCAGAGGCACGGCGCTTAGGACGCCGCCAGTGAGAGTTCGAGTCTCTCCGTCGGCACGTGTACATTGACGACCTGCCAACCCCGGCTCTCATTATTGAAGCCAACGCGCTCGAGCACAATTTGTCTGCCATGGCGGCCTTGTACCCGGGCACCACTTTGCGTCCTCACGTGAAAGCGCACAAATGCACCGCGCTTGCAAAAGTGCAAGAACGTTTTGGGCACACAGGTTTCACCTGCGCAACTCCACGCGAAGTACTTGGTCTTGCCAAGGCCAACTTGAACGCCGATATTTTGCTTGCCAATGAATGTGTCGATGTAGCACGACTTGGCGCAATTGCCGGAGCCAACGTCACCATTGCAGTTGACTCTGAAGACACCATTCGCGCCGCATTTCGTGCGGGTCTCAAAAAGGTTGTCATCGATGTTTTCGTTGGGCTTCCGCGCTGTGGTTGTGAACCCGACGATGCCGGGCGCCTCGCCGATTTGGCAAGGTCTCTTGGGCTCACCGTGCGCGGAGTCATGGGCTATGAAGGTCACCTGATGATGGAAAAGACTGCCGACAAGCAACACCAGGTCAATGCTTCAATGCAAACCCTGCACGCTTGTGCGGAAATTGTTGGTGGCGACCTCATTTCTGCTGGCGGAACCGGCACGTACCAAGAACACCTCACGTCGGGTATTACCGAGCTGCAAGCTGGCAGCTATGCACTCATGGACACGCACTACGCGACCCTTGGTTTTCCCTTCATCCAAGCCGCACACGTTGTAGGAACTGTTATTTCACGCTCTGCCAAATGGGCCGTTGCCGATGTTGGCTTGAAAGCTCTTGGCATGGACCACGGCAACCCCGAGGTAGACGGATACGACGTGTGGTTCTGTTCCGATGAACACATCACGTTTGCGGTGAAGCGCGATGCGGCATCGTTACCTGCCCCAGCACCGCTGACACTCCCCCAAGTTGGCGAACGCGTTCTGGTAACACCTGCGCATATTGACCCAACAATGTCGCAACACGAGCGCGCCTTCGTACATCGCGAAGGCCTTGTTGTTGACGAATGGGCTATTGACCTACGTGGTTGGTAAGAACTTTCGCTAGTTCTACAAATGCTCTTCCACGATGTGACATCGCATTTTTTTCTACTGCTTGCATTTCAGCAAATGTTCTTCCATCGCCAGCGGCAGGTATGAACAACGCATCGAAACCAAAACCGCTGTTTCCTGTTTCACGTAATGCAATTGAACCCTCGCACACACCTTCCACAACAACTTCGTCGCCATTTGGCCACAACACAACGACCGCCGTAATAAAATGGCACGTACGCGCAGTGGAATTCTCTAACGCCGCAAGCAATTTTGCTTTATTGTCGGCATCGGTTGCTTCTTCTCCGGCGTATCGCGCCGTACGCACACCTGGCAAACCATTGAGCGCGTCAACAAAGAGCCCAGTGTCATCGGCCAGTGCCGGACACCCCGTTGCATCCACAATGGCGCGTGCCTTGAGGCGTGCATTTCCCACCAAAGTGCTGGCATCTTCCACCACATCGGCAACCGATGTTGGTCGTGGCAACAAGGAAACCCCTTGAGGCATGAGTTGTTCTATCTCTGCAACTTTTCCTGGGTTAGCCGAGGCGCACACCAGTTGCAGAACCATTACTAACGCCCGAGGGTGCGAGGAACTGGCGGTGTCGACAATATGTTGCGCTGCACGGTAAAGATTTGCCCAAGCCCATGTGCTGCCAGACCTAAAAGATCATCAAGCTCATCGCGAGTAAATGCTTTTCCTTCTGCAGTGCCTTGCACTTCAACGAAACTTGCTTCGCCGCCACCTACTGGCTGCAACATGACAACGTTCATATCGACTTCGGCAGAACTGTCTTCAATGTAAGGAAGGTCGAGAACGGGTTCACCATTATGCATTCCTACGCTGATTGCTGCACATTGTGAATGCAAAGGGTGCGCCGAAATGAGGCCATTTTGCTGCACACGTGTGAGCGCATCGTGCAATGCAATAAAGCCTCCACAAATACTTGCGGTACGTGTGCCACCATCGGCCTGCAAAACATCACAGTCGACCACTACCTGGCGCTCGCCAAGAAGTTTCATATCGCATGCTGCGCGCAACGAGCGACCAATGAGACGCTGAATTTCCACTGTGCGTCCGCTTTGCTTGCCCTTGGCGGCTTCACGGTCAACTCGCTCTGGCGATGAGCCTGGCAACATGCTGTATTCCGCAGTAACCCAGCCCTTGCCAGAGCCTTTCATCCAACGCGGCACATTTTCATCGACCGATGCTGTGCACAAGACGCGCGTATTGCCAAAGGAAACCAAAACAGAACCGGCTGCCATTTCGGTGAAATCGCGCTGGAAAGTGAGTGGCCGCAATTCATTCGCTGCGCGTCCGTCTGGTCGTGTCATGTTGTCTCCTTGTTATTGAATGTTTATTTTACAATCCACGATTGAGCATCGCTCAATTCCGGACCAAAGAGTCGGCGCCCTAAATGCGCAAACCACTCTGGGTCTCCAGAGGAATAAAAAGAGTGTTCCCCAACGCGACTTGTGTCTTCTTGCAACTCGGCCGTTTCAAGCATCTCTTTCACTGCAAATGCTGTTTCATCACCCGACGACACCAGCACTACATCGGGGCCCATCACATCGCTAATCACACGAGCAAGATACGGATAGTGCGTGCAACCCAGAAGCAATGAATCGACCCCAGCATGCACAATGGGTGCAAGTAGTCGTTGCGTTAGAAGTGTGACTTCTGCTCCGCTTGTTTGCCCGCGCTCTACAAACTCCACTAGCCCAGGGCATGCAGCCGACACCAGTGAAACCGATGCATCGGCCAACCCCACCGCGTTCTCATACGCGCCAGAGTCAATTGTCCCGACCGTACCAATAACACCAACTCTTTTATTGCGCGTAGTTTGCACCAACGCACTCACGCCTGGCTCAATAACACTCACAACAGGAACCGGCAAAGTGTCTTTCAACTGCTCAAGCGCAACCGACGCTGCTGTATTGCACGCCACCACAATGAGCTTCACATCGAAATCATTCACCAAGCTTGTGGCAATTTCATGCGCATAGCGCTGAACTTCTGCAGCTGGCTTATTGCCGTACGGGTACCTACCCGTGTCGCCAATATAAACAAGGTCTTCATGTGGCAAAAGATCAATGACTGCGCGAGCAACCGTCAAGCCACCAAAGCCTGAGTCAAACATTCCAATTGGCTGCACCATTCCGAGAACAGGTTAGAGCCTGGCGCACACGAGTACGGTCGCATTGTGCCCGGGGTGGCCATTTCGCACGCAAGTGCGAGCATTCTCGTTATTTTGGTGGCGAATTAGAAGTAAATAATTTTCTCAGCAGCAGCTTCTGCAGCATCGAGATCGTCGGTATAGGCACCGGTCGACAAGTACTTCCAACCACCGTCACACACCACAAACACCACAACACCTTCTTCAAGGTCTTGCGCCACTTTTACTGCTCCGGCAAGGCTTGCACCCGAAGAAATTCCACCAAAAATTCCTGTTTCAGCAACAAGGCGTCGCGTCCACTCAATGCTTTCGCGTGGCCGCACCACACGCTTGCGATCGAGAAGTTCAAACCCATTCCAGTTTTCAAACACTGGAGGAATATAGCCGTCTTCTAAATTGCGTAAACCTTCTACGCTCTCGCCAAGTGGTGGCTCAATAGCAATGAGTTTGATGTTCGGGTTTTTCTCTTTTAAGAATTTCCCTGTTCCCATCAAAGTTCCTGAGGTACCAAGACCGGCAACAAAGTGCGTGATCTCGGGGCAGTCGCGCCAAATTTCCGGGCCCGTGCCTTCGTAGTGAGCTTGCGGGTTTGCATCGTTGGCGTACTGATACAAAAAGCACCATTCGGGGTGTGCTGCAGACATCTCTTGCGCGCGGCGCACGGCGCCATTTGAACCTTCCGCACCAGGAGTGAGCACAATGTCGGCACCAAAAATTTGCAACATTTGACGACGCTCAATGGAAACGCTCGTTGGCATCAAAATGGTGATGGGGTAACCCTTAATTTGCGCAATTGCGGCAAGTGCAATGCCGGTGTTGCCCGACGACGGCTCCAAGATGCGCTGACCTGGCATCAACCTGCCATCTTTTTCAGCAGCTTGAATCATCGACTTTGCGATGCGATCTTTCACCGAGCCAAAAGGGTTCTGATTCTCTAGTTTCGCCACCAAACGCACCCGTGGGTTGGGCGACAAAACGCTCACATCGACCATTGGGGTATTACCAATGAGGTCGAGCACGCTTTCATTCAACATGTAGACCTCTTTCAGCAATTCGTGACTAACCCTGTCGGAATTGTACTGAATTGCTCGCTCGGATGCTCAGACCAGCTCAGAGATGCTTTCTTCTTCAATTTGGGCAGGCTCCGGAGCCTCAGAGTTAATAAGGAAACTCCTCACCTCTGGCACTTCCCGCTTCAGGGTCACAATGACATAGTGCCAACCCGGGTCGGGGGCCTGGGCCACATCGGTGGGGCTGGGGAACGCCTCGCTGTGAGTATGGCTATGCATCACACCAATGACCTCAAAGCCGTCGTCTTCAGCAGCCATCTCGGCACGAAAGTGCTCTTTGGCGTCAATGGTGTACACGCGGGCACTGTTGGCCACATTCGTGCACGGCACAAACCGCGCAACTACTCCTGTTTCACGTACGCCCACAAGCAGACCACAGCTCTCGTATGGGTAGCCGTCAAGAGCATGTTGTTTCATCTCTTCAACGGAATGTGCGGCAACGGTCAACATGCACTGTGACATTAGCGCCAGAGTTTGTGCACTGTGCGACTACTCAACTAGAAGACCACGGGCCCGCAAAACACGTTGACGAATAGGCGCAAAGAAAAGTCGCTCTACACAGATGCCAGTAATGAGAATAAGGAAGATGCTCATCACAATGAGCGACATATCGCCCAGCGTGCGACCCACTTCTAAAAGTTGACCCAAGCCCGCACCAAGTTCGGGAGACACCGCAATGAGTTCAGCCGCCATGAGCGAGCGCCAGGCAAAAGCCCAACCTTGCTCGAGCCCCGACAAGTACCCAGGGAATGCCGCCGGCAACACCACTTGTCTAATGGCCGAAAAGCCAGAGATACCCAGCACCTTTGCCGCACGCAAATACAACGGCGGAATTTGGTCAATGCCTGCAGCAAGCCCATTGGCAATAGATGGCGTTGCACCCAAAATGACAACGCAATAAATGGTGCTTGGCGACAAACCAAACCAAATAATTGCAGCAGGAACCCACGCAACCGAAGGAAGTTGTTGCAAGCCAGTGAGCACGGGCCGCAACGTGAGTCGCGCAAATTTCACTTGCGAAATGAGTATTCCTAAAGGAGTAGCAATAGCTACCGACAATGCGAAGCCAATAAACCCGCGAGTGATGCTGTTTTGCACCGCCGGCCACACCATTCCCAATTTCCATTGAGCAGTGAACGAATTCCACACCATCTGCGGGCTGGGAATCACATAGTCGGGCTTAATTTTCAAAGCAAAAAGTAACTGCCAAATGCCCAGCACTACTGCAATTGCAAAAATTGCTGGAGCCACCTTCAGTGCAATGCGTTTCGGCGTGAAGCGCTTCTCGCTTACAACAGATGTCTCTAATGCGTCTAAACCCGACTCCAACGTTGCAAGGTCATCTACTTCGTGAATTTCGGAATTAGCGGGCATGACGGCGAATCTCCTGACGTAGTTCAGCAGTAATTTCAGAGGCCAATACAGCCACATGCGGGTCATCAATATTGCGCGGATGCGCCAGATCAATGTTCCACTCGCGAATCACACGCCCTGGCCGCGACGACAACAACAGCACACGCTGACCCAACCGAACTGCTTCACGCACGTTGTGCGTTACAAAAACAATGGTGAGCCCACGCTCTTTCCACACTCGAGAAATTTCCTCATGCAA
>Ga0209357_1000122_pt1 | contig 27244 bp, 29 predicted proteins | sample LauGreFBDMM110SD_2_FD_187573 | JGI IMG/M metagenome (GOLD analysis project Ga0209357, IMG submission 187573) | Freshwater lake microbial communities from Lake Michigan, USA - Fa13.BD.MM110.SD (SPAdes) (version 3) | ecosystem: Environmental > Aquatic > Freshwater > Lake | place: Lake Michigan... | reverse complement strand
TGTCTTTGATGCGCCTGTCCACCAACTCGAAGTAGGCCTTGCTGGCGGAAAAACGTGAATGCTGCGATGCATACAAACCTTCAACCTGTCCTGCCAAACGGGTCAAACGGTCTAAGAGTTGGGCTTCTTGGTCGTGGCTGGCGCTGCGAATGGCTTGCGCCAAATCTGCCAACTCTTGCTCGGCAGTGGCCAAGGCGGGCACTGCGCTACGGGCAATGGGCAAGCCCAGCAAAGCCATCATGCGGTAGGTTTCAATCTCCAGCAAGCGCTGTACCAAACGACCCAAGCGGCGCTGGCTAAGCTGGCCCACACGCAACAACATGCGCGAGCAACCATTGGGGTTAATTTGGAAATCGGTGTGCAAAGTCGCTGCGCCTTCAGCCAATTGGCAAGCCACCAAGCTGTCTTCGCGAAATTGCTGGTGAAGCTCTTCGCGGTCTGACAAGTCCTGGGTGGGCTTGGCCCGCAGTTGGATATGTGCCAAACATTCACCCGGTAACTCTTTCAGCCACGCTTGGGGCAAACGGCGCATGGCCAAGTCGTAGTCTTCCCCTTTGGGCAAGCCCATGGGCGCGTCTGCCATGAAGGTCCAAGTGACAAATTCGGTGTGCAGTTCCCAGCGCAAACGCCATGTGCCCATGTCTACCCGCAAATGGTTGACATGTTCATCGGGCACCGGCAAATGGTGGTCGCGCAACAAAGCAGCCAAATGCTCGCGACTGGCTTGACGCGCATCAACATCGGCCAGCATCACCAAATGGCTGATGGCCAAGGGCGCGGTCATCGGCTCAGGTGGGCGGGCATGCACCTCGTTGTGCAAAGTGCGGCGCAAAGGATGTTCGTTAACCAACATGCGTATCAGTCTTCGACAAAGGCTTCTTCACGTTTGGACTTCACCGCCGGCAATAAGACCATGACCACCAAGACCACGGCCACTACCAGCAAAGCAGCCGACAAAGGGCGGGTGATGAACACCGACCAGTCGCCGCGCGCCAATTTCAGGGCTCGTTTCAAATACTCTTCCATCATGGGACCCAGCACAAAGCCCAGTAACAAGGGCGCTGGCTCACAACCGAGCTTGTAGAAAAGATAGCCAGCCAAACCAAAAGCGGCCACCAGCGCAATATCAAACGTAGCGTTGTTGGTGGTGTACACCCCAATTGCGCAAAACAACACAATGGCCGGAAACAGGTAGTGGTAGGGAACGGTTAAAAGTTTGATCCAAATACCAATCATGGGCAGGTTCAACACAATCAGCATCAGGTTGCCAATCCACATGGAAGCGATCAAGCCCCAAAACAATTCGGGGTTGACGGTCATCACCTGCGGGCCCGGCTGGATGTTGTGGATGGTCATGGCACCCACCATCAGTGCCATCACCGCGTTGGGCGGGATGCCTAAAGTGAGCAAAGGAATGAAAGAGGTTTGTGCGCCTGCATTGTTGGCGGCTTCTGGCGCAGCAACACCGCGGATATTGCCTTGACCCAAAACCACTTCGCCAGCTTTGAGCTTGATTTTTTTCTCTAATGTATAAGCCGCAAACGAGGCCAAAACCGCGCCGCCACCTGGCAAGACGCCCAATACCGACCCCAAAGCCGTGCCACGCAAGACAGCGGGCATCATTTGCTGAAAATCTTCACGTGTGGGCATCAAGCCTTGCACTTTGGCGGTGAAGACTTCGCGGTCTTCTCCCGACTTGGCCAAGTTGGTGATGATTTCACCGTAGCCAAAAACGCCCATCGCCACTGCCACAAAGCCAATGCCATCGGCCAACTCGGGGGTGTCCATGGTGAATCGGGCCAGACCTGAGTTGACATCGGTGCCCACCAGTCCGAGCAGCAAACCCAAAATGATCATGGCAATGGCTTTGAGCAGCGAGCCCGAAGCCAACACCACCGCACCCACCAAACCCAGCACCATCAAGGCGCAGTATTCAGCAGGCCCAAAGGCAAAGGCCATCTCGGTCAAAGGCGCGGCAAATGCTGCCAACAACAAAGTACCCACACAGCCCGCAAAAAATGAACTTAGCCCAGCTGCCGCCAAGGCTGGTCCGGCGCGGCCTTGTCTGGCCATTTGGTAGCCATCGAGGGTGGTCACTACCGAGGACGACTCGCCGGGCAAGTTGACCAAAATCGCGGTGGTGGAACCGCCGTACTGCGCGCCGTAGTAAATACCTGCCAACATGATCAAGGCCGACACAGGGGGCAAGGCATAGGTGGCGGGCAACAACATGGCGATGGTCGCTACTGGCCCAATACCGGGCAAAACGCCGATCAAGGTGCCGAGCAAGCAGCCCACCAAGGCATAGAGCAAATTGATGGGGGTGGCCGCAACCCCAAAACCGGTGGCTAAGTTGGCAAGTAAGTCCATGGCAGTCCTGTCTACGCAACCAAGAACGCTGGCCACACTGGCATGGTCAAGCCCAGTAAGGCAATGAAAATGCCATAACTGCCGGCAGCCAAAACAGTGGAGAGCACCAGCACACGGCGAATTTGGAAGGCGGTTTCGTCCGCCATGGCGGCAATCACTGTCAGTGCCACGGTCGCCACCACCAAGCCCATAGAGGGCAAACCAATAATCGGTAAGCCGCCAAGCAATGCGCCAAAAGCCAAATTGGCGCCCAAAATGCACAGCAAGGGCCGCCAAGCAAAGTCGCCCACTTTTCCACCATCGGGGGTTTCAACCACCAAGGAAAAAAACAGAATGAACGCGCCCAACAGGGACAAAATCAGGCCCAAAACCAACGGAAAATAACCCGGCCCCATCTGACTGGCAGAGCCAATGGTGTAAGAAGACGCGCTGGCCCAAGCAAAACCACCACCGGTGGCAATGAACATCACGCCTGAAGCAAAGTCTTTTTCACTTTTGATCGACACAACACGGGCCTTGGCAAAGAAGAGATTGTCATTGTCACCTAAACCGCCACCGGCTTGAGAACCTTGAGCCACAGCGGTGCGGGCAAGCCAAAGCGCGCTTGTATCGCCTCAGCTCGGGTTTGTAAAAGTGCTCGATCGGGAGCAGACGCTTGGGCCTGCGCCAGCACCACGGTGTTGCCCTCTTTGGTGGGCTTGAAGGCCCACACAGCTGGCTCGCCAAAGGCTTGGGTGATGTGCGCCAAGCTTTTGTCATAACTGGAGGAGCGACCAAACAGGTTGACCACCATGCAGCCTTGGGCGGTCAGCAATTGGCGGCATTGGGCATAAAAATCGGCGTCGTCGAGCACGGGAGCGGCCGCTTCGTGGTCGTACAGGTCCACATGCAAGACGTCGATCTGCCCCCGCCAATAGGTGTGCGCCACCACCTCGGCGGCGTCGCCCAGCACTACTGACAATCGGTCATCATCGGCAGACAAGGCAAACCAACTGCGGCAAGCGCCAATGACTTGCGGATTGAGTTCGATGGCAGTGGTTTGCATACCCAGCACCTTGTGGCAGTTTTTGGTGAGCGCTGCAGCACCCAGCCCCAGTTGCATGGCGTGCAATTGGCTGACCGTATCAGGCTCGACAAACAACAACCACGCCTGCATACGCTGCACATAGTCCAAATGGATGGCGTTGGGCTTGCCAGTGTCCATGGAGCCTTGTACCCATACCGATCCCAAATGCAAATAGCGCACCTTGCCATGCTCGGAGATATTGACTTGCGGTAAGGAGGGCGTTGCCATGGGGCGATTGTCGCCGCACCTCATTCGTCATGGCGAGGAACCTGGCGCCCAAGCAATCTCATGGCGCACGCCGCAGATGTGCTGTTGCTAACGAAGTCCCAACACCGCTTGCACATTGGCGGTGGTGGCCTGCTGCACTTCGTCCAAGCTGATGCCGCGCAAATCCGCCAACGCTTGGGCGATGCGAGGAATTTGGTCGGGTGTGTTGCGTCCTTGCGGCAAACCTTGGGCGCGGTCCTCAGCGGTGACGTACAACCAATGCGGCGGGATGTCGGGCGCATCAGTCTCCAGCACCAAGGCGTCTAAGGGTAATTGGGTGGCCAACATGCGCAGTTGATTGGCACGATCAAACGTGAGTGCACCGCCAAACCCCAATTTGAAACCCATGGCGATGAACTGCTGGGCTTGTTGCAAGCTGCCGTTAAACGCATGGGCGATACCGCCTTTGACAGGCGTTTGGCGCAAACCTTGCAACAACAAATCAGCACTTCGGCGCACATGCAAGACGACCGGCAGGTTGTGCTGCTGGGCCAGTTTGAGCTGTGCCTTGTAAAAAAGTTGTTGCCGCGCCATGTCCAAGCCGGGCACAAATCCGTCCAAACCGATTTCACCTACCGCTACCAAGCGAGAGTCTTCAGCGTGCTGCTGCAAAGCAAGGGCTAGGGTCTGTAAATCGTCTTCGCTGGCCTGCGGCGTGAACAGGGGGTGAATACCCAAGGCGAAAACATCGCCATGCTGGTGTGCAAGCAGACGTACCGCATCAAAGTTCGCCGCCTCCACCGCAGGAATAACGCAGGTGCCAACCCCCGCTTGGCGAGCGGCCCAGCGCACCGCATCGCGGTCGGCGGCGAATTCCGGTGCATCAAGGTGGCAGTGGCTGTCGATCCATGTCATAGGAAGATTGTCAGATAGAAAATCGGGGTCAGATCCCAATTAACTTTGATGGGCTGCGCAAGTAGGACGTGTGTCGCAGGTTGGCCGTAGCCGACGTTGTGTCAGCATGGAGGCGAGGCCGAGCCTGCGGCACGCGTCGTGAGATTGCATCGTTGCGCTCGCAATGACGAAGGCTAAACCAAGCGCCCCGCCACCAAGCGCAGTTGCCTGTCGCAAAGCGCGGCCAAGCGCTCGTCGTGGGTGACCACCACAAACGCCGTGCCCTGTTGCCGCGCCAATTGCAGCATCAGTGCAAACACGCCGTCGGCGGTTGCGCGGTCGAGGTTGCCGGTGGGCTCATCGGCCAGCACACAAGCGGGTTGGGTGACCAAGGCGCGGGCAATCGCCACGCGTTGGCGCTCACCGCCAGACAACTCGCTGGGGGTGTGCTGTACCCGATCGGCCAGACCCACCGCTTCGAGCATGGCCTGCGCCTTCACGGCCGCATCTTCGGTGGGCATACGCCGTATCCACAAAGGCATGGCCACATTGTCCAAAGCGCTGAACTCGGGCAACAAATGGTGGAACTGGTAGATGAAACCCAAATGCTGGTTACGTAAACGCCCCAAAGCGGTGGCGTCCAAACCTGCCAAGGCATGGGACAGCAAATGCACCTGCCCCGTGGTGGGGGTGTCCAAGCCGCCCAGCAAATGCAGCAAAGTGCTTTTGCCCGAACCCGAGGTACCGACCACCGCCAGCGTTTCACCTGCCTGCACTTGCAAGTCGATGCCCTGCAGCACCGTCACATCGATCACGCCTTCATGGAAACGGCGACCCAAGCCTTGGGCTTGCAACACCGGCTTATTCATGGCGCAATGCCTCCGCGGGATCGATGCGACTGGCTCGCCAGCTGGGGTAAAGCGTGGCCACCAAAGCCAACACCAAAGCGATGATGACCACCGGCCCAATGTCGGCCCACTGCGGGTCGCTGGGCATGCGGCTGATAAGGTAAATGTCTTTGGGCAAAAAGCTCGCGCCCAAGGCTTTTTCGATGGCCGGCACGATGCTGCCAATGTTGAACGCCACCAACAGCCCTAAACCCAAGCCCGACAAAGTGCCAATCACACCCACCAAAGCGCCTTGCACCACGAAGATGCCCATGATGCTGGCCGGACTTGCCCCCAAGGTGCGCAAGATGGCGATGTCGGCGCGCTTGTCGGTGACCGTCATCACCAAGGTACTGACCAAGTTGAAAGCCGCCACCGCAACGATCAGCGTCAGGATGATGAACATCATGCGTTTTTCAATTTGCACCGCAGCAAACCAAGTGCGGTTGGCACGGGTCCAGTCGCGCAACATCACATCGTCACCCAACACGGGCGAAAGTTCTGCCGCTACTTGCCGCGCTTGCTGCGCGTCTTTTAACTTCACACGGATGCCGTTGGGCCCTTCCAAGCGAAAAATGCGTTGCGCGTCTTCGATGTGCAGCAAGGCCAAAGATGCGTCGTATTCATAGTGACCGGAGTCGAGCAAGCCCACCACGGTCAGTTGTTTCAAGCGCGGCACCACGCCCGCAGGCGTGACCTGCCCACCAGGCGCGACCAATGTGACTTTCTCTCCAACCTTCACGCCTAAAGCACGAGCCAATTCGCTGCCCAAAATCACACCAAAACCACCCGCTTGCAGTTGGTTCAGCACCTCTGGCGGCATCAAGGCCACCGCATCCGTGACCAATACCTCTTGGTCAGAATCGATGCCACGCACAACCGCTCCGCGCATGTCTTCACCTTGCGCAAGCAATCCTTGCGACAAAACAAAAGGCGCACTTGCGATGACTTGCGTGTGCTGCGCCAGTTTTTGCTGCAACGCTGGCGGGTCTTGCAGCGAGGCACTGGTGTAGGCCAACACCTCCACATGTGACAACACGCCCAACATGCGGTCCCGTACTTCTTTTTGGAAACCATTCATCACGCTCAAGACAATGATGAGAGCCGCCACTCCCAAGGCAATGCCCAGCATGGACACCGAGGAGATAAAGGAGATAAAGCGGTTGCGCCGCGCCGCGCGGCCTGCACGGGTGTAACGCCAACCCACCCGCAACTCAAAAGGAAGTCTTGAAAGATTCATGCAGTCAGATTGTGGCATCTTGCACAATCACCCATATGACAGTTGCTTCTCCATTGACCATTGTGGCTTTTGCCTTGCCTGCTGGCATGGCAGCAGACCACCCCGACCGCGGACATTGGCAACATGCTTTGGACAAGGCATCTGCCCAGACACGCCAAGACCTTTGGCGGCAAGCACAGCGCATGAAAACCATCACCTTGCCTGACAGTGCGATGAGTGCCTGCCATGAAATGGCTTGGGCGCAGGCTTTGGGCTGGGATATCAAGGATGGTCAAGTGCCCTTGGCCGCTTTCGTCGCCCAAGCGCAAGGTTTGCGTTGCCCAGCTGAACATGGCTGGGCTTTCATCGACGCGGTGCATTGGCACATCAGCCAAGGGCAGGTAAATTTGAATGTCCCCACCCCCATTACCGCTGACGAATCAGACGCTTTGCGCGAAGCCATGCAGCCGTATTTATCGCAAGACGGTATTCAACTGCACCCCTGCTCGCCAGGACGCTGGTTGGCACATGCCAGCGTGTTCAAACACTTGTCCAGCGTGTCCTTGGACCGCGTTAACGGGCAACGTATCGATCACTGGCTGCAGCCCAGCAGCATTGCTGCACAAACTGAGGCTGAGCGCCTGTTGCGCCGCTTGCAAAATGAGATGCAAATGCTGTTTTATACCCATGCCGTCAACAACCACCGCGCCGTCGCCTTGAACTCGATTTGGTTCAGCGGCACGGGCGAGTTGCCCACAGTGAATCCGCACACCGTGAAGCGTGACATCGTGATGCACCAAGGCTTGCGTGAGGCTTGGCTTAGCCAAAACCCCGAGGTGTTTGTGCCGGCTTTCACAATGGTCTGGCAAGACACCCTCGCCCCTGCACTTGCGCGATATGAGCAGGTGCTGCTGTGTGACCCCACGCGCAGCGTCTTGCTTGAAAATGCGCCGCAAGGCTTGCGCGGAAAGCTTCAACAGTGGCTGCGCCCACCCAAACTTTCGGACTTGCTGCAATGAAACTTCAGGTACGCGATGTCCCCCCGCGTAGCGTCTGGGCGCTAGAGCAAAGCGGCGTGCATCCACTGCTGGCACGTTTGTATGCGGCGCGGGGCGTGCATGACGCCAAGCAAATGGACCCAAGCCTTGGCCAATTGCTTGCTCCCGCTGGCCTCAAAGGCATTCACGCTGCTGCACAGTTGTTGGCCGACGCCATCGCAAAGCAACTGCGTTTGTGTATCGTGGCCGATTACGACTGCGATGGCGCCACCGCCTGTGCCTTGGCCTTGCGTGGCCTCACGCTTTTAGGTGCTCAACATGTGAACTTCATCGTGCCCGACCGCGTGGTCGATGGCTATGGTTTGACGCCCGACATCGCCCAACGCGTTCACGCCAGTGGCGCACAGGTCTTGATCACGGTGGACAACGGCATTGCCAGCGTGAGCGGTGTGGAAGAAGCCAAGCGCTTAGGTTTGCAAGTCCTCATCACCGACCACCATTTGCCAGGCCACGAATTGCCCACGCCCCATGCCTTGGTCAACCCCAACCAACCTGGCTGTAGCTTCGAGAGCAAAAGCATGGCGGGGGTGGGTGTGATGTTTTACGTGCTACTGGCCTTGCGAGCGCTGATGCGCGAACGCGGCGTGTTCGGCACAGACACCGAACCCAAGCTAGATGGTTTGCTACCCTTGGTGGCATTGGGCACGGTGGCCGATGTGGTGTCTCTAGACGCTAATAACCGCCGCATGGTGTCTCAAGGCTTGCTGCGAATGCGCAAAGGGCAAATGCCTGCAGGTCTTGCAGCCTTGTTCAAAGTGGCCTCGCGCGACGCCACCCAGGCCAGCAGCCAAGACATGGGCTTTGCGTTGGGGCCGCGCATCAATGCAGCGGGGCGTTTGTCAGACATGACGCTGGGCATAGAGTGCTTGCGCACCGATGACACCGAACTGGCGTGGCGACTGGCGCAGCAGCTCGACACCATCAACCGCGAACGCCGTTCTATGGAGGGCGATATGCGCGAACAAGCGCTGCTGATCGCCGAGTCCTTGATGGACAGCGATGAAATTGCACCTGCTGCGTTGTGCGTGTTCGATGAGGACTTTCATGAAGGCGTGGTGGGCATCATTGCCGGTCGCTTGAAGGACTTGCACTACCGCCCGTGTTTTGTGTTTGCCAGCAGCCAGTCGCAGGGTCAAGCTGTACTTAAAGGCTCTGGGCGGTCGATTGCCGGTTTCCATTTGCGCGATGCCTTAGACGCCATCGCCAAACGCCACCCAGATTTGCTGCTGCGTTTTGGCGGTCACGCCATGGCGGCAGGCTGCACGTTGCTAGAAGACGACTTGGCCACGTTCGAGCTGGCCTTGCAAGACATCGCCACCCAATGGTTGGACGCCGCCACCTTGGCGCAAACCTTGGCCACCGATGGCAGTTTGCCAGCGCAATATGTGCGCCCCGATATGGTCAAGCACCTGCAAGCGCAGGTCTGGGGGCAAGGTTTTGCTCAGCCTGTTTTCCAAGACACGGTGAATGTGCTGAGCCAAAAAATCGTAGGAGAAAAACATTTGTCGCTCAAGCTGCAATTGCACGGGCAGCTGGTGGACGCGATTTGGTTTGGTCGCACCGAGGGCTTGCCTGTACAAGCTACCGTGGCCTACCGCCTCGACATCAACACCTGGCAAGGCATGGAAAAACTGCAGTTGCAGATTGAAGCCATGCAGCCCTTCTACAATTAAGCTGTGTCTATCCTCAACGCTGATCTGCATTGCCACTCTGTCGTATCCGACGGCACGCTCACGCCCGAGGCGTTAGCCGCACGTGCCCATGCCAATGGCGTGGAGTTGTGGTCACTTACCGACCACGACGAAATTGGCGGACAAGCCCGAGCTTGCGCCGCTGCCCAAGCACTGGGCATGGGGTATTTGCATGGCACCGAAATATCCGTCTCTTTCGCGGGTCGCACCGTTCACATTGTGGGTTTGGGCTTTGATCCGCAAGACCCTCGAATGCAAGAAGGCTTGCGCAGCACGCGTGGAGGCCGTCACGCACGGGCCGTGGACATGGCAGCTGGCTTGGCCAAGGTGGGCATACACGGTAGCTTTGAAGGTGCCCTCACCTTCGCTGGCAACCCCGACCTGATTTCTCGCACCCACTTTGCCCGCTATTTGGTGGAAAGCGGCGTGTGCGCTGACACCTATGAGGTGTTTCGCCGCTTCCTTACCGAAGGCAAACCGGGCTATGTTGAGCACCGCTGGGCTGGCTTGGGCGACGCGGTGCGCTGGATTCGCGAATGCCAAGGTATTGCAGTCATTGCCCACCCCGCCCGCTACGGCTTCACGCCCACCGAGGAATATGCGCTGTTCTCCGAGTTCAAAAACCATGGCGGTCAAGCGGTGGAAGTGGTGACAGGTAGCCATTCGGCGGCCGAAGCCATCCAATACGCTGACATGGCGCGGGAGTTTGGTTTGGCCGCTTCCCGCGGCAGCGACTTTCACAGCCCCAATGAAAGCCATACCGATCTAGGCGCGTTGCCTTGGTTACCCGGTGACCTGACACCGGTGTGGGAGTTGCTCACCCACCGCATCCAATAAGGCCGCGGTCTTCGCATGGCACAACTGTTTCAAGTCCATCCGGACAATCCGCAAGCGCGCTTACTCAAACAAGCAGTGGCCTTGTTGACCCAAGGCGGTGTGGTGGCAGTGCCCACAGATTCCAGCTATGCCTTGGTATGCCATTTGGACGACAAAGCGGCGATTGACCGATTGCGCCAAATTCGCGGTGTGGATGAAAAGCACCACCTGACCTTGCTGTGCCGCGACCTGCGTGAACTCGCGCTTTACGCCAAGGTGGACAACCGCCAATTTCGACTGCTCAAAGCCGCCACCCCTGGGGCTTACACCTTCATCTTGGAGGCCACCAAAGAAGTGCCGCGCCGCGTTGCCCATCCGCAGCGCAAAACCATAGGTCTGCGGGTGCCCAACCACACCACCTTGCTGGCGTTGTTGGACATTCACGGCGCACCTTTGCTGGCCACCACCTTGATTCCTCAAGACGAAACAGAACCCTTGAACGACGCCGAACAGATCCGCGAACGCTATGAACACCAAGTGGCGGCGGTGGTCGATGCAGGTGCTTGTAGCCTCCAAGCCACCACCGTGGTGGACCTCACCCCCATGGCCGACGGAGGTGAGCCAGAAGTTTTACGTCGAGGCTCAGGGAAATTAGAACTTTTAGGTTTATAAAATGGGTAAATTAACGCTACTCTGGTGTTTTTGCGTATCCTAAAGCGCTTAATAAAAGTTTTTACCTCATACTTTTCACCAATAAATTGATAAAAATTAGTGAGAGAATAGTTTTGTGAATTTCAATGAATTAGTACAAACAATTTCTACCCATGCGGTACCCGTATTGCTCGCCATCACCCTGCACGAAGCCGCGCACGGGTACACAGCGCGCCAGTTGGGTGACGACACTGCATGGCAAATGGGGCGCGTCACCCTCAACCCCTTCCCTCACATCGACTTGGTCGGCACAGTCATCATGCCCTTGATGCTGTTTTTTGCCACTTCCGGCCAGTTTTTGTTTGGTTATGCCAAGCCCGTTCCTGTCGATTTTTCCCGTCTGCGCCACCCCAAACGCGATATGGTGTGGGTGGCTTTGGCCGGACCTGCGGTCAATTTGCTTCAAGCTTTTGCCTGGGCGGTGCTGATTTACCTGCTCTCGGGCATGGGCAGCGATGAGCGTTTTTTCCTTGAAATGGCGCAAGCCGGCGTGCTGGTCAATTTGGTCATGTTCGCCTTCAACCTGTTTCCCCTGCCGCCGCTGGATGGCGGGCGTATCGTGGTGGGCTTGTTGCCCATGCGCTTGGCCATTGGTTTCTCGCACATTGAGCGCTATGGCTTTTTCATTGTCATGGGCTTGGTACTCATGGGCGTGATCAACACCCTGTGGATGCGCCCCATCATGATGGCCACCACCGAAGGTATTCAGTGGGTGCTTCAACCCCTGGCCACTTTGCTGCAACTTGCCCCATGACTGACCGCGTACTCTCTGGCATGCGCCCAACCGGCGCCTTGCATTTGGGCCACTACCACGGCGCCTTGAAAAACTGGGTGCGCCTGCAGTCCGAAATGGAGTGCTTTTACTTTGTGGCCGACTGGCACGCTTTGACCACCCACTATGAAAGCCGCGAAGTCATCGAAAAAAATGTCTATGAAATGGTCATCGACTGGTTGGCTGCGGGCCTAGACCCCAAGCAATGCACCCTGTTTTTGCAAAGCCGCATTCCTGAGCACGCCGAACTCTTTACCTTGTTGGCCATGGGCACACCCATTGGTTGGTTGGAGCGCGTTCCCACCTACAAAGACCAACAAGAAAAGCTCAAGGACAAAGACCTCAGCACCTATGGTTTCTTGGGCTACCCACTTTTGCAAGCCGCAGACATTCTGATTTACAAAGCCCGCTGGGTGCCGGTAGGCGAAGACCAAGCCAGCCATGTGGAACTCACCCGCGAAGCGGCAAGGCGTTTCAACCATTTGTACGGCCGCGAACCCAATTTCGACGCCTTGGTGCAAGACTGTTTGGCTAAGTTGCCCAAAGACAGCGTCAAGCGTTTTGAAAAATCGCGAAAACAGTTTCAAGAAACCGGTGACGCCAAGGCCATGGAAGGCGCCATGGGCTATTTGAAAACCGCGACCGAACTTGATGACAAAGACCGCGAGCGCCTAGAAGGCTATTTCAAAGGTACGGGCAAAGCCGTACTCAGCGAGCCACAAGCCCTGTTGAGTGATGCAAGCAAATTGCCCGGTCTGGACGGCGCCAAAATGAGCAAAAGCTACAACAACTCGATTGCCATGCGCGAAGACAAAGCCAGCATCGAGACCAAGGTCAAGCGTATGCCCACCGACCCTGCACGCGTCAAACGCAGCGACCCTGGCAACCCTGATCGCTGCCCAGTTTGGCAATTTCACCTGGTGTATTCACCCCCCGCAACCCGCGAATGGGTGAAGACCGAGTGCGCTCGCGCTGGCATTGGCTGCTTGGAGTGCAAGCAACCGGTGATAGATGCGATCATTTCCGAGCAACAACCCATGTTGGCTCGGGCAGAACCTTTTGTTTCCAATCCTCGGCTTGTTCGTGATATCGTTGACGCTGGAACACAGCGGGCACGCGCCACGGCAAAAGAAACCATGCGCGATGTGCGCGAGGCCATGGGCCTGAATTACTAAGAACGGAGAATAAATATGAGTCTTTATGTCATAGATGACCACCCAATGGTTCGCCAAATGATTGGCATGTTGCTACGTCGCCTGCGCCCCGCGTCCAAGGTGGTGGAGTTGGAAAAATTCAGCGAGTTACAGGCCGCACTGATTAAAAATGGTGAGCCCGAGTTGTTTGTGCTCGACTTGCTGCTGCCAGGCGTCAAGGGCGCTACCGCTATCTCCGATGTGAAAAAAATGTACCCCGAGATTCCCTTGGTGGTGCTCTCGGCCATGCCTTCTGGCGAAGCGCGTGACGCATGCCTGGAAGCAGGTGCTGATCTCTACATCGAAAAATCCACCGACACGGCCGAAATTTCTGCAGCCATCCAAGACATCATGAAGTCTGACAATGGCGATGATGATGCCGAAGTCGTGGTGATTGGCGACATCAAACTGTCCAAACGCCAAAAGCAACTCATCCTGATGTTGGACCGCGGTTTGTCCAACCGCGATATCGCCGCCGAACTCAGCATCAGCGAACATACCGTCAAGGTGCATTTGTGGCGCCTGTTCCGCCGCTTAGGTGTCAAAAGCCGTACCCAAACCCTGCACTTTGCACGTACCCATGGTTTGTTGATGGGCTGATAGCCCACCGTCCAGCCCCTATTTACTCAAGGGCTGGGCAATCACCAAGTTCAGTTTTTCTTTGCTACCGGGCTTGATGGGGCCTGCGCTCACCCCCAAGTCGCCGGGTTGCGCCATGGCGTTACCGCTTCTTGAAATACGCGCCCGCACCATTACCGCGCTGATGTGCGAGAGCTTCATTTGCGGGTTCATCGCCATGCTGTCGTCCAGCACAAAGTCGTAAGGCAATTTGTCCACCGTGGTGCGCACAATGGCCAATGGCATACGCGGCCCATCGGCGGCATTGGCGTAAATAAACACCGTGTCTTGCGGGGAAACTTGCGAGGCCAAGGATGGGTCTAGGCTGACACGGCCTGCAATGCGTTCCGCGCCTGGCGCTGTTTTGCCCTGCATTGGTTTAGCAGTTGGTGCAGGCGCTTGTGGCGCTTGGGCCAACACCGTGTCAGGGTCAAGCGCCGGCATGTTCAATCGTTCACGCGCCTTGTTGATGGCTTCCACCAAAGCCGGCAAGTCAGGCGAGGAAACTGGCAACAAACCGCGAACTTTGTCCCAGTATTTCAGCGCGTCTTGGAACTGACCTTGCGAAAAAGCGGCACTGCCTGCCAACAGCAGAGCATTGCCATGCTCTGGGTCTGCTTTGAGCACACTTTGGATGATGTCCCATGGCTCACCCTCAAACTTGCCTTGGTTTTTTTGCGCCAGCACCTCTGCGCGTTCAATGCGTACATCGTCATTGGCCGCAATGGAGAGCGACTTTTTGAAGGCCTCATCCGCCGGATCAAAACGGGCCAAAGCGCGTTCGATGCGCCCAAGCATCACCCAGCCTTCGGCATTGTTGGGGTTCTCGGCCAAGCGTTGGCGCAGTTGATCGGACATGGCTTGGAGTTTTTCGCTGGAAATTTGCTCGTCACCGCCAACTTGGTTGGCAAGCAATGGATCGATTCCAACAGGTGTGCCCACCCAAAAATACATGCTGAACGACAACAAGGGAATGGCCAAGGCCAAACCTGCCACCAAGCCACGCCAGTGCGGCAAGGCCAGCGGCGCAGAGGCGGTTTTCTGCGGTGTGTCTTCCAGCAGACGCTGGGTCAATTCTTCATGCGACGTATCAAAACCAGCCTGGTCAAGGGTGCCTTGCGCGAGTTCGTGCTGCAACTCGGCCAAGTGCTCGCGGTAAACCGCCACCTGCGACAACACATTCTCGTGTTCACTGAGCTGCAAACCTGCCAGCGACGCGCGACGCAAACTCCACGCAAACACCAAAACCACGGCGACACACATGAGTACCGCACAAACCAAAAACCATTGAACCGCGTTCATTCAATCTTTCAAAAGTTGTTCCGCCTGCGCTCGCTGAGCAGCGTCAAGGTGGTTATGGGTGAGTTGCCGGCGCTGGCGTAAATAGCGCCAGAAACCGCCAATCGCCAACACAAGCAAGAAAAAAGGTCCGAACCACAAGGGCCATGTCAAGGGCTTGAGGGGTGGTTTGTAGAGCACAAAGTCGCCATAGCGTTCAACCAAATACGTTTTGATCTCAGCGTCGGTTTTGTTGTCACGAATGAGTTTACGCACCTCGCGACGCAAGTCTTCAGCCAACTCGGCATGCGAAGAAGACAAGGCCTCGTTTTGGCACACCAAGCAACGCAACTCTTCGGAAATCACCACCAAGCGGGCTTCGACTTGGGGGTCTTGCGCCATGGGTTGGGCTTCCCCCGCCTGCGCCAACCAAGACGTGACACTCAAGCAAGCCACAAGGAGTGCATGTTTCATGCGGGTTTGTCCAGTTGTTGAATCAAGGGAAGAATCGTTTCAATCAAAATTTCGGGGGTGACAGGGCCAACCCGCTTGTAACGGATGATGCCCTCTTTATCGATCAGGTAAGTCTCGGGCACACCATAAACACCGTAGTTGATACCCACACTTCCATCCAAGTCCATCACCGACAGCTTGTAGGGGTCACCAGCCTTTTGTAAAAACTTCAGGCTGCGTTCACGGGCGAGTTGCAATTTATCCGCCTCACTGCTTTGTGCGTTGGAAGCATCGCTGCCTTGCAGTTCTTTGTAACTCAAGCCCACGATGGGAATGCGCTGGCTTTTGGCAAACTGCACCAGCAAAGGGTGCTCTTCTCGGCACGCCACACACCATGTCGCCCAGACATTGAAGATCCACACTTGGCCCTTCATATCGACAGGGCTAAAGGGCTTGTCACCATTCAAGGTGGGTAAGCTGAACACCGGCGCAGGTTTGCCGACCAAGGGGGAAGGAATTTCGCGCGGGTCGCGCTTTAAACCAACACCTAAAAACACCACCAAAACGGCAAACAGCACCAACGGAAGCAAAAACTTTTTCATGCCGAGCCTGACAAAGCCTCGGATGCGGTGCGAACAGACTGTTGGTTGGTGTTGCGGCGGTAGCGCCGGTCTAAGGCGGCCAACACCCCACCAAAGACCATGAACAGCACGCCAGCCCAAAGCCATGGCACAAAGGGCTTGTAATAAACCCGCATGCTCCAAGAAGGCGTGTCTCCCGCCACAGGATCACCCAATGAAACATACAAATCGCGTAATGGCCCTGTGTCAATAGCCGCTTCGGTCATTGCCATGGCAGTAGAAAAGTAACGGCGTTTTTGGGGATACAAAATTTCGATGACTTGATCGTTTTTCAGCACCTCGACTTTGGCTTGCAGGGCCTTGTAATTGGGCCCCATCACGTCTTCCATGCCCACCAAACGGAAGGTATAGGGGGCGATGGTGACGGTGTCGCCCATGGCCATACGCACATCGCGTTCAACCTCATAAGACTTCACGCCGGTGATACCCAGCACCAGCACAGCCATGCCAAAGTGCGCCAAATGCATTCCCCAAAATGAGCCGCCTATGCGACCCGGTTTGCTTAAGCGCTCAACCACATGCTGCAAACTGCCCAAGCCCACCCACATGCCCAGAAAAACGCCCAACATGGTGCCAGCCGACCAACTGCCCAGCACAAAAGGCAGTACAAGGGCCAACAACAAAGCCGCGCCACCGACAAAGCGCAGACGCCAAAACACCTCACTCATGCGTGCCTCACGCCAGTGCGCCACCGTGCCTGGCACCAGCACAAAGAGCAGCGGCACCATGAGTGGCGCAAACACCAAATTGAAATACGGCGGCCCCACAGACAGCTTGCCCATGTTGAGCGCATCAATGATGAGTGGGTACAAGGTGCCCAGCAAAACCGCGCCAGTGGCCACCACCAGCAAGACGCTGTTGAGCAACAAGAAAGACTCTCGCGAGACCAAGCCCATGGTGCCACCCAAAGTGACCGCAGGTGCTCGCCAAGCAAACAGGGTGAGCGAAGCGCCCACCACCACCGCCAAAAAGATCAGAATAAAAATCCCGCGAGAGGGGTCAGACGCAAAAGCGTGAACCGAGGTCAGCACACCTGAGCGAACCAAGAAAGTGCCCAGTAGCGACAGCGAAAAAGCCGCAATCGCTAACAGCACGGTCCAAGCTTTGAAGCTGCCACGCTTTTCAGTGACCATCAAAGAATGAATAAGCGCGGTGCCTACCAACCAAGGCATGAGGGACGCGTTTTCCACGGGGTCCCAAAACCACCATCCACCCCAACCCAACTCGTAGTAGGCCCACCAAGAACCCAAACCAATGCCAAAGGTGAGAAAGGCCCACGCAATGACGGTCCAAGGTCGTGACCAACGTGCCCACGCTGCGTCAAGTCGCCCCGACAGCAAAGCGGCTATGGCAAACGCAAACGTGACTGACATGCCCACATAGCCCATGTAGAGCATGGGCGGGTGAATCACCAAACCGGGGTCTTGCAACAAAGGGTTGAGGTCACGTCCATCGGCAGGCATGGGAAAGAGTCTGTCAAAGGGGTTGGAGGTGGTCAAGATGAACATCAAAAAACCCACCGACACCAGGCCCAAGACACCCAGCACCCGCGCCACCATGGCCAATGGCAGGCTGGCGGAAAAAATCGCGACCGCTGCGGTCCAGCCACTGAGCATGAGCACCCACAACAGCAGAGAACCTTCGTGGCCGCCCCACACCGCAGCGAATTGGTAGGCTGTGGGTAGCAAGGTGTTGGAATGCTCGGCGACGTATTTAACCGAGAAGTCGTTGCTTAAAAACGAAGAGGCCAAACACGCAAAGGCAAACGACACCAACACAAATTGCAGCAGCGCAGCGGGACGCGCCAGCGACTGCCAAACCACGTTGTGGCGCAAAGTACCGGCCAGTGGCACAGCCCCCAAAAACAAAGCGATGACGGCAGACAGCACCAACGCAAATTGACCAAGTTCAGGAATCATGAGCAACCAGCTTTCAAGGTTTGACAGATTGCGCGGCACGGGCCTGCGCGGCTTCGTCTAAGGCGTGTTGCGCCTCAGGGGGCATGTAATTCTCGTCGTGTTTGGCCAGCACCTCGGAGGCGGTCATCAGACCTTGCGCATCCAAGCGACCTTGCGCCACCACACCCTTGCCTTCTTTGAACAAATCGGGCAGCAAACCACTGTAGCGTACGGGTATATCTTGGGCGGTATCGGTGACCACAAACGACACATCCGTGCCGTCGCGTTGCAGACTGCCCACTTTCACCAAGCCACCAATGCGAAAGGTTTTGTTCTTGGGCGCTTCACCCTTTAACACTTGGGTAGGTGTGAAGAAAAACACCAAATTGTTTTGAAATGCATTCAGCACAAAGGCCGCCGCGAGTGCCAGCACCAGCACACCACCTGCAATCAGCGCAAATCGGGTTTGTCGAGGTGACAGACTCATGGGTTCTCCAAGCTTTGTTCAGCCCGCACCAGCGCCAAGGCGCGGCGATGAGCCAGGCGGGCCTGCGCCATTTCCACAAGGAGCAGCAAAGCAGTCATGCCCATGCTGCCCCACACATACAGGCCATAGCCACCCATGAACCAAAAATCTGACCAGCTCTCCCACCTCATGCTTTGGCTCCTGCAACTTCAGGCAGCGCCTGAACCCAATCGGTATGACGTTCACGCTCGATGATGAGGGTACGAACGCGGTAGCAAACAATGGCCAAGGTATAAACCCACATGGCCAAGGCCATCAGCAACATACCCCACAGCATCAACTGCGCCATGCTGGGCGAGCGTGTCAGCGACACCGAAGCGCCTTGGTGCAAGGTGTTCCACCACTTCACCGAAAAATAAATGATCGGCACATTGATGGCGCCGACGATGGCAATCAAAGCCCCCGCGCGGTCAGCGCGGCGCACATCGTCAATGGCCGAGGTAAGCGCAATGTAGCCAAGGTAGAGAAAAAACAATATCAGCTCGGACGTTAAACGTGCATCCCACACCCACCAAGCACCCCACATGGGCTTACCCCACAAGGCACCCGTCCACAAGGACAAGAATGCAAAGATCGCACCCGTGGGTGCCAAGGCGCGGGTCATCATGCCCGATAAGCGGGTGTTGAAAGTCAGGCCCAACACACTCCAAAACGCCATGGCAAGGTAAATGACCATGGACATCCAAGAAACGGGGACATGCACAAAGATGATGCGGTAGCCCTCGCCTTGCTGCGCGTCCGCAGGCGCCAAAGCAAAGCCCACCCACAAGCCCGCCAAGGTCAGCGCCAAAGCCAAGGCCGCCAACCAAGGCCATAAGCGTCCTGCCAAGCCGTAAAAGGTTTGGGGAGCAGCGTAATAGAACCAGCGCATCGTCATCTATTCATTCCAAGGCAATGCGCAAAGCCGCACTGCACGCCCAAGGGCTGAAAAACACAGCTGGCAACAACATCGCCAGCAAAATTGAAATATGTGCTTGCGCACCCAAACCACTGTTCAAAGCCTCTACTGCGCCAGCACCAAACACCAGCACAGGTACAAACAAAGGCAGAACCAACAAAGCGACCAACACACCGCCCCCTCGCACCCCCAAAGTAAGGGCAGCGCCAATCGCTCCAATGCAAGACAACACTGGGGTCCCCAACAAGAGAGAGAGCGCCAACATGCCCAAAGCATCTGAAGGCAAATCGAACTGTAATCCCAGCAAGGGGGCCAATGCTACCAAGGGCAAACCAGAAACCAGCCAATGTGCAAAGATTTTCCCTAAGACCAAAAGCCCTAAAGGGTGCGGGGACAGAACCAGGTGCTCCAAAGAACCATCACGCCAATCGTTTTCAAACAAACGCGGCAAGGTGAGCATGCTGGCCAGCAATGCCCCTACCCACAGTACGCCCGGCCCAATGTGACGCAAAGTGGCGGCTTCGGGGCCTATGGCCAAAGGAAACAAAGCGGCCACCACCACAAAGAAAAACAAACCACTCAAAACCTCGGCTTTGCGTCTGAAGGCCAAACGCAGGTCACGCGCCACCAAAGCAAAGAAAGCGTTCATGCGCCCAGTCTCCAATGCAGCACAGACCGGCCCAAATCCACCGCTTGGTGGCTTGTAAAGAGCAACAAACCATCTTGCTGAAGATGCTGGCGCAGCACTTGCTGCAAGGCATGAACCGCCAGCGTGTCCAGTGCCACAAAGGGTTCGTCCAGCACCCATAAGCGGGCTTTGGACAACTGCAAACGCGCCAGCGCCACGCGCCGCTTTTGCCCTTGCGACAAAACGCGCAGCGGCAAATGCGACCTGCTGCCAAGACCCTGCGCTTGCAGGGCTTGCAAGGCTTGTTCGTGGCCGACAGGTTGGCCTGCCAATACCGAGGCGGCGCGCAGGTTCTCCACAGCAGAGAGTTCGTCTTTCAAGCCAAGGCTGTGGCCCAAATACAGCAGGTCACGCGAGAACGCATGGCGCACCTCTGTAATGGCTTGCCCACCCCAGCGCACCTCGCCGCTGGCCGTGGGTGCCAAACCACACACCATGCGCAGCAAACTGGTTTTGCCCGAACCGTTGTCGCCTTCGATTTGCATGGCTTGGCCTGGGCTCAAGGTGAAGCTTTGCGGCGCAAACAAGGGGCGACCGCCGCGCTCGCAACTGAGGGCAATGGCTTGGAGTTGGCTCATGCCCAAAACGTGCCCGCCAAGGTCACCACCTTGGCACCGGTACTGATTTTGAACCGCGCAATGCCGGCACTTCGACCCGTGTTGATGCCGCCCATGTCCAGTGATCGAATGCCACGTTCTTTCAAGGCTTCCATGCCTTTGTAGAGCAGCAGGTTGTGCGCATGGGCGTCACGCCCTGCGTCGCTGGTCCAACCGATTTGGTAGGTGGCGGCTTGGCCATGCAACAAAAACATCATGCCTGCCACGCGATCGCGCCCGATGTCAGCTCGCAAGGTCAAGACGTTTTGACCAGGTTGTTTGCGCGAGGCAATATAAGCATCGACAAAATGCAGGGGCATGCCTTGGAAACCTCGGTTATCGCGCTGCTGCTGTTCGGCGTCCATCAGCCAGCGGTACTGGCCCACATTGGTCCCCACACGGTGCACCGTCAATTCAGACTTTTCAGCGCTGGCCAAGGGTTGGCGAAAGCGTTTGTCAAAGTTCGCCCTAAGGTCTGCCATCGAGGGGTTAAGGTCTATCAGCGCGGTGGAGTAACCGGTCATGACACGCTTCAAGGGCGACAGGCCCAAGTCTTCGCCGCTGGGTTCGTTGGGAGTGACAAACAAAAACCGCAAACCCTTCACCGGCAAGCTTTGGCGCAGGCTACGGTAAGCATAGGCCTTGTCTTTGCCACCCAAGGGTGCCAGCCACAAGGGTCCTAGGGTGCACAAGGCCACACCACCGAAGTTGCCAAAACGGCGCACCACGCATTGCGCCTGTCCCACGGTTTGTCCATCGGCTTGAATCAGAGCGCGAATCACCGTGCCACCGCTGACCAACATGGTCGAGCCATAGGCCCAGTCTTGCTGCAAGGGGCCTGCGGCTTGGGCGTGCGCCGCGTCCCACGCCTCGGTGTCTTGCGTGCCCCACTCGACCTTCATGGCAACACACCTGCTTTGGTTAACATGGCCGCATGTGGAACAGATTGTTTAAACGCACCCCTGTGCAAACCGTGATGGGTTACCGCTTGCCCGAGCCGCGTTTGACATGGCAAGCCGCACTGTGGATGGTGGTGTACTTGGGACTGCCGCTGTTGTTGGTAGGCACACTTATAGATCTGGCCATACAGCTGACCACCGGCATTTGCACCGGTTTGTGGTGTTTTTTCTAAAGCGTTGCCATTCATAAAGAGGGCATCTTAGCGGGTGAAGCCATGCCACTGATGGGTTCTGTTTTTCTGCAAGGTCTGGCCTTGAGTTTGAGCCTTATTGTCGCCATCGGGGCACAAAACGCATTTGTCTTGCGACAAGGCCTGCGCCGCGAGCATGTGGCCAGCGTGGTGTTTTTCTGCGCGATCAGCGATGCCCTGCTGATCGCAGCGGGCGTGCTGGGCATGGGTCAAGCGCTGGGAGAACGCCCGATGGTGGCCCAAGCCCTGGCCTTGGCCGGTGCGGTGTTCTTGGCGGTGTACGGCTGGAAAGCCTTGCGCCGGGCCTTGCAGCAAAACGGCTTATTGGCAAATGAAGATGGCGATGGCCTGACCTGGGCGGCGGCCATGGCGCAAGCCGCGGCCTTCACTTTGCTCAACCCCCATGTGTACTTGGACACCGTGTTACTGGTGGGCAGCATTGGCGCGCAACAGCCCGCAGCCTTGCAACCCTGGTTTGTCGCGGGTGCCAGCAGCGCCAGCTTGCTGTGGTTTTGCGCCCTCGGCTTTGGCGCACGTTGGTTGGCCCCTTTGTTTGCCCAGCCCCGCGCTTGGCAGGTGCTGGATATATTGATTGGCCTGACCATGTGGGTGTTGTCGGGCATGCTGATCGTGCATTTGGTGGCTGCCATGGGGTTCTGAAGCGCCTACACTGCCCGATTGCTGAACGCTCTTTCGAATGACAACACATCCCTCCCCCCAATCCCTCTCCGGCCTCTTGCCTTTTGTCAAACCCTATAAGGGTCGCGTTGCCTTGGCGGGGCTTTTTTTGCTGCTGGCGGCGGGGGCGACCTTGGCGTTTCCTTGGGCTTTGAAAGAGTTGATCGACCAAGGCCTGACAGGGCCGGGCAGCGCTGAGCGCTTGGCAGGTCAATTTGCCCAACTGTTTGGCGTGGCGGCGGCTTTAGCGCTCTTTTCAGCAGCGCGTTTTTACACCGTCACTTGGTTGGGAGAGCGCATCACAGGAGATGTGCGCAACGCGGTGTATGGCCATGTGCTGCAACAAAGCCCCGCGTTTTTCGAAACCACACAGACGGGCGAGGTGTTGTCTCGGCTCTCTAACGACACAACCCTTGTGCAAACCGTGGTCGGCTCGTCACTCTCCATGGGTTTGCGCAATTTGGTGATGGGCACCGGTGCTTTGCTGATGCTGGTCTACAACCACCCCATGCTGATGGTGCAAGTCATTGGGCTTTTGGTCTTGGTGGTGTGGCCCAGCCTGACCTTGGGGCGGCGTGTTCGCAAGTTGTCCCGCGCCAGCCAAGACCGCGTGGCCGACGCCAGCGCCTTGGCCGCCGAGGTGTTGAACGCCATTCCGGTGGTGCAAAGCTATACCGCCGAAACACGCGAAGCCACACGCTTTGTCGACTCCACCGAGCAAGCCGTGAAAACATCGCTGCGCCGCGCCTTGGCGCGTTCCGTCTTGGTGGGTTTCATCATTTTGGCCAGCAGTGCAGCGCTTTTGTGGGGCTTGTACCAAGGTACTTTGGCGGTGCGTGACGGCAGCATGAGCGCGGGCGAATTGGGACAAACCGTGGTCTTTGTGATTTTGCTGGCCAGTGCGTTTGCGGTGCTGGGCGAGGTATATGGCGACTTGCTTCGCGCTGCTGGTGCCACCGAGCGACTGATGGAGTTGCTGGGTACAAGGTCTGTGATCAGTTCGCCTAAAAAACCCTTGCAAGCCGCTTGGCCTGAGCGCGGTTCTTCCTTGTCATTGCAAGACTTGGATTTTCATTACCCTTCAAGGCCGCAAACCTTGGCATTGGCTGGTCTGAGCGGCGATATTCATGCGGGCCAAACTGTGGCGGTGGTGGGCCCCAGCGGTGCGGGCAAAACCACTTTGTTTGGTTTGCTGCTGCGCTTTTACGACCCGCAAGCGGGGCGTATCGTGCTGGATGGGGTGCCTATCAATGAGATGTGTTTACACGATTTACGTTCGCGCATTGGCATCGTGCCGCAAGAGCCGGTGATTTTTTCGGGCAGTGCCATGGACAACATCCGCTACGGTCAACCCAAGGCGACCGATGACGAAGTGTTGGCCGCTGCCAAAGCCGCGTTTGCCGACGAGTTCATCGTGCAACTGCCACAGGGTTACGACACTTTCTTGGGCGAAAAAGGTGTGCGTTTGTCGGGCGGTCAACGCCAACGCATTGCGATTGCCCGCGCCATGCTGAAAAACCCACCTTTGTTGTTGCTGGACGAAGCCACCAGTGCCTTGGACGCGCACAGCGAGCGCATGGTGCAAGCTGCGCTAGAAACTGCGATGCAAGGACGCACCACCTTGGTCATCGCCCACCGGCTGGCCACCGTACAAAAAGCCGATGTGATTTGGGTGCTGGACCACGGCGCTTTGGTGGAACAAGGTACCCACACTGAATTGGTCGCCCAAGGTGGTTTGTATGCGAGCTTGGCCGCCTTGCAATTCAGCAACGTCTGATTTATGTCATTGAGAACACCGTGAAGCAATCTGCCGCGCCCGACACCGCCATCGACTCGCCCCAAGCGGCGTGGCGATTACTCACCACCTTGCTGTTGATGCTCTTAGGCAACAGCGGTATGTACGTGGTGTCGGTGGTGTTGCCCGAGGTGCAAACCGAGTTTGGCGTCAGCCGTGCTGACGCTTCCATCCCCTACACCTTGAGCATGTTGGGCTTTGGGATTGGCGGCATGTGGATGGGCCGCTGGGCAGACCGCTTTGGCATTGCGCGGGTAGCGGCATTGGGCGCTGTGGGCGTGGCCAGTGGATTTGTCTTGGCGGGCGTGTCGGGCGGCATCGTGGGCTTTGCCTTGGCGCAGGGCTTGCTGGGTTTGCTGGGCATTGCCTCCACCTTTGCGCCTTTATTGGCAGACACCGCGCAGTGGTGGAACAAACGCCGTGGCATCGCTGTCGCGGTGTGCGCCAGTGGCAACTATTTGGCGGGCACCTTGTGGCCACCGATTGCGCAATGGGGCGTGACCCAAGTGGGGTGGCGCACCACCTATGTATGCATAGGTTTGTTTTGCGGCATAGGCATGGCCTTGCTGTCTTTGCGCATGCGCACCAAACCGCCTGCGCCAGCAGCGGCCACTGTCAACCGCCACGGCGTGGTGGCGTCAGAGAGGCCCTTTGGTTTATCCGTTATGCAAGCGCAATGGCTCTTGAGTGTGGCGGGTGTAGGTTGCTGCGTGGCCATGGCAATGCCGCAAGTGCATATCGTGGCCTATTGCAGCGACTTAGGTTTTGGTGCGGCACGCGGCGCCGAAATGCTGTCGCTGATGTTGGCTTGCGGCATCGTCAGCCGCTTGGTATCTGGCGCTATTTGCGACCGCATAGGCGGCATCCGAACGCTGTTGTTGGGTTCTGCCCTGCAAGGCATTGCGCTGATGATGTTCTTGCCCTTCGATGGTTTGGTACCGCTGTATTTGGTGTCGGCCATGTTCGGTTTGTTCCAAGGTGGCATCGTGCCCTCTTACGCCATCATTGTGCGCGAGCATTTCCCTGCCAAAGAGGCGGGTGCGCGAACCGGTACCATCATCATGGCGACCTTGGTGGGCATGGCGCTGGGCGGTTGGTTGTCGGGTAAGATTTTTGACGTGACGGGCTCCTACCACGCGGCCTTCATCAACGGCATAGCTTGGAATGCGCTGAACTTTGGCATTGTGTTGTGGCTTTACAAGCGCATCAAGACTTGTAGGCGGTGAACACATAGCGGTTGAGGCTAAAGAAATAGCCGCTGGCCTCTTCCATGCTGCTGATGTCGGCTTGCCAATCGGCCACCAGTTGAGTGCCGTAGTCGGGCAAACCGCCCACAAAGGACGCGATAAAGCCCATCATGCCGCCGCTGAAGGTGTCGGGGCTGAAACTTAGGTTGATCAAGGGAATGGTGTTGACCTGCACCTCGGCAAAACCCGCACGCTGTAAGCGCTGCACCAAGCTGCGGGGTAACTGGGGATGCGGAATATGCTGGCTCCATCCCTGCATCACGCGACGCATACGAGTTTCATCTCGACAAGCCCAGACGCAAGACTCCCAGTCGGTGTCAACCAGCAAGACCTGTGCGCCACGTTTCATCACCCGCGCCAGCTCGGTGAATGCGGCGTCCAGGTCGGCCACATATTCATAGACTTGCGTGGCAAGAGCGACTTCAAACGCACCATCAGCAAAAGGCAGATGCAACACATCAGCTTGGTGAAATGCCACCTGTCTTGCGTTTTCACATCGGCGCGCCGCCAACTGCAACATGGGCGGGGCGATATCGATGGCTTCGACACGCCCTTTGTCGCCCACCGATTGCGACAGCGCCAAAGAAGTCAGGCCTGGGCCGCAGCCGATGTCCAACGCTTGCATTCCGGGCTTGACTTGCAGCAATTGAAAAATCTGTTCGCGTTGCTGCACCACATCGGGCGTGAGGTAAATTTTTTCCAAACGCTTGGCGCCGGCTTGGTCAAATTGCGCCAAGGTACTGTCTTTGTCACTCATGCATTGCTCTCCAGATGTCTTCATGATCTTAGCCCTAGCACCTGCAATGGAGAGGTATGCTTTGCATTCATGAGCCTGTCCTCCGTCAAAGCCTTTTTCGCCGACCTGCAACTCGACATCCCCATCTTGGAAACCGAGGCCAACACGGCCACCGTGGCGCTGGCAGCCCAGGCGCATGGGGTGGAGCCAGGGCGCATTGCCAAAACCTTGGCGTTCAAGCTGGCCGATGACCGCGCCGTGCTGCTGGTGGCGCGGGGTGATGCGCGGATTGACAACGGCAAGTTCAAAACCGCTTTGGGCAAAGGCAAGATGCTGTCCACCGATGTGGTGGCCGAGATCACCGGCCACCCCGTGGGTGGTGTCTGCCCGTTTGGCTTGGCGCAGCCGCTGCCCATTTACCTGGATGTGTCCTTGAAAGCCTTTGACGAGGTGCTGCCCGCGGCAGGCTCGGTCAACAGCGCGGTGCGTATATCGGTGGCGCTGTTAGCAGAAGTGACCCAAGGGCAGTGGGTGGATGTGTGTCAGCTTCAGTAAGTCTCTAACTGCAACCTGCCCTCTTGCTTCAAAGTCGCCGCCACAGACGCCCAGTCCATTCCGGCACCCACAGCGATGTCCTGCAAAGCCTGCAGCACGCCTTCTTCCATGGCTTTCAAGCCACACACATAAAAATGGGTTTGCGGGTCTTGCAGCAAGGCCGCCAGTTGTGGTGCGGCTTCGCGCATCGCGTCTTGCACATAGCGTTTGGGCTCGCCCGGAGTGCGTGAATAAGCGAAGTGAATATCGATGAAATCTTTGGGCAGCTTTTGCAAGGGGCCAAAGTACGGCAGTTCTTGCTGGGTGCGTGCGCCAAAAAACAGCACTAACTGGCCACCTTCATACTTGCCGCTGGCTTTCAAGCGACGTCGCCACTCGGTCATGCCACGCATGGGGGCACTACCGGTGCCAGTACAAATCATCACCAGGTGGCTGCCCGGGTGGTTGGGCATGAGGAAGTTGCTGCCAAACGGACCGATCACTTGCACGGTGTCGCCGGTTTTCAAGTCGCACAAATAGTTGGAGGCCACGCCTTTGACAGGCTGGCCTTGGTGGTCTTGCACCACGCGCTTCACAGTGAGTGAGAGGTTGTTGTAACCCGCA
>Ga0209357_1000121_pt1 | contig 27274 bp, 28 predicted proteins | sample LauGreFBDMM110SD_2_FD_187573 | JGI IMG/M metagenome (GOLD analysis project Ga0209357, IMG submission 187573) | Freshwater lake microbial communities from Lake Michigan, USA - Fa13.BD.MM110.SD (SPAdes) (version 3) | ecosystem: Environmental > Aquatic > Freshwater > Lake | place: Lake Michigan... | reverse complement strand
TCAGTAAATAGTCTTAATCTATTTTGATATTACTATTTATTACCACTGGTACCCAGCGGTTAATTTCATCGAGTAAAAAGGCTTGTTGTTGACTCGCAGGAATATTGAGTAATCTACCTCCATCTTGTTCGATCTGGGCATTAAATTCACTATCTTTATTAATTTGTGCCATGGCTGCGCGGAGTTTATTAACAATTGCAGGAGATGTTCCTGTTGGAGCAAAAATACCGAACCAACTCTCGCCATTAAATTTAGTCAGGTTAGTCTCATTAATTGTTGGTAGGTTGGGAAGAGCTAGAGTTCTCTTTTCACTAGAGACAGCGATACCTTTGATGCGTCCTGTTTGAACATAGCTTTTACTTGAGGAGACATTATCAAATATCATATCTAAGCGACCAGCCATCATTTCTTGATAGGCTGGAGGAGAACCCTTGAATGGGACATGAATTAATTCCAATCCTAAATTACGCAACAAAATATTTCCCCAAACATGTTGAAGCGTTCCAACGCCAGCTGAACCGTAGGAGTATTGTCCTGGCTTTTCTTTCATCACTTTAACCATTTCAGCAAGGTTATTTGCAGGAAAATCAGGTCGCAGCGTCAATACAAAAGGATAGGATGAAACATAACCTAGAGGAACAAAATCTTTTGCCGGATCATAGGGTAAGTTTTTCATGAGTGCTTTGTTCATGACCATATTAAATAATCCACCCACGAGAAGCGTATATCCATCAGGCGATGCTTTAGCGACAAAGTCGGTGCCGATCAATGATCCTGCACCAGCTTTATTTTCAACAAAAGTCGATTGCTTTAAGATTTCAGTCAGTTTTTGGGCAACCTTTCTTCCTAAAATATCAGTTCCGCCACCTGCTCCTATAGGAACGATTAATTTGACAGGTCCTTTTGGATAATCCACATCTTGGGCGAAGGGGCTAGACATAGAGAAAAGACTAATGGCCAAAGTAATCAGTTGTAGGCGACGATAAAAATTTGTGGGCATAAGTTTTCCTAGAGAAGATGATTTGTTTATTTGATCTAGTTTAACCCTAAAAGGCATGGCTGTTGTATCGTTTGATGAGCGTTTACTATGATCTTCAAGAAATACATCCGTCTGTGAAATGAGCTTGCAATGCCAGACTATTTGGATGATAGGAACGATTGCGCCACAGATTTGCATAACAAACCTGGATGTTTTGAAGTTATGAGATGGTTTATAAAATATGGGTCATTAGGGTTTTCCCGAGACCTTGTAAGGAAGTAATTTTCAAAATCTCGATTGCCAACGATTGCAGTGATTGGTGGCTTTAAAGTATTTGAGTCCGATTAATCGAGTAGGAATCTATAGTATATTGATAGTAATAATATAAAAAGGAGACAAAATGACCAAGCTAAATAGTGAACGGCGAAGTCTACTCAAAGTAGCCTCTGCAATTGCTGTCTCTGGGGTAGCGACGAGTTTTGGTTGTGCGCAAAAAGGCAATTATTCTAGCGCGATTGGGGAATCATTTGTAGACCGAGATGAGTTTGTTATTCGTGGGGCGAATATATTATCGATGGATGCCTCGATTGGTGATTTTGTGCGCGGTGACGTTCATGTTCGAAATGGTGTAATTGTGGCCATTGCCAAAGAAATTCATGCGCCTGCAATTAAAGTGATGGACGCGAACGGCATGATTTGTATGCCTGGTTTTGTGGAGACCCATTGGCATCTGTGGACTAGTTTATTACGTCCGATGATGAGTACAGACGATAGTAAGCGTGGATATTTTCCGGTCACTAGTGCTTTGGGGCGCCATTTTACGCCAGCTTATCACTATGCAAGTGTTCGACTTGGCATGGCTGAGGCAATTAGCGCTGGCGCTACGACGGTTCATAATTGGGCGCATAATATTGCCTCTGCTGATCATGCTGATGCCGAGTTGCGTGCGATGCGTGATATGGGACTACGTGGGCGTTTTTCATATGGTGCAGCCCAAGGCGCGCCCAACAATTTACCTATGGATTTCTCTGGATTAGCCAAAATCAAGAGCCAGTGGATGCCTAATGATGGCATGTTGACATTGGGTTTTTGCTCGCGCAACATTGGTGATGATACGAACCCACTGCGGGGAAATATTTCGGTTGAAACTGCTCGCAAGGAGTGGGCACAAGCTCGGGCTCTTGGGCTACCGATTACGATGCACACTTCTGGCGCTAGCCCGATCATGTTACTTGAAAAGAATGGCTTTTTGGGCTCTGATGTGCAACTCGTTCATCCCTTGCTTACGACTGCAGAGGAAAGAAAAATATTACATACTCGAGGCGTCAGTTATAGTATTTCGCCAGTTGGTGAGTCCCAGCGTCCTGCAAGTGCAGGGGTGATTCAGTTAGCTGAGCTATTAGAGGCTGGGGTAAAAGTGAGTATGTCGATTGATTTGACGGGTACTTACAATGTAGACTTTTTCCAATGTATGCGATTTTTGTATCATTTACACCGTCATCGTGTCGGGAACCGCATCCCACTTACGGCCAAGCGACTAGTACAACTAGCCACACTAGACGGTGCCGTTGATTTAGGTATTGCCAATCGCACCGGTTCACTCACGCCGGGTAAGCGGGCCGATATGATTTTAGTACGTACGGGTGATATTAATATGGCGCCAATGGCTGATTCTTATGAGGCTTTAGTGAATTTAGCTCAGCCACGTAATGTCGATACGGTCATTGCTGATGGCCGAGTTTTGCAGCGTGGCGGGCAATTTACTCGGCTAGATTATCAAGAAGTACTGCGTGAGGCAATTGATGCGGGTAAGGCATTACGAGCCAGAGGAGCGGGCTGATTATTGGACGAATTACAAAACTGGATAATTGTAGTACTACTGGTTGGGTATCTTGGCTTAGGCTATTTGATGGATGGTGTACGATAGTCTGTTGATCTTTTTAGTAGTTTATTGATGAAGTTTATAGGTGAGGTTTATAGGTAAAGCAGATGCTATCATCATCGTAGAATTTTTTAAAATTATTATTAAAACTGGGAGGTGGCATTAATTAGATATCGACCTTTGGGTTCATGTAAACGTACTTTATTTCCTTGTTCAGGGTTTGTTAACTTATCATCTCGCTGCACTTTACTTAAAGGGTTTGGCGATGCAACATGCTAAAAATGCCACGAAATTGGAATCCAACTGGGTTGAGGCTGAACAAACTTTTTTATTATGATATTGCGAACGCTAATATCCAGCACCAATGTCTGTTTTTTTAACGCGGATTCCTTCGATACAAGTAGTATATGGCAGCGACTACCCACATGTTGCAATGGATGTAAATGTAATAGTATTCAGTCAATTAGGTTCAGATGCACAAGTAGTACTACAAATTTAACAATTTCATGCTAATCGTTGATTAGTACATCATTAATTAGAATGGAGATCCAATGAAACAATCTATCCAGAAAATAACCTTTTGGTCTGCAGTAAGTGCTTTATCTTTATTAGTCTCATGTGCGGCGACTGCGCCGATCATTGTGCCGGCAAATACCCCGGAGACACTGCGAGTTAATGTGTTTCGTGGCGGTAGTAATATTCCGATTTACATGGCGCTCGAAAAGGGTTACTTTAGTCGACGAGGAATTACGGTCAACTTACAATTCACGCCCAATTCATCTCAGCAGCGTTCTGGTTTAGCTGCTGGTAAATTTGATATAGCCCATGCCGCGGTAGATAACGCTGTGGCTATGATTGAAGTTGCTAAAGTGGATGTTGTGATTGTTTCTGGTGGTGATGGTGGTATGAACGAATTACTAGTGCGTCAGGATATTAACAAGCCAGCTGATATTCGTGGTCGGACTTATGTGGTTGATGCTCCGAATACAGCCTACGCTTTAATTGGACGCAAGATGTTTAAAAATGCTGGCTTGATCGATGGCCGCGACTATAAATTAGATCCTATCGGTGGTTCTGAAATCCGTAGTAAGGGCTTAGATACCCCAGCAGGAGCAGCAACCATGCTCAATCCCCCATGGAATTTTGTGGCTCGCGACCGAGGCGCTAAAAGTCTTGGACGAACCATTGACCTGTATGGACCTTATCAGGCATCCGGTGCTTTTGTGTTGCGATCATGGGCGAAGTCTAATGAGCAAGTCTTAGAGCGTTATTTAGCAGCTTTTATTGAGGGTTGCAGAGCGGCTCAAGATCCTGCTCAAAAAAAGCAAGTTTTAGCAGTCCTCAAGCGTGAATTAAAATTAGACGACCGTTTAACAGAGTTGACCTATCAGGAGTTGATGTTGAAGGGGAGTGGATTATCGAGAGACTGTGCAATTGATATGCCAGGATTTAAAAATGTTCTAGCTTTGCGCGCGGAAATCGAAGGGCAATGGGGTGGTAATCCTCCGGCACCAGAAAAGTTTTTAGATATGTCTTATTTTGAGAAAGCAAAAAGACACACAATGCCTTAAGCATAAGTTGTTGGTTACTCTTACTCAGTTGATGATGAAGATGCCTTTTACAAGATGGTTTTTTTAGAAAGAAAATGGATTCTCAGGTGAGTGATATTCAGGCAATTGAGCAAGTAGTTCGTCGTTGGGGTCTTTATAGAGATACGCGGCAGTGGGAGGGCTTACGAAGTTGTTATGCCCCAAATGCGACTGTTAAAACAACTTGGCTAGTAGGCAGTGCAGAGGAGTTTATTGCAGCGTCGATGAAGGCCAGTGAAAACCCCAATGCTGCAACGTCTTTGCATTCGATTGGCGCTAGTTGTATTGAGGTATCTGGTGACAAAGCCTTAGCAGAGACACGCATAGTCTTGATGGTGCGGGCTTTTGTTACAGATATCGAAGTGGATGTCACCGTTTGGTGTAGATTTTTTGATCGATTGATTAAATACCAAGGGGCTTGGTGTATTGCCAGGCGAGACCCGATTCATGAAAAAGACCGCATGGACGCTGTAGATCCCTCAGTTATATTGCAATTAGATGGTAATCGATTAGCAAAATTACCAAAAGCTTATCGGCATATCACTTATGTCCAGTCCTTAAATGGCGCAGTGATCACCGCAGACCTCGTCCAACATAACTCTCCTGAGCAAAAACTGTTGTATCAGCAGGCCCAAGAATGGTTACACCATTAGAGATACTAACCATAACAAATGCGAGTCGTGTAAGCATATCGTAAGGACTTTTTGACATTCCAGTGGCCTTTATTGAAGTATTCGTTTTTATAAATATTTAAGGAGAAATAATGGCAACTCCCTCAATTGAGCGCTTAGCGCATGTTGGATTACATGTTCGTGATTTACAGAAGTCTGTAGCTTTTTATCGGGATATAGTCGGTTTAAAAATTAGTGATGATGATAAGCTTGCTGGAATTGTATTTATGTCCTCCCATCCAGAAGAAGAGCATCATGAATTATTATTAACAGCTGGTCGTTCAGTACCCTTGAATGCGCAGCTCCTTCAGCAAATTTCTTTTCGTTGTAGTACCTTAAAGGATGTGATTGAATATTGGCGTAGATTTGTAGCCAATGATATAAACATTCTTTATACCGTTACACACGGTAATGCCATTAGTTGTTACTTTAAGGACCCAGACGAAAATATTTGTGAAGTGTACTGGCCAACCGGACTAAAAGCGCGACAAGGATTCTTAATTGGGCTTGATTTTAATCAAAGTGAAGAAGCTTTAATACGTCAGGTGACTGACTTAGTGAATGAGCACGGTGAAAAAGGGGTTATTGATTTTAAATTATTAGCCGAGCAACATATTTAGCGAAGTAAGCTGATGTTATGCTTTTGAGTTTTTAGGTAAATGAATGCGGTTTTCTTCACTTCCATTTTGATATGGAATGGTTCTTATTTAAGCGGTATTGCTTCAATTTAGAGGTTGTATGAATGTCTAACATTGCTAGTTATATTCTACAAAATGCTCAAGCACACCCAGGTGCAATTGCAGTGATTGATCATTCCTTAGCGCGCTATCAAAAATCTCGATCTACGCTTCTCGATCAATATGGTTATTCATTAAAGGCGGTAAGTTATCAAACTTTTACAAATCGATTCAGTCGATTAGCAGCTGGTATTCGAGCTCTAGACGGGATTTGTCCAAAAGATCGAATCGTCATTTGTATGGAAAACCGTCCTGAGTATTTAGACATATTATTAGCGTGTTGGTGTGCTGGACTTTGTGTGGTTCCTGTTAATGCGAAGTTACATGTCAAAGAAATACTCCATATTATTTCTGACAGTGCAGCTCGAGTTGTGCTTCTAGATGAGGCTTATGCAGAAGATTTGGGGCAGTTATTTATTGAAGCTCATTTACATGTACACGTCTTGATTGCTGGATCACAAGACTATGCCAATTTATATGATGCGCAGCCTATGGCATGTGTTGATGTTCAGGCAGATGATTTGGCTTGGATTTTTTACACATCGGGTACTACTGGCCGTCCGAAAGGAGCGATGCTTACCCACCATAATTTGCTGATGATGTCTTTGATCTATTGTGCAGATATTGAGCAGGTTAGGCTTGGCGATGTTCAGTTTCATGCTGCTCCGCTTTCTCACGGAGCGGGTCTTTATAGTATTCCTCATTTATTAGGTGGTGGGACTCAGGTAATCTTTGATGGCTTTGATCCGCAGAAAATGTTAGATGCTTTAGATTGTTTTCAGAATGTCACATTTTTTGCTGCTCCTACGATGGTGATGCGTCTGGTTAATTTTGTTCAGCCTGGGCAACAATTTTCAGGATTACGCACTATTATTTATGGTGGTGGACCGATGTATGTGAATGATTTATTGCGTGCATTAGATTGTTTTGGCCCAAAACTATATCAACTTTATGGTCAAGGCGAAAGTCCAATGACGATCACTGGATTATCAAAATTTGATCATCAGGGTGATTGTGGTCCGACGCATCTTGCCCGGCTTGCAACTTGTGGAGCTGCTAGAACAGCCGTACAGGTGAGAGTAGTGGATGAGGATGGACTTGATTTGCCGATAGGTCAAATTGGCGAAATCATCACACGAAATCAAACTGTGATGCAGGGTTATTGGAATAACTCTGAAGCCACAACGCAAGCAATACGGGATGGCTGGCTTTGGACTGGTGATGTGGGTTATTTCGAGGAGTCGGGTTATTTATGCTTGCGAGATCGATCGAAGGATTTAATTATTAGTGGTGGCTCGAATATTTATCCCCGTGAAATTGAGGAGGTATTATTACGTCATGCCAGCGTACTCGAATGTTCTGTCATTGGTCAATTGCATCCAGAATGGGGGGAAGAGGTAGTAGCATGCATTGTTCTAAAGCCTGGTTTTGATCTGCATATTGACGAGTTAGATCAAATATGTCTGGATAATATTGCCCGTTTCAAACGCCCTAAGGTTTATCGATTGGTCGATTCCTTACCTAAAAATAATTACGGTAAAGTTTTAAAAACAGCTCTTCGAAAAATTCTACAACAGGATAAAAATCATGCGTGAAGTATATATTGCGGGGGTAGGGTCGACTCCATTTGGTAAGCATTCAGATACAAGCATTGAAAATTTAGCGGTTACTGCAGTAGTGCAAGCGTTGTTAGAGTCAACAGTCGAAAGAGATGAGGTTGGGGCGCTATATTTAGGAAACTTTATCAGCGGCCCGCTCAATGGTAAAGAAATTCTTGCAGGACTAGTTGCGGATCGAATTGGCCTTCCACCAATACCTTGTACGAAAGTTGAGGGTGCTTGTGCATCGGGTGGTATTGCTTTTAGACATGCATATCTTGCTGTCGCTAGTGGTCAAACAGATATTGCTATTGCGGTCGGGGTTGAGACGATGACGCATGCTTCGACGAAACAAACGACTGTAGCGCTGAATTGTGCAATGGATAACGAGAATGATGGCCCTAGCGGGCTAACTTTTCCCGGGCTTTTTGGTCTTGCATGGCGAAGCCATGAGGCACGATATGGGACAAGCCGTTCGCATGTTTCTGCGGTAGTACGCAAAAATAAAAAGAATGGCTTAAAAAATCCTTTGGCTCAGATGGGAGCGATACTCAGTGAGCAAGAAATTGCGGCGAGTCTTCCTATTTGTGATCCGATTTTGTTATTTGATTGCTGTCCAACCTCAGATGGTGCAGCGGCAGTAGTCTTAGTTTCGAAGGAGGTTAGTAAGCGAATTTCCCAACATTTGAAGCATCCACTCGTTGAGGTTTTAGCTTCGGTACAAACTCGGGGCTCACCCAATATAGGCGGCCACCAGGACCTTGTTTCATTTAATGCCAATGTTACTGCAGCTGCCCAAGCTTATGAAAAAGCCCGCGTTAATCCTCAGAATATTGACTTAGTCGAGTTACATGACTGTTTTTCAATTGCTGAAATTATTGATAGTGAAGATTTAGGTTTGGTACCTAGAGGCCAAGGCGGATATTGGGCAATAGAGGGTAGGACTGCTTTAGATGGCGATATTGCTATTAATCCGAGTGGCGGGTTACTCGCAAAGGGGCATCCCGTAGGAGCAACTGGTATTGGTCAAATTTATGAAGTGACACTGCAATTACGCCATCAGCATTCAAATCAGGTTCAGCAGGCCCGCCTTGGCATGACACATAACCTAGGTGGTGCGGGCGTAGCCTGCACGGTAACTATTTTAAGAGGCAATATGTGATGCTCATCTATCAGTGTGAGAAATGTCAGCAGCAATATGCCAAAGTTGTATCAGTATGCGCAAAGTGTCTTTGTCTAAAATTGAAAGAAACTGAGGTAGCGGATGACGGCAAGTTAGTAACATGGACAACGATACGAAGGGCACCCGCTGGATTTTCAGTCACTGCGCCTTACGATGTCGTTGTTGTAGATTTAATATGTGGGTTGCGTGTTACTGGAAGACTTGCCCAGGAAAGTATTCCACCTAGGATGTATGCACGCGTTAAGAGAATTGCAACAGAGGAAGGAAGTCCCATTTTTTCCGTGATGACTTAATTTTTTATATCGAATCCTTGCCAAGTACCCTTTTGACTGAATGGAGCTGCCTCATTTTTTTGGAATGGATTTTTTATTCGAGTAAATTATTTATATGGGGCGATCTTTGCAGCATTTAATTGATAAGCACTAACGCCCATATCGTTATTCAATCTAGACTCAGTCAGAATACCTTCGACCCAGACTGGATCCATACTTTTGACCTTTAAGCCGCTAGCTGGCGGTATTACAAGGATGATTTGATTGGCTGGAGGTGGCGGAGTATGAATACAGGCGCCAAAGTAAGGTACGATCAGAAATTCGCGAATTTTGGATCGATCCGCATCTAAGGGGACGACATAACCAGCGATGCGAATTGGTTTACCAATATATTTTTTAGAGATCGGGGCTTCATCCCATTGTTTTCTTAATTTCGAATAGAGTGAATCTGTTTTGGGATCACTGTCATCCATGGATTCAAACTGTTTCATTTTCGTGAAATCTTTTTCTATTTGCTTAGCCCAATCTGGTGGCATGAGTTCTTCCCAAAATATTTCTTTATAGGTTTTAGCCAGGGAGTTTTGCGCCAAAAAACCATACAGACATATAGAAAGACCTAAAACGATTAATTTTTTCATATGCTTGGTGGATTTAATCCCTCGTGTAATGCAAGGCGATAAGCTTTGATAGCTGGGAGAGTTGAACATAAAAGAGCGATGGTAAGGATTGAAAGGATGGCTAATACATCATTTTGAGACGGTAAACCACTTTGGATCAGAATACCCCATTCTTTCATAAACCAATCAGAAAAAACTAGGAGTGTCGCTTGTAGGAGGGCCCAGCCAAAAACTATTCCAGCAAGGCTGATCATGAAAGTTTCCCAAATAATAAAGAAGAAAATTTGACTTGGCCTTGCACCAATCGCTCTGAGCGTGGCGATTTCTCGGCCACGTGCTTCGAGGGAGACCATAAGTGCCGATATGATACCAAAGATGCTAGTTAAAACAACGCCCAGTGAAACAAGAATTAAGGCGTTTTCAGCAATCTCCATCGTTTGCCACAATTCATCAAGAGCCACGCCAGGCATGATTGCCATCAGTGCAAAGGATTTTAGAGCGTCTATTTGGCGGCGGACAGAAAAAACAGCAGAACGCTGCTGAAGACCAATAAAGAAGGCTGTGTATTGCGCTGAGTCTAATTGTGCGAATTGCAGATTTTTTGATCCGTCGTGTAAGTTGTTAAAGCTTTGAATAGAAATAAAAACACTATTGTCAATAGGCGTACCTGTGGCAGCTAGGATGCCGGTAATAACAAAGGGGCTATCTGCATGATCTTGAGCCGGTCCTTTGCCAGTTCCGTGGGACAGTGTAATGCGGTCCGCAATACGATGCTTATATTGTTTAGCGACATTCGCACCAAGGACCAGCTCATGGTCTTTTTGATCACTAAATGCTTGACCTGTAGTAAAGGTCAGGGATCGATTTTGAGCCTTGATGGAATCAAAGAAATAGGCGTTAGTTCCAACCACTGGGTAACTGCGGTAAGTATCTCCAAGTTGGATAGGAACTATCCATTTAACCTGATTGATCTTTTGTATCTCTGAAATGGATTTTCCTGAAATTAAACTCGTAGGTCGACCAATATGGAAGACGCTATAAAGAATTAATTCAGTTGGACTACCTTTCGAGCCGACGATTAAGTCAACGCCGCTGATAGCATTAGTAAAGCTTATTTTGGTATCATCTCGTACTTTCAGGACTGCTAATAAAAGTGCGACTGAAATAGCTGTTGAAAAAACAATAATCAACAGCGCACCTTTGCGAGATATAGCACTTTGCAGGGCGAGCCAAATCCAATACCGCATCAACGCTCCAAACCATTGGGTAAATTGATTCTTTGGTCAAAGTGAGGCGCTAATCGTTCATCGTGGCTTACTAATAAGAGGGTAATATTTTGTGATTGCCCAAGTTCTAAAAAGAGTTTGAGAAATTGTGCTTGGTTTTCCCAATCTAGTGCAGAGCTTGGTTCATCGGCTATGACAATTTTAGGGTTACCTATAAAAGCGCGTGCAGCAGCGACCCGTTGTTGTTGACCGACTGATAATTGATAAACTGGTTGACGTAAAAGCTGGATGGGAAGTGAGAGGCGATCCATCAAATACACAGCAGCGTCTTGTGTTGATTCGAATTGTTCCAGAGCGGATTTTTTACGGCTGTGAAATAGGTTGAGAGGCAGGATAATATTGTCAAGGGTGCTCAAGTAGGGAATTAGATTGAATTGCTGGAAAATAAAACCCATCTCTTGCCCACGAATTTTGTCTTTTTGGGATCTGGACAATTGATGAAAAGCGTGGTTATTAAACCAAATTTCTCCTTGCGCAGTATCTAACACTCCAGCTAATAAATTGAGTAAGGTACTTTTACCGCTGCCACTAGCACCGGCGATATAGGTTTTTTGATGACGTTCAATCTGCAGGTTGAATTGATTGAACAGAGGTTTACATGTTGGCCATGCAAAAGTTAAATTCTTTACCTCGATAATGTTTTTTAGAGTGTTCAAATGGAATTCTTAAAAACGTAGGATTGGAGAGTTTCGTTTTACGACGATAGAGCGCTGCCCTGCTTGATTCACATAGAATACTTGTATTTCTTGAACTCTTTTGTATTCTTTTAAAAATAATAGATGTAATTCTTGGAGTGCTTCAGGTTTTTCGCAGATAAAACTGAAGGTATAAAGGAGATCACTATGTTGACTGTTAGTTTGGCGTTCAAAACTAGTTTTGCTTTCAGTACAGCTGGCATTTTTACTCACTGTAAACCATAAATGAAGCGATGCTAAGTTTTTTTCTAAGGTCGATAGCGCTAATTTTTCTGCAGAGGTCTTCGGGGCGTGCTCAAAGCCAAGAAGTGCTTCGAGGGGGAGTTCTAATGTGCCATTGAGGATATTTTTTTCAAGAGTGAGTTCTAGACTACCTTTGCCGTGTTGATGGCTATGTGATTGTTTCTTTGGCGAACTAGTGGACTGCGAGAAAGATATCGCAGGAATTATTCCAGTAAGCACGAATAGTAATACCCAAGGTGCAAAGAAAAACCCTGAGTGAGATTTCAACTGATTGACGAACAGGTTTTTCATGTAGATGGGCATAGCATAAGAATGGTGCTAAAGATGACCTGATTATAAAGAGCTAGCGTGTTTATTCCAAGCCATTTCATTCTGGTGATGGGGAGTTAAGACGCTCGGTCAGTTTTAGGAAAAAATAGAAGATGTGAAGATAAGTAACTTTTTTATTTGGGAAGAGGGAGTGCGGTTTTATACCGAACTTGTTTGAGTGCAAAACTCGAACGTATCTTTTCGATGCCTGGAATTGGTGTGAGTTGTTCTAGGATGAATTTTTCTAAAGCGCCGATATCGGATATTGCTACTCGAATCAGATAATCACTATCGCCAGTCATGAGATAGCACTCCATGACTTGGTCATGCTCAGAAATACATTTTTCAAATTCTGCTAAGGCAGCTTTAGACTGTTCTTTCAGGCTAATGGAGATAAAAACATTTAGGTCAAGTCCCAACAACTTGGGATCTGCCAGCGCCACATAATTTCTAATGATGCCGCGATCTCTGAGGGATTTGACGCGCATTAAACAGGGTGATGGGGACAGATGAACACGTTTAGCTAGCTCGACATTGCTCATCGAGCTGTCTTTTTGAAGTTCGTTAAGGATTTTAATATCTGTCAGATCAAGCGGCATAAAATTCCTTAAAATTTAATTTATTCAGTATTTTATATGGTTTTAATGCATTTTAGACCAATAATTAGCATCATATTTTGTCAAAAAATCTTTATGATGGAACTGAGTTGTTTTGCTATTTCTAAGACCATCAACCCTTAAACTTGTAAACCACGAATAAAAATGAATGCTCCAATTAACCCAAAGCCTTCAGATATCCAAGATCTTGATCCTGACCCCATAGAAACTGCGGAATGGACAGAGGCTTTTTTAGGATTTTTAGCATCTGGTGATCATGAACGCGCAAAATTTATATTGCATCAGCTAACGACGATTGCCAATCAGCATCAAATTAATTGGGTACCAGATTTAGTAACGCCGTATGTCAACTCAATACCGGTTAATCAACAACCTCATTTTCCTGGTGATTTAGCTATTGAAGAAAAACTTGCATCGCTGATGCGTTGGAATGCTTTGGCGATGGTTGCAAAAGCCAATGGTGAGTATGGTGAATTAGGCGGCCATATTGCTAGTTATGCCAGTGCAGCAGATTTATTTGAGGTCGGATTTAATCATTTTTTTCGCGGTAGGCAAACTGTTGGAAACAAGACGGTATTTGAAGACCTGGTTTTTTTCCAAGCGCATAGTGCGCCTGGGATCTATGCCCGCGCTTTTTTAGAAGGTCGACTGGATACCTGTGATTTAAGCCACTATCGACAAGAAATTACGGCAAAAAGTAATGGTAGTCGGGGCTTGTCCAGTTATCCACATCCCTTTTTGATGCCTGATTTTTGGCAGTTCCCAACTGGTTCTATGGGTATTGGGCCGATTAGTTCCATCTATCACGCGCGTTTTATGCGTTATTTAACAGATCGTCAGCTTTTAGACTGTTCTCATAGAAAAGTATGGGGAGTCTTTGGGGATGGCGAAATGGACGAACCAGAGAGCATGAGTGCTCTGACATTGGCATCTCGAGAAAAGTTAGATAATTTAATTTGGGTTGTGAACTGTAATTTACAGCGCCTAGACGGCCCAGTTCGCGGTAACGGTCAGATTATTAACGAACTCGAAAAATTATTTCGTGGTTCTGGTTGGCATGTCATTAAGCTTTTGTGGGGTAGTGATTGGGATGGCTTATTTGCGCGGGATACAACTGGCGCCCTAGACCGAGCATTTGCTCAAACAGTGGATGGTCAGATGCAAACTTTTGCCGCCAAAGACGGGCGTTTTAATCGAGAAAATTTCTTTGGACAAAGCCCAGAGTTGGCCAACTTGGTGCAAGGCTTGACCGATGAACAGATTGATCAGCTCAAGAGAGGCGGCCATGATATTGTCAAAATTTATGCGGCTTATGAACAAGCAATCCGTCATCCAGGTCAGCCGACAGTTATTTTGGCACATACGAAGAAGGGCTATGGCATGGGCCAAACTGGTCAGGGAAAAATGACTACACATAGTCAAAAAAAGTTAGATAGCGCCGCTTTAATTGCCTATCGTAATCGGTTTAATTTGCCTTTAACCGATGAACAAGCCATCCATTTAGAGTTCTTTAAGCTGCCTGAAAACAGCCCAGAGTTTCAGTATTTAACTGCAAGACGGGTCAAACTAGGAGGTGCTTTACCTAAACGTTTTACGGATAGTCAATCAATTCGAGTCCCTGAATTATCCGGTTATGCAAAATTTGCTATTAGTCCAGATGGTCGTGAGATATCAACGACGATGGCATTTGTTCGGATGTTAGGAAATTTGCTAAAGGATCCAGTTTTAGGCCCTCGGGTAGTTCCCATTGTGGCTGATGAAGCCAGGACTTTTGGGATGGCTAACCTTTTTAAACAAGTTGGAATCTATTCTAGTGTTGGTCAACACTATGAGCCGGAGGACATTGATTCTGTCTTAAGTTATCGAGAGGCTTTAGATGGACAGATTTTAGAGGAGGGTATTAGTGAGGCAGGCGCTATTGCCAGTTGGACTGCGGCTGCCACGAGCTATAGTGTGCATGGCCTGGCCATGATCCCTTTTTATATTTATTACTCGATGTTTGGTTTTCAACGCGTTGGTGATGCCATTTGGGCTGCAGCAGATCAAATGGCAAGAGGATTTTTATTAGGAGCCACGTCGGGTAGAACGACTTTAAGTGGTGAAGGTTTGCAGCATCAAGATGGCAGTAGTCATTTAGTCGCTGCCACTATACCCAACTGCAAAGCGTATGATCCAGCATTTGTCACAGAATTAGCCATCATTATTGATTATGGTATGCGGCAGATGTTAGAAGAACAAAAAGATTATTTTTATTACATTACTCTAGTGAATGAAAATTATGCACAACCAAATGTCCCTCTGGAATGTGCAAAGGATGTTATTCGTGGTTGTTATTTACTCAAAAAAGCAGTAGTGCATGCCACCAATCGACAAGTTACTTTATTGGGCTCTGGTGCGATTTTGAATGAAGTAATCCGAGCGGCTGATTTGCTATTCGAGCAGGGTATTCATGCCACTGTATTTAGTGTGACTAGCTGGAGTGAATTAGCGAGAGATGGCAAATTAGTCGAAAAAAATCAAATGACGCAAAAGATTGATGCAAAGACCGGTGTAGATATGGCATTTATTACCCAGCAACTTCTCCAAAGTGCGGGTTTGATTATTGCGGCAACCGACTATGTGCATGCTGTGCCAGAGAGTATCCGAGCATATATTCCAGAAGGGCGAAAGTATATTACGCTGGGTACTGACGGTTTTGGACGAAGTGACACCCGGGCAGTGTTGAGAGATTATTTTGGAGTAGACGCACAAAGTATTGTGCAAGCGGTCTTAGCGAATATCCATGCATGATAAATAACATTGCAAAGATTGAGTAAAAAATTGGGTCATTGAGAATCTGATTTGTGGTTCACGTCTAGGAGTGGTAAAAAATTCAAAATATACGATAATTGGAGTTAACATGCTTTTTTACCTCTTTTCTAAATTTGGCTTTTAATGACCTCTTTGAATTCATCCCCCAAAAAACATGTGCAATTTAACGGTACGGAGCGTTATGTTGCCACTGACGACTTAAAATTAGCGGTCAACGCTGCTCTTACGCTACAGCGTCCATTACTGATCAAGGGTGAGCCAGGCACTGGTAAAACGATGTTGGCGCAGGAAGTTGCAGTTGCTCTTGAGCGTCCTCTTTTACAATGGCATATCAAATCTACCACGAAGGCTCATCAAGGCCTGTATGAATACGATGCAGTCTCTCGTTTGCGGGATTCGCAACTTGGTGACGAAAAAGTCAAAGATATTCGTAACTATATTATGCAGGGTGTTTTGTGGCAGGCATTTACAGCGCCTGAGCCGGTAGTTTTGCTCATTGATGAAATCGATAAAGCGGATATTGAGTTTCCGAATGATTTATTACGTGAACTAGATCAAATGCAATTTCATGTTTATGAAACGCGTGAAACAATTAGTGCGGTGCATCGGCCTCTAGTTATTGTTACTTCGAATAATGAAAAAGATCTACCGGATGCTTTTTTAAGGCGGTGTTTTTTCCATTACATTCGTTTTCCAGATCGCACCACACTAAGTAATATTGTACATGTCCATTTTCCAGAATTACATGCGGATGTTTTACGAGCGGCGCTAGATACTTTTTTTTCCTTGCGTGACGCGCCTGGCCTGAAGAAAAAACCATCCACATCCGAGTTTCTCGATTGGTTACGCTTACTGGTAGCTGAACAAATAAGCTCAGCGGAGATTGATGCTCAAACGGCTTCGTCAATTCCGATGTTGGCCGGTGCTTTACTAAAAAATGAGCAAGACTTACAACTTGTAGAGCGTTTGATGATGGCCTCAAGGGCGGGTATTCGTGGCTCTTCAGGATCGACTCGTTGTTGACTATTTCAACATGCAATCGTCGTTGATCACTGGACTTATTGAGTCAAGGTGCTTGAACATTAATAAGTTTGCATGGCGCAGATATTACTGCCAGTTACCGATACAAGGTATGGAATCCAAAGATCATGTTAGCTGATTTTTTTTACCATCTGCGCCATCATAAACTCTCCGTGTCTGTTAAAGAGTATTTAACATTACTCGAGGCGCTTTCTACCCCTTTGATGCCCCCTTCACTCGAGGATTTTTACTACTTAGCGCGGGTGACTCTGATCAAAGATGAAACCTTGTTTGATCGCTTTGATCGTGCCTTTGCTAGTTACTATAAAAAACTAGAGCTAATGCTCCCTCCAGGTAAAGAAATACCTCTAGACTGGCTTATTCAAGAATTAAAGAAAAATTTGACTGCAGAGCAAAAAGCCGAGCTTGAAAAACATGGACTCGAAAAACTCTTAGAGATGTTCAAGGAACGACTTGAAGAACAACACGAGCGTCATGCAGGGGGGAGTAAGTGGATTGGCACTGGTGGGACATCACCATTTGGTAATAGTGGCTTTAATCCTGCAGGAATTCGGGTAGGAAAAGACTCTGCAGGAAATCGAACCGCTTTAAAGGTTTGGGATGAGCGTCAATTTAAGGATTATGACGACACGATAGAGTTGGGTACTCGAAATATCAAAGTTGCTCTAAGGCGTTTACGTCGTTTTGCGCGAGAGGGTTCCCAATTAGAGCTTGATTTGGATGATACGATTACTTCTACTGCACGAAATGCTGGATATCTTGATATCAAGATGATTCCTGAGCGTCACAACAATTTGAAAGTATTAATGCTTTTAGATGTTGGTGGGAGCATGGATGATCACATTACGCGGGTTGAAGAATTATTCTCAGCGGCCAGATCAGAATTTAAAAATCTTGAGGTATTTTATTTTCATAACTGTCCCTACGAATATCTCTGGAAATCAAATCGGCGTCGGCAAATTGAGCGTTTTGAAACGCAAGATGTTTTACGCAAGTTTAATACGGATTGGCGCTTGATTTTTGTGGGTGATGCCACGATGGGCCCATCCGAAATTTTGCAACCAGGGGGTTCGGTCGAGCATCATAATAAAGAACCTGGAGCACAGTGGCTCCAGAGAATTATCACAAGTTGGCCTAAGGCTGTCTGGCTCAATCCCGAGTCTCAGGGTGCGTGGCAGTATCGCTACTCCATCTCTCTCATTCAAAATATTGTGCAAGGTAAAATGTTTCCAGTAACTGTCTCCGGGATTGAACAGGCCATGCACCTTCTTTCAAAATAAAATCTCATTTTTGCTTAAATAACTTTTAAACATCATCTCTTGCTGATGTCGTATCAATAATCCCATAAACCTACTTTATTTCTAAATCAACTTAATTGAGAGATAAGCGGCAACTTTAATCAATGATTACCTAGAAAAAAGTAACTCTTCTGGTTTGGGCCGCTGATCCTGCGATGCAAGGACCATATCAATGACTTGGGTAATACCCTTTAGACTCATGCCGGGAACTCCCTTTGTTTGAATATTCTTGAGGGTATTTTGGGCACTGATCTCAGTAGCATTCAAATGTTGAATAGCAATTTCTAAAGCAGGTACGGTATTTAACGGATCGATTAGCCATTCCCAGGATTCCTGCCAGGCCTTTTGAAAGTCCAGGGCGGTGCTACGATTTTGATTGATCCACGAATCCATGGCAGCAACCACAGGCCCTGGATACTCTGGAAAGGCTTGCGCGGTTGAAGTAAGCTTGGTATAGCCAAGTTGTATTAATTCTTGATCAAAGGGCGGATTTAGAAGGCAGGCCGTTACTTGACCTGATTTCATATAATCAAGACGCTCCTTAGTGCCACCGACCTCAATCAATTCATAATCCTGTAGAGTAAGTCCTGCAGAAAGCAAAAGTTTTTTTAATAAGATTGAATATCCTGTATTAGCCCCATCGACTGCTATGCGTTGATTTCTTAATTGCGCAAGATCTTGAATCCCATGATCGACAATTAACCCCACATCAGGTGGGTGGGACTGCGCCGCAATGATCCGCATTGCATGACCATTAGCGGTGGATCTCACAATATGATCTGGCAGTTGTAAACCAATATCATATTGCCCTTGTTGGAGGCCAATCATTTGGGCATTTGATGTTGCTGACTGGGTAAACTCACACGTAAAGCCAGCATTCTTAAAGAAGCCTTTTTCATTGGCAACATACAAGGCCCACAGGGGAAATCCCCCTGATATATAGGCAATACGAATAGTGGTTTCTAATGACATCAGGCTTTATCCTTAAAAAGTGCAGCACTGCAAGTAATTCGGTTATGATATTTTGACATAAGCATGTCGCCACATGTTAATTATTAGGGGGATAGAAAATGTCTGAGCCAGCAAAAATTACGTATCTTGAGCCGAATGCGATGCAAGCATCGCGTGCTTTTTCACCAGCGGTCATTACGCAAGGTGGACGAACTGTATGGCTAGCTGGTCAGACAACTACAACTGATTTAGATGGACGTGATATTTCGGGGGATTTTTCTGCCCAAGCACACGCTTGTTTTTCTCTCATCGATCAGACCCTGAGGCGATTAGACGGAACTTTGGACAATCTAGTTACCATGACCGTGTTTATTAATGATCCCCGCTTTGGCGATCAATTTGTAAAAATCCGTTCGGAGAAATTTAGTTCGGGTAAATATCCTGCTAGCGCGTTAATTACAGTTTCGCACTTTGCACGGCCTGGAATTGTGATCGAGATACAAGCTGTTGCCGTCATTTAACTAGAAAGGTTTATCACATGTTTTTTTCTCTTAAAGCAGTATTTTGCGCGCTGTTAGTGCTGTTAATGAATATCGCCTTTGCCTTTCCGACGAAGCCCATCAAAATAGTTGTAACGATAGGCCCTGGATCATCGGCTGATATATTGGCTCGCATTGTATCTGATGAGTGGTCTAAAAAATTAAACCAACCAGTAATCGTAGAGAACAAGCCTGGAGCTGGCGGAAATGTGGCGGCTGATTTTGTAGCTAAATCAGTTGCCGATGGTCACACACTGTTATTAGCCACCATTAGCACGCACGCCATTAACGCTGCGATGTATCCGAGTATGTCCTTTGATCCGATTAAAGATTTTGCGCCAATTGTGTTGATGGGGGCAAATCCGAATGTACTTGTAGTGCATCCCTCTAACCCTGCCCAATCTCTTAGAGAATTGCTCGATCAGGCAGCTAAAAAACCGGGCGACTTATCTTATTCCTCGGGTGGAAGTGGCACTTCACAGCATTTGAGTGGTGAAGTGATGTCTAGTTTGGGGCAGGTAAAACTCCTCCATGTGCCCTATAAAAGTACTCCGGAGAGTGTCAGTGCGGTTTTGTCAGGGCAGGTCACTATGGCATTTGCTAGTGTGCCTGTAGCAATTGCACAGGTGAAAGCTGGAAAATTAAGGGCGCTTGGTGTAACTTCTGAAAAGTCACTCGCTTGGTGGACTGAAGTACCTAGTCTAGCAAGTCAGGGCCTGCCTGGATTTAATGTTTCTGCTTGGTTTGGAATGGCGGCTCCTGCAGGGACACCTGACTTAGTAATTCAAAAAATCAACTCGGACATCCTCAGTATCCTAGCTCTTCCTGCGGTACGTGAAAAGTTGCAAGCTCAGGGCATGGATGTACTGAGTAGCACATCCGTACAGTTTAGCCAATTCATTGAGTCTGAATCAGCCCGGTGGTTGAAGATTGTGAAGGCATCTGGCGCGAAGATCAATTAGATGAAATAATCTGTACCAGTTGCACAGTACTTTAGCTTGCAAAGCCCTAATGAACTTAGGCTAGAGCCCAAGACTAATAGTCATAGAGGAATGATTTAAAGGCAAATTGAATTGCACTTTGAAGATGCGAAGTAGGTAAACATTAATTACACTTTCTTGAAATTATTTGATTATTTTTATTTATTATCCTCACAATTTGATGATATTCCTAATTGATACCTATTCATCTTCACTGAATTCTACTTCCGCGTTTATTGGTCTTGGTTGGGAATATCGAGTAATTTGAATAGGTAATTCGACTTTGATTTGAAAGGATGCCTGATGTCAACGAATGATTCTCTCCCCACCCGTGATGCTCTAGCTGTTGTGCATGGGCTCACCAATTTATCAGCCCATGCCCAGCGAGGTGCTAGCGTAATGCAGTCTGGCAAAGGAGTGTGGGTTCAAGATATCCATGGACGTGACTATATCGAGGCTATGTCTGGTTTGTGGTGCATTGCTTTGGGTTATGGAAACGAGCGACTAGCTGACGTTGCCCATCAGCAAATGATGGAGTTAGCTTACTACCCCTTAACTAATCACAAAAGTCACCCACGCGTGATCGAATTAGCTGAAAAATTACTATCCATGGCACCTGTCCCCATGTCTAGAATTTGGTTTGCTAGCACTGGCTCAGAGGCGATTGACTGTGCGGCGCGTCTAAGTTGGTATTTTTGGAATGCCCTTGGACAGCCTGAAAAAAAGAAATTCATATCGCATCAGCTGGCATATCATGGTAATACGATTGCCTCAGCAAGCCTTTCAGGAGTTCGTTATGCGCATGAAAAGTTTAATCTACCTCTACCAGGATTTTTACATGTTTCAACCCCACATTTTTCTCGGCATGCCCACCCCGGTGAAACAGAGGATAACTATAGTGATCGGTTAATCGCCGATATAGAAAAACTGATTCATGAAGAGGGGGCGCACACAATTGCTGCATTTTTTGTGGAGCCCGTGATGGCAGCAGGTGGTATTGTCATTCCACCTGCGCGCTATTATGAACAGCTTCAAATTCTACTCAAGAAGCATGATATTTTGTTAGTTTGTGATGAGGTAGTAACTGCATTTGGACGGACTGGTAAGATGTTTGGTTCGACCACCATGCAACTTCAACCCGATCTATTAGTTTGTGCTAAGGCCTTGTCTAGTGCTTATATACCCATTTCGGCACTCATGATTTGCTCACGGGTTTATGAAGCTATAGAGCGGCAAAGTGGTGAACTAGGCCTTTTTGGATTGACGATGACGTACTCGGGTCATCCTGTTGCCTCTGCTGTTGCTCTAGAGACGTTGAAAATTTACGATGAACTTCATATTGTTGATCATGTCCAACAAGTTGGACCTAGTCTGGTTAGTGGACTCATGAATCTTCGAAGTCACTCTTTAGTCAAAGAAGTACGCGGTATTGGCTTATTAGCTGGAATTGAACTTGCGGCCAATTATGGTGCTAAATGCGCTCGTATTGCTGAAGAAGAGGGGTTAATTGTTCGGGCCATTGGCGATACGATTGCTTTTTGTCCACCACTGATTATTTCTGAGTTGGAAGTTCAAGAGCTGTTGAAACGTTTTACTAATGCCTTGAATCGCCTCTAGGTAAATCTGTTTGAATAAAGCTCATAATTATTCGTAATGACAAGCCAGTCCGATACTGAACAAAATTAATTAAAATAAGAATGCTATCATTCGACGTTAATTATTCAATATGTCCTAAGATGCTCAGAATTTCATGCCTCAGAATTTCATGCTTCAGAATTGCATGCAATAGGCCGCATTGAGTAAGGCCGAAGGTATGTTGTAGCATCCTTTTATTTGGAGAGTGTTGTGGATATCAATAAAGACTTAGTGGGTAATTTGGTGATTGCTAATCATATTTTGTATGACCAAGGTGTGGTAGATGGCTTCGGACATATTAGTGTTCGTAATGACTCTTTGCCGGAGTCCTTTTATTTGTCTTGCAATAGAGCTCCTGCACTAGTTTGTGAAACAGATATTGTGTGTTACGATTTTGCTGGTAATGCACTGAGTTTAAATCCTGGCCGCCCTTATTTAGAGCGTTTTATTCATGGTGAAATTTATCGTTCACGACCTGATGTTATGTCCATTGTTCACCATCATTCTGCTAGTGTCATTCCATTTGGAGTAACGAATATTCCCTTAAAGCCGGTCTACCATATGGCTGGATTTTTAGGTCAAGGTTCTGTTTTTTTTGAAATTAGAGACATAGATGAAGAGTCCGATATGCTAATCAGGGACGTTTATTTAGGTGAGGCTCTGGCTAAGTCTTTAGGGAAAAATAACTGTGTGCTGATGCGTGGACATGGCGCTACTGTGGTGGGTAACTCCATAGAGCAAGTTGTCTACAGATCTATTTATGCAGAAATGAATGCCAAATTACAAATGCAAGCCATGCATATGGGGGAAGTAACTTACCTAAATATCAGTGAAGCAGAAAAAGCATCTGCTGCAAATGACAGTCAAATTCAAAGATCATGGAATTTATGGTTAGATAGAGTCAAGGGTTAGATTTTAAACCTTGAAGGGATATTCAAAAAGAGAGTGCCAAGTTTATATTTAAACATTATCAATTTATATTAAAGGCGATCTCAGATCCGTAATTTTATCAATATCAAATTATTTAAGCTTAAGCAACTTCTTTTGAAAGGGCTTTGCTTTTAAAGTACCGGTATGCAGGCTAATATAAATACGCAATCTTATTTGCAGTTTCATGTAGAATTTGGAATAGCCTCCCTAAAAATATTTGCACAAGGAACTTTCCACAACATATGTTAAAAATATTAATTAGCTCAATTCTTTTCTTTTTCATTGGTAGCCATTTGTCAGCCCAACAGATTGCAACAGACTACCCCAATAAACCCGTCCGTATCGTTGCGCCTTCAGCACCTGGGGGAGGCTTTGATTTAGTTGCTCGGGTGCTGGGTAGTAAATTATCTGAGCAAATGGGGCAACAATTTGTTGTAGAGAATCGATCTGGCGGCGGTACCTTAGCAGGTACGCAAGTTATTGCAAAAGCACCAGCAGACGGCTATCACCTGATTGTAGGTGGCCTTTCAAATATGGCATTAAATGTTGGACTTCACAAAAATCTGGGTTATGACCCGCTATCGGACTTTATTCCCTTACGATTGGTAGTTTCTCATTCCTATACTTTGGTAGGTAGAAAGGATTTACCTTTTAATACGATGAAGGATATGCTCAATTATGCCAAAGCGAATCCTGGGAAATTGAATTTTGGTGCGAGCGGCCCAGGAACTGGGCAATTCATCTTGGCATCTTTAATTAAGGGCATGGGTAATGTAGATATCCAATTAGTTCCCTACAAAGGCGCCCAGCCAGTCTATATTGATCTATTGGGAGGGCGCTTAGATCTATTTTTTGATAACACGACTACCGCCCGAACTTATTTAGAAAGTAATCAACTCAAAGGATTTGCCGTATCTAGCAGGCAGCGTGCACCGGATGCTCCCTCGATTCCGACAGTTATTGAAACGGGGACTTTAGATTTGGAAATGGAAACTTGGTTTGGTTTGTTTACACCTGTTAAAACTCCGCAAGCAATTGTTGAAAGACTGCGAAGTGAAATTGATATTGCCATACAATCCGCAGATATACGGAAAAAATTACAACAGGGTAGTGGACGCATTATTCAAATGAATCATTTAGAGACAGAGGCCATGCTTAAATCTGAAGTAGCCAAGTGGCCAAAGGTTTTAAAAAGTGCTGGGATTGTGCCAGAGTAATTGATGCTGTGGTGTATTTGATAGCGTCAACCTTTTAAATCTTCTTGATCTATGCCACTGTATTCTCCTTCAGGGGGCCACTGAACTGAAGCTTGATGACCTGACAATCTGGATTTTCAAAAGCCTTTTCAGCTAGTAAAACATCAACTTAACTTTTTAGGAATTGAAGAAATGAGCCAAGCATCACCCATTATTAATAATCGAAAAGCAGAATTCCCCATTGATGCGCAATTCCTTGAGCGTTGGTCGCCACGTGCTTTTACTGGAGAGCTTATCTCTGAACCCGAGATCATGCGTTTTCTTGAGGCTGCAAGATGGGCACCATCCTCTAATAACGGTCAACCATGGCGGTTCGTGTTAATTTTGCGTAATGATCCTGAGTGGGATACCCTCTTTGCGACATTGAATGCAAATAATCAAGCTTGGGTCGGTAAGGCAAGTGCTTTGATAGCTGTTGCTTCTTATCAATTAGTAGCCAAAGCTGGTTCTCCTGATTTAATTCCTAATGCCATGCACGCCTTTGATACAGGTGCCGCTTGGGCTTATATGGCGTTACAAGCACATCTTCAAGGTTGGGCAATGCATGGTATTGGTGGTTTTGATAAAGAAGCTGGGGCACAAGTATTGAAAATGCCTGAGCACCATACCCTCCAAATGTTAGCTGTAGTGGGTAAACGCGGAGATGCATCTTCGCTGCCAGATACCCTGAGGCAACGTGAAGCTCCCAATGATCGCAAGCAACTTGGTTCGTTGGTACAGCGGGGAACTTTCTAAATCATTCATCCAAAACTCTACTGGAGATAGAGTAATTTGGTGGTTGGCTTTGCCGTACGGTTGAAATGAAGTCTTTTCGTTTGAATCCGCACCGACCATATCCCTGAAGAGATAGCATGAGATACCGACTTAAAAGCGTAAGAGAATTTTGATTAAATGAGCGATTAAGCCATGATGACAAATGTGATTGAATATAAAGGCTATAAAGCGAGTATCAAATTTGATGATGAAGATCAGGTCATTGTTGGCCGTGTCTTAGGCATTGAAGACATCATTACCTTTCACGGGGAATCAGTTACTCAATTTGAAAAAGCCTTTCATCAATCGATTAATTCTTACATGAGAGATTGTAGAGATTAAATCAACTGCCTGATGAGCTTAAATTTTGTGGTTTAATTCCTCAAAGTTCGTTGGTTAGACCCTCGTCTTGATTTGAAGTAACACGTTGTTTCTTTATTAAACTATGAAGAATCACCATAGTCATTCTATGGCAGAAAAATATCCTTGCTATTTGATTTTCAAGTTTGATCCTGCACCCCCCAAGATAAAAATTTACTAGCTATCTTCGAAGAGAGGCAGTCAACCCGGAAATCTTTTGAGATAAATCAATCAATTGGAGTTATCAGATTAGTCTATCAAAGCATATCCCTCGATTTCAACCAAAAATCTTGGATTTGCTAAAGCTGAAACTACAACAAGTGTTGAGGCTGGACAATGACCTTGTAAATATTGTGCTCTAATTTCTACAAAAGATTTTATTTGTTGTGGGTCGGTTAAATAAGAATTAATTTTAATTAAGTTTTTTATTGACATGCTAGATTCTTCAAGGATAGCGAGTATATTTCCCCATATAACCTCACATTGCTCAATCAACGCGTCTGGGATAGTGCCGTCAGATTTGATTGCAACCTGACCAGAGATAACTAAAAATTTGGATGCTCCAGTAACTAGAACACCGTGAGAATATGTTCCATTAGGTGCTGAAATTGTTTTGGGATTTAATAATTGAATCATATTTTCCTTGAATTGAAGTGGAAATAATTTTATATTATTTAGTTTAAGCTAAGCTCTGCTGTAAGGAAAGACATTAGTGAATGAAAAATTGAATCCTTCAAATTGATAATTTAAAATCAATAGTTAGATTTGAGGTGATTAAGCCGGCTCCATGAGGCATTGTTCGATAGAACTCCTCAAGAAGTTTATGAATCGGGTCAAGAATATAGTACTTTGATTCTTCAGAAATATCCTGTAAGATTTAACTACGAAGTAAGTTATATTGCAACCCTGTTAGTTGCAATATTGTCAAAGCAGCACTTTAACTCAGTTAACAACACTCCGTTATTTGATCTACTCTTATATGAACATAAACGTAAAAAATATCATTGGTTTAATCGAAAAAATATTTTTAATTATTATTGCAATTTTCACAATTGCAGCAATGTGCCAAGAAATTTATTCCTTAATCTCTAACCGTCGCGTGGAACTGCAGGATCTCTTACTTATGTTTATTTATGCTGAGGTACTTGGGATGTTAGCAGCCTTTTATTCTAGCCACCGCATTCCAATAACGATACCTTTATTTATTGCAATGACTGCTTTGAGTAGATTAATTATCCTTCAAGGTAAAGACGGAGACCCTTCAATATTAATTTATGAGAGTGGAGCCATTATCTTAATTGCTGGAGCGTGTTGGATTATAAGCCGAGTCAAGATAGATGAAGCGACATAATATTGAGACTTTGATGCGGTATTCATGTGAGCATGATCTTTTGAAGGGCTCATTCAGTATGGCAGAAATTTTTGCAAAAGAAACATTTACCGGATTCAAGATCTAATAAAAAGTTGCGCCTTCGAAAAGAAGCCACAACGATCTTATCAGTGTCTAAATTTAGTTGGATGTATTCAAATACTTTTTCCCGACCTAGTTTTAAGTCAAGCATCTACAAATATAAATTTTTTACCTCAAATCTTAAAAATATATTATTCTCATATTGTTAAATATATAATAATTTGGAGATGTGCAAGTGACCAACCTAAAAAAGTATTTTCTCATTGTAACTTTTTTGTCTAGTTGTATACCATTTTTACATGCCTTTGCAGATAATTATCCGGTAAGACCGATCAAGATTATTGTGCCATTTCCTCCCGGTGAAACAGGCGATCTCATATCACGTATGATTGAACAGAAAATTTCTGATCGTCTAGGCCAACCTGTCATTGTTGAGAATCGACCCGGTGCGGCTGGTATTATAGGCGCAGATTTGATTGCCAAAGCAGAGCCTGATGGATACACCATTGGAGTAGGGCAAGGAGGTAACTTAGTTACTTTACCCCACACTAAGAAAAATTTACCTTACAATCCGCTCAAAGATTTTTCTCCTATAACTATTTCTACTTTTAATTATCTTGTAATCACTGCA
>Ga0209357_1000119_pt1 | contig 27396 bp, 38 predicted proteins | sample LauGreFBDMM110SD_2_FD_187573 | JGI IMG/M metagenome (GOLD analysis project Ga0209357, IMG submission 187573) | Freshwater lake microbial communities from Lake Michigan, USA - Fa13.BD.MM110.SD (SPAdes) (version 3) | ecosystem: Environmental > Aquatic > Freshwater > Lake | place: Lake Michigan... | reverse complement strand
GTGCGACATACACCGGCTCCGGCTCGTAATACGTCTCTTCAGACTCACGCGCAGGCGGATAATACACGGGCGGAGGCGGCGGAGGCGGCTCATAATAGACGGGCGCAGGATCGTAATACGTCTGCACAGGCCCGGGATCGTAGTACGTCTGCTCAGAATCGTAATACGTCTGCACAGGGGCAGGATCGTAGTACGCCACCTCAGACGAGCCAATGCCAGACGTAGCAGGGACACTGACAAACTCGCCCGTGTTCGGGTCGTAATAAAATTCGCCGAACTGGTCTTCGTAGAGATCCTGCTCTTGCTCGTTATAACGTCCGCGAGCCATCTGCTAAGACCCCTGATTGATCACGTCGTTGAAACGCATCGCCCATTCACGCCAATCGTCAAACTGGTACGCATTGGGAACTCCAAGCTGGGCCAGTGTAGAGATACTTGATAGCCCAGAGGCCCAGCTTTTCCAATCTCTTTCATCCATGAGCCGCACGGCGACGCCAAAATCCTCGATGGAGGGGAACATATAGTCCGCCCACTCCACCACGTTGTCAACGATACGCGGATCGATGGTGGTTGTGACAATGTTGACCATCAGCTTTGATACCTGCCATCAGCCGGCGTGATGTGAACGACGATCTGACCCATCTGATAATTGCCGCCCACCGTGTTCGAAGCGAAACGGAAACGCAATTCGCGGCGCTGCTCCTTGAAGAACACCTGCTGCTCATACTTCTCCGACGCCACCGCCGGGAAAGCACGCAGAGGGCCATTGACTTCAGGCGCCCGCGCGTTGATGCGGCCCGTGATCTGCACGGTCATCTCCCCGGACTGCACAAAGTCGGGCTCCATCATCTCGACGTGGATTGCGCGGTTCTTCGGCGAATCGTCGATAATCAGGGAGATATCGCCGGTCTCAAAGAAGCTCTCGACCGCATTGACCTGAGCGCCGTCGATCTCGTCCACGCCGAACTCGTGCCGCCATATCTTAAAGAGCGGAGGCTCACTCAGCACGCGGATGTCATTGTTCTGCGTGATGCGGATGTCGACGGGTGACGCTTGGGTAATACGAATGTCAGGAGCGCCGGGGTTGACGGGCTCAATGCCAGCAAGGATTGGATCGTTCAGCGATCCTGAATAGAGACCAGCCGAACGCCCATCGTTGGGCAGCTGCGTGTCGTACCATGTGTTCTCGCGGAAATTAAAGATAACCGCATGCGTGCATTCCGTGGCGTCGCCGCGGGGATAGCACCACCAGATTTCCCCGAAGCGCGGAACCTTGTAGGCGAAAATCTTGTTTGCAAACTGCTGGTTCAGCCCGTCAAAAAAGTAGTTTATATTCATGTTGTTAGGCACTTCACGGACAACGCCGTTGTACATCATGAAGCGGCCATCGCCGACCCAGAAGTAGATGCCGTCGTACTCAATCACGCTATTGGCCGCGATGATCGATGTCGACGAGGTAATCGTGTCGAAGGCGAACACGTCGGTGCCGCCCGTGTAATAGGCGCGAATCAGGCTGTCGAGCGTCCAGAAAAGGCCGGCTGGGTTCTGGCCACCGCCGCGCAACGGCAGCCCCTTGACGATCTTCGAGGACGAAATGAAGGCGTTACCGGCGTCGCCTGATGCGAAGTTCGTTGGGTCATTGATGTCTGACCATTGAATGAAGCCGTTCGTACCATAGAGAAACAGGTACGGATGCAAAACGCAGACGCCCCCAGAGGCCGATACCGTTGGAATAGCGGTCAGTTGAGACGTGGCGTAGATGTTGCCGATGTAGATGGTCTTCGCATCGCCATTCGAAATGTCGTTCGCCGTGTCGGTAGCGACGCCGATGATAGCCGCACCGCCGCCAGCGCCGTCGTTCATGGCGTCAAGAGACCACATGTAGCCGTCACCGCCGGAAAAGCCGAGTGGCGTCCGATCTGCTGGCGCGCTGGTGTTGCCAAGCGAATCGATGGTCATGGACTGGATGCCAGCGCCATACCCCATGTGCGTGTAGACAAAGCCGTTCAGAGCCTGCGTATGAAACTGGCGGACAATGCCCAAGGCAAAATTGCTGATCTGCCGATAGCCGCCGATCTTTCTTGGCAGCCCGCGCTGAAAGCGCACCCATTGACCGTCGACGTAGAAGTTCCCTTCGAACTTCGTGCCGTCGCGTTTAATGCCGGGCTCTGATCTGACGTTGACAGGTATGAGCATTAGGGCTTCACAGGCCAGACGAGGTTGAATGGATCAGTCTGCGTTGTAACATCGCGAAGCTGCTGGCGATAGACCTCATATGCGGCCTTGTCACCGGGGGCGTCATTCAGCTGCGTCCAGTCGGTCGCCTGCAGCGCACTGTTGCGCTGGGTGCGCACCCTAGACCATTCGACCGCAACTCTCTGGTCAATCTCAGCCGCGGATGCATCCACCACAACCCAGACCTGATGCCACCCGTTCGCAGAATACTCAGGCGCGCCTTCGATCACGTTCTTGGTGTGATCAACCACAGGCATATCCTCAGGGAGGACGTAAGCGTAATCCTCTGGCGGCGTGAAACCGTTCTGAGGCCACGAGATGTTTGAATGCCGCAGCCGAATGTCTCCCTCATATACGGGATACTCAGCAACAACTCCGTCATTGATCAGTGCATAAACGGACATGGCTTATCTCAAATGATTCTAACGGTTGAGGGGAGCGTGGACGCGGAGATTGATGCCGTTGAGGTTCCTGAGCCCAGCGCGAGTGAAGACAGAGTTCCAATGCTCGCCCCTTGGGTTAGGATTTGCCCAGTTAGCACGGTTAGCGAAGATGCCTGATAGACAATGCTGCCGTTGGGAATCGCTCCCAGATTGTATGTCCCGGTCAACGATCCGTCATTTGGGATCTTAGCCACAAAAATATTTGTTTGTGCGGATTGGCTTACAACGGTGGTGAATCCACAAACGTAAACCGACCCATCCCTATCAGCCCACAGGCTGTCCAAAGAAACCGAAAACCCCGAAGGGTTGCTTAAAGACCGCTGCCACTGAAGGACGCCAGAAGAATTGTATTTCATGACGTACACTATATTGTTAGACGTTGCCCCGACATACAGGTTGTTATACTGATCCGTTTGGCAACCTACGTCAGAAACCGGGGCTGGATAATTTGTCGTTCTAACGGCCCATGCGTAAGTGCCGCCAACGCTATTGCCCGGAGCGATGTAGCTAACTACGTACACATCATTAACTGTGCCGGGGAATTGATTGGTCGCCGGGAAGGCCATGTAAGCCTGATACGTTGAAGGCGCGCTATAATATGAAGCGCAATCACCGGGAAAAAGTAGCTTGGAGCCAATAAGATTAACATTTGAAAGAGAAAAGTTAATCCCATTTGAATTTAAGTCATAAATATCATTTCGACAGTTCGGGCTGAACGTGTCGGTTGTTCTTTCCGCATTGGCAAAATATACGCCCTGCGAAGGATCGCCATTATCAACCATACCAAAAGGACGATTGAATCGGAATGGGGATCCTCCCGGATAGGGGATGACTTTCTCCCAAAGCAGCGCGCCCGAGGAATCAAACCTAACTATGATTGTCCCCACATTGCCCAGTACTGTATAATAACCATTATACATAAAGTAAACGGATCCATCGGATTTTGCGACTGTGTTCTTGCCAGCGGCCTGTTCGATAAATGGGAAGAACGCACCTCCGGGAAGTATCGAATTATATTGTCTTTGCCAGACAATTGATCCGTCATTCGCCAATCGGACGATGACTGCTTTGTCATTAACGACGCCCGTTACGTAGATATACGTACCGTTTATCGAGACCCCGTGACACGCACTGGCAACCGTTGACGCCGTTCCGCTGATTTGCTTTTGCCATGCAATCGAGGCGTCGTCAGCATATTTGGTCACGACCCAGCTGGAGACGCCGGATATAACCTGAGTCGCAGCAACGTACACATTGCCAGCGCTATCGACACAGATACCCGTGCCAGTTTCATTATTGGCAACCGACCCAAGATCGGCAAACCAATAAATCTTATTGGCCGACATCAAAAGATCGCGACTGCTCAATACATGTCCTTACCAAGAACGAGGCCATTCCAAGTCGTGCCGTTGTCATAGGTATAGAAACCAAGGATGTCGCGGCCAGACGCCGTCAGGGTGGGCGCGGTTCCGCCGCCCCATTTCACATTGGACCACCATGTGATCACCGCGCTGCCGCCGTTCGTTATGTCGAAGATCAGCGAAACTGCGGTTCCCGAGGTCGGAACATTCGAGACCGTGAAGGTCGTTGCACCTGAAACGGTGTGCGTAAAATAGTTGCCGTTCAAGAGATTGAGGTTGTTGGCAACAGTGGCCACTCGCGTTTCACGCATGGCCGCGGGAAGCAGAGTGGTGAACGTGCCCGCCGCGGGCGCCGTGCCGCCAATCGCAGGAGGCGACGACAGATCAAGCGGGCCAGTCAGCGTAAGGTTGCCGGTGCTCGTGACCGTTCCGCCCAGCGAGATGCCACTCACGGTTCCAGTACCGCTGACAGACGTGACGCTTCCTTGGCCGGCGCCAATCGCTATGCGCGCATCCGCCTGAGTCAACGCGGTGAACACTGCAATCCCGACCGATGTGCCGCCAAGGTTGATGCGTGCGCCAGAATCCGTGGTCGACCCAGTACCACCCTGAAGAACTGAGACCGGGAAAGCGACCGAAGACGTGTCGGCGACTACAACGTCGGTTCCGTTGCAATAGCAGATTGCACGAGAACCTCGCGCGATGACGACGCCGGGCTGACCGTTGACCCTAACCGTCAGGGTGTAAGCGGAAAGTCCGGTTGTATCGTTCGAAATCCAGTATTGCTGGATGGTCGCAGGGACCTCAACAACCATACTGGCGGTCAGGGCACCACCAAAAGAATACGCGATACGATTGAGATTGCTGCCCCCAAGCACGTAGGGGGTTGGCTGGCCGGTTAAGCTAATTGAAACGAAGTCGAACAAAAACTCAGGAGCCTGCCCGAATCCAACCGTGAAGAAGCCATTGGCATCGGATACGATGATAGCGCTATCGCCGGGATTGAACGACAAGGTGGCGGCGCCATTGATGAGCTCGCCACCGACCGGGCTTAAGTTGATTGCGCCAGTGCCGCTGTTCCGCACATGACAGAACCAATCGTCTCCAACCACAGGCGCTGACGGCAGCGTCAAAGTGCCGGCACCGCCGGTCCACAAAAACGCCGCGGACCTGTCGTTGATGCCGATACCAAAATTGTTATTCAGCGACACAACGGTCATCGACTGGTTCAGCGTAGTGCCGATTGCCTTGATGCCCGCCCCGACCAGCGAACCAGCCGTCGCGGAAGACGTCCCTGCGGAGTACTGGGTTGAGCGCCATGAGCCGTTCGGGGTGGCGTTACCGATCAGGTAGACCTGATATGAAAGGCCCGGGGCGATAGAGACAATCGTGTTCCCGCCAGTGTCTTTGACTATGAAGGCGAAGGAGCCGGCATTGAAAAACAGCGCAGTCTCGCCAACCGAAGCTTTATCGGCAGCCGGCATGAAGATGCTCCGCGACGCCACTGACGGCGTGACGTCCATGATCTGCGCAACGACGTCAGTGTTTGTCGCGATTTCCGTAGGCCACGAGAGGATCTGATCCACAGACAGCGGAATCGCGCGGTAGCTCACGCCTGCCGGATAGATCGTTGTGCCGCCAAAAACCTGAGTAAACGTCATGATCAGTCTTCCCTGCGGACAATGCCACGATCAACAATCTGCCGAATATCCTCGCCGTTGAGTGCCGCGATAGAACGGTCGTAAAAGCCCTGCCAGATTGGGATGATCTCTTCGTTCTTCAGGAACGGAGCGGCCTCCAAAAGCGATGCGTAGAGCAGCGCATTCGGCGCATACTCCGTGAACCAGTTCGTCTGGAGGTCGTCGCCCAGCAGTGGCGGGAGCTCGTAGTAGATGATTTCGTATGGGAACGCCGCGTTTGGCGTGGGCGCGAAGAACCAGTGCGAATAATCGTAGTCCGCGTAAAAGCGCGGCGTCCCGGTCAGCGTCCGGTTCGGCCAGTACTGGCGCATATACTCATACGCGCGCGGGAAGACCTCCTGCGTCGTGTTGTAGCCGGCGCCCGTACCGACCCGGATGCTGACGGTTTCACGCCAACGATCTGGCTTAGAATAAGTCGTCTCTCCTATCGTCATGGTCGATGAGACCACGTTGACCGTACCCTGAACCTTCAGTTCGCGCGCCAACCGACGCTCTGCGAGACCGATCAGGCTGGGCAATTGGAGATAGACAGAGGGATCTGTCGCAAGCGTGGCCCCGCGCTCCAGATAGTTCCGGAGGTCGTTCAGCAGACTGGTATACGTCATCGCTGTGGCCATCGTGCGAACCTTATATCACTTTTGGGGTAGTTGACTAGCCTCACGCCAAGCCTCGATGGCCAGCCGGTGCTTCTCTGCGCAGTCATTCCTCCGTTCGATCACGTCCTTTTCCCACAACAAGCGCGCCGGGTCGAGAAGCGGATCGGGCGGGTTGTTCAATCGGGAACACGGGCTCGCCAGATTGGCTGGCGGCGGCTTCAGTGTTTGGACTACCGATGCTTTCGATGAGCACCCGGATAGCATCATCAGGAGGAGCACAGCTAGAAGCAGCGGCAGGCACCATGCGATAAATCTCACGAACCGTATTAGTCCGCTCGGTGGAACGTACATCGGCAGCAGCACGTCCTTCTTCATAGGCTGTTGACTTCGTATCGAGTATCTTTTCCACTTTAACACGTTGCTTCTCCGCCTTTTCCAACGCCGCAGCATACGCCGCATCGCACTGCCAGTCGCGAACCTTGTAACCGCCAAGAAAGCCAATGATCAACAGGCCACCCATGATGTAAGGGGAAGGAATGCCAAACATCAAAGCCACCCAGCAAACTTCTTCGTCTTCCCCTTGCGGTCATCGAGGCCGTGGGTGCCGCCGTTGATGCGCTTGGTCAGCGCGAGGATGGCGGCGTCGTTAATGCCCTGATCGCAGATGCTCCACAGCTTGTTTTTGTCAAAGAACCACAACGCAGACTCGAAGCAGAGCTCATTCGCAACTAGATCGGGGTTCGTCATAACGTCCGGGCGGTCGATGTAGTCCGCGAACGCCTGATAGTTCAACTTACCCGTCAGTTGGAGCGCGCCGCGTCCACGGTATTTCCAGCCATCCCCCGACCACTCATCATCGTTACCCATGCGGCTGGCGTAGACGCGGTTGGCAATCTTCTGTGGCTGGCGCTCATACATCTTGGCCATGACGTCGGTGGGGAAATATTTACCAAAGATGCCGCGCAGACCCTTTGCACCGTAGTTCAGGTTCTCGCTGAAGGCCGTAAAGTTGCCGCTCTCGTGCGCCGTCTGGGCGAAGAAGTGCGCAGCGCGGTTCTTGTTCAGCTTGTAGTAGGCAGCGGCGGCCTTAAGCGTGCCCGGGCCGAACGCGCCGTCAGCGGTGACACCAATCTTTTTCTGGAGATCCACGAGGCTCATTTGTTCTTGTTCCATAACTCGAACAGCGTCTTGATCTTATCCTCAACCACCGCAAGGCGCACGTCCATCTTGGCAAGGATGATCACCAGAGAAATGAATGCAAGAACGAGAGGCCATAGCTGGCCAATCAGTTCAACAGTGGAGAGGTTGCCCATCGTTACGCTGCCGGATTGCGCCAATCAGGGAAGTCGCTCTCATCGACCACGCCGTCGCCGTTGGCGTCATAGCGCAGGTCGTTGCGATACTTCTCCCACGGGGCCATGTCGTCGTCATCGTCGGCGACAGCGGTAGGCGCCGGTTCAGGCTCGACCGGGGCGGGTTCTTCTGGCTTCTTATCACGCGCGTTGGCGTTAAGACTCAGGCCGCCCAACAACCCGACAAACGCGCCAATCACCATATTGAACGCGGGCCCGACAATTTCAAACACCTTGTCGCTGTCCACGATGTGGTTCGGCATGAACAGGCCGATGACCAACGCGGCCACGACTACCAGCACAACGCAGGCCAGCGTGACGACGGCCATGCGGATTGTAAATTCAACGGTGTCTTCGATGCCGTCGCGGCTGCTCTCAAAGCGGTCCCAAAAGCTCATTTCGCAACGCCCCTGCGTTTTCCGTACCGGAAGGTGTAGTACCATAGAAGGTCGATCATAGACCAGCCTTTTTGCGCTTGTACGTCAGGAAGGCCGCGCCTTCTTGCACGTCCTCGAACACGCTGATCGCCGGGGCAGCGCCGTCGCGCGGTGTGATGACCGTGACCACTGACTGTCCACTGCGCTGCTCAGGGTACTGGCCCTTGAGCGCGTAGTCGTCGGACTCCTTGTAACCCTTGGCGCGCACCAGCGTGTAGCGCCGACCGCCTGCGAATTCTCCCTGTCCGGTGCCGAACGTGTGCCGGTGGAACGCAGCATAAACGTCGGCGTGCTCGTCAATCATTGCCGCACGTTTCAGGCCGTGCAGTTCATTGTACATCGAATGGCCCTTGAAGTCGTGCCGCGCCCAGACGCGGGTAATACCGCCGCATGGTGAAATTAATTGTAGCTTGGCATCCCAATCGCGCATCAGGATGCGTTCTGTATTCATGCCTTCAAAAATTCTTCTTCCGTAATTCCATGTGTCGTGGTTGCCCAAGATCCACAGCAGCCAGTTGACGCCCAAATCCTTGAGCGCCCACTCGACCAGTTCCCAGCCCTCTGATACCGTGGCGGACTGTTCGCCATACAGGCGCTCCAGCTTGCCGACCCAGTTGTTAATTGAGTCACCGCCGTTGGCGCCATACAGCCCTTCGGTTTCTGCGCAGATCGTGGCGTCACGCTCAAAGCCAATCAGATCGCAATACGGATCGTCAAGATGCGGATCCCCAAACCAGCAGATGCCATACGGCCCTTTGATTGGTATCCGCACAGTCTGCCAAGCTTGCGCCTGCGCGTGAGCAATCCGCAGCGCGTTGCGCTTCTTCATCAACGCTAGGCGTTCTGCAAACGACAGATCGGCTGGCGGCAGCGGATCTGCCTTGGGCCTGTCAAGCGATAAAACAGCGGCTGACCGTTCCAAATGGCGACGGCAGGCGTTCTGTACAGCCGCGTTGCTAACGCCCAATTTACGCGCTGCGGCTCTTTGACTGCCAAGAACTGAGGCTAACTCAGCTATTTTGGCGTCGCCCTTTGGGTCAACGTCATACTGATTGACTGCCATAAATCACCTTGAGAAGCAGCCTTTCAGACAGACTGCGGTGGTTAGCTAATCTTTAGTACGATAGTGAGCAGTAGCATGATGATTGTGCCAGCTGCGCCAATCCCAATGTTTTCAAGGCGTTTCAGACGTGCGCAGATGCCTTCATAGCGAATCGCGCACACCTCCTCATGGGTGTTCAATCGGGCCTCCGTCTGGTCTATTTCAGCCATAAATAATTCAGCTACTTAAGGTTTCGCAGCTTATAGATGGCCGAAAGATATACCGCGGTCAGCGTATCGATGAGATTTCCAACGGCGCGGTTGCCCTTGGAGATCTTTTCGTGATTCGCCTCGATCCACTGAGCGTCGGCCTCAAGGCACTTCAGGCTGTCGCTCGGGGTCTGTTGCGGCGTCGGGATGGCGCCGATCAGTGAGAACGCGCCTTGATACGCCTCAACGAGCGGGTCGATGGTGTCGATCACGCCGTCGTAGAATTCGCCCAGAGCCATGTGCTTGGCGAAGCTGCCTTCGCCCTTGGCACGCCAATGCTCGAAGTGCGCCAGATTGCGCGCATAAAACACGCGAGAGATGAGCTCTTCGATCATCAGGCGATCCGCATTACGGGGCAGATGACGGATGGGATGCCCGGAGCGATAGCGCCAGCCGGGCTGGCATCAATCGTTACGTCAATGTCTTCAGGTAGCCACATGATCTCAACATACTGGCCAGCCGTAACGACCACAAAAACGCTCAAGCTAAAAACAGCAGCCCCGCCATCCGCGGCCTTTGGAATGCTAATGATCGTGGCTGAATCTGTGATGTTGGTGCCGTTCTTGCGGAACCAGATGGTCGCGTCGTGATCGGTGGCGTCCGTGTTCTTAAACTGAATCGACGGCGAGAGCATGTACGCTCCAGTTACGGCAAACGTAATCTGTGAAGGCGTAAGCACGGGAACGCTAATGCCCGATCCAGACAAATCGGTATTAAACGTCACGGCGGTTGCCGACGAGATGTTTCCGATTTGATCCGCCGTGCTGTAAGGCTGGGCAAACGCGCGGCCTGCCAAATCATCGAACGGGACCGTGGCACTGGCCGTCATCGGCGTCGTTCCCGTCCCTTTAACGTAGCCGGTCAACGTGGCGGCGCCAGTCCCACCGTTGGCGACGGGCAGTATGCCAGACACCTCAGAGGTGAGTACGACCGCCCCGGCAGTGAAGGCTGTTGTGCCGCTACCTTTGACCACGCCGGTCAGCGTTGCAGCGCCCGTCCCACCGTTGGCGACAGGCAGCACGCCGGAAACCTCAGAGGTGAGTACGACCGCCCCGGCAGTGAATGGCGATGTGCCACTACCTTTGACAACGCCGGTCAGCGTCGCCGCGCCCGTCCCACCAGTCGCAACCGTCCGCACGTTGATTGCCGTCGCTGCGACGTCTTGCGCAGCCACCTTACGACTGAAACCGCCCTGAACAGTCTCAAACAGTTCCGCTCCGGAAAGCGCGCTTGCCAAAGTAAGGTCGGGGATCTTTACGTTTGCCATTATGCCAATCCGTATAGCTGATTCAGATAGAGCGAGAAAGCGTTAGCCGCGGCCTCCTGAGCATTCGTCTGCGCATCCTGAGAATCGGGGCGCGGGTTCCTCACAGGGACAGGATCTGGACGCAGCAGCAGGCGGCTGTAGTAGGGCTGCGGAACATCGTCGCAGGAGGCGCAGACGTAGAGCTTGAGGCCGACAGGAGTCGAACCGCCGCGGTAGTCCTTCTTCTCCCGGAGGTGCGTGTGCTGCACAAGAAAGCCGCAGCCATCGCAGATCGCGATAGCTTTTGGATCCTTCGCGTCGAACTCGGGCCCGGTCCGACGCTTCTTTCCGCGTCCATATGCGTACTGCATCAGTACCCTCCGGTTGGATCAATGGTGATGCGAAGCGGAACGCGCTCACGGTCTTCAGCCGCGGCACGATCATAGGCGCCATCTGCGAGCCCCTGAAGGAACTGCAGGCGGTCAGGTGCAAACTTCACGGCCAGCTTGGCGGAGAGCCCGGCGGCGATTGCCTCCATCCAGCGGTTCGGCGCGTCCATGCTATCCGTAAATGCGCCGGCATCCTCTTGAATCTTCATCCGGTGATAGAAGAGCGTGACGCCTGCGGATTGCGGCGCCTGCCAGATATAGATGCGCGGCGTGATCGTGCGGTCGAAATAATACTGGAACGGGCGCTCGCCAAGTTGGGACTTGTACGGAATGGCATCGTACTCAGCCCGGCTGATCGGCGACATCATCAGGTCAAGGTTCTGCCCGCCAGATATGGTGCGGGTATAGACCTGAAGCAGCGACACCGTGCGTGGCTGCAGATCGTAGAAGAGCGTGCCCGGAGTCAGCACAATCGACTGCAGATCCACGGCCCACAGGTTCGGGCCATTGTTCGCCCAGTCGGAGAACATGTAGTTGATCGAACGACGGGCGCTGTCGATATCATTGGAGCTCAGCGACGCAGGATTCCTGCCCACGCGCTCGTAGGCTTCCGTGATGATGTCGATCTGTTCGGTCGTGCCGAAGTTATATGTGCCAGAAGTGGTCATCTGAACCTCGCCGCCTTTTTGGCGATGGCCTTCGGCTGGGCGACAAACTGCTTACCCGCCTTTTTGCCTTCGCGCTTGGCTTTCGTCGTAGCAGCATATTCGCCCGGAGTCAGCGATTTAATCGCGGCCTGCGGAAGGTAGCGCTCGCCGGTCTTGCTCGACGGCTTGCCAGACTTCGTCGTCCACTTCTGATCACCCCAGTCCTTGAGGGACTGCTGAGGTTTCCTAATCGGCATATCCACCGCCTTTGGCTTTGTACTCCTTGGCCAAAAGCTGCGCCTTGCGCGCGGACCACTGTCCCGCCTTGGTGCCGTGAGTCTCCCGACCCTTGATGCTGTTGAACAGGCGCTCGCGAAGACCGGGCTTGGTATAGTTACCAGCCTCGTTCACTCGCGATTCCTTGCGCCCGCGCATTACTTGTCCTTGGCTTTCGGCTTGGCCGGCGCCTTGAAGCCCAGCATGCTCTGCAGCTGATCTTCGGTCAGGGCTTCCCACTCGGCGGCGCTCAAGGTCACCTCCTGACGTTCACCCTTGGAATTCTGATATGCGCGAGTGATCATAGATGCTCCTTTATGCCTGCGGCTCTTGCGGCCAGACATAATCATACGGGAAACCCGGCTGAGAGGGAAGATCGCGCAGCGCCTGACGATAGGCGAGGTAGGCCGCCGGGACGGGGTTCCCCTCCTCAAAGGCGCGGGTGATGATCCAGTCGCAGCGGGTCAGCGCGCTGTTACGTGCGTCGCGCATGTTGAAAGATGCAATTTCAATTGGTTTTTCTGTTGATATGTAATTGATGACAGGATTACCGTTAGCGTCGAGAGCGCACGCCATCTCAAATGTGTGTGTGCGTGACGAGTGCGCTGGGCGTGCGTTAGGTTGCGCCAATTTTGCACCACAGGCTTCAAGCTGTTCTTCCGTAGGCTCACCAACAATTTCGGCGTTATCGGCAATCATGTCTTCCAGTGTGTACGGGAATTTAACAATCTGCCCATTTGCAATCTTAGCGTACATCTGATGTCCTTAACGGATGGAGTTATTGAGGAGTGTTTGTAGTGTTGCGTTAAAGCCTGAAAAAATAAAAGTAAACTTTCCGCTTGAACTGTTTTCCGCTGCAAACAACCCGGAATAATCACTTCCAGAGTAGTACGTTGTCATTGTCCCGTTGATAGTAATCTCCAACGAAGTTATCGAGAGGCCAGATGCTGGGGTTGTGTCGCCTGTGGCAATAAACAGAGTATAAGTACCGGCACCACCTTCTACCTTTACGCCAAGACCCGAAAAGCCAGTGTTGGAGTACGAGCCCCCACTATGATAAGCACGGATTACGGGGTTGATAGAACTTCCTGCAAAACCCGCATCTAATGGCGAAAGGTTTGGAGACGTAAGGCTGCTTTCGCTATCGGCAAAAAGTGTCGCCATTGCGGCGGAATAAATTTGTAAGCCGTAGAAGGACAAAATGTTGTCCATTACGTAAAAGGAACCCACAAAACTGCTAAAATCTGCGCCGGAATAAAAAAACGAAGTGTTAACCGTGCTATCTTGGATGCTCATTGAGTTAATAGAACCCACAGATGTAACATAATATCCGCTTCCACTGGCGCGGAAAAACGCCGCACCATATACAGTTGGGCCAGAGGTAAAATGTCCAACGAGGGGCGCGTAACCTGCACCGGAATATGTGAAGTATGAACCCCCGCTAGTACTTATGTTGAAGCTCGTTATGTACGCCCCGCCGCCGCCGGTCGCCGCGATAGTGATGCTGCCGGGGCCGTTTGTAATAGAGATTCCGGTGCCCGCCGTCAACGTGGCCATGTTGTAGATGGTGCCGTTACCAATCAGAAGCTGACCGTTTGATGGCGTTCCAACTGCACCAGTACCGCCGTAAAGAACCCCCAGAGTCCCTGAAAGGGAAACAGCGCCGGTTGTCGGGCTGAAAGGGCCAAGGCCGGTAAAGCCGCCATCAAACGAGGTCACGCCGCCGCCACCACCAGCGGCAGGCTGCCACGATGCAGTGGAGCCGTTAGACGTGAGGACGTAGGTGTTCGTGCCAATCGCGAGGCGCGTGGCGCTGTTCGTGCCGTTGCCGAGGATCAGGTCACCCGTGGTTGTAATCGGCGAAAGCGCGTTGAACGCCGCCGCTTTCGTCGTCTGGCCAGTGCCGCCGGATGCGAGGGGCAGAGTGCCCGTGGTTAGCGCGCTAGTCGAGGTCGCGTACACTGCGCCGCCAGAGGTGAAGCTGGTCAGGTTGGTACCGCCGCTTGCGGTCGGCAGAGTACCTGTGGTCAGCGCACTGGTCGAGGTCGCGTACACCGCGCCGCCAGAGGTGAACGTGGTTAGGTTTGTGCCGCCGTTCGCGGTCGGAAGAGTGCCAGAGACCTGCGTCGTCAGCGAAACGCCGGAGAGCGCGCCGCCAAGCGTCAGGCTGCCACTGCTGGTAACAGTGCCGGTCAGCGTGATGCCGTTGACCGTACCCGTCCCGCCAACGGAGGTAACCGTGCCCGCGGGCGACAGCGCGGCGATGCTGCCAGCCGTGACCTTAAAGTTAGCGCCACCGCGAGCGATAGGGATCGCGTCAGTGCTGACCGCCGGATCGCCCGCTGTGAGGGCGCTGATTTTAGTATCGGGCATGGACTACTCCAACAAAATATATGAGCCGTCTTCTAACAGAAGATAGAACCCGTCTTCCAGCAAAAGCGCGGGCCCCGACGGACCCCCAGAGCTACCTGCGGTCAAACCGGAGGAACCACTATAAAGCCCGGCATTGCCGCCAAACAAGCCGATGTTGCCTCCAAAAAGGCCGCTGTTGCCTTTGTTGAGGCCCGAAGACATTAGCGCGAGATGCCTGACTGAATGATCGTGTACACGACAGAGCCGGAACCGCTGTTGAGCACGATGCGCGACGAGGCTGGCACATAGGCATAGTTGCCCTGCCGGCCCACGGTCTGCGCGACCATGTTGGTGTCGGGATGATCAAACCACGTTGGTGAAGCAACGGTCTGCGGGTTGTCGAGGGTCTGTTGAACCGTCCAGTTCACGGTGCCCGTGACAGAGACCTGCAGAGAGATCGTCGGATCACCAAAGTAATCCAGAATGATGGGACCTGAATTTTTAGCGCCGGCTGACGCATCCGACACGGTGACCGAAATGGGGCGCATTATTTCATTCCCTTGAGAGTCATGGCGAAGCGAGCGCGCTGGCCCAGCTTACCGGGCGCCTTAGCGGCAGCCTCAAGCTTGCCCGCGGGGATCGGCTTGCCGGCCTTCGCCCCGAGTTGCTTACGGAGGGCGCCGGGCTTTTTGATGGCTTCGGCGATGAAATTCTTCTTGCCACGCATGTCAGCAGTTCCACGCCCTGAGGGATTTGTTGATCCGGCTATCCGGGTCACTTGCCGTTTTAGCAGAAGTCAGCTTCTTTTTCATGCCTTTCATGCGGGCACAAAAGCTGTCACGGCGAGATCCGCCTTCCGGCTGTGGGCGCTTCAGGTTGCTCCCAGTGGCGGCATTATACGCCTTCCGGCCAGTCTCGCTGAGACCACCCTTCGGGTTCTTGTGCTTAGCCTTGAACTGGAAGTCTTTCTTCGCGCGCATCCCGATCTCCATATAACTGGGGCGACCCGGAGGCCGCCCCAATCATTAGGCTTGAGCAACGCCGTAGATACCAACCTGCGTGTCATCGTCAAAGACGAAGACCCACAAGGTCAGGCGTTTCGTACCATCAGAAGCGCTCGGAACCAGATAGGTGCCACGAACGTCGCCAGTCGTAGTCGTAGCCGGACTGGTCGTAACAGCCGCCGTGAACGTGCCGGTCGTCACGAATGCACCGTCCCACGCGGTCAACACGTAGCCACGAGTGTTCGCACGGATCGGAAGACCGAAGACGTCACCAGTGCCAACGAAGAAGTCGGTGGCAGCAGCCGAAGCCGCGACGCTCGTAATCGTCTTAAACGCCTTCTTGCCAGAAACAGCGGTCGTGCCGTTCAGGGTGATCGCTTCCGACATCGGAATGCCGTAGACGTCAGTGCCCGTGACGGTCAGCACAGCCGTGGCCGCACCAGCAGCGTCGATGATGACGTTGCGAGGAACGTCAAGAACGACAGTGCCACCCGAAGCCAGAGCGCCGTTGATCAGAGCGTTGCCAGCAGCGGCCAGCGTCTGCTGAACGCAGATGCCGTCAGCGTCCAGAACAGCTGGAACCACGTCATAGACGTTGATCGACGACATGAAGACGCCGGGCTCGCTCGCGGTACCGTTGTTGGCGAAGTTCCTACCAGCCCGAACGCCGTCAGAGAAATGAGTCATGAGTTTTCTCCATAGCTAAGGGTGGGGCCGAAGCCCCACCCCCGGGATTTAGGCGGCGCCCTGCGAACCCCAGCCTGCGCGGAAGTTCGAGCAGCCGAACGAGTAACGCTCAATGGCCTTCGCCTTGAGGTTGTCGGTGTCGAAGTCCGTGTAGACGTCGGTTTCAAGGGTTTCACGCTCGTAGTACTTGAAGCCGTTCGGAGCGTCGGTCAGCAGGAACCAGCCGTTCGTGTCGGTCAGGAACATGTTAACGCGATGACCCTGCGGAACCGCAGAGTTGTTGTAGATCGCGTTAATGTCGTTGTTCGCGGTGTCGACGCGGAACTGCGACTGCAGAAGGCGGGTGGCCGTCCACTGCAGTTCAGCCGGAACGATCAGCTTCGTCGGCTTAGTCATGATGCGGAGGCCCGCAGCATCACGGAAGCGCTGAACGCCAACGATGGCGTCCTGAAGCGAGGTTTCGTTCAGGTCGGCTTGGACCGTAAAGGTGTTGGCGACAACACCGTTATCAATCGGGTGCGACGTTGAGAACAGCGGCTGACCATCCCCGATGGGGAAGTTGGCCGAGAAGCCGTTGTTCAGGACCGAAGCGCCCAGAACTTCCTTGGTCTGTTCCATCGACTGGCGAAGAGCCTTCGCCTGCAGCGGGAACGACGACTGGTACAGGTTGTCCTTGATCGCCTGACGGGTGATGATGAAGCCGATGCTGGTGTAGCGGTTCACGTAGTTCGTGACGAACCGCTGACCCATTTCACCGTAGGCGGTGGAAGCGCCTTCAGCCTTGATCTGAGCCAGACCAAGCAGCTTCACTTCGACTTCGATTTCAACGGCCTTATCGGACGTGTGCTTCTCGAAGATTTCCGACCACTGACCCGGATACATCGGATAGTCGCCGAATACGGCGGCCAAACCGGGCCGGAGCAGGTCGCGGATTGCGGTGGTGTTAATAGCCATTTTTCAAATCTCCTGCTGGACCGATCAGAGGCCAGTCACCCCACCCCGATAGAGGTGGTTGTTGATGACAACGAGCCAGTTCGCGAAGTTTCCAATGGCGTTACCCGGAGTCGGGTCCAGCTGCAGGATCTTCAGGTTCAGCGTCGAGGTAGAAGCTTCGGTCGAGTTATCGAGCGACACAGCTGAGGTACCCGTTGCAGTAGAACCGGCGGTGTACAGGAAGTTCGCGTTCAGGCCGCGATCAGCCAGAGCCAGCGGGGTGCCCGCAGCGCCAGAAGCATTCGTTTCCTGAATGGTGAACACGGTGTTGAAATCGTCGATCACGAGAGCTTCAACGACCGAGCCGGTGAGAACACCGGGGTTGCCCGGCCAGAAGTTCTCGAAACGGACGCGGCCAGTGCTGTCGGTGAACTTGACGCCCCAGAAAACGCCAATGGTGGTTGCACCCGCGACGCCCACGCCAAGCGTGCCATCGGTGAGAGTGGTGACGGGGTCGCCACGGAAGATCGCCGTCGCGTAAGCGTTAGCGATTTGATACGGGTTGGTCGCGCCAGTCCAAGCAGAGCCATCCAGCTTCTTGACGGGGACGAGCCCCTGAGGCGCATTGGTACCGTAAGCCATACGGATTCTCCATGCTGAAGTTGAGGGTTGGGTTCTGCCGGTACGTAACGGCAATCGGTTCTCTGTCGGTGGGTACGTGACCACCATCGGGGTGCAGGATACGTGACCTGCGTCGATGTGTACGTAAATTACGCTCAAACCAAACAACTGTCAACAACATCAAAAAAGGCCCCCGCCCAGTTTCCCGAGCGGGGGCAAGTTGCCACAGCGATAGTAGAACACACCGTGGACCGGAGGTTAGTCCTTGAACGAGGTGACGCGCTCAAACGCCACTCCGCTATCCTTGTCCTCGAAGCGCGGCAGGTTCGGATCGTTCTGTCCGGTCCATGCCACGTCCTGCAGGGTTTCAACGTTTTCCAAATCACGCTCACGATTGCGCTCTTCCACATCGCGGGTGAGGCATTCGCAAAGCATCAGGCCGCCACGACGGATGACCATGACTTCCATGCCCTCATAGCCCGGAAGCGGAGGCGGCACCATCTCAGGATGGCGATTGGCCGGAACCGGCTGCCAGCCACGGATCATGCGGTCGGTCATGTTGTCCGGATCCGGCTCGTTCAGAGTCGATTCGCGAACCCATGCGTAGGTCATGTTCGCAGGGATCTTATCCTTCGGAACATAGAGCTTGGAGTTGAAGTGCGTTTCGGGGCGCTTGCGCAGCCCTGCTTCGCGGGATTCGGTAGCACGAGTCGTGCTGATGCGAGAAGAACGGGCCATTGTTATGCTCCCTTACCTTGTTTCATCATGTGGATTGCGTAATATTTTTCGGCTTCAAGATCGCTCATGCGACCACCGTTCTGCTTCCGGAAGGCGCCTGACTGGGCCATCTGGTGCGCCATGCGACGCTGGTCAGCGGTCAAGCGGACAGTCTTCGAGCTCTTCGCAGGCTGACCCGGAGCGGTGCGCTGGACGGGTGCAACATTCGAATCACGGCTCATCGGAGGTGCCTTCTTGTTTGGGGCTGATTGCGCTGAGAACGCATCGGGGAATTCCCGGCGCATATGGCGGTCGATTTCCGTGAAGTAGTCGACGCTGCCGATCTCATCGTCACGACCCTCTGAGCGGAAACGACGCTCAACACGACGCGCGTAGAGAGTGGCCTCTTCGTGCATCTCAGGGTCAAAGTCCTCCGACTTGGGCTGGAACCATGAGTTCTTCTGAATCCAGCCCGCCGTGCGAGGTTCAAGCGAGATCTGCTGACGAGGAGGCTGCGCGGGCGCGTTCTGCTGTGCAGGAGCGGGACGAGCCGCCTTGTTCTGCTGCTCACGCTCCCAGTTCGTGACTGCTTCAAGATCGTTCATCGTCTTGTTGAACTGATACTGAAGATCATCGATCCGCTCGTTGTCCATCATGGAACGAGCGTCGGCCAGCTTCTGCTTCAGGTCTGCCGCGGTGGTGCTAAGATTGCTCTTATAGTGCGTCATCATGGCCTGCTCAGACTGCTCTCGCAGCTGGGCTTCCTTCATCAGACGCGCTTCCGCAGCCTGAGCGCGCTGCTCTGCTTCAGCCGCCTTGCGCGAAAGCTCAGAGATTCGCTTCTCAGGTGACCGGCGCCGCTTCGGAACCTCTTCCTCTACGGGCTCTTCCTGTTCGGCAACCTCTTCAGGCTGCTCCTCAGGCGGCTCCTCTTCGGGCTCTTCCTGTTGCTCGTAGTCCTCAAGGCTCTCGCCAAGATCGTCTTCCGTAATCTCGATATCAACGTCCTCAGTTGGGCCGTCGTCGGTAAACGGAAGCTCTTGATTTTCCGGATCGTTAGACATGCTTTGCTCCTCAGAAGTTTCCAGCAAACTTACCCGACATCACGTCTTCCGGCCCGGCGATCACGGCCATCACACGGTCATCGGGCAAGAGCGCCATCGCAACGCCGCGATAGGAAACCATTGTGGATTCGTAGCGCGGAATCAGAACCCAATCACCGACCTTGCACCAAGGACCGGAGCGTTCGAACTTCTCGCCCTGATAGGCCTCAGGCCCAACGGCGCACACCAGCGCGGACACGGAGGAATACTTGTCCTCGGCGCGCACGGTGTCAGGCAGATACAGCGTGACTTCCGTCCCGTCGTCCTGCTTGATCGTCTTGAGCTCTTCGGGGCGAACGTAAATTTTGACCGCGACGAGATAGCCCGCAGGGCGCATATCGAACGGGCGCCCCGTGATGAAGGTGAACTCGTCGTCGATCAGCTTCTTGGCCAGAGCCTCTTCGTGAGGCTCGATGTTGCTCATACTCATCAGTACATACTCCCTTTTATCGGCTCCGGTTTTTTATCGTCGTCTGGCTGCATCATACGCTTGTACTCTTCGTTGATGGCACCAATCGCAGCCGTGTAGGCGCGCACCAACGCATTACCCTCCAGAACCTGAAGGGCAATCTCTTCTGCCGTCATGGCCGGGATATGCTTATCCCCAAAGCTCGACGGCCTAAAACGGGCATTAAGACTGTATTCTGTGGCGCGGTCGCGCAGTTCGCCTATGCGCTCAATAGCGCGGCGACCGAGTTCTTCGGCTGACATTGGCACTCTCCGGTAGTTTATCGTAGCTTATCGGTGCAGCGGTATGTTCTTCGACCACCTTCTGCGGAATTCTAACGGCCCTTGCGAAGGCTGGGTGGTGCGCGGCTGCACTTATCACAGCCGCGCACTCCCCTTACTTGCCGCGCATCTTGTTCATGGCGTTGATGATGTTGCCCTCAGGGGACATCATGCCCTTGCGAACCTTGCCAGCGCCGCCCTGAGCAAACTTTTCTGGCATCATGCCCTTGCGCATCTTGCCAGCGCCACCAGCCGCATAGCCGTCCGGAGCGCCGCCACTCATCTTCTTGGCCGGCTTCTTCGGCGAACCAATGGCGATCATGACAGCCAGACCGTTCTTCGGCTTGGCTTCCTTGACCTTGCCGCCCTTTTTGTATCCCGGGTTCATTGTCATATCAACAAACCGGTCAACCAGATTGGGATTGGCTTTGCGGCCAGCATCAAGGGATTTCTTCTTCCGCTCCTGTTCCCCCCTATAACGAGACATATTGCGCCGATCTTCATCCTCAGCGCGAGCTATCTCAAGGGCTTGCTGCTTGTTCTTTGGAGAGGAAAAAAGAGAACCTCCGCTTTCAGCCATGATCTTTTTGGCTCTTGCCTCAAGAGCTCCTGCGTCAATACTGGAGCGGGTGTCGAGGTTGCGAGCAACCGAAGACATTGATGAGCCCGCGTTGCTCGACTTGTTCGCAGTGGCAGCAGGCGGCGTCGGCGTCGGCGTCGGCGCGGGCGTCGGCGTAGCACGCGGCGCAGCAGGAGGCGTAGCCGCACGAGCCGGAGCAGCCTTCGACGATTCACCCGCCATCTTCGTGTTGTAAGCGTTACCCCGCCAAGTGAAGACGCCGTTCGGGCCCTGTTCCTTGCGCGCCTCGTTGAACGCTTCCTTGAACGACTGCTTCTTCGCCGCGTCGGAAGTTTCCTTGGCACGGGCTGTGTTCATGCTCCGGGCTTCAGCTGCCCTGCTTTCAAGATCAGCCTTCGGCAGCGAAGACATCGACCGGGACATTTCTCCCAGACCCTTCATGTCAACTTCGATATCCTTGACCTTGCCGCCCTTCTTGAAGCCACCCATCTCGGTGGCCAGCTTGCGCGCGGTGTCAGATGACGTCTGGACCTTGCCGCCCTTCTTCATGCCCGGCGAGATCTTCGGCGGGGTCCGTGAGTCTCCCAACTCCGGACGGAAAGGATCTACAAAAGAGCCCTTCGCTACACGCGCACCCGGGCGGAAATTAATCTTCGGATTAGTATCTGGCGGAGTAACCTTCGGCACCGCCGGCATCGGGCGCTCTGGAGCGCGCTTCATAGCCAACTCTTGAGCCTTGAGCTTATACATATCCCGCGCCGACATAATCGGCACGCTCATCTCATTCGGCGTCGGAACCTTGCCGCCAACGGCCATCTTCATTTTCTGGACCTTGCCGCCCTTTTTGAACGGCTGAGAATAACCAACACCCACGGAACGACCGCGACCAATACCGGCAGTGACGCGGCCATCACCGATATCAACCGTTGGGCCTGTATAGCCAGAGGTGCGAGCAATTGGCATGCGACCACGCACAGCCGGAGCCGGCGCTTCTACAATTACGGGGGCCCCGCGACCGCCCCCGCCAGACGACGGCGCAGGCGGCCCCATACGGCCACCCGTAGTGCCCTGAATGCGATTCATATCAAAATTGACGGTCTGCGGGCGGCGCCCCTCGACAAGAAGCTCCTCGGCCTCGCCACCATCGGCGTACTTACCAGCTTTACCGCCCTTGGCCATCTTCATCTTCTTCATCTCTTCGCCCGTTAGGCGCGAATTGCGGTTGCCTGTGGCAAATCTGGCGGCATCCTCTTTCGAGACCTTCTCCTTCTTCAGCATCTCGTTCTGCGCCTTGGCAGCGGCGAGGTCACCCGGGGTCGGCATAGGCTTCTTCACCGGACCGCCAACCTTATAGGTCGGGATCGGGCGAGCGTTCGCGCGCTGCTGCAGGGCCTTTGCGCCGTTCGGCTGCTTCGGCATGGGCTCAGCAATCGCCGAGCCAAAAATCGCGCGAGCCTTGGCCCGCAAGTCAGTGTTCTTCATTGAAAACCTCCAAGGTTCCGCATGGCCTCTGACTGCAGCTTCATTGCCGCAATCTTCTCTCTCGACGCGCGATTGGCCGCGTCACTCTGAGCTTCAATCTGCGCTTTCGCAAGCTCAACCTGCGCGTCACGCTCATTATCAGCCTGCTTAATCTGCAGCTTCTGGGCCTCAATCTGCGCCATCATATCAACCTCAGGCTGCGGCTTATACATCGGCGCCAGCTGCTGCATAGCCTGCGCAACCATGACCGCGATCTGGTTCTCCATTTCCGGAGGCATCGGTGTGCCCGGAGGCGGCAGCGGCTGGCCGATCATCTGTTCGACCTGCTGGCGCATCTTCAGCGCCAAGTGCTCATTGATGTGCGCCTGCAAGAGCGGGTTGTCCTGCGCAATCGGCGCGTGCGCCGCGATGTGCGCGTCGTGATCCTGATACGCACCCGCTATCAACGGCATGCCTACAATCGCGTTCTGGTTCTCCGTCAGCGGATCCAGCGGACGCGGCTTCTCAGCCTCCGGCGCCAAGATCAAATTGATCTTCTCGTCCGAGACGCCCATCTCGACGTACATCTGCCGATACGCCTCACGCATATTGTGCTGATCCGGCTGCTGCGTCGCAAACCGCAGCAACGCCTCTGCCCGCATCATGCGCTGGGCCGACGATGAAATGTTCGGATCCGACGTCGGGATCACGTCGATGTTGTTCGCGAAATCCTCGCGCATGATCGCAGACATGCCGCCGCGGACCGGGAACGGATACGGCTCATCCGGCAGGTATTTGCCGAACAGATTCGCAATCAGCTTCAGTTCGCGGCTGAACGCCCGGTGGCAGCGCTTCAGCGTCGCCGACTGCAGGCGGGTCGCCGCCTCCATCAACGCCACCGTCGTGCCTACCGGCGCATCCTGACGGCCTTCGCCGACCGCGATCTCCGTCGTGTTCGCCAGATTTCGGGCGGCCTCATACGTCTCTTTAAGCAACGCCAAGGAAACCTGCGACGGCTCCTTGTACGGCATCGTCATGATCGCATTCTGGATCGGCAGGCCGCCCGTATCGATCTCACGGAACTCCGTGGGGCCAATCCCGATGTTGTTGTCCTCCAGCCGCATGCCCTTCACACGCAAGCCGCCCGGGAAGTTATTCAGCGTACCCGCATCAATCAGCTGGCGGCGGATCGACGTCGCCGTCTTCGCCGAATTCCCCAGCAGGTGCGCGTAACCCAGCCCGTAGAACCCAACGCCGGGCATGAATTTATAGTGCGTGAACGGATTGTTCCGCTGGAAGGTCGGATCCGTCTCGTCATAGTTCCGATAGATCGACAGAACCTTCCGCGATCCCTCTTCAATCGTCACCACATACGGCAGCGGGATGCTGTCTTCGTTCTCGAACCCAACCAGATTCAGATCCGCATAGACCTCGTAAATCCGGTACTCTTCGGTGCCCTCAGCACCCGGTTCCACGCCCTGAACGCCGTCCACTTCCGCCTGAATCGGCGTCTGCGAGCTATCATCCGCCTGCGGATCCCCAATATCGATGTCGCGATACACGCCAGCCAGCTGCGCCAACCGGAAATTCCGGCGCGTCATCGGCGTGATGTGGCAGAACCGCGGCGACGTCGTCAAATCCGTCGTGCCATACGACGCGATGAAGTTATCCGGCAGCACGAAACGGCTCACCGGGCGACCCAGCAGCCGATCCTGATACGTCTTCTTGAACGTCGAACCCACCAGCGGCAGCCAGAACAGCATCTGGTCGAATTCTTCGTAGAATTCTGGCGCCAGTTCCGTCAGGTACAGGTTCATGAACTGCTGCACCCGCGACGACTGCGCATCCAGCTGCTCGTTTGCAACGCCAATCACCTGCGTCTTCACCGGGCCCGACGCCGGCAGCAACTCACCACAGGCCACCGCCTGCCAGCGAACCACCGCCTCAGCCATCAGCGGGTCATAAACGCCGCACGCACCCTTAAACGGCATCGTGCGGTCTTCAATCTTCAGACCCATCAGCTTGATGCCCTCAGACATCGTCGCTTCCCAGTCGCCGCGCGACTGCTTGTCTTCCTCAACGCCGCTGAGCAACATCTCGCCCACCGTGTTGAGGTCCATGTCCTTCATGTACAGCGCGAGATTCGCGTCGAACTCCGCCTCTTCCGGCAGATCCGTCTCAGGCTCGAAATCAATCTCGACCCCGCCGTCGTCCAGTTCCGTGAACTCTGCGCCATCAACCATCTCAGGGCCAGCGTCTTCGAGCTCGATCTCCGCATCCTCCAGCGGCAAGTCCACATCAATACCGCCGATGCCCTCAAAGGCGGGGCGGAGCGTGTCTTCCAGTGTGGTCGGTCTGCGAGCCATAAGTACCCTTACCAATAAAACTCAACACGCTCAAGCGGCGTGTCATAGCTGGGCTCATACGGATCTTCCGTATTCTGCACCCAGCCACTCTGCTTAATCCGCAAAAACGCCATCGTCATCGTGTCGACCCAGTCCCGCGAATCCGCCGCCGGAAACTGCACGCACTGCTCCATGAAATCCCGGGCCCACGGCCTCAACTGATCCGGCGAATTCTTCATCGTCGGCAGCCACACCCGACCGTTCTCGATCAGGTCAGTCACCAGCCGCACACGCGCAATCTTGTCGCCAAACTTATCCGGGTTAAACGGCGTCGCCACAATCCCCGCCCGGCCCAGATCCTGTATCAGCATCTGCCCGTTCGCCTTCGCTTCCACCAGCACCGTATCCGGCGCCCGCTCCCGCGATGCCTTGATCGGCAGCTTATAGTTATCGTCCCGATAGTCCGTCGCCATCCGCTGCACCATGCGCCGCAGAATCGGCCACTCCGCCCGCTCCCGCCACACACTCAGCAAAATCAGGTTCGGAATCCCATTGTCGTCGTCAAACACGCCCCACGTCGTCGACGCACTAAACGCCGACGTCTTATTCGCCGTCAGCGCCGTGTCCCATGCCTGCAGAACATACTTCACATTCGGCGGCTCGGGGGAGCGCCACCACTTAAACCACGTCTGATCGATGATGCCACCATCATCAACCACCGGGTTCTGCTGATACAACGACGACCAAATGCGGCTCGTCGTCGATGGCTGGCGGCGGATGTTCTCAAGTTCCTCTTTCGGGAACTGCTCCGGCCACAGTGCATCCCCGGGCTTGCGCCCCAGAATGTCCTTATCCACCGCCATAGCGGGCAATATCACCCGCTCCCACTTCTCCCCCTCACCATCCTTCTCCGCCTGATCCAGACGACCCATGTGGTCACCCAGATGCCAGCGCGTCCCGATCAAAACTATCGGCGTGTCCTTGTTCTTCCGGCGCGTGAAAAAATCGGCGCCATACCAAGACCACAACTTGTTACGCTCACCCTCACTCTCCGCCGCCTGAATCCCAGACAGCAAATCGTCCCCAATCAATATGTCCCCACGGCGACCCGTCACGTTCGCACCAACCGCCGTCGCGTGATAACCACCCGCACCCGTCGTCATCCACTCCCCAGCCGCGGTCTTATCCGCACTAATCCCAACCCCGGGGAACAGCCGACGATGCTCGTCACCCTTGATGACGTTGCGCACCTTCAAACCAAACGAATCCGACAACTCCTGCTTGTGGGTCGCAAAAATCACGTTCCGGTCAGGGTTCTTCGACAGGTAATACGCCGGGAAATAGTGCGACGCCGCAAACGACTTCCCATGACCCGGAGGCATGCTGATCATCAAACGGCGGATCTCACCCCGCGCAACCGCATCCAGCTTGTCACACACCAGCTTCAAGTGCGGCGGCGGCGTCAACCCACTCACATACTCAACATACTTCGCGAACGACGATATCGCCTCCTCGCGGGAAACCAACTCCGCCAGCAATTCGTCCAGCGTCAGGTCATCGTTCATGCCGTGATGTCCCACAGAACGCGCTGAACACCGCCAGAACCAACCGGGTCCCTCATCAACTTCAATCTATCGTCAGCAGTGCTGTCACCCCAAGACCCACGCGCCGCCAAATCCTTAACCCTCTTCCAACCAACAGCCCGCAAAGACGACCCACACTCATCGTGCTGCGTGTACGTAACACAACGCCTGTAACCCATCGCCTTCGCCGCCCGCCAAATCGCGCCATACAACAACGAATTCGCATTCCGCGTCCCGTCCGTGCATGTGCGATTTACCTCCAGCGTCAGGCCATCATCGAAGTGACGCGCCACCGGACGCCCGGCAATCGCAACCCCAACCAGATCCTCGCCCAAATACGCAGCAACGCTAAACTTATGCCCACGAGGCGGCTTGTTATGCCGATGATGCTCAGCAACAAACGCACACGCAGCACGCAGCGTAATCGGACGAATAGCCAGCGTCACGTCATCGCTCATGCTGCCTCATACAACTCAGAAAACATCCTAGCCTCAACAGCACTAAACTGGCCATTATTGTCGCAAACGATCCAGTCATATGGCTCAGCGTGCATCTCAAAGCCGTCAAGCGTATCAACAATCACCGACGATAATGTGTTCAACACAACGCTGCCGCCCATAAACTCGGCAATCTCCAGCCAGTTTTCCCCCGTCCACTGGATCGCTTCAATCGCAGCCAGCTTCTTACGATACTTTATCATCTTCACTCCTCCTCTGCTTCACCAATACCCCGGACAACCACAGCATCAATCACATTCACAGGCCTCGCCCGATCCGCAACCATCGCCCTGAGTGTCGCCAAATCCAAATCCTTCGCGCTCACACTGTGGTTCACATTCACCGTCTGATCCAACATCCCCAGCAACTGTGCCTGCGTCTTCACCGCACTGATCGCACTCGGATACGCACCCTTGTCCATCGCCGCCTGAACCACAGCCTGCAACTCATCCAAAAACAAATCCCGCGTATATTCCCGCCGCTCAACCTCAACCCCCGAAGCCTCAGCAACCATAATCAAACGCTGAACCTCAGGACGCGCCAACTGCCGCGACGCGACAATCGACATGTTCAACTCAGGACTCGTAATCCCAGCCCGAACACACGCAATCTCAGCGGCATTCCCCTTCTTCAGAGCCCGCTGCTCAACGTAAACCCGGGCGAAAATCTCATCCCGCTCAGCAGGACCTACCACACTCAATTCACCCATGTCATCAAACATATTCAGCGTTCCCGGCAAAACTATAAAATAAACATAATGGAACCGCAGCTAAAAACAAAGGGGGGTGTTT
>Ga0209357_1000117_pt1 | contig 27769 bp, 27 predicted proteins | sample LauGreFBDMM110SD_2_FD_187573 | JGI IMG/M metagenome (GOLD analysis project Ga0209357, IMG submission 187573) | Freshwater lake microbial communities from Lake Michigan, USA - Fa13.BD.MM110.SD (SPAdes) (version 3) | ecosystem: Environmental > Aquatic > Freshwater > Lake | place: Lake Michigan... | reverse complement strand
GCAGTTGCCTCAGCAGATGAAATTATTCAAAATGAAGCAAAGGAATTTGCTGCTGGAGAATATGCAGCTGTCGCCGTGTACGACAAAGGTGGCGAACGTTATCCAAAACTTGGCGACTCGATTGACTTCTTGGCGTTTAAGCACAAACCGCGATACTCAATTGTTGAAATTGCACCGTTAGTAGCTCAGCGCGCAGAACCGGGTCGAGCACCTGCGCGTGCTCAGATTGATGAAACTCAACCTCGCCGTTATGTAGTGATGATTCGTGATTTGGGTGCAAAGCGCCGCCCAGCGTTTCTCATCGGCTTTGGTTCAGGCTTGATTTTCTTTTTGTTGGCGTGGGTCTTGCACCGCCGCGACGCATTGCTGCGCAAGAATCTTGCACTCACATCCGCGGCGGCCTAAATCATGGGCCAGTACCTTCCCATAGTCGCTTTGATGGTGCTGGCAATTCTGTTTGCTGTCATCAGTCTTTTCGCTTCGAAGTTACTTGCGCCTAATCGTCCGAACTCCGCCAAAGAAGCGCCGTATGAATGTGGAATCGTGCCTAGTCGTGAACCGCCAGAGCGCTTTCCAGTCAGTTTCTTTGTTGTCGCCATGTTGTTCATCATGTTTGACATTGAAATTATTTTTGCGTATCCATACGCAGTTGATCGCCAGTTTCTCGGTACGTACGGGTTCTTTGAAATGGTGTCCTTCAGTGCCGTGTTCTTCGTGGCATTCGTGTACATGATCGCGCGAGGGGCTCTCGACTGGGGCCCAATACAGCGAGCAAGCAAACTTGAAACTCAAGAGTCACTTGGTTTCACTACAACGAGTTCTGTACGAGTTGTAGGTTCTGAGGGCAGGGCTGCCTAATGGGAGTTGTTCAAAACATTGCCGATGACGGTCTCGGGGGTATGGACCACAACTTCGTTACGGCACGTATTGAAGACTTAGTGAAGTGGGCACGTTCGCGTTCAAGTTGGGGAGCATCTTTCGGTCTTGCATGTTGTGCAATCGAAATGATGGGAACTGGTGCTTCGCATTACGACCTTTCGCGTTTCGGTATGGAAGTGTTTCGTGCATCTCCACGCCAAGCAGACATCATGATTGTTGCTGGTCGAGTTAGTCAGAAGATGGCTCCAGTACTGCGTCAGGTGTACGACCAGATGATGGAACCCAAGTGGGTCATCTCCATGGGCGTATGTGCATCAAGTGGTGGCATGTTTAACAACTACGCAATTGTGCAAGGTGTTGACCAGATTGTCCCCGTTGATGTGTATGCACCAGGTTGCCCACCCACTCCTGAAACTCTCATTCATGCAATTGAAACTTTGCATCAGTTGATTGAAGATGGTGAGATCATGCGTCGTCGCGTTGCTAACAATGGCGGTGCTGGTGTTGAACTTTCATCTGAACCCGTAGCGCACACTTCAGTCACAATCGGTACGAAGTAATCATGAGTGACGCAGCAGGCACAATGGAGAATGCTGTAGAGACTCAACATGGTTGTCCAGTGCAAGATTCTCTCGGACAGCGTGTGCTACATGCTTCGCGCGATCAGTATGTTTCAGTAATTAAGGCTTTGGCCGATGATGGATACGAGATGTGCATTGATCTCACGGGAGTCGATTATCTCGAGATGCCGAATCGTAAAATTGGCTTTGGTATTCAACCAGAGCGTTTTGAACTAGTTGTGAATTTGTTGTCGTTGTCACAGCGCCAGAGAATTCGGGTACGAGTTCAAGTTCCTGCAGATGACGTCACAATGCCAACATTGTTTGATATTCATCCAGGCACAGAAGCTCATGAACGCGAAACTTTCGACATGTTCGGAATTGTTTTCACCGGCCACCCAGATATGACTCGTATTTTGATGCCAGAAGACTGGGACGGACACCCGTTACGCAAGGACTACAGCCAAGGTTCTATCCCTGTGCAGTTCAAAGGTGCTAACTCATGACCATTATTTCTGCAGGTACCGCTGAAGGCGGACAAGAACTTCTGTCACGTAGTGAACTCACGGCCAAAGAATTGCTACGTGAAGTTGGCTCGGTTTTACGCCTGAGCGAAACAGAAGCTGCTCTTCTTGCAGAAGTACAGACCGAAGCTCCTGAAGACCAAACCATGATCATCAACATGGGTCCTCAGCACCCGAGTACTCATGGTGTTCTGCGTCTCATGCTTGAACTTCAAGGTGAAACTGTGTTGCGCTGCAAGCCAATCATTGGGTATTTGCACACCGGCATGGAAAAGACCGGTGAATCACTGACGTACATGCAGGGTGGTACGAACGTCACTCGCATGGACTATTTGTCTCCATTGAATAACGAACTTGTTTTCTCCTTGGCGGTTGAGAAGTTGCTTGGCATTGATGGCGATATTCCGGAACGTGCTGTGTGGATGCGCATGCTGCTTTCAGAATTGAACCGTATGAGCAGTCATTTGTTGTTTCTCGCCACTAACGGAATGGACCTCGGCGCAGTGTCCATGATGTTGTACGGATGGCGCGAACGTGAAGAAGTCCTGCGTTTCTTTCAGAAGGTCACGGGCCTTCGAATGAATCACAACTTCATTCGTCCTGGTGGTGTAGCCGCTGACTTGCCAGCAGGTTGGCGCGATGATGTGCTTGCAATTCTTGAAGGCTTGCCATCGCGACTTGAAGAATATGACATCTTGATGACTGGTCAACCCATTTGGCGCGAACGTCTACAGGGTGTTGGTGTCATCACGGCACAAGAAGCAATTGCTCTTGGTGCAACTGGACCTATTCTTCGTTCGACCGGAGTTGCATGGGACCTACGTCGCGACATGCCGTATTTGCACTATGACCAATTGGAGTTTGACGTCATCGTTGGTCAATATGGCGACGCCTATGACCGTTACTCGATTCGATTCAACGAAATTCGCGAATCAATGCGCATTGTGTATCAAGTTCTTGATTGCATGCCTTCTGGTGATTTCCGTATTCAGAATAAGAAAGTCACGCCACCACCTCGGGCACGTATTGACGAATCAATGGAAGCACTGATTCACCATTTCAAGATTTTTACCGAAGGCTTCAAAGTGCCAGAGGGCGAAGTGTACGTAGCTATCGAAAGTCCGCGTGGCGAAATTGGTTGTTATATCGTGAGCGATGGCTCATCAAATCCGTATCGCATGCATGTTCGTGCCCCATCATTCGTGAATGTTCAAACGATGCCGCACATGATGCGTGGCGGGCTTGTTGCTGATGCTGTTGCTGTTATTTCATCAGTTGATCCGGTACTCGGGGAGGTTGATCGCTAATGGCTCGACTCACAGAAGCAAATATTCGCCTAGCACGTGAAATAATTGGTCATTATCCAAAGGCCAGGTCTGCAACTATTCCGCTCTTGCATCTTGCTCAAGAACAAGATGGTTACGTCACAAACGACGCGATGTCGCACATTGGCGAATTAGTCGGAGCGTCTTCAGCAGAAGTTTTCGGAACGGCATCGTTTTACGAGATGTTCAAATTTGAACCAGTGGGCAAGTACCTCATCAATATCTGCGGCACCATGTCATGTGCGTTGATGGGTTCTGAAGAACTCATGCATCATGCTGAAGAGCGCCTCGGTATCAAGATGGGTTCCACCACGCCAGACGGAAAATTCACTCTTGAACATGCTGAATGTCAGGCCGCATGTACCGAAGCTCCATGTTTACAAGTGAACTATCGCTATCGCTATCGCGTCACGCCAGACGAACTCGACGCGCTTATTGATGACTTGTCGGCCGGAAACTTGACGTCTGAAATTCCTGCTCACGGAACAGTTGCCGTAGTTCGCCAGCACATTCCTACTGACCGCGCAGTCGGCGCCGTTGCGCCAGAATTAGTCACTGAGAATCCTTCTTGGCTTGATGGAAAGGCCGCGCTATGACCGGTGGAACCTGGAAACATGCGCCTGGCTTTTATGTCGGTGATCGTCCTCAAATTGTGACATCGCGTTTTCAATATGAAGACTCGTACACGCTCGAGCGTTACTTAGCCACTGATGGATATAAGGGATTGCGTTCCGCACTCGCTCGTCCTGCAAATGAAATCCATGATGAAGTCAGGAGCGCCACCGTTCTTGGTAGAGGTGGTGCTGGTTTCCCTGCAGGTACTAAATGGGGGCTGATGCCACAAGAAGTGTGGCCTCGGTACCTCGTTGTTAATGGCGATGAAAGTGAACCAGGCACATATAAAGATCGCTTGCTCATGGAGCGCGATCCGCATCAACTGATTGAAGGCTGTCTCATCGCTTCGTATGCAGCGGGTTTGTCGCAGTGCTTCCTTTATATACGTGGTGAAATGGCACTTGCTCAAGAACGTATTGCAACGGCCCTCAACGAGGCGTATGCAGCCGGATACATCGGCAAAAATATTCTTGGTTCAAAGTTCTCCCTAGACATTATTCTTCACTGGGGTGCAGGCGCATACGTAGTGGGTGAAGAGACCGCACTGATTGAAAGCCTTGAAGGCAATCGCGGTATGCCTCGATTGAAGCCTCCTTATTTCCCTGCAGCGAATGGCTTGTACGGACAACCAACAATTGTCAACAACGTTGAAACTCTTGCCAACCTTCCATGGTTGTTGAATAACGGAACTGCTGCGTACACAGCAATTGGTACCGCAACTTCTCCAGGTACACGAATGGTTGCGGTTTCCGGCCATGTCAATCGTCCTGGTGTGTTTGAAATCATCAACGGAATCACAACATTCCGTGACTTGCTGTACGGAGACGAGTTCTGCCAAGGCATTCGTAACGGAAACGATCTCAAAGCATTTGTTCCTGGTGGTGGCTCGGCGCCGTGGTTCACTTCTGATCAACTTGATCTTCCATTCGAAGCAAGCCAAGTGGGGCCTGCTGGCTCAATGCTTGGCTCTGGTGCCATCATGGTGATGGATTCAACCACAGATATTCCACGTGCCGCACTGACTCTTACTCGTTTCTATGCCCATGAATCGTGTGGAAAGTGCACACCATGTCGCGAAGGCGGAACATGGCTGGAGCGTATTTTGTCTCGCGTTGTTGATGGCAAAGGTACAGATGCTGACCTTGACCAAATCTTCGAAGTGGGCGAATCAATTTGCCCGGGTGCATTCCCTCATGCATCAAACGAGAAATTGGGAATTGCTGCAGTGCCATTTCCATATCGCATGAACACCATCTGTTTCGTTGGTCCGTCAGCGTATGTGCCGGTCCATTCAGCACTTACGTTGTTCCGCAGCGAATTTGATGCTCGCATCGTAAAGCGCACCATGATCAAAGTAACCGCGGTTGCATAATGACCACTATCGACACCACAGAGACAAATGATGTGCCACCTAAAGACCCGAACGCAGTATCGATAACTATTAATGGCCGCACTGTTGAAGCACGTAAAGGTGATTTCATTATTGCGGCAGCAGACAGTGTTGATGAGTACATACCACGGTTTTGCTACCACCCACGTATGAGCTCAGTTGGCATGTGCCGCCAATGCATGGTTGAAGTAGAGGGTCCTCGTGGACCGATGATGGTTGTCAGTTGTATGACTCCTGTTGCTGAAGGTCAAATAGTTCGCACAGATACGCCGCAAGTAAAGCGCGCACAAGAAGGCATGATCGAGTTACTTCTTGCAAATCACCCACTTGACTGCCCAGTATGCGACAAGGGCGGGGAGTGCCCGTTGCAAGACCAAGCCTTTAGCCATGGTGCAGGCGAGAGTCGCTTTGTAGAAGAAAAACGTCACTATGAAAAGCCAATCCCAATTAGCGACTTGGTGTTTCTTGATCGTGAACGTTGCATCTTGTGCGATCGTTGCACCCGTTTCGCTGATGAAGTAGCGGGCGACCCTCTCATCAGTTTCACTCAGCGCGGAAACAACACTCAAATAATGACGTTCCCCGATGAGCCATTTGCTTCTTACTTTTCCGGCAACACAGTGCAAATTTGTCCAGTGGGTGCACTCACGGCCTCGCCGTACCGGTTCAAGGCTCGTCCGTGGGACCTTGAACAACGGGAAAGCACATGCACAACGTGTTCAGTTGGTTGTCGAACAGTTGTTCAATCAAGCCGTGATGAACTGTTGCGCTACCAAGGTGTCGATAGTGATCCAGTGAACTGGGGTTGGTTGTGCGACAAGGGTCGTTTCAACTTCCAGTCAACGAATTCAGAAGATCGCCTTTCAACCCCGCAAATCAAGTCGGGTGATTCCTTTGTTACTTCCTCGTGGTCTGATGCTCTTGAATCAGTTGCTCGTGTTATCCGTCATTCACGCGAAGGCTCAGTAGCAATTCTTGGTGGTGCTCGCGGAACAAACGAAGACGCATTTGTGTGGGGTGCTCTTGCTGATGCAGCCGGAATCACCATGCGTGACGCGCAACTCGATGACGGACTCCCAGCATCTGTGTTCTCGCATCCACAAGCCACAATTGATTCTGCATGTGCGGGTGGCACCGTCATTCTTTTGGCTCCAGACATCAAGGAAGAGCTTCCGGTGTTGTACTTGCGTCTTCGTGACGCGGTTCAGAAGAAGCGAATTCGTCTGATTGAGATTTCATCTCATGAAACTGGTCTTACGAAGTACGCATGGAAATCGATTCGGGCTGAGTCCGGCACCGCAGCTGCCGCTATGCCAGCGCTTCTTGCGCAAGCTGATATTGCTGCGCAACTTGCATCTGGCCCAGTTGTTGTAGTCGCTGGTCGCCCGAACCTTGCAGAATCTGCATCGCACACGATGGATGCTCTCTCTGCTGTTCTCACAGTTGCACCATCAGCAAGTGTGTTGCCAGTTTTGCGTCGTGGAAACGTCCGGGGTGCATTATCCCTTGGGCTTGCGCCACGTAATGGCAATGATGCTGCGGCAATCCTCGAAGCATCAGCACAGGGCAATGTTGATTGCCTCATACTTCTTGGCGCGGACCCTCTCTCTGATGTTGCTGACGTTGATCTTGCTCGTCGCGGAATCGCTGGTGCAAAGTTTGTCGTTGCTATTGATACGTTCCTCACAGCCAGTGCGTCACATGCAGATGTTGTGTTACCTGCAGCTGCCTATGGTGAAAAAGACGGCACCACGATGAATCTTGAGGGCCGAGTAACTTCTGTTGTGCAAAAGATTACTCCGCACGGAACATCGCGGGCAGACTGGATGATTGCAGTCGAATTACTAACTCTTCTCGGTCACGAATCGAACTTCACCACGTTGTCAGACATTCAACATGCGATGTCTGCCGCAGTTCCTGGTTTCGGAAGCACCACTACTACCGTGGCAATCAAGCGCGACGGAGTCGTCGTGTCTGTGACCCCGCCAAGTTCTGCATCGGCATCAACGAGTGTTGCAGCACCTCGCAACTCGTATGAATTCCGCCTCGATCTCAGTCGTAAATTATTTGACCGTGCAATCGGCACAATCACCAGTCCATCACTTGCGAATTTGGCTACAGAGGCGAATGTATTTATTCACCCTCTTGACCTTGACCGCGTGGGCGCTGCTGAAGGAACAAATGTGCGAGTTTCCAATTCGCACAGTTCCATTGTTCTGCCAGTTCGTGCATTGTCTTCAATACCTCGCGGAACAGCGTGGGTACCGTTCAATCAAATCGGTGCTGATATTCGTGAACTCGTCCGTCGCAATGAATCAATCATCGACGTCAGAATTGAGTCAATGTGAGTGGTGTAATTTTCGCTATTGATCCAATGTTGGAAGGCAATGTCCTCTGGACTCCGCTACTGATAGTTCTCGTAAAGGTTCTTCTCGTTTTCGTTGTCGGTTTAGTAGCCACAATGCTGATGGTGTGGTTCGAACGCAAAGTCATCGCTGGTATGCAGAACCGAGTTGGCCCAAACAAGGCAGGTCCATGGGGAATCTTGCAAACTCTGGCTGATGGAGTCAAGTTGTTCTTCAAAGAAGACCTCATTCCCGAACGTTCTGATCGGTTCATGTTTCGCTTGGCTCCGTACCTTGCATTGGTTCCAGCCTTTCTCGCTTTTGCAATTATTCCTCTCGGCGGAGATTTCCGTGACGGCAAGGGTGGTCTCGTCACCTTGTTCGGACATCAGACTCGGCTTCAATTAGCTGACCCTCCTGTCGGAGTGTTGTTTGCATTGGCAATTTCATCAATTGCTGTGTACGGAATCATGCTGGCCGGTTGGTCTAGTGGTTCCAAGTACCCACTGCTCGGTGCTGTTCGCGCATCGGCCCAGATGGTCTCCTATGAAGCGGCTCTTGGCTTGTCACTCGGTGCAGTCCTCTTAGTATCTGGAACTCTCTCAACTGCAGGCATCGTCAACATGCAATCGTCGATTGGTAACTGGAACATTGTGGCAACCGGTTTCGTGCCATTCGTCATATTTCTGATTGCCGCTACTGCAGAATTGAATCGACCCCCCTTTGACTTAGTGGAAGCCGAACAAGAACTTGTTGGTGGATTCAACACTGAGTATTCATCAATTCGATTTGCGCTCTTCTTTTTGGCTGAATTCATGAACACAGTCACCATGTCAGCGCTGATTGTTACTTTATTCTTTGGTGGTCCTCAACCCATCGCTATTGGAAGCACTGTTCTAGATATTCCACTAATCCCGAATGCCATTGAGGGCACTGTCTGGCTTCTACTCAAAGTGCTTGTCTTCCTCTATATATACGTATGGTTCCGCGCCACCCTTCCTCGATTCCGTTACGACCAACTTATGGATTTGGGCTGGAAGATTCTGATTCCTGGTTCTCTTGGTTGGTTCATGCTTCTCGCTGCACAGCGTGTTGGCCGTGATTCCGGATGGGATCAAATTGTGGTCACCGTTGTGACTGCACTTGTTTTGATTGGTGGCTACGGATTACTGCTTGCCGCACAACATGTCAGTCGCGCTAATCGTGAGAAGGATGGAGCGAGCTTCTAATGGGCTACTTCGGAGGATTCCTCGTCACCATGCGTCAGCATGGTGCACGCAACAAGGTCACAACTGAATATTCAGGTGGTCGTGTATTTCGTCGTAAGAACAACGACACCAAAGACGAAAAGATTGACAAGCCAGAGCGTATGCATGGACGTCATGTTCTGAATCGTTACGAAGACGGTATGGAAAAGTGCATCGGCTGCGAACTCTGCGCAGGTGTATGTCCCGCAAAGTGCATTTATGTGCGCGGAGCTGATAACAACCCCGACAATCCGACTTCTCCTGGTGAGCGCTTCGGCTTCATATATGAAATAAATTATCTGCGTTGCATCCATTGCGACTTGTGCGTCGAAGCATGTCCAACAGAAGCAATTACTGAGACCAAGTTATTTGAGTTCTCCTTTACTAATCGCCAAGATGCCATTTATACAAAGTCTGAATTACTTGTTGATAACCAGGGCTTGCCGCAGCACCTTCCGTGGGAAGACTGGCGCCCAGGTGAAGATCAAAACACATCTGGATGGATGCGCGCAACCGCGTCTGCGGGAAGTGAAGATTTTGTTGGCGTCGTTTCATGGGGTGGGGAACTTGGGTACGGCGTTCGTCCTGCAGAACCCACTCAAGACATGAGTGATGAATCTGAGTCAAAGAACTAATGGAGTTATTCGTTTTTATTGTTGCCGCGGCAATGGTTCTGGGTGGGGCTTTGGGAGTTGTGACTCGGTCTAACCCCGTACACGCCGCCATGAGTCTTGTTCTTACTCTGTTTGGTATTGCCGTGATGTTTGTTTCGCATAATGCGCACTTTTTGGCAGCTGTACAAGTCATTGTGTATGCCGGAGCAATTGTAGTTTTGTTCTTGTTCGTCATCATGTTGCTTGGCGTTGACAAAGCCGAAGATCTCAGTGTCGAACCAATAACAAACCAACGCCCCCTTGCCGCAATTATTGGCGTTGGTATCAGTGCCATTGTGATTGCCGCAATTGTTTCATCTCGTGCGGGCCTCGGAGCCTCTGGGGAAGGCGTCGATAAGACCACCCTTGAATCTCCTGATGCAAATATCCGCCAACTAGCCCGTGTGATTTTCAGTGACAACGTTTTCGCCTTTGAACTGACCTCAGTGCTGCTGTTGGTTGCGGTTATTGGCACCGTAGTAATGGCGCGTAAAACTAAGGCTGTGGGGACTGGCAAATGAGTTTTATGCTTTCTGTCGTGCAGCCCACTTCTACGTGGTATCTCGTTTTGTCAGCAGTGTTGTTTGGTATCGGCACCATCGGAGTCATGGTGCGTCGCAACCCTCTCATTATGTTCATGTGCATTGAATTGATGTTGAATGCCGTAAACCTCTCTTTCGTTGCTTTGTCTAGCCAAATTGCAAATATTGATGGACAAGTCGTTGTATTTTTCGTCCTTGTAGTTGCTGCTGCTGAAGTAGTAGTTGGGCTTGGCATCATCGTTTCCATCATGCGACGACGCACTTCTTTGACAGTCGACGACATGTCGGGACTTAAGGGGTAGTTGCCATGTTGGATCTTGTCTGGCTTATTCCTGCGCTGCCATTAGCTGGCTTTTTATTGATTCTCTTGTTCGGCCGCATTCTTGGCGAACCACGTGCCGGAATTTTGGCCACGGCAATGGCAGCATCCGCGTTCGTTGTGACGGTTGGTGTGTATCTCGACCTCTTGTCTCGTACTGCAGAAGAACGTCATCATGTCGTCACTCTGTTCTCGTGGTTGCCTGTCGGAACTCTCCATGTTGATATGGCTCTTTTGGCAGATCCATTGAGCATCACGATGGCTCTCTTTGTTACAGGAATCGGATCTCTCATTCACTTGTACTCAATTGGGTACATGCATGGTGATCCAAAGTTTTCGAAATTCTTCCTCTATCTCAATCTCTTCGTGTTCTCCATGCTGATGCTGGTGCTCGGTGAAAACCTTCTCGTTACCTTCCTTGGTTGGGAAGGTGTGGGTGCCTGCTCGTACTTCCTCATCTCGTTCTGGCATACACGTGACTCCGCAGCAACTGCTGGTAAGAAGGCATTTGTTACCAACAGAGTCGGCGACTGGGGAATGATGGTCGCGATGTTCCTTGCTTTTTCGGCGGTTGGAACACTGTCGTATGAAGGTATTAATGCCGCTGCAGACGGCGGGAAAATTGCCGCAGTTACTGCAACTGGAATAGCCATGATGTTGTTTGTTGGTGCATGCGGAAAGAGCGCCCAGTTGCCGCTGTATATATGGTTGCCAGACGCCATGGAAGGCCCTACTCCGGTTTCAGCTTTGATTCACGCAGCCACCATGGTGACATCCGGAGTGTTCCTTCTTACGCGCATGGCGCCAGTTCTGCATGCTTCATATCCATGGGCGGGTGATGTGATTGCAACTGTCGGTGCTCTTACTGCACTCTTTGCAGCCACTGTTGCGGTAGCTCAAACCGATATCAAAAAAGTCCTGGCGTATTCCACCGTCTCTCAACTTGGCTTTATGTTCCTTGCTATTGGTTCAGGCGCTTACGTTGCAGCAATTTTCCATATGGTGACTCACGCATTTTTCAAGGCTCTTTTGTTCCTTGGTTCAGGCTCAGTCATCCATGGCATGCATCATGAACAAGACATGCGCAAGATGGGAGCTCTTCGCAAGTTGATGCCCGTCACCGGGTTCACCTTCATTATTGGGTGGTTGGCCATTGCTGGGATCCCGCCGTTCGCCGGGTTCTGGTCAAAGGATGAAGTACTTCTCTATGCGTTTGCAAACAATCGTCTTCTCTGGCTTATCGGAGTCATCACTGCACTTTTGACCGCGTACTACATGACGCGCCAAGTCATCATGGTGTTCTTTGGTGAAGCACGTTGGAATGACCATGCAGAAGAAAACGGCGCACATGGCGATCACACACCACATGAAAGCCCATGGACAATGGTGACACCACTTGTTGTTCTTGCCGGCTTGTCGATTGTTGGTGGAGCAATGCAGTTGCCGTTCTCAAAGAGCACAAAGTTTCTCGAACATTGGCTTGAACCGGTTGTTCATCATTCTGAGGTATCAATCGCTGATACGTGGGCGTATAGCAACAAATGGTTGTTGCTCGTAGTCGCAATTCTTATTGCTGTAAGTGGAGTTGTTGCATCCATAGCGGTGTATTCAAAGGGCAAGTTCAAGATCATTGAGCCGCAAATTCTTGCCGATGCATGGCGATACGACTCCGCCGTGTCGGCCATTGTTGGTGGCCCCGGACGTGCGGCCTTTGGTGGCGTTGCGGCGTTCGACGCGAAAATTGTTGATGGTGCAGTGAACGGAATTGGTACCGAAGTCCGTGCCGCTAGCGGCCTATTGCGCAAGGTGCAGAGCGGGCTTGTTCGTTCGTATGCATTCGTAATTGGTCTTGGCGCAGTGGCGCTACTCGCGTGGTTCCTTCTGAGAGGAATTCTCTAATGCATGCTTCTTTCCCTATTCTGACGGCACTTATCTTGTTGCCGATTCTCGGCGCTGTTCTCATCACAATTGTGAGCAATAAATACCTTGAATTGGTAAAAGTCATCGCGATGGTTTTCAGCGTTGGTGTTGGCGGTATGTCGATCTGGTTGCTGGCTTCATTTAAATCTGCTGATTCCGGATTCCAATACGTTTCTCAACATGATTGGGTGACGTCGTGGGGAATCTCATGGCATCTTGGTGTTGACGGTGTTTCTTTATTCCTTGTCGTGCTTACCGGAATTCTTTTCCCGCTAGTCATTCTGGGTGTTGATCCGCATCACGATCACAAGAGATACCTGGCATGGTTGTTGTTGCTTGAAGCTGGCGTGATGGGCAGCTTCCTCAGTCTCGATCTCTTCTTGTTCTTCATCTTCTTTGAAATTGTTCTCGTGCCGATGTATTTCCTCATTGGTGGATGGGGATACGACAAGCGCGTGTATGCCGCTACAAAGTTCTTTTTGTATACGATGCTCGGCTCGGCATTCATGTTGGTCGGCATCATTGCTACCGCAGTCCTCGCACGACGCGACATTGGATATCTCACCTTTGACCTGGTGACAATTGCTGAGCAAGCAAGTTTTGCTACTAATACTGGTCGTTGGCTATTTGTATCGTTTGCCATTGCTTTCGCTGTCAAGGTGCCTATCTTCCCGCTGCACACTTGGCTGCCTGACGCACATACACAAGCGCCAACGGGAGGTTCAGTCATCTTGGCTGGCGTGTTGCTAAAGATGGGAACATACGGATTCCTTCGATTTGGTTTGTATCTATTCCCAGCTGCAGCAGTGTGGGCAAAACCAGTATTGCTAACACTCGCTGTAATCGGAATCATCTATGGCGCAATCGCTGCCACCATGCAGACTGACCTCAAGCGTCTCGTTGCGTATTCATCAGTTGCTCACCTCGGATTTATTGTCCTTGGTATTTTTGCGATCACTTCACAATCGCTTACGGGCAGTGTGATGCAAATGGTTAACCACGGTATTTCAACGGGAGCATTGTTCTTGTTGGTTGGCATGATTTACGAACGTCGTCATACTCGCGAAATCGCTGAATTGCGCGGCATTCAATCTGTTGCTCCAATATTCTCAGCGGCATTCATGATTGTGATGTTGAGCTCAATTGGCGTTCCAGGTCTCAACGGATTTGTCGGAGAATTTTTGATTCTGATTGGTTCATTCCAGTCGGCCAGGTGGTGGACCATTGTCGCTGCGACCGGTGTGATTCTTGCTGCTTTGTATCTGTTGTGGGCCTACCAACGCGTTTTCCACGGTGAACCAGATGAAGCGAATTCAACTTTTGCTGAGATGACTTTGCGCGAAGGTGCGCTAATTATGGTGTTTATCGGACTCATCGGTTTCACCGGTGTGTATCCAAAGCCAATGCTTGAGCGAATTGAACCAAGCGTTGACAAGTTGGTCGAACACGTTGTGTCTCACAGCGACTACAAGGCTCCGACCACCCCCAAGATTGTGGCTGAGCCTCACGGAGAAAAGGTGGGCGAGTGATGGTTTTCGCAGCAACACTCGATGGCCCTTCAATTCCTTGGGTTGAACTAATTCCCATTCTTTCGCTATTGGCAGGTACTTGTTTTCTACTGCTCGTCGGTTCGCTCGTTCCAACATGGCCACGCCGCGGGTACGCCTGGGTAACCGGTATCTCGACAACTGTTGCTCTCGTTGCGAATGCGGTGAAATGGAACAACCTGTATTACAACAAGGGCGAGACATTCTTTGCTGATGTAATTGCCATTGACCGGTTCTCTGTTTTGGCAAGTATCACAATTTGTTTGGCTGTCATTTTTGGCGCGCTCATGATGTCTGCGTATTTGGTCCGAATGAATGCAGACGGGCCAGAACTGTACGCCCTGTTGTTGACCTCCGCCATCGGTGCATTGGTGATGGTGGCTGCAAATGAACTCATTGTGTTGTTTCTCGGACTCGAAATTTTGAGTCTGTCGCTGTATCTTTTGGCGGCGAGCAATCGTGATCGTGAGGAGAGCCAAGAATCAGGTCTGAAGTATTTCATTCTTGGCGGATTCTCCTCTGCGTTTTTCCTGTACGGAGTGGCATTGATCTTCGGTTCAACGGGAAGTACAAAGATCTCGGGTATCGGTGAAGTGCTGTCGGAGAACATCTCCATCGCCAACACTGACGCAATGTTGCTCGTTGGTATCGGCATGTTGTTGGTCGGTCTTGGGTTCAAAGTGTCGGCTGTGCCATTCCATGTGTGGACTCCTGACGTGTACGAAGGAGCGCCAACTCCAGTTACTGCGTTCATGGCATCTGCCGGAAAAGTCGCGGCATTCGCAGCGCTCATTCGAATTCTGGCGGTGGGTCTTGAACAGCGCGTTGATGATTGGCGTCCTGTTGTATGGGCACTCGCAATCCTCACCGTGTTCACTGGTTCGATTTTGGCAGTGGTTCAAACAAATGTAAAACGTATGTTGGCGTATTCGTCTATTAGTCACGCCGGATTTATTCTGGTGGGATTAGAAGCTGCTGGTCATGTGGGCAGTGACGGCGTCGCCACTTCTATGAACTACCTAGCGATCTACACCGTGTTGGTGATGGGTTCATTTGCAATAGTGCTTGCATTGTCTGGCAACACTGACGGAGAAACAAACCTTTCTGATTTCAAAGGTCTTGCTAAGCGCCGTCCTGCGTTGGCGTTGGCATTTACAGTTCTGTTGTTTGCTCAAGCGGGTGTTCCGCTTACAGCAGGGTTTGTTTCAAAATTTGCAGTCATCAAATCATCTGTAGAAGCAAACTCGTATGTTCTTGCAATTGCTGCAATGGTGGCAGCAGTTATTGGTGCGTATTTGTATCTACGTATTGCAGTCAGCATGTGGTTAGAAGAGCCTGCATCAGATTCTGAAATCTCAGTTGACCCAGCCGTTGTCATTGTGATTGTTGTCTCCGTTGCAGCAACCTTGATTGTTGGGTTCTTCCCAGAGTTGCTTCTTCAAGCAACGCGCCTTGCGCGTTTCGCGCCGCTCTGATTTAACTGGCGTGAGAAATCAGGGAATTAAACAAACCCTGTTGTGACGGATCATCGCGGGCGGTGTCTTCTGGGTGCCATTGCACTGCAACTATCCATGTTGACCCTGTGTGCTCGACTGCTTCAATAGTTCCGTCTTGATGTGTTCCGACAACAACAAGACCAGGCGCAACTTTTTCAATTGCTTGATGATGAAGTGAATGTATAAGTGGATCAGTTGTTCCCATTGCTTGCGCTAAGCGTGACCCAATGACGACTTGGATACCGTGCATCGTGTCGCGATGGTCAGGAGTTGTCTTGAGGTGCTGCACAAGAGTGCCACCAAGAGCAACGTTCAGCACTTGTTGTCCGCGACACACGGCTAAAACTGGAATATCGCATTCCATAGCACGATGTAAAGCCGCAATTTCAAAGTCATCAACAAGTTCATTGACGCCAAACAACTGGGCCCATTCAGTCGCTCCGTATTTTGATGGGCTGATATCACCGCCACCAATCATGAGCATTCCATCGCACCGAGCAATGGTTTGAGTAATTGTTGACATGTCGTCTGTAGGCGGAACAAGGACTGGTAGGCCGCCGGCACGGTGGATGGCATCTATGTAGTTCTGTCCACAACTTGTAACCGGAGTGCGGTGTCCTGTTGCTTCGGGGCTCATGCGTCCTGGAATTGCAATCAGCGGTTTGCTCATCCGGCTTCTACTTCGTCGGCCTCGTATCCGGCTTTGCGAACTGCAGCCAATACTTCATCAGCTTGTTCACGACTACGCACTTCCAGAACGGCCTGAATGCCTGTCTCGCGAACATGCAAACTGACACCTTCGCGAACGTGTTCTACTTCAACAAGGTTGGCCCCTGTTTCTGCGAACAATGTGAGTAGTCGAGCAAGACCACCAGGCCTGTCAGAGATACGAACAAACAAAATAAGTCTGCGACCAGCTTTTGTTTCATTGCGACGAATCAGCCCGGGAATCAGCCCGAGGTCAACATTGCCACCTGACAGCACAACACATGTTGTACCGGTTTGGGCTGGTTTCACTTGGCCGCTCATCAGTGCTGAAACACCTACGGCGCCACCGCCCTCAACGTACAACTTGCCACGATCCATCAGAAGCACCATTGCATCGGCAACAAGATCTTCTTCAACAACAACAATTTCATCAACGTATCGTTCAATAAGTGGACGAGTGAAAACACCAGGCATCTTCACTGCAATTCCGTCAGCAAGTGTGACGATAGGACCATCCGGGGGAGGTGATCCGGCGTATGGCGCACACCCACGTACTTGAACACCAATGACTCTGATCTTTGGGTTGAATGTCTTTAGTGCCATTGCAACACCGCCTGTCAAACCTCCTCCACCAAGTGGAATGATGACAAGTGATAAATCTGAAATGTCTTCTAGCAATTCAAGACCAAGAGTTGCTTGTCCCGCAACAACAACGGGGTCGTCATATGGATGACAGAAATTCATTCCCATTGCATCTGCCCGTCCTTGTGCCGCAGCAACAGCGTCAGACAATGTGTCGCCACCTTCACTCAGAATTGCGCCATATGAACGCGCGGCTTCCATTTTCGATAACGATGCACCAGCCGGAACAAAAATCTCACACGGAACGTTGTGATGTCGTGCAGCAAATGCAATTGATTGAGCATGGTTTCCGGCGCTACCCGCCACCACGCCGTTCTTCACTGCATCCCCGAGCGAGGCGAGTTTGCTCATCGCACCGCGAATTTTGAAAGACCCCGTGCGCTGCAAATTCTCAGCCTTGAACACCACGTTTCCGCCGTACCGTTCAGACAACGTAGCGGATTCGGTGATGGGGGTGCGCTTGACCACCCCTATTCCGGCAAGTCGAGCTGCTTCGATGACTTCAGAATCAATTGGTATAGCTGTCATCTTGCCCTACCGTAGTGGGCATGCGCGCTGTACTCATCGCTAATAGTGAGGATGCTGATCCAGGATTCGTAGGTCGTTCATTGCGCCAACGCGGGTACTCATTTACTGAATTTCTTCGAGAAGACCATCTGAATTGGCCGACTCTCGACGGTTTTGACCTCGTTGTGGCCATGGGGTCGAATTGGAGCACGTATTGGGATCATGTTGCCGAACCCGTCCGGGCCGAGCAAACCCTGCTGGCAGATGCGATGTCTCGGGGTATCGCAATTCTGGGTATTTGCTTTGGCGCACAACAATTGGCGGTCACCCTGGGAGGGGAAATCACTAGGGCAAAAACCCCTGAAATCGGTTGGTACCAGGTGTTTCCGGTCATAGAGTCCGCCAATTTGGTCCCTGAATGTCTCACCCGAGGCGACTGGATGCAGTGGCACTACGACCGATTCAGCGTTCCTGCTGGGGCCACAACCTTGGCTGATTCACCCGTTGGCCCTCAGGCCATGATCTGTGGAAGGGCGCTTGGCCTCCAGTTTCACCCCGAGGCATCAGAATCGATTGTCCGATTGTGGATGACGGGGGAAGGGGGCGACGAAATAGCTGCCCTCGGAATTACCCCCGATGAAATGATCCAGGAGACGAGTTCGCGAGTGGTTGATGCCGAACAGAGATGCGATGAATTGGTCGCGTGGTTTTTAGAAAATATCGCACAAAGGCACATGGCATAACAGGGCGTTGGTCTAACAGGAAGTTGGGGCGAAAGTGAGTCTCCGTAGTAGTTTTGAGTGTGATGTCCCCCTTCTTACGGTCCTATCTCACAGTTGTGTGGTTTGGACTGGCCTCCTTTCTTGTTGCCGGCTTGCTGCTTGGTATTTCGGCGCTTATTCGTCCGAATAATCCCAATGCAGAAAAACTGCTCACCTATGAAAGTGGTGTTGATCCAGTAGGTGACGGTTGGTCTCAAAGCCAAATTCGCTATTACGTCTTTGCACTCTTGTTCGTCATCTTTGACGTTGAAGCAGTCTTTATTTTCCCGTGGGCTACTCAACTCGAGCGGTACGGAATGTTTGGCCTTGCCGAGATGGGCATCTTTGTTGCCATCTTGTTACTTGGTCTTGTCTATGCGTGGCGCAAAGGCGTCCTTCGCTGGGTCTAGGAACGAAGGTTTTATTATGGGTCTTGTAGATCGTGGTCGGTTGGGCAAACCCCTGACACAATTATTTAACCTCGGTCGGTCGTACAGCCTGTGGGTGTACCAATGGGGTCTTGCGTGCTGCGCAATTGAAATGGGTGCGGCATTTGGCTCGCCACGATACGACGTCATGCGTCTTGGGGTTATTCCTCTTCCTGCGTCTCCACGTCAAGCAGACCTTGTTGTTATTTCTGGAACTGTTACAGACAAAATGGCACCAGCTATCAAGCGTTTGTATGAACAAATGGCTGAGCCGAAGTACGTCATTTCAATGGGTTCGTGCGCAAACTGCGGCGGACCATATTGGGACAGCTATTCAGTAACAAAGGGAATTGATCAAATCATTCCTGTCGACGTGTACATCCCCGGCTGTCCTCCGCGTCCTGAAGCATTGCTCGAAGGAATCGTGTTGCTGCAACAACGCATTAAACACGAAGACATGGGCGCTCGTTGGCGTGGCGAAGGTACAAAGTCAATGTACGTCGATGGTGAATCTGCAGAAAAGGGAGGTATCCCCGTTGTCGTCAACAACTGATACCCCAACTGAAACACCACGCGACGATATGCGCGATGCAGAGATTGCTCGCGTATGTGCAGCTCTCGGAAGTTCCGTTGTTGATTCGCTCGTTAAGCCAAACGATGACATGTGGATTCGTGTAACTGCCGATGCATGGCGCTCAACAGGCGAAACTTTAAAGACTCTCGGTTATACCTATTTCGGATTCATCTCAGCCATTGACTGGTTGCCTTCCCCGTACGGTCGTGGCGAAGACGACCCAACTGCGCCACCAGTTGAGCGCAGCACTGTCGTTAAGCAGGGCTACGCAGGCGGTGACACTCGTTTTCAAGTTATTGCGCGCCTCGTGCAACCGTTCACCACACTTGGTATCAATATCAAAGTTGATGTTGACGATTCTCTAATGGCAATCGATTCATGGTCGCAAGTCTTTGCTGGTGCAAACTGGCATGAGCGCGAAACACATGAGATGTTTGGCATTGGTTTTAATGGTCATCCTGATCTGCGCAATATGTACTTGCCGACAGATTTTGAAGGGCACCCAATGCGTAAAGATTTCCCACTGCTTGCACGCATGGTGAAACCATGGCCTGGAATTGTCGATGTCGAGCCACTCCCTGGTGATGACAGTGAAGAGGAAGGTGACGCATCATGAGTCTTCTCGGAGATCGTCAACAACTGGCATACATCGCAGCGCAAGCTGCCGACGCACGTGTCAACGTAGAACTTGAAACAGAGGGCATGACTCTCAATATCGGGCCCCAGCATCCGGCCACGCACGGAACTTTGCGAATCATTGCTCGTCTTGACGGTGAACAAGTTTTATGGGCCGACCCAATGTGTGGGTACATGCACCGTGGTTACGAAAAGCTCACTGAAGTTCGTTCGTACCCACAAGTCACAGCATTGGTGAACCGTATTGACTGGCTCGGATCATTCGCAAACGAAGTTCCGTTCATTCTTGCTGCTGAAAAATTGATGGGTGTTGAAGCACCTTCACGTGCACAGCACATCCGTACCATCTTGTTTGAATTGTCGCGAATTGCAAACGTCACTTTGTTCCTTGGTGACCTTGGGGTGCAGCTTGGTGCCGTTACGCCAGTGTTCTTCGCATTCCGTGACCGTGAATATGTCCTAAACCTCATTGAAGGTGCAACCGGTGGACGCTTCCATCCAAACTTCGACCGCATTGGCGGATTGAAAGATGATCTTCCTGCAGGCTTCGTCGATGAGACCCGCATTGTGATGAAGAAGCTTCGTGGCTTCTGCGACCAAATTGAAGACTTGTTGTTCGGTAACGAAATCTTCCAGTCGCGTACTCGTGGTATTGGTGTTATTCCAAAAGATGTTGCGTTGCAGTACGGAATGTCTGGCGCAAACTTGCGTGCAAGCGGAGTCGACTGGGATCTTCGTCGTGACCAGAAATTGCCACTTGCGTACGACAAGGTTGACTTCAAAGTCATCACTCACCCAGATGGTGACTCGTTCGCACGTTGCTGGGTACGTCTGCAAGAAGTTCGTGAATCAACACGCATTGTTGATCAACTGCTTGAAACAATTCCAACGGGCCCCATCATGGCCAAGGTGCCAAAAATCATCAAGGTTCCTGAAGGTGAAGCATGGGTCTCAACTGAGAACCCACTTGGCGAAATGGGCTACTACGTCGTTTCTCAGGGCGACATGGGGCCATTCCGCGTCAAGATTCGTAGTGCATCATTCAACAACATCTCTATTACTCCGTGGTTGTTGAAGGGAGTTTATGTCCCAGACATCATCACCATTCTTGCTTCGCTGTATTTCATTCTTGGTGACATTGACCGCTGATGAATCTGGCGACAATTCTTTCTGCTGATGTGCCGTATTGGGCACAATCACTTCTTCGCGTTGTAGGCGGGCTTGTAGCCGTACTTCTTCCAGCCGGAGCGGTGGTGTATTTGTTCTTGTTCAAGATGATGTCGTTCATGCAGTCACGTCTTGGGCCAATGGAAGCTGGCCCACAAGGTTCGATGCAACTTTTCGCCGAAGTCGGTAAGTGGTTGCAAAAAGAAGACATCTATCCAGCGCGTGCTGACAAGTTCATCTTTAAGTTGGCTCCATTGATTGTCTTGGCGAGCACATTCCTTCTTGTAGTGGTTGTGCCGTTTGGCCCTGATGCGATATTTACTGATTTTGAAGCCGGAGTGTTTTACGCACTTGCAGTGTCCTCAGTATCGGTTCTCGGAATTCTGATTGCTGGTTGGGCAAGTGCCAACAAGTACTCGTTGCTTGGTGGTCTACGTGCAGCTGGTCAGCTCATTGCGTACGAACTTCCGATGGTTCTTGCTGTTGTTGGTGTTGTTATCCAGGCTGGCACTATGAACCTGCAACAAATTGTGGTCGCACAAAACAGTGGATCAATGTTCGGATTCAGTGGTCTTGGGAATCCGTACATAATCACTCAGTTTGTTGGTTTCATCGTGTTCATGATTGCGGTACAAGCTGAACTTACCCAGACTCCGTTCGACATGCCCATTGCTGAATCTGAACTCGTGTCTGGTTACATGACCGAATACTCTGGATTCCGATTCCTGATTTTCTTCATTGGAGAATTTGCAACTGCTGGCGTGTTCTCCATGATTGCTTCTGTTCTTTTCCTCGGTGGCTGGGCAGTGCCGTTCTCATGGTTCGGTTGGACAACCATCGACAGCATTGACAACTGGATGAACATCGTCGGCCCACTTATCTCGTTCACCAAGATGCTTGGCATCATATTCTTCATCATGTGGGTGCGCTTTTCATACCCACGTTTCCGTGAAGATCAATTGCAGAAGTTCGCGTGGAAAGTTCTTATCCCCGTATCGCTCGCCAACATCATGGTCACAGCAATTTTGAAGGTGGCGTTCTAATGGCAAAAGTTCCTGGTCTCGTTAAAGGTCTTGGTGTCACATTCGGCACCATGATGAAAACCTTCAAAGACGGTTCAAACACAGTTCAATACCCACATGTAAAGGAAACGCCACCCCTTCGTGCGCGTGGCGTTATTGCACTTCATGAAGGTAACTGCACCTCGTGCATGTTGTGTGTTCGTTCGTGTCCCGACTGGTGTATTTACATCGAAGGTCACAAAGAGATGGCTCCACCGCGTCGCGCTGGTGGTGCTGCTCGCAAAGTCAACAAACTTGACCGCTTCGACATTGACTATGCGTTGTGCATGTACTGCGGTATCTGCGTTGACGTGTGCCCATTCGACGCACTGTTCTGGAGTCCTGAGTATGAATACTCAGAGCCACGCATTGCTGATCTTTTGCACGACAAAACAAAACTTGGTGAGTGGATGGAAACAGTTCCTGAAGCACCTGAACTTGAAGCAGGCGCAGACAAAAAGGGCAAGAAATAGTGTTTGCCTCTGATGTCCTCGTTGCTCAAAACATTGGCTTTGCAATTCTCGCCACAATCATGGTCATCGGCGCCTTGCGTGTCGTTACCACTAGCAATGTTGTCCACGCTGCGTTGTGGTTAGTCGTTGTTCTTGCCGGTGCTGCAGCACAGTACGTATTACTTGCAGCTGAGTTTGTTGCCATTACGCAAGTTCTTGTCTATATCGGTGCCGTAATGGTGCTGTTCTTATTCGGAACAATGTTGACCCGTGCTCGTATTGGTGCTGAATCAGATTTGAATAATAAGAATTGGTTCTTTGGAATCCCTGTAGCAATCGCACTATTTGTTGCCATGGCTATTGCGCTCGACAGCGGATTCGGTAGTCAGAAGATGCCAGCAGATGCTGCAGTGGCAACTACCCAAGAAATTTCTGACCAAATCTTTGGCCCGTACCTTCTGCCGTTCTGGGCCTTGTCGTTCGTACTTCTCGCAGCTGTTGTCGGAGCCATTGTTCTCGCGAGGAGGGACTAACCATGTTTGTTAATCAGTTCCTCATCCTTGCCGCTGTTCTGTTCTGCATTGGTGTCTATGGCGTCATTGCCCGCAAGAACGCAGTTCTTGTTTTGATGTCAATCGAGCTCATTTTGAACTCTGTCAATATCAACCTGCTGGCCTTCTCTATGCGTAATGGCTCACTTGATGGCCACACCTTCGCTCTGTACATCATCGCAATTGCCGCTGCCGAAGTTGGTGTGGGTCTTGCAATGGTTCTCCTTATGTATCGCAATCGTCGTTCTATTGACCTCGATGAACTCTCAGAGATGAAGGGCTGATCCGATGTTCGCTGAAGCCACAGAAGCAGCCACAGAAGTTGCACTGAAGTCGGGGTGGTTCCTCGAGCATGCATGGGTCGTTCCTGTCATTCCTGCATTGTCGTTCTTTCTCATTATTTTCTTCGGAAAGCGCATGCCAAAGAAAGGCAGCGAATTCGGTGTTGCTTCCATGCTTGGCTCTTTGGTCTTTGCAGGTGGCGCGGCCTACCAGTGGATTCAACGAGTAAACGGAGCACCTGAAGGTGCGTTCGTATCTCCCGTTGTCAAAACATGGACATGGTGGCAGAACAGTGGAATCTCGTTTGGCATTGGTCAACATGTCGACGGACTAACAGTTGCAATCCTTTTAGTCGTTGCTTTCATTTCCACTTTGGTGCAGATCTATTCACTTGAATATCTACGCGGAGATCGTCGGTACACGCACTTCTTCGCTTCACTGACTTTGTTCTCGGCCGGAATGCTCAACATGGTTGTTGCAGAAAACATGATCCAACTCATCTTGGGTTGGGAAATCATGGGCTTGTGCTCATTCCTTCTTATTGGCCATTGGTGGGAAGAAGGCGCAAACAGTCGCGCAGCGCTGAAAGCGTTCTTCACCACACGTACTGGTGATATTGGCCTTCTCACAGGTACGGCCATCCTGTTCTTCTCAGCTAATGAATGGACCACCAAGACGCTTGGTGTTTCTGGTTTTTCAATTCGTGGTCTGTCGTCGTGGGCGTTGTCGGGTGACCCTGGCCATGCAGCCATCACAATGGGTGCGATAGCCCTATTTATTGCAGCCATCGGCAAGAGCGGTCAGTTCCCATTGCACACATGGCTGCCAGATGCAATGGCTGGTCCAACCCCTGTCAGTTCGCTGTTGCATTCATCCACCATGGTTGTTGCCGGTGTGTTCCTGGTTGCTCGTTTGTACCCAGTGTTCTTCAAAGGTATGGACATCCTTGGTGGTAGCGCCAACTTCATCGTTGTTATCGGTGGCATCACCATTGTCATTGCCGCACTACTTGCGTTTGTGCAGACAGACATCAAGAAGGTTCTTGCCTATTCAACAGTTAGCCAACTTGGTTACATGATGATGGGTCTTGGTGCTGGTGCATGGTTGCCTGCTGTCTTCCACATCTTTACCCACGCATTCTTCAAGGCATGTTTGTTCCTTGGTGCCGGATCAATCAGCCATAGTTCCTCGCATCACTCGTTCGAGATGAAGAAAGACATGGGTGGGCTTCGCAAGTTCATGCCAATCACTTTCGGTACCTGGATTATTTCAACTCTTGCCCTCTGCGGAGTGTTCCCATTCTCTGGTTTCTTTTCGAAAGATGAGATCATCGACAACGTTGGCCACAATGGCTACAACGTGTTCATGTATGTCGGACTTGCGGGTGCTTTCCTTACTGCTGCATACATGACGCGTGCAACGTATCTCACCTTCTTTGGCCAGCCACGTGGTGCATCTGCTGGCGAGCATCATGAAGAAGAGAGTCACGACTCGCATGCTGCACATGATGACCATGCAGATCATGGCCACAACGCACACGATTCGCACGATGCGCATGCATCACAAGGGCCTCATGAATCTGGTTGGCTCATCACTGTCCCGTTGATTATTCTGGCAACACTTGCTCTGAGCTCTGGTTTCTTAAATGCACTGCCATTTGGCGAAAAGTTTGAAAACTTTAAGAAGTGGGTCGAGCCGAGCGCAGAAGTAGTCAACCCCACAGGTATTGCGTATGTCGTTGGCGGTGTTGGTGAAGCTCGCATTGCATCAGAAACTCCAACAGAGGAATCTGGACATTCAAAATCACCATGTGGAACTGAGACCCCAGAACAAGGCGTTTGCGCAGCACCACAACTGAACCATGCACCATTCAAGTGGTCTAAGGCTGCAATGTCAATGCTGATTGTTCTCGCCGGCTTCCTTCTCAGTTTGTTTGTGTGCATTCAGTTGTACGAAAAGAAGAACAAGAAATTTGTTGGCCTCACAGAACGCAACAAGGTATTGGGCTTTGGTTACAAGCTTCTTGTTAACAAGTACTACCTCGATGTGTTGTACGAGAAAATCATTGTTCGCTCTATTGCGCATCCAATTTCGGCTGCTGTGTATTGGTTCAACCAAAAAGTTCTTGATGGCGTAGTGAATGGAGCAGGCACAACAGCAAAGGGAATTGCTGGTTGGGTGTATCGCAACATCGACCAACGCGTGGTCGACGGTGCAGTGAATGGCACGGGCAGTGTTGCCCAAGGTGCCGGAAGCGCTCTTCGTCCTGTTCAGTCTGGAAAAGTCAATCAATATGGGGCGTTGTTGTTCGGCGCAGCCGCCATCGGCGCCCTCGTACTCGTCATCGTAAATACCTAGGGAGCTACCGCAATGGAAGTCATAAGCAACCACAACTGGGCACTAACAGTCGGCACATTCTTGCCGCTTGTCGGAGTCCTTATCATGCTGTTCATACCGAAAGCTGAAGAGGCACTGATTAAGTCAGTCGCCATCGCAACAGCAATCGCCACACTCGCTGTGGGTATTTACACAATGGTCCAGTTCGACTTCGGCAATGCCGGCGCCATGCAGTTCGTGGCAGAACACGACTGGATTTCAGTCATCAAGTCGTCCTATTACATCGGTATTGATGGCATCAGCCTTCCGCTGTATCTCTTGTCAATGGTGATCACCGTTCTCGTCATGATTTATTCATGGGATCACGTGCCGTCACCAGGAAACCCAAAGGCATTCTTCATCTTGATGTTGATTCTGCAAACAGGTATGGCCGGGACGTTCATTGCGCGTGACCTCATCTTGTTCTTCGTGTTCTTCGAACTCGTTCTCTTGCCGATGTACTTCATGATTGGTGTTTGGGGTGGCGAAAATCGTCAGTACGCATCGCTCAAGTTCTTCTTGTACACCATGTTCGGATCAGCGCTTATGTTGGTTGCGTTCCTCGCTCTGTTCTTCAAGACCGGCGCCGAGAGTTTCTCCATCCCATTCCTCATTGAGCAGGGCATGAACATTCCACGCACCACTCAAATTTGGATCTTCGCCGGAATGTTCGTTGGTTTTGCAGTCAAGGTCCCGATGTTCCCATTCCACACTTGGTTGCCAGATGCGCATACGCAAGCACCAACTCAAGGTTCAGTCATCCTTGCTGCAGTGTTGTTGAAGTTGGGTACATACGGTTTTGTACGTATCGCCATTCCAGTACTTCCAGAAGCAGCAAAAGCATGGGCTCCGTATATTGGTGGTCTCGCAGTAATTGGAATCATCTACGGTTCACTCGGTTGTCTTGCACAAACTGATATGAAACGTCTGATCGCGTTCTCATCCGTGGCGCATATGGGCTTCGTGATGCTTGGTATTTCAACTCTCACTTCATTCGGTATGAACGCTGCAATGTTCGGAATGGTGGCTCACGGCCTCATCACCGGCATGTTGTTCTTTGTTGCTGGTTCTGTCAAAGAGCGTTACCACACACTTGAAATCAAGCGCATCTCTGGCATGTTGTTGCAGATGCCGAAACTCGGATGGATTCTCGGTTTCTGCGCAATGGCCTCACTCGGTCTGCCAGGCCTCGCAGGTTTCTGGGGCGAATTCCCCGCAATCTTGTCTGCGTATCAACCAGCTCCGGGACTTTCCGTCAACGTGTTCCGCGCCTACATGGTGATTGCAGCCATCGGGACAGTCTTTGCTGCTGGCTACTTGTTGTGGCTCTTCCAGCGCATCGCATTTGGTGAACCAACTGCAGAGTTCGCTGCTGGTCATGGGCATGACGAAGACCTCCACGATGTCAACAAGTTTGAGTGGATCGCGTGGACACCACTTCTCATCGCAATTGTTGTTTTTGGTGTGTACCCACAATTGATGTTCAAGGTTCTCGACCCAGCAGTGGGCGTTACCCTCAAGGCTTTCGGAGGCTGACCCGTGCTGAGCACAATCGCCACCGCTGCGTGGTCTTCACCAACCATTGACTACCACGCACTAGCCCCTGAGATGATTCTTGGGGCCGGCATTGTGCTGCTCTTGTTGCTCGACTTGTTCTTGTCTGATTCTCGCAAATGGATGCTCACACCTGTTGCAAGCTTCACCTTGCTTGGCGCTTTTGTTCCCGTGCTCACACTGGCCTTGAGTAATGCAGGTACACGAGAAATGTTTGACGGTCGATATGTGATTGATGATTTCAGTCTCGTGATGAAGGGCATGTTCCTGCTTGCCGGATACGTGGTGGTTCTTCTCGCTGCTGACTACATTCGCGAAGGCGACTACTACCAAGGTGAATTCTGGTTCCTGATGCTGTCTAGCCTCCTGGGAATGGTCATGATGGCATCTAGTCGCGACCTCATCTCAATTTTTGTGGCACTTGAGTTCTTGTCCATTCCTGCTTACATGCTCGCTGCATGGCGCAAGCGTGATTCACGCAGCAATGAAGCCGGTATTAAGTACTACCTGCTTGGCGTCTTTGCTTCAGCAATCATGTTGTACGGCATGTCGTTGCTCTACGGAATCACCAACTCAACAAAACTCACTGAGATTGGGGCTTCTCTTGGCAGTGACCTCACTTCAATTCGCGCATTAGCGGTGTTCTTCGTGGTCATTGGTTTTGCATTCAAAATTTCTGCAGTGCCGTTTCACACGTGGGCACCTGAC
>Ga0209357_1000113_pt1 | contig 28039 bp, 27 predicted proteins | sample LauGreFBDMM110SD_2_FD_187573 | JGI IMG/M metagenome (GOLD analysis project Ga0209357, IMG submission 187573) | Freshwater lake microbial communities from Lake Michigan, USA - Fa13.BD.MM110.SD (SPAdes) (version 3) | ecosystem: Environmental > Aquatic > Freshwater > Lake | place: Lake Michigan... | reverse complement strand
ATCCAAGGCTGCTGAACGTGCAGCAGACACAAAATCTTCCCCTTTTGAGGCGTACAGCACCGCACGGGATGCGTTAACGATGATGGGGCCTGTGGGCGTCAAGCCGGCCTTGACCGTGGCCTTGGCGTCGCCGCCTTGGGTGCCTACGCCCGGGATCAACAAGGGCAGCGTAGGCGCAAGGTGGCGCACACGGGCAATCTCTTCGGGGTAGGTGGCACCCACCACCAAACCGAGCTGGCCGTTGAGGTTCCAAGGACCTTGGGCGAGTTCGGCAATGTGTTCGAACAAGCGAGGCTCACCCGCAAGGTCCGCCAAGCGCTGGTTTTGCAGGTCGTCGCCCCCAGGGTTGGAGGTGCGGCACAGCAAAAACGCGCCTTTGCCGTGGTATTTCAAATACGGCGCCACCGAGTCAAAGCCCATGAAGGGGGAGAGCGTCACAGCGTCTGCGCCATAGCGCTCAAAAGCTTCGATGGCGTATTGTTCTGCGGTGTTGCCGATATCGCCACGTTTGGCGTCCAAGATGATGGGTACGTGCGGCGCGGTATGGCGCATATGCGCGATCAACCGTTCCAGTTGCGTTTCAGCGCGGTGCGCTGAAAAGTAGGCGATTTGCGGTTTGAAGGCACACACCACGTCGTGGGTGGCGTCCACGATATGAGCGCAAAAATCGAAGATATGCGAGGCATCTTGCCCCAAGTGGGCGGGGAACTTGTGGGGGTCTGGGTCCAATCCCACGCACAGCAAAGACTGATGCGAGGCTTGGGCGGCGGCGAGTTGTTCCAAAAAAGTCATGCCCTATTGTAGAAAGGGCGCAGCCAGTAGCATTGCCCCATGCCTAGACTCTCTCGCCAACACCTGTTGATGCTGATTTTCCTCACTTTGGTGTGGGGCAGCAACTGGCCTGTTATGAAAATGGGCGTGAGCGGTTACCCACCCCTGACCTTTCGCACTTGGTGCCTGCTGTTTGGTTGGCCGGTCATTGGCTTGGTGCTGTGGCGTATGAAAGTGCCTTTTCATGTGCCCAAAGCGCAGTGGCGCGAGTTGTTCAGCCTTTCTTTTTTCAATATGTTCATGTGGTACGGCTTGGTCATCGTGGCTTTGGCCTCGCTCTCCAGTGGCCGCGCCGCCATCTTGGGCTACACCATGCCGATTTTTTCAGCGTTATGGGGTGTGCTCTTTTTTCACACGCCATTGCGACTGCGCGGTTGGCTGGGTGTGGCCAGTGCTGCCATGGCGGCCCTGTTGCTGCTGTGGCATGAGGTGAGCGTGCTCAGCGGGCATCCGTTGGGTGTGCTGCTGATTTTGTTGGCGGCCGCATCGTGGGGCTATGGCACACAACGGATGCGCCACACCACGGCGACGGTGGCCACCCTTACCTTGGCGTTTTGGATGACGGGCTTGACCACCGTGGTGATGTGCGTGTTGTCGTGGGTATTCGAGCCCTACCCTTGGGTCATGCCCAGCGAGCGTGTGTGGTGGGCGATTGCCTACAACGCGATTGGCGTGTTTGGTTTTGCACAACCAGCTTGGCTGATCTTGGCGCGCAATTTGCCGCCGCTGGCATCCACCTTGAGCGTGATGTTCATCCCCGTGCTGGGCGCTTTCAGCGGTGCGTGGTGGTTGGGTGAGCAGCTGCATTGGCAAGACCTGGTGGCAGTTTTGCTGATTGTGGTGGCGATTGCCTCGGTGTTATGGCCGGCGCGTGAGACTGTGCGCCAAGCATAAATCGGCCCATGCCTTGGCCTTGTCTAGCGGGGTGCGCAACAAAGACTGCGGGTGGTATGTCACCACCAGCGGCGTGTTGGCAAAGCGATGCACCTGACCGCGCAGCTTGCCCAAGGGTTGCGTGGCGAGTTCTGCAGAGGTCGCCGTCAACACGCTTTGCACCGCCCATCGGCCCATGGCAACAATCACTTGCGGTTGCAGCAAAGCCACTTGGCGCTCAAGGTAAACGCGGCATTGCGACAGTTCCTGCGCAAGGGGGTTACGTTGCGCAGGGGCGCGGCATTTGAGCACCGGCACCACCGTGGCGACCATTTGGCCAGCGGCAGCTTGGCGAGTCATGCCCAAAGCCAGCAGCATGGCATCGAACAGTTCACCTTCGGTATTGACAAACAGATCGCCCATGCGTTCTTCTTCTTCGCTGGGCGGGTCGGTGATGATGAGCCAATCGGTGGCGGGCGGTTGCTTTAATGGGCCGGCGTTGCAAAACACGCTGCGTTGGCGCGTTTCGCACAGGCCGCAGGCTTGGCATTGGCTGGCAGCGCTTTGCAGCGCAGCCCAGTCCATCTCGGCCAAACCCTCAGGCATCGCTTTCAGCTCAACCGCGCTTGTGGCTGTCGAGAAGGCCACTGCGGGCGGGGTTGCGGATTGAGGCGCTCGCGCCAAGGGCCGCGTGACAGGTGGGGCTGAAGTTTCTGCGCGAAGGATGGGCTCATGCTGCAACACCGGTTCAGCCGCAGCATTTGGCTGCCACACGCGAACCCCCATAGCGGTCAGCATGGCGCGTTGACGGGCATCCAAAGACAGCGTCATGCCAAAACCTTCACCACTGCAAGCCCATGACCACCGCGTCTTCGCGTTGGTTGGAAGAAACGGGATAGTAGTTTTTTCGCTCGCCTTGCAGGTTAAAGCCATGGGCTAGGTACAAAGCGATGCCGGCGTTGTTGCTGGCACGCACCTCAAGCCAAATGGCGTGAACGCCGCGCTCGCGGGACCAGTCGATCAAGGTGTGCAACATATGGCTGCCCCAGCCACGGCGCTGAAACCCCGGGGCCACAGTGATATTGAGCAAATGCAACTCATCAGCACCACGCATGGCTACCAAATAGCCCAGCACATGTTGGTCTTGAAACCACACCGGCATGTGGTAACCCGAGGCGATGGAGTCGACAAAATTGCCTTGCGTCCAAGGGTGTGAGTAAGCGTTTTGTTCCACATTCAACACCAGCGGAAGGTGTTGAGGCGTCATTTGCACAGTACTGGCGCTGTCAAAGTCGGGCGTGGTGGAAAAAGGCATTTTCAAGCGCATGGTGAAGGCACAGTTTAGGCGCTGCGAGAAACGTTTGCAGACGAGCGTTCAGCGCTGGTGAGCGCCACCTTGTCGCGCACATACAGCGGCAAGGCCTCAGCAGGGCTCACGCTTTCACCCCGTGCGTGGGCTTGGGCGGCCACAGTTAGCAAAGCCACGGCTTGCGGCCAAGCTTCAATGGCCACGCCGCCTTGGCTTAAGGTTGATGCAAAGGCTTCTTGGTAGGTCGCGTGTGCGTTACTGGCCAGCACAAAACCCAGTTCCTGCCAGGCTTCGGGCAAGACCAAGGCCTCTGGTTGGCTTAAAGACGGCGCTTGCAGACAGCGCCACCCGTCTGGGCCGTCTTCATAAGCCGCCACATAAACCTGACCCATGCGGGCATCAAGCACACTCAGCACCCTAGGCGACTGGGGGTTGCTTCGTCGCTTCGCTTCTGGCAATGACGGGCTGTTGCGCGAGGCATGGGCGAGCACCAGCAAGGTATCGATGGGCAACAAGCGCAGGTTGGCACCCAAAGCCAAGCCTTGCGCCACCGCACACGCGGTGCGCAAGCCCGTGAAAGCGCCCGGGCCTCGGCCAAAAGCAATCGCATCCAGTTCTTTCAGGTTCAGTTGCGCCTCATCCAGCAAGCCCATGATGGCGGGGATCAAGGCCGCGGAGGCTTGCGCACCACCGGCACCCTCATGCTGCCAGCGCTGGTCGCCATACGCCAGCGCCAAAGACAAACGCTCAGTGCTGCAATCGATGGCAAGTAGTTTCACAGCGTCACCTTGGAGTGGCTTTTTGAACACCAAACAAAATGCCGCAGGTCACCAGCAGCAAACCAGCGATCAGGGGCCAGTCCAGCGGCTCACCCAGCCACCATACCGCACCCAATGCAGACAGGCCAGGCACCAAGGACGTGATCATGGTCGATCGCACCGGTCCGTAGTAGCGAATCATTTGGGTGAAGGTGATACCCGAAATTACGACCGATCCGCCGCCTTGAAACACGGCTTGAAACAATATTTCGCTGATCGGCGCACTGAACAAATGGGTTTGCAGCACACCGCTGGCGCACAACATCGTATAAATCGGCACAAAACTGAAAAAAGCAAAACAGGTGATGGCAATGATGGCGGGAATGGCTTGCAAGCTGAAGCGGCGGCTCAGCACGCTGTAGGTGGACCAGCAAAACGCAGCCCCCATGAACAACAAATCCCCTTTCCAGACCTCACCACCATCGAGCGCATGAAGCAAGCTGTCGCCCCCGACCAGCAGCCCGCCACCCGTGATGCAGGCCAAGCCCAGCAAGCGGTTGCGGTGCAAACGTTCACCCAACAAAGGAATAGCCAATAGACTGGCCCACAGGGCCAAAGTGCCTGGCATCAGCACCGAGCCATGTGCAGCAGGCGCAAAGAAGAAACCGCTGTAGGCCAGCACCGCGTAAAGCAAGCCGCCAAACACGCCGCAAAGCATGGTGACGCGCCAAGGTAGCGGGGAAAAACCGAAAAATGAACCTGCATGCACTTGCGTCTTGCGCATACCTCGCACCCATACATAGCCCCAAGGCAGCAAGACCACACTGGCACCTACGATGCGCATACAAGCGATATCCAAGGGCAGCAAATGGCCTTGGGCAGAAGCGCGGGCGATAACGATGAAGGCGGTCCATATGACCACCGTGATAACCGCTGCAAGTGCGCCCAAGGTGCGCGGTGGGAGCTGACGCAGGCGGTTTAGGAGAAAAGGCATCCGGACATTATCTGTGGTGCTGATCGTTTGGGTTTCATAATCAGAGCATGCGTATATTCATGTCAATTTTGTTGGTATTGGGCCTAGGGTGTGAATGCGCGCCTGTGCTGGCGGCTGAAGCCCTGCCGCCTAAAGTTGATCAAGCCTTACGCCAAGCTGCCATCCCCCGCGATGCATTGAGCGTGGTGGTCATACCCTTGGGTGCGGGCACACCCAAAACAGCGCGACTTTTGCACCAAGCCGACGTTTCGCGTAACCCCGCGTCTTTGATGAAGCTGGTGACCACCAGCGCGGCGCTGGACCTCTTGGGGCCTGCATTCACTTGGCGCACGCCGGTGGCTGTCGATGGCGTGGTCCGCGATGGCGTGCTGCTAGGCCATGTGTATCTCCGTGGCCAAGGCGACCCCAAAATCGGCGTCGAGCAGGTATGGTTAATCCTGCGCCGCTTGCAAGGCATGGGCATTCAAAAAATACAAGGCGACATTATTTTGGATCGCACTGCATTTGAAGTGCCACCCCAAGACCCCGGTGGATTTGATGGCGAGCCACTGCGTCCCTACAACGCCTCGCCAGACGCGCTGCTGTTGGGTTACAAATCATTTTTGTTGCACTTTGTGCCCGATGCGGCTAACAAAGTGGCGCGGGTGCATGTTGAGCCGCCGCTGGCAGGGATGCTGGTACAAGCCAGCGTGTCGCTCTCCAATGCCGATTGCAGCGACTACCGCGCCAGCCTTAAAGCGGATTTTCAAAATCCCTTGCGCATCAGTTTTGCCGGCGCCTACCCGCTGGCCTGCGCAGACAAAGTCTGGCCGGTGGCCTATGCAGATCCGCCACAGTTCGCGCCCCGTACGATTCACGGCATGTGGTTGCAACTGGGTGGTCAACTCAGTGGTAGGGTGCGCGAAGGTGCTATGCCCCCCCACCTGAAGCCTTTGTGGTCGCATGAGTCGCCCAGCTTGGCCGAGGTGGTAAGAGACATCAACAAGTTCAGCAACAACGTGATGGCCGATCAATTGTTTTTAACGCTGGGCTTGAATCAGCGCGGCCTAGGCAATGCGGTAAACACCAAAGCCGTCATTGATGCGTGGTGGCGAGAGCGCTTTGGTCAAGAGCCCCCATTCATGGACAAAGGCTCAGGTCTCAGCCGTGAAGCGCGAATCACGCCGCAAGCTTTGGCCGGGTTGTTGCAATGGGTGTGGTTGCAGCCCTTTATGCCCGAATTAATGGCCTCGTTGCCGCTAACCGGTGTGGACGGCACCTTGAAGCGCAGCAAAAGCACAGCCTCGGCGCATTTGAAAACCGGCAGTTTGCGCGACGTGATGGGCGTTGCCGGTTATGTCGACGCAGCGCAAGGTCAGCGCTATGTGTTGGTGGTCATTGTCAACCATGCCAACGCTTACCAAGCCCGACCCGTGATCGATGCGCTCATTGACTGGACGGCGGGTAAATGAGCCAGTCGTTGGTGAGACTGCTTCGCCCTGCGGGCCCGCAGGGCCGCGGCAATCTGCTGGCTGTTTTCGCCGCCAGCCTGTGGGGCATATCGGGTGCTTGTGCTCAGTATGTGTTCGAGCAAAAGGGCCTACGCATCGATTGGTTGGTCACTGTGCGTTTGCTCATTGCGGGTGTGCTGCTTTTGCTGCTGGCATGGTGGCAGCGCCCATCGCAAGTGATGGCGGTATGGCGACCAGCTTACAGCGCACGACAGCTGCTGGCGTTTGGCGTGCTGGGGATGTTGGGCGTGCAATACACCTACTTTGCCGTCATAGAACATTCCAATGCTGCCGTTGGTACCGTTTTGCAATACCTTGGGCCCACAGTGATTGCGGTGTATCTGGCTGTGGTCTATAGACGCTGGCCATCGCGCCTTGAATTGCTGGCTATCGTGCTGGCAATGCTGGGAACAGTGTTGTTGGTCACGCATGGCGAAATAGGCGTGTTGCAAATCAGCCTCGAGGGTTTGCTGTGGGGTTTGTCCTCGGCACTGGCCTTGGCTTTTTACACCGTGCAACCCGTGGCTTTGCTAAAGCGCCACGATTCGGCTGTGGTGGTGGGCTGGGGGATGCTGATCGGTGGTTTAGCCTTTGTCGGCTGGAGCCAGCCTTGGCATATTTCTGGCACCTGGGACAGCGGCACTTACTTGGCCGTGTTGTTTATCGTGGTGTTGGGCACCTTGGTGCCGTTTTATTGCTATTTGCTGGCCGTCAAAACCATTGGGCCACAGCGTACCAGTTTGTTGGCCTGCGCCGAGCCGCTCTCTGCTGCTTTGGTATCGGTGTTGTGGCTGAACGTTGCCTTTGGCTGGCTTGATGTGTTGGGCTCGCTGTGCATTGTGCTCACCATTTATGTCTTGGCCCGTGAAAAACAATCGGAACAATCGGGGTCAGATCCCAATTAATTTGGCAATGTCTTCAAGTCGAAGCACGTTCTAGCCTGTCTCGAACCCCGTCCCATGCTTCGCCCAAGGGCGGGGTTTCAACCCAAATCTCTTGCACACCCAACGCATCCATGACGCGAAGTTGCGCAAACAAATCGTGGGCGCAAGAAGCGGCATCGGTGGGCATGGACAAGCAGCGCACACCCGAAGGCATGGCCAAAGAACTTCGCGCCCATACTGCCAGGGAATCGCCTGCAGTTGGTAAACGCGATGCCATCTGTTCAGCACTCAGTAGCAGCAAACGTGCGCGCGGCGCATAGTGCGAGACCAAGCTACCAGGCGATGCGGGGCTTGTCTCAGGGCCCGGGTCTGCCAAATGTGAAGCCGCAATCAGCACCTGCACACCACAAGCCGCGCTGAGTTGCGATTGGCTCAGCATGCCGGGGCGCATCAACATAGGAAACCCACGGCTGCAATCAACGATGGTGGACTCGATACCAATATCGCAGGCGCCGCCATCAAGCACCAGCAACTCTGAAAAAGCCTCACGCACATGTGCAGCGGTGGTGGGGCTGACGCGGCCAAATAAGTTGGCGCTGGGTGCGGCAACACCTTGAACACCCAAATCGAGCGCCGCTTGCAACAGCGCAAGCGCCATGGGGTGCGAGGGGCATCGCAGCGCAATCGTTGCATGACCACCGGCGGCGCTGTCAGCTAAGCCTGCCAAGCGGGGCAGGATGAGGGTGAGTGGACCAGGCCAAAAAGCTGCTATCAAAAGACTTGCAAAAACCGGCACACTGCTGGCGAAAAAAGCCACTTGCGCTGCGTCTGACACATGCACGATGAGCGGATGATCAGCGGGGCGGCCCTTGGCACTGAAGATGGCTGCCACAGCCTTGGGGTTCAAAGCGTCAGCTGCCAAGCCATACACGGTTTCCGTTGGCAAGCCGATCAACTCGCCCCGCGACAAGGCTTGCGCTGCTTGCCTCACCTCGTCTGAAAAAGCGCTCACCATGCAGCAATGCCCAGCAAAGCCGCAGCCTGTAGGGCAAGTGCTTTTGCGGCGGCTGGCGTGGCAGCGGTGACGGTGAGGTGGCCCATCTTGCGCCCCATTCGAGCCTCGGTTTTGCCATACAGGTGCAAATGCACACCCTGCAAAGCCAGCACCTGCGACCAAGGGGGATCGATGGCTTGTGCGCCGCTGGCAAGCCACAGGTCGCCCAACAAATTCAGCATGACGCTGGCGCTGTGCAAGCGTGGCGCCACCAGTGGCAAACCAGCCATGCACCGCACTTGCAAATCGAACTGCGACACATCGCAGCTGTCGATGCTGTGGTGGCCGCTGTTGTGGGGGCGTGGCGCAATTTCATTGACCACCAAGGGGCCCAGAGCATCTCGATCGGGGCCGTCTTGCAATACGAAAAACTCCACACATAAAACACCCACATAGTTCAAGCCGCGAGCCACTTCAAAGGCAGCCTGTAAAGCTTGTTGTTCGGTGGCGACGGGCAATGCTTGTTCAAACACCTCGGTGACCGCCAAGATGCCGTCACGGTGCAAATTGACTTGCAGAGGTAAATGCACCATGTGTCCATCAAAGCCACGTGCCAGTACCACTGAGCATTCAGCGGCCAAGGGCAAGCGCTTTTCCAAAATACAGACTGTTGGACCATCGCTTTGCAGTTGCTGCCAAGCCGCAGCCAACTCGGCTAAGGTTGCTACGCGCACCTGCCCTTTGCCGTCGTAGCCCATGCGGGTGGTTTTCAAAATGCCTGGCAGCAGGGCGGCCTTCACTTGATTGCCATCGTCAAGGCTTTGCAAAACCGCGTGCGGTGCCACCGGCACGCCGCAATTCACAAAGTGCGCCTTTTCGAGGGCGCGGTCTTGCGCCACCGCCACCGGCTGGGCGCTGGGCGCACAAGGCAGCGTTAAACCCAGTTGACGCAAAGCCTCGGCGGGCACATTTTCAAATTCGGTGGTGATGGCTTGGCACTGCGCCGCCATATTGGCCAGCCCCGTGGGGTCGAGGTAGTCGGCACATTCATGCACATGGCTGATCAAACCGGCTGGACTGTGCGGGTCGGGGTCGAGGACTGCGGTGCGAAAGCCCATGGCTTGCGCAGCGTGGCTCCACATGCGACCCAATTGACCGCCGCCCAACACGCCCAAGGTGGCGCCAGGCAACAAGGGCCTCACGCGGCGGGTGGCACGGTCATGGCGCGTGCGGCCTCGGTTTGTTGGGATCGAAAAGCCTCTAAGGCGCTTTGCAAGGCAGGGTTGCCATGGGCCAGCATGGCTACCGCAAACAAAGCCGCATTGGCCGCACCCGCAGCACCAATCGCAAAGGTGGCTACTGGCACGCCTTTGGGCATTTGAACGATGCTGTGCAGGGAGTCCACCCCCTGCAAATGCTTACTTGCTACAGGCACGCCCAACACCGGTACCGTGGTTTTAGCGGCCAACATGCCAGGCAAGTGGGCGGCACCACCCGCTCCGGCAATGATGACGCGCAGTCCTCGCGCTTGTGCGCTTTGGGCGTAGGCAAACATATCGTCGGGCATGCGGTGGGCAGATACCACTTTGGCTTCAAAGGAGATACCAAAGTCTTGCAAGATTTGCGAGGCGTGTTGCATGGTGTCCCAGTCGGAGCTGGAGCCCATGAGTACACCTACGAGGACAGGTTTCATAAGATGGGGGCAGAGTGAACTGCGGGTAAGCTTGACGTTTAAGAGAAAATAGATTTTATTCCCCTTGGAACCCGCCCCATGATTGATGTGACCGTTGCGAATTTTGAAGAGGAAGTCATTGTTGCTTCCACACAAGTGCCTGTGTTGGTAGACTTTTGGGCGCCGTGGTGCGGCCCATGCAAGTCACTTGGCCCTGTACTGGAAAAATTGGAGGTCGACTACGGTGGCCGTTTTAAGTTGGTCAAGATCAATTCCGATGATGAGCAACCGCTTTCCCAAGCCTTTGGTATTCGCAGCATTCCCACCTGTGTGTTGATGATGGGCGGCAAACCCGCCGATGGCTTTATGGGCGCGTTACCCGAGGGCAAGGTACGCGAGTTTTTGGACAAACACCTGCCAAGTGAGGGCGAGTTGATTGCCGAGGAAGACTTGAGCGAAGCCGAGGCCTTGCTGGCGCAAGGCGACACGGGCTCAGCTTTGGCGAAGTTGCAAGAGGCCTTGGCCATCAACCCCGCCAATGACGATGCACGTTATGACTATGTGAAATTGCTCATGGCCATGGGTGAGTTGGACCAAGCCCAGGCCGCCTTGGCACCCGCCTTGGCTCAAATTCCGTTGCAACTGCGTTTTGATGCTTTGAAGCACTGGGGCGCGGCGCTGCATTTCGCCAATACCGACGAGCGTGCCCACTGGACCTTGCAGCAGTTCGACGACTTGATTGCACAAAACAAACGCGACTTCGACACCCGCCTGGCCAAAGCACGTTTGCTGATGGCCGCCGCCGAGTGGACCGCCGCTATGGATGAATTGCTGGAAATCGTCATGCGCGACAAAGCTTGGGGTGAAGAAGCCGCGCGTAAAAACATCGTGGCTATTTTGGAGTTGTTGACTCCACCTAAGGGCAAGGGGGATGCGCCCGTCCCTGGTAAATCAGCCGGTGGCATCGAGCTGACAGGCAAAGCCGCTGCCCAAGAAGACCCGCAGGCTGAGTTGATCTCCAAGTACCGCCGGCGTTTAAGCATGGCTTTGAACTAAATCAGTCGCGCAGCCGTGCCCAAGCCTCTTGGTATTTGTCCGCCGTGAGTGAAATAACCTCCGACGGCAGCATCGGCGCTGGCGCAGTTTTGTTCCACGCCGCGCCATCCACCTGCGCGGCGTCCAGCCAGTCGCGCAAATACTGTTTGTCAAAGCTCGGTGGATTGGCACCCTCGCGGTAGGCGTCGGCGGGCCAATAGCGGGATGAGTCGGGCGTCAGTACCTCGTCCATCAGCACCAGCGTGCCCTCAGGGCTTAAGCCAAATTCGAACTTGGTATCGGCAATGATGATGCCCTTGGAAGCCGCGATGTCATACGCGGTTTCGTACAGCGCGATGCTGATGCTGCGTATGCGTTCGGTCAAGTCTTGGCCGATCATGGCCACGGTTTGCTCGAAGCTGATGTTCTCGTCGTGCTCGCCCACGTCGGCCTTGGCCGCTGGCGTGAAGATCGGCTCGGGCAGGCGGGAGGCGTTTTTCAAACCCGCTGGCAAGGGCACGCCGCACACCGACTGGCTCTCTTGGTATTCCTTCCAACCACTGCCGGCCAAATAGCCGCGCACCACGGCCTCGACCGGTATGGGCTTTAAGCGCCGCACCAGCATCGAACGCTGTGAAACAAAAGGTTTTTCGGCGTCGCTCACCACGCTCTCGGGCGCGTCACCGGTTAAGTGGTTGGGGCAAATATGGCCCAGTTTGTCAAACCAAAACAACGCCATTTGGGTCAGCAGCGCCCCTTTGCCAGGAATGGGCTCGCCCATCACCACATCAAACGCGCTGATACGGTCCGAGGCCACCATCAAAATGCGGTCGTTGCCCACAACGTAGTTGTCGCGCACCTTGCCGCGTGCCAAAAGGGGAAGGGAGCCGAGGGTATGGGTGTGCAGGGTGGGGTTCAATGAACTACCTGCGCCAATAAACCTTGACCATATTTAGCGGCCATCATTTGCAAAGGCGTGTTTTTGATTTTTGCGCCTTGGCCTTCACAGCCAAACTCGATGTAGCGTTGTTTGCAAATAAGCTTGGCCGCTTCGCGGGCAGGTTTGAGCCACTCGCGGGCATCAAATTTATCGGGGTTTTCGGCCAAAAATTTGCGTACTGCCGCCGTCATCGCCAAGCGGATGTCGGTGTCAATATTGATTTTTCGCACACCAAACTGAATAGCTTTTTGAATTTCCGACACAGGCACGCCAAAGGTTTGTTTCATTTGTCCGCCAAATTGATTGATGGTGGCCAGCAGGTCTTGCGGCACGCTGCTCGAACCGTGCATCACCAAATGGGTGTTGGGGATGCGTTGGTGAATGGCTTTGATGCGGTCGATCGCCAAAATATCGCCCGTGGGTTCACGGGTGAACTTGTAAGCGCCGTGGCTGGTGCCAATAGCAATCGCCAAGGCATCGAGTTGCGTGGCTTGCACAAACTGCGCAGCTTCTTCGGGGTCGGTGAGCAACTGCTCGCGCGTCATGGTGGCGTCTGTGCCGTGGCCGTCTTCTTTGTCGCCCGTCATGGTCTCCAAAGAACCCAAGCAACCCAGTTCACCCTCCACGGTGACACCCAGTTTGTGCGCCAAGTTCACCACTTCGCGCGTGACGTTCACGTTGTAGTCAAAGCTGGCAATGGTTTTGCCATCGGCCTCTAAGCTACCGTCCATCATCACCGAGGAGAAGCCCAAGTTGATGGCGCCTTGGCAAACTGCTGGGCTTTGGCCATGGTCTTGGTGCATCACCAAAGGCACATGGGGATAGGCTTCAACCGCGGCTTGAATCAGGTGCTTGATGAAGGACTCGCCTGCGTATTTGCGAGCGCCGGCACTGGCTTGCAAGATGACGGGAGCGCCGACCTCATCGGCTGCCGACATCACGGCTTGCACCTGCTCTAAATTATTCACATTGAAAGCGGGTATGCCGTACTGGTGCTCAGCGGCATGGTCGAGCAGTTCGCGCATAGAAACCAATGCCATGGTTTTTCCTTAACGAAATAAAAAGAAGAATTTTAAAAGCACAGCCAGGCAGCGCGAAAACATTTAAGCGACGCGGCAAATTTTCAGCATATTGGTGCCGCCAGGCGAGCCCATCGGTTCGCCGCAGGTAATGGCGTAAACATCGCCAACGTCCACAATACCACGGTCTTTCAAGTGCGTTTCGGCCTGCGCCAGCGCGGTGTCGCGGTCGGTGCTGGTGTCCATCAACAAAGCCCGCACATTACGGTAAAGCGCCATGCGTCTTTGGGTGGTGACTTTAGTGGTCAAAGCGTAGATGGGAATGCGGATGTGGTGCCGGCTCATCCACAGTGGGGTGGAGCCCGACTCGGTGAGCGCCACGATGGCTTTGGCGCCAAGGTGGTGGGCGGTAAAGAGTGCCCCCATGGCAATGGTCTGGTCGATGAAGGCAAAGGTCTTGCCTTTAAAGTCGTTGTCCAGAACAGTTTCTTCCGCTTCTTCCGCGGCAAGGCAAATTTGCGCCATTTGCTGCACCGTTTCCAGCGGGTATTTGCCCACCGCTGTCTCCGCACTCAGCATGACGGCATCGGTGCCGTCGAGCACCGCATTGGCTACATCACTCACCTCGGCGCGGGTGGGCACGGGGTTGGTGATCATGCTCTCCATCATCTGGGTGGCCGTGATGGCGACTTTGTCCATTTCCCGCGCCATTTTGATCATGCGTTTTTGTAGCGCTGGCACCGCGGCGTTACCCACCTCGACGGCCAAGTCGCCACGCGCAACCATGATGCCGTCGCTGGCGGCCAAGATTTCTTCCAAATGTGGAATGGCCTCAAAGCGTTCGATCTTGGCAATCAGCCCAGGCTTATGCTTGAAAGGCTCGGCAGCTACATTGCACAACTGACGCGCCATCTCCATGTCTGTCGCGCTTTTGGGGAAGCTCACCGCCACGTAGTCAGCTTGGAAGGCCATGGCGGTTTTGATGTCCTCCATGTCTTTGGCGGTAAGCGCTGGTGCCGTCAAACCGCCGCCTTGTTTGTTGATGCCTTTGTTGTTGGACAGCTCGCCGCCCATCTTCACTGTGGTGTGTACTTGCTCGCCTTTGACGACGTCAACGGTAAGCACAATCAAGCCATCGTTGAGCAGCAGCAAGTCGCCGGCTTTAACGTCTCGTGGCAGTTCTTTGTAGTCCAAACCCACCCCTTGCAAGTCACCAAGTTCAGCGCGCGATGCATCAAGCACAAACTTGGCGCCCGCCTCCAACATCACCTTGCCTTGGACGAACTTGCCAACGCGGATCTTGGGGCCTTGCAAATCGGCCATGATCGCCACCACCCTGCCTGCACGGTGCGCAGCCTCACGTACCAGTTTGGCGCGGTCAATATGATCTTGCGCCACGCCGTGGCTGAAGTTCAAGCGCACCACATTCACGCCTGCTCGGATCATGTTTTCAAGCAAGACAGGGTCGCTTGATGCGGGGCCAAGGGTGGCAACGATTTTGGTAGCGTGTTTAGGCATAAAGGGTCTCGCGTGAATGGCCGGCATATTCTCCCACGAGGTTAAAGCGGCGCACACAAAAATCGAAAGTGTGGCACACCCCGCAGGAGCAAACCCAACTCTACATTGACGCCATGAACGATTCTTCTACCCCCCCTTCTTCCTTGCTGGATGGTCTGGCCCCAGACTGTTTGCACACGCTCGCCCTGCAAGGGCAGGTGCGGCATTACCGCAAAAACACCTTGCTCATACAAGAAGGCGATGTCGGCACCCAGTTGTATGTGGTGCTCAACGGCAGCTTGCGCGAATTCGCCATGTCGCAAGACAGCAAGCCGCGCGAAATCACCTTGTCCATGGCCGGTCGAGGCGAATTATTGGGTTTGCTGGCCTTGGAGGGGGGACAGCATTGCTCAAGCGTCATCACCTTGGGGCCCTCGGTCTGTGCCGTGGTCAGCGCAGAAAGCGTAAGGGTGTTGCTCCAGTACGACCCCCGTTTGGCCATGGCTTTGCTGCAGCGGGCCTTGCAGCGCTTGCGTTTGGCCACCCAAACCACCTGTTTGGCCTTGTTTTCTGACGCTTACAGCCGCCTCAGCGCTTTGCTACAAAGGCAGCATATATATTTAATCGCGCAAGCCCCAAACCCTGCTCCCATGACTCACGCCCAAATGGCGCAGCACATTGGCTGCAGCCGTGAAATGGTCAGCCGTATCATGAAAGAGCTGGTCCAAGGGGGCTATGTGGTGCGCGAACCCGACAGACAATACAGGGTTTGCCGGCGTTTGCCCATGCGATGGTAAGGGTAAGTTACAAAAAAGGGTCAGTCGTTACAATCTGATGATATGACTACCAAAGAACAACCCATTCCTCTTAATGAGCCCATGCCCCACCGCAAGGTGATCCGCGAGTGGCTGATTCCCTTGTCTAACCGCGTCACCGCCCGCGCGTTGCTGCTGTTGCTGCTTGATTTCGCTGTTTGGGGCGCATGTCTTGCTGGAACCGTGTATTTTGAGGCTCTTTGGGCTAAGTTGCTGTGTGGTGTGGCCATGGGTTTCACCATCGGTCGTTTGTTCATCATTGGCCATGATGCTTGTCATCAAAGCCTGACCCCCCACCGCGGCCTGAACAAATGGGTGGGTCGCATTGCCTTTTTGCCCTCGCTCACCACCTTCAGTCTGTGGGACATTGGTCACAATGTGGTGCACCACGGCTATACCAACCTCAAAGGTTTCGACTTCGTTTGGGCACCCCTGACCCAAGAAGAGTTTGCCAAGCTGTCTTGGATGGGCCGTTTACTCGACCGCGCTTACCGCAGCGGTTGGGCACCTGGCCTTTACTACATGATCGAAATTTGGTGGAAAAAAATGGTATTTCCCACCGCCAAAGAAATGCCTACCCGTCGTTCCATCTTCGTGAAAGACAGCTTGCTCATCAGCGCCTTTGCCTTGGTTTGGGTGGCTGGCATGGTGATGGCTGCTATTGCCACCGAGCAGTCAATTGCCTTGGTGCTCTTGTGCAGTGTGGTGGTGCCGTTTTTATTTTGGTGCGCCATGATTGGTTTTGTGGTTTATGTGCACCACACCCATGTCAAAGTCTCTTGGCACGATGACCGCAGCGCTTGGGCCAAAGCCCAGCCTTTTGTCTCCACCACAGTGCACCTCACCTTTCCCCTGAAGATTGGCGCTTTGATGCACCACATCATGGAACACACGGCCCACCATGTGGACATGAGCATTCCTCTTTACCACCTCAAGCAAGCGCAGGTCAAACTTGAAACTTTGTTGCCTGGGCGCATCATCGTTCAGCCTTTCTCTTGGCGTTGGTACTTTCAAACCGCACGCGACTGCAAGCTGTATGACTTCACTCGCCAATGCTGGACCGACTACAAAGGGCGCGCCACCAGCCAGCCTGCAATGAAACCGGCCTGATGACGCTTGCGCTGCGCTTTGCCCTGGTATGTTTTTCCTTGCTGAGCGCCTCTCTTCAAACATTGGCGCAAGAGCCAGCAACTTCAGCGCGCAGCCATGTCACAGTCTGCGCTGAGGCGGCCAGCAGTTATGCGGAGCCAACCGAGGCCTACAGCGACGCTATCAAACTGCTGACGTACGAAAGTCGCAACAACCCCGTTGAGCAAACCGAGCGTTTAGACAAACTCAAACCCCGTCACGAGGCTTTCAAGCAAACCGCTTTGGCCCAAGAGCAAGAGCGTCGCCAAAGCCGTTCTTTCAGTGCACAAGACTTGGCGTCAGACACCCAGATCAAAACATGGGTGATCGACCATTTGCTTGACTTTGCCACCGATAAATACGGTCAAGACAAATTGTTTTTCAAGTTTTATATCGTTAACCGCTGCAAAAAGCAGTTCGCCCCTTAAGCCAAAGATTGCTTCGGGGCTAGGCCCCCTCGCAATGACGGCTCAGGCTCGCTTCATTAATATCTCAAACGCGGGCAGGGTTTTGCCCTCGAGCACCTCGAGGAAAGCGCCGCCGCCGGTGGAGATGTAGCCGATCTTCGACTCAATGCCGTATTTGGCAATCGCAGCCAATGTGTCGCCGCCGCCGGCGATGCTGAAGGCGTCCGAGTCGGCAATCGCATGGGCCACCACCTTGGTGCCGTTCTCGAAAGCATCGAACTCGAACACACCCATAGGACCGTTCCAAACAATGGTGCCGGCCGACTTGAGCTGCGCTGCCAAGCGCTGCGCGGTCTCAGGGCCGATGTCCAAAATCAAATCGTCGTCGGCCACCTCCGTGGCTTTTTTCACGGTGGCTGGCGCGTTGGCACCAAAGCTTTTGGCACAGACCACGTCGGTGGGGATGGGAACTTCGGCGCCACGTGCCTTCATCGCGGCGATCACCGCCTTGGCCTCGCCCAGCAAGTCGGGCTCTGCCAAGGACTTGCCAATCTTCAAACCCGCCGCCAGCATGAAGGTGTTGGCAATGCCACCGCCCACAATCAGTTGGTCCACATTCTTCGCCAGCGCTTGCAGGATGGTCAACTTGGTGCTGACCTTGCTGCCTGCCACGATGGCGGCCAAAGGGCGCTTGGGGTTGGCCAAGGCTTTGGTGATGGCGTCGATTTCGGCCGATAACAAGGGGCCGGCACAGGCGATGGGCGCGAACTGTGCGATGCCGTAGGTTGTGCCTTCAGCGCGGTGGGCGGTGCCAAAGGCGTCGTTCACATAAATGTCGCAAAGAGCTGCCATTTGGCGCGCCAATTCTTCGCTGTTTTTCTTCTCGCCTTTGTTGACGCGGCAGTTCTCCAGCATCACCACTTGGCCGGGTGCGACCTGCACCCCCGACACCCAATTGGCCAACACCGGTACTTCGCGGCCAAGCAATTCGCCCAGGCGTTTGGCCACAGGGGCGAGCGAATCTTCCGGTTTGAACTCGCCCTCAGTAGGACGACCCAAATGGCTGGTGACCATCACCGCGGCGCCTGCGGCCAGCGCCATCTGGATGCAAGGCACCGAGGCGCGGATGCGGGTGTCTTCGCTGATGTGGCCGTGGTCGTCAAAGGGGACGTTGAGGTCGGCACGGATAAAGACACGTTGGCCTTGGGCTTTTCCTTGGGCGCAGAGGTCGGCAAAGCGAAGGATGTTCATGGGCTTGTCTCTTTAATATGTTATGTGCGCCGCATTTTAGGGCCTGCCTATTTGCGAGCGTAAAGCCCGTCATGGGCAAGGCTCATACAGCTATTTGCCTAAAAGAAGATTTGCATTGTTAATGGCTCGTGCCGCAGGCCTTGTGGGCGGATTGCTTCGTCAGTTTGCTTCGTCGCTGCGCTCCTCGCAATGACAGCTCCTCGCAATGACGCTTACCAACCCAGCCCAATGTGCAGCGGTAAATAAACCGCCATGCCCACCACAATGGTGCCCAGCACCGCTTGGCCTTGCCCTTGGCGGTAGGCGTAATAGGCCACGCCGGCTGCCGCGCCCAAGAGTCGCGCATCCTGCCATGTGCTGATCAAATGCCCTTGATTGACCAACACTTCTGGAACCACCACCGCCGCCAGCGCAGCAATGGGGGCATATTGCAAGCCGCGTTGCGCCCATGCGGGAAAAGGCAACTCGCGGTTCAAGAAAAAGAAAAAGCAGCGCGTCAGCAAGGTCATGGCGGCCAATCCCAGCAGGGTGAGAAGTTGAAACGCATCAATCATGAGCCAGCCTTGTTCAACTCAGTCGTTTTTTCAATTAACAAACACATCGCCACGGCAGCAGCGATGGCCACCAAGATGTTCAAGCGCAAGGGCAGTGCATAGGCAGCAACAGCTGCCGCGCCCGAGACCACCAAAGACACGGTGCGCATACGCGAACTGGCCAACGAGCAGAGGATGCCCACCAAGGCCAACACGCCCGCAAAGCCCAAACCCCACTCAAGCGGAACTTGGCTGGCCAACACAATCCCCAAGATACTGGCGACTTGCCAGCCAGCCCAAGTTAAAAAACAGTTGCCACACAGGTAGGCCATTTCAGCGCGTTGGCCGGCCGCATCGGTCGCGGGTTGGGGGTGATTTTGGACAAACTGCACATAGTTCAAGTCGGCGATCAGGTAGCCTATGGTCAGGCGTTGCCAACGCGGCCACGCCATCATGTAGCCGCGCAAATGCAAGCTGAACACCGCAAAGCGCAGGTTGACGCAAAACGCGGTGGCCAACAACACCCATACTGGTGTGCCAACGGCCATCAAAGGGGTGACCGCCAATTGCGCACTGCCGCCATACACCAGCAAGGTCATCCATGTGGACATCGCAGGCCCCAAGCCGGCTTGCACCATGGAGACACCGGTCATCAAGCCCCAAGCCCAAATGCCGGGCGCCACTTTGAATGCGTCAGCCATACCGGTGCGAAACGCGGGATGGCGAAAGTTGGCGGGGTCTAGAAACATGTGAAAGGTTTCAATGGCCGAGAACAGCGCCTTGCCAATTGGTATGGCCGCGCAAGAGTTCGGCAAAGGCCAAGCGCTTTGCGCCGGCCTTTTGCAACTGCAGCAACCGCAGCACACCTTCGCCGCAGGCCACATCCAAGCCCTGCTCGCGGGCTTGCACCACGGTGCCAGGGGCGTGGTCAGTGGTTTGGGGTAAAGCAAGCGCCGACCAGACCTTCAAAGTCTGCCCTTGCCAAAGCGTGTGTGCGCCTGGGAATGGGTCGAAAGCACGAATGCGACGCGACAACAACGTGGCTGGCAGCGACCAGTCGATCAACGCTTCTTGTTTGTCGATCTTGGCGGCATAGGTGACGCCTTCTGTGGCTTGCGCAACAGCGCTTAGCTGAGGCAGTTGCGCCAAGGTTTGCACAATACCTTGCGCACCCAAGGCGGCCAGTTTGTCGTGCAAGCTGGCGCTGGTTTCATTTGGGGCGATGGTCAATGCTTGGCGCCACAAAACGGGCCCGGTGTCCAAGCCCTCTTCCATCTGCATGATGCACACGCCGCTTTCACTGTCGCCCGCTTCAATGGCGCGTTGTATGGGCGCAGCCCCGCGCCAGCGTGGCAAGAGTGAGGCGTGGACATTGAAGCAACCCAAGGGCACGCTTTGCAATGCCCATGTGGGCAAGATTAAACCGTAAGCGACCACCACCATGGCTTGGGCTTGCGCCTGAGCGATGGCCGTTTGGGCGGCGGCGGCTTCCTCGGGGTATTTGCCCTCCAAGCGCAAGCTGGTCGGTTGGGCCAAAGCCAAGCCATGTTGCTGCGCATACTGTTTGACGGCAGAGGCTTGCAGTTGCATGCCGCGCCCGGCAGGTCGGTCGGGTTGGGTCAGTACCAAAGCGATGTCGTGACCGCCAGCGTGCAAAGCTGCCAATACATTTTGCGCAAAAACCGGCGTGCCGGCAAAGACCAAGCGCATGGCTTAGCGCTCAATTTCGCGTTGTGCTTTAACCAGTTTGCCGCGAATGCGAGTACGTTTGAGCAATGACAGGTATTCAACAAACACCTTGCCCATGAGGTGATCCATCTCGTGCTGAATGCAAACCGCCATCAAGCCATCGGCTTCGTAGGTTTGCATGTCACCTTGCGCGTCCAAGGCTTGTATCTTGATGTGGGTGGCGCGTTCAACATTGTCAAAAACGCCAGGCACCGACAAGCAACCTTCTTCACCCTTGATACGCTCCTCGCTCTTCCAGAGCAGCTCGGGGTTGATCATCACCAAGGGCTGGTTGTGCTCTTCGGAAACATCCATGACCACCACGCGTTCATGCACATTGACTTGGGTGGCGGCCAGCCCCACGCCTTTGGATTCGTACATGGTCTCGATCATGTCAGCCGCTAGTGTTCGGATGCGTTCGTCCACCACCGCAACCGGTTTGGCCACGGTGTGCAAGCGGGGGTCGGGGTAGGAAAGAATGGTGAGTATTGCCATGGGGCTTTATTGTCGCTTTTTTAGACCAAGGGGTGAAGTGTGGCTGAGGAATAAGCGCACAGCGCCTCCACCCAAGGTACATCAGCGGTTTTTATGCTGGCGACTTTCATTGGGGAGCCATCACCATGTCTTCGACGCATCCCGTCTTGCCTGCCATTGACAGCCAAGCGCTCACACCACAAAACCTGACCACCAGCGACTGGGCGCTGGCTTTGCGCTTGTTACTCACGCCAGGTTTGGGGGCGCAAAGCGCTCGCAAGCTGTGGCGGTTATGCGGTTCCTTGCCCGCCATTTGGGCGCAACCCTATGACACCCTGGCGCAATCGCTGGGGGAGCCGCTAGCTAAGGCCTTATTGACAGACCCCCCAGAATGGCAAGCCCATTGCCAGCGCACCAGTGCTTGGTTGGCATCTGCGGGACAAGGCATAGCGCACGCGGTGTGGACATGGGACAACAAGGCTTATCCGGCTGGGTTCTTGGCCTTGCACGATGCGCCACTGCTGGTATTTGCACGTGGCCAGTTACAGCGGCCCTTGGGCCCCGCCTTGGCGGTGGTGGGCAGTCGTAACCCCACGCACCAAGGGCGCGAGAACGCCCGTGCGTTTGCCTACAACCTGTGCGCCGGAGGACACGCTGTGGTGTCTGGCATGGCCATGGGGATAGACGCCGCAGCGCACCAAGGCGCTCTGCAAGCCGATATGGGTGAACACTGCCCTACAGTGGCCGTGGTGGGCACAGGTTTAGATCAGGTCTACCCACGCCAACACCATGGCTTAGCGCAAGACATTGCCGAGCGTGGCTGGGTCTTGAGCGAGCAACCCATAGGCACCAAACCTTTGCCCCACCATTTTCCGTTGCGCAACCGGTTGATTGCCGGTTTGAGTCAAGGCGTGTTGGTGGTGGAAGCGGCTTTGCAATCAGGCTCGCTCATCACCGCGCAACTAGCCTTAGACCAAGGCAAGGAGGTGTTCGCCATTCCTGGCTCTATCCACTCGGCTTTGTCGCGCGGTTGCCATGCCTTGTTGCGCCAAGGTGCCAAGTTGGTTGAGAGCATCCAAGACATCAGCGAAGAGTTGCCCCTGCAAGACAGTTTCATTGCCAAGCCTCTGACAACTTCGATGCCAGCCATCTTGCAAGATGAAAACGCACAGGCAGTGTGGCAAGCCTTGGGCGATGAGCCGCAGTATTTGGATGTGTTGGTCATGCGCAGCGACCTGCCCGTGGCACAAGTACTTGCACTGCTGCAGTTGATGCAAGACCAAGGTTGTGTGGCCATCACATCAGCCGGAAACTACCAACGCATACACCTGAGCAACACGCCAAGTTAAGGTCTTAAGTTGCTATACAAATAAGCAACTGAAAACCCTCTCGGGAGGGTCGACAAAAACAAGGTATATTCTGAACATATGTTCGATGTTCTTGTCTATGTTTACGAACACTACTGGCGCGGTGAGGCCTGTCCTGAGTTACCCCTCTTAGGACGCAAACTCAGTGCCGCCGGCTTTGACGCCGACGAAATAGAGCAAGCGCTGTCTTGGCTCGCGGGCTTACACACCGCTGCCAACAATGCCGAAACCATTCAAATCAATGCACCCAAAACTGCTTGGGAAACTGCGTATGTGCAGTCACCCCTCAGCATGCGTGTGTATTCTGTGCCTGAGCAGCAGCAGTTGGGTGCCGCCGGACTGGGCTTTATCACTTTCATGGAAGGTGCAGGCGTCTTGCCACCTCAGGTGCGCGAGATTGTGGTGGACCGCGCCATGGCAGTGACCACCCACCCCATCAGCTTAGACGACTTGAAAATCATCGTCTTGATGGTTTACTGGAGTGCTGGCATCGAACCCGATGCGTTGGTGCTCGATGAGTTGTGCGACGACCAAGAGTCGCGCATCGCGCACTGAGCAGACTTAAACCACTGCACCCGAGTTAGGGTCGTTCGGGTCTTCGTCGGGCCCATCTTTTTTCACCGGTTTGATCAGGTCTTCTCGGCGTATGCCCAGCCACATGGCAATCGCAGCGGCGACAAATACCGAAGAATAAATGCCAAACATAATGCCAATGGTCAGCGCCAAGGCAAAGTAGTGCAATGTTGCGCCGCCAAACAGCAACATGGACAAGACCATGAGTTGTGTGGAGCCATGGGTGATGATGGTGCGGCTGATGGTGGAAGTGATGGCGTTGTCGACGATCTCGACCGTGTTCATTTTGCGGAATCGACGAAAGTTTTCTCGTACCCGATCAAAAATCACCACCGACTCGTTCACGGAATAGCCCAAGACCGCCAGCACCGCAGCCAGCACGGGCAGCGAAAACTCCCACTGGAAGTAAGCAAAAAAGCCCAAGATGATGATGACATCGTGCAAGTTGGCAATGATGCCCGCCACCGCGTATTTCCATTCAAAGCGAATGGCCAAATAAATCATGATGCCAATGACCACACAGGCCAAGGCCTTGAGGCCATCGATGGCCAGCTCGTCGCCCACTTGCGGACCGACAAACTCGGTGCGGCGCAACTCGGCGCTGGCGTCCATCTCTTTAAGGCTGCCAAACACTTTGTTGCTCAGCTCGGCAGAGTTGCTGCCTTTGGCGGCAGGCATGCGGATCAGCACATCGCGCGAAGAGCCAAAGTTTTGCACTTGCACATCGTTGATGCCCAAGGCCGCAATGCGCTCGCGCATGGGCTCAAGCGGCGCAGGTTGTGCAAAACTGACCTCCATCAGGGTGCCGCCGGTGAACTCCACCGACAAATGCAATCCACGGCTGAAGAGGAAAAACACCGCCGCCAAAAAGGTGATCAATGAAATCGCGTTAAACACCAAAGCATGGCGCATGAACGGGATGTCTTTGCGGATTTTGAAAAATTCCATGTCAGGCTTTCTTTATTCGGCTTTGGCTTTGGCAATCACGTCTTGGGTAGTGGCGTCTGGCTTCCACACCGTGCCAATCGAGACGGTTTGCAAACGTTTTTGGCGGCCATACCAAAGGTTGACCAAGCCGCGCGAGAAAAACACCGCTGAGAACATGCTGGTGAGAATGCCTAAACAATGCACCACCGCGAAACCGCGCACCGGGCCCGAGCCAAAGGCCAACAACGCCAAACCAGCGATCAAGGTGGTGACATTGGAGTCCAAAATCGTTGACCACGCACGGTCGTAGCCCATATGAATAGCGGTTTGCGGTGCCGCGCCATTGCGCAGTTCTTCGCGAACCCGCTCATTGATCAGCACGTTGGCGTCAATCGCCATGCCAAGCACCAGTGCCATGGCCGCCATGCCAGGCAGCGTGAGCGTGGCTTGCAGCATAGATAGCACCGCTACCAATAACAGCAAATTCACTGCCAGCGCAATGCTGGAGATGACGCCAAACAAGGCGTAATAAAGGCACATGAAGGCGGTAACAGCGACAAAGCCCCAAGTGACACTGTCAAAGCCTTTGGCGATGTTCTCAGCACCCAAGCTTGGGCCAATGGTGCGCTCTTCGATGATTTCCATGGGCGCGGCCAGCGAACCAGCACGCAGCAGCAATGAGGTGTCCGCAGCTTCTACGGTGGTCATGCGACCCGAAATTTGCACTCGACCGCCGCCAATTTCGCTGCGAATCACGGGAGAGGTCACGACTTCGCCTTTGCCTTTTTCAAACAGCAAGATGGCCATGCGCTTGCCCACGTTTTCACGGGTGACTTCTTTGAAGATGCGAGCGCCTTTGGCGTCCAAGGTCAGGTGAACCGCCGCTTCTTGTGTTTGGTTGTCAAAGCCGGGTTGGGCATCGGTCAGGTTTTCGCCCGTCAGCACCACGACCTTTTTCACAATCACCGCTTGGCCATTGCGGTCCAGGTATTTTTCCGCGCCAAAAGGCACGGCGCCGCTGCCCACCTCGGCCAAACGTGCTTCGCTGCTTTCTTCAACCATGCGGATTTCAAGCGTTGCCGTACGACCCAAAATGTCTTTGGCTTTGGCGGTGTCTTGCACACCCGGGAGCTGCACCACGATACGGTCCAAGCCTTGTTGCTGAATGACGGGTTCAGCCACACCCAGTTCGTTGATACGGTTGTGCAGCGTGGTGATGTTTTGCTTGAGGGCTTGGTCTTGTACGCGACGCGCTGCTTCGGGTTTCAAGCTGGCGCTGAGCTTGACTTCATCGCCTTGCGGGCTGAGGGTAGACACCAAATCGGGGAACTGGTCGCGCATCAGCGACTGGGCCGCATCAGCTGTGGCTTGGTCGCGAAACCCCATCAGAATCGTTTCTTTTTCGCGAGAAATACCGTTGTGGCGCAGGTTTTTTTCGCGCAAAGCGCTGCGCAAGTCACCACTCAAAGAGTCGAGCTTTTTGGTCAGAGCTGCTTGCATGTCCACTTGCAACATGAAGTGCACGCCACCGCGCAAATCCAGACCCAGGTACATAGGTGCGGCGTTCAAGGCCGACAACCAAGTGGGGGTGCGCGGTATCAAGTTCAGCGCCACCACATACGCGGGGTTGGCCGCATCAGGGTTGAGCGCCTGTTGCATGGCGTCTTTGGCTTGAAGTTGCTGTTCGGTGGTTTCGAAGCGCGCTTTGAGCGAGTTGTTTTCAAGGCCGATCAAGGTGGGTGTGAGCGACGCGGCTTTGAGTGCCTCTTCCACTTTGCCCAAGGTGGCGGTGTCGACCTTGGCGCTGGCTCGGGCAGGAGAAACTTGCACCGCAGGTGCTTCGCCAAAGAAATTGGGCAAGGTGTACAAGCTACCCACGCAAAAAGCGATAAGGATGACCAGGTATTTCCAAAGGGCGTAACGGTTCATGGCGCGGGCGTCGGGGTTAAATTATTTGATGCTGCCTTTGGGCAGCACTTGCACCACCGCTGAGCGCTGCATTTGCAGGGTCACGCCGTTGCCCACTTCCAAACCAATCTGGTTGTCGCCCAGTTGGGCGATCTTGCCCAACATGCCGCCCGAGGTGACCACTTCGTCGCCCTTGGCCAATGCGTCGAGCATGGCCTTGAGTTCTTTTTGGCGTTTCATTTGGGGGCGGATCATGACGAAATACAGCACCACAAACATCAACACCAAAGGCAGCATGCTCATGAGCGAGGAACCGAGGTCACCACCGGCGGTGGCGGCGGGTGCGGATTGGGCGTAGGCAGATGAAAAGAACACAGTAAATTCTCCAAATTCGGGCAACTGGCGATTGTATGCGGTTGGGTTTTCTGCATACCAACGTGGTCATTACAAGATTCAGTCATTGGATGGCGCTGTCCTTGCTTCGGGGCTAAAGCCCCTCGCAATGACGAATTAGCGCAATGAAGACCTCAGCTTAAATGCGCCCCAATCAACCCCGCCAACTCAAACATCCCCACGGAGTCTTTGCCAAACACGGTTTTGAGTTTGGCGTCGCACTGAATCGTGCGTTTGTCTTTGGGGTCTTGCAAGCCGTTGGCCTTGATGTAGTCCCACAGTTTTTTCATCACCTCGGTGCGGGCCACGGCTTCGGGGCCAATCACTGCGGCTAAGGCCGCGCTGGGCGCTTTGCCGGCTGCGGTTTTGCGCGGGGCTTTGGGTTTGGCGTCTTTGGCAACTTTCGCTGCAGCTTTTTTGGCCGCAGGCGTCTTTTTACCGGGCACGGTTTTGCCCGCTGCTTTGGCCAAGGCGCGGGTGGTGGGTGCGCCGCCTTTTTTCGGGTACTTGCTGGGCTCAAACGCAAAGCTCACCTTGCCGGCTTCGGCGTCGTAGCTCAGGTAGGCCTTGAAGGCACGCCGGGTGCGCATGGAGACAAATTTCTCCAGCAAATCGGTTTTGCCCTCAGCCAGCAGTTTTTTGATTTGGTCGTGCTCAATCACCTGTTGCAAGATGACGCGCCCGCTTTTGAAGTCGCAGCTCGGCGTGGGCTGGGCGTTGGTGGGCACGGATTTGCTGCACACATAGTTGGCGCCGTGCTCGTGCACCGCAGAGCCGCACTTGGGGCAAGCGCCCAAATTCTCGGCCTCGCCAAACTCCACAATCTCGCCGCTTTCGGCGTTTTTGTCGTCGCCAAAGTCAAACTCCAGCTTCCAGTTTTTCTCTTCTTCGTTGAATTTGAGCGCAATTTCTGCGGTGAAAGGCCAACCGGCTTTGGAGCGGAAACCTTCCAAGGGGCCGATTTTTTTGTCGTGCAAAAACTGCTCCACCTCGGTGGGCTCAAACGTGCGACCTGCCGGTGTTTTGCCAAACGAAAAACCGCAACCTGGCCCTTCAATCTCGCCGTCTGCATTGGTGGTGGCCACCGCACCGGCTTTGCCGATGCAGGTGTAGCGGCGGTAGTTTTCTTTCACCACGCCAGCGCATGTGGGGCAGGGGGTGGTGAGGGTGGCATAGTCGCCAGGGATGGTGTCGCGGTCGTATTCCTTGGCTTTTTTCACCATGCGAGCGGTCATCTCGGCGATGTCTTTCATGAAGTCTTCGCGCGACAACTGCCCTTTTTCCATTTGCGAGAGCTTGAACTCCCAGTCGCCGGTCAGGTCGGCGCGTGACAACTCTTCCACGCCCAAACCACGCAGCAGCGTCATCAGCTGGAAGGCTTTGGCGGTGGGGATCAGCTCTCGCCCTTCGCGCAACATGTATTTTTCGTTCAGCAAGCCCTCAATGATGGACGAGCGTGTGGCAGGCGTGCCCAAACCTTTTTCTTGCATGGCTTCGCGCAGCTCGTCGTCTTCCACGGTTTTGCCAGCACCCTCCATCGCGCCCAAAAGGGTCGCCTCGGTGTAGCGCGCAGGTGGGCGGGTTTTCAGGCCTTTGGGGTCGGCCTCAGACACTTTGGGTTTTTCGCCCGCATTGAGTTTCACCAAAATCTTGCCGGACTCTTTGTCTTCTTCCTCGTCCACTTCTTTGCCGTAAATGGCTTGCCAGCCCGGCTCGACCAACACGCGGCCAGTGGTTTTGAAGTGGTGGCTCTTGCCCGCAGCTGCTACTTGGCTGATGCGGGTGGTGTCCATGAATTGCGCGGCGGGGTAGAACACAGCGATGAAGCGGCGCACCACAAAGTCGTACAGCTTTTGCTCGGCGTCGGACAAACCGCTGGGTGCTTCGAGTGTGGGGATGATGGCAAAGTGGTCGCTGACCTTGGCGTTGTCAAACACCTTTTTGCTGGGCTTGATGTAACCCTGCGCGATGGCGGTTTTGGCAAACGGCGCGAGGTGCCCCATGCCGCTGTTGGCCAGCATTTGCATGGTCTCTTTGACGGTGGGCAGGTAGTCCTCGGGCAGGTGCTTGGAGTCGGTACGCGGGTAGGTCAAGGCTTTGTGGCGCTCGTACAGGCTTTGCGCCAAGGAGAGCGTGGTTTTGGCCGAGAAGCCAAAGCGGCCATTGGCCTCGCGCTGCAAGGTGGTCAGGTCGAACAGGCCGGGGCTGCCCTTGCTGCTGGGCTTGCTTTCCTCGGTGA
>Ga0209357_1000107_pt1 | contig 28631 bp, 30 predicted proteins | sample LauGreFBDMM110SD_2_FD_187573 | JGI IMG/M metagenome (GOLD analysis project Ga0209357, IMG submission 187573) | Freshwater lake microbial communities from Lake Michigan, USA - Fa13.BD.MM110.SD (SPAdes) (version 3) | ecosystem: Environmental > Aquatic > Freshwater > Lake | place: Lake Michigan... | reverse complement strand
GCAACAACTACTTGTGGAATACACCGGACAAGAATCCCATGCAGCTGCTGCTCCGCATTTAGGTCGTAACGCCCTCGATGCAGCAGTACTTGGATACATGGCAGTCGCCACCCTGCGACAGCACATTTTACCCACGGAACGCATTCACGGAATTTTCCTGAAGTCAGGGGAGAAGCCAAACATTGTTCCTCGTGAGGCTTCAAGCGAATGGTATGTCCGATCGGACAACGTCACGTCCCTCGCAGCTCTCAAACCGCGCGTTCTTGCATCTCTCGAATCCGGAGCGCATGCTTGCGGATGTTCTGTTTCACATCAATGGATTGGTACGCCGTACGCCGACATGGTGACAAACGACACCATGGGAACAATGTACGCACACAATGCACTCACCCTTGGTCGCACTGTCACTGATCCACGACATGGTGGACACAGAGTTGTCGGCAGCACAGATATGGGGAATGTGAGCCACTTAGTACCGTCAATCCATCCAATGATTGCGTCTGCTCCAGCAGGAATATCAATTCACACGAAACAATTTGCTGAATTTGCTCGGTCACCGATGGCCGACAAAGCGGTCCTGGACGGCGCTAAAGCAATGGCCATGACCGCCATCGATTTTTGGACATCTTCCGAGCGTCAAGAAGCAGTCGTTGCAGAGTTTCGAACAGCTAATCCCGACCAAAACGTGCTGTAGCGGTATCCCTCTTCAACCTGCACCTGACTCCTAGGCTCAAATGTCGTGAGTGTGTATGTCCCCGAGGAATTTTCAGACGCAGAATCAGACATTCTGCGTCGCTATTTTACAAATCTAGACCTTCCAGTTTTTGCGTTGGTCAATTTGCCAGAGGTTGTAAAAGGAGCTCTGTTTGCGCGTTACAGCCGTAGTCCGCGCAGCCTGCGCCGACTTTTTCTCGATGAGTTTGTCAACGATCTTGATATTGACGGAGACAAAGCTGTCGATGCCACAGTTGGAGTAGACCGAGCAGAGACGTTGTACGAAAAGGTGTTCGTCGAGTACGGCGACGACTCAGTGGCACAACTTGGTGGAGTTCACCTTGCGTGTGAACAGGCTTCAAATATCTTGACAAAGATTCTTGAGTGGGGGCGCTTAATGAGTTACCTCGAGCAGAGCACTCGGTACATCGCCTATGACGACAGACTCGGCGGGCGCTATCGCTATTACCGCGACCCTGACATCTTGGAAGGCCGGTTTGGAACGCGTTATGTCGGCGATATGGATCGAATGTTTGATTCGTATAGCCAGCTTGCTGAACTAGTAACCAACCACGTTCGGTCGACCGTTGTTAAGGGTCCGAAAGATAGTGACTTCGTGTATCGTCAAGCCACCCGTGCCAAAGCACTTGATGCGGTGCGCGGTTTATTGCCAGCATCCTCACTTTCAAATGTCGGAATCTACGGAAGCGGACAGGGTTACGAACAACTCTTGCTACGCATGCGTGCACACCCCCTTCCGGAAGCGCGTTATTACGCAGACATGATGCTCGTCGAGTTACGCAAAGTTATTCCTTCATTCTTGAGGCGTGTTGACGTTCCAGAAAGAGGAGTGAAGTGGTCTGATTATCTTTCAACAAACACTGCTGCCATGAGAGACATTGTGGACGCAATCATGGGTGATGACATTGCGACTGACGTAGATGAAGTATCGCTTATCGATTTTGATCCGGACGGCGAGAACAAGTTGGTGGCTGCCGCGTGTTACCAGTACTCACATTTACCTGAGTCTCAAATCCGCATGAAGGTCGAAGCGATGAGCGTGGCAGACAAAACTGACATCCTGAATGCGTACATCGGAAACCGCGACAACCGTCGCCATCGTCCAGGCAGAGCCTTCGAAAGCATTGACTACCGGTTCGATGTGCTCTCTGATTACGGTGCGTTTCGCGACATGCAACGGCATCGTCTACTGACAATTGAGTGGCAGCCTTTGACTCCGTACCACGGCTATTCCCGTCCAGAACTCGTGGATGCAGCTGGCGGCGCCGAATTGTTCGATGAAGTCATGGCCCGTTCATCCTCGTTATATGACGCCCTGGCGGCCGACTATCCGTTCCAGGCTAGTTATGCGGTTTCCATGGCGTATCGAATTCGCTATGTGATGCAGTTCAACGCCCGTGAGGCGATGCACATGCTTGAACTGCGCTCTGGTCCACAAGGCCATCCTTCGTACCGCAGAGTGGCTCTGGAGATGCATAAGCAGATCTCTGAGAAGGCTGGCCATCATGCCGTTGCGGCCGCAATGTCCCACATGACAACTGAGGTACCCGAACTCGAACGACTGGAGTCCGAGAGGCGCCAAGAGTCAAAACGGACCGTTAAGGATCAGTAACAACTGTCGTGACAATCGTCACCGTTTAATGGTATTTTGCGTGCATTCGCCTATTGGCACAGTTTCATGCCTAGTATCCCGCCGCAAGTCATTGCACATATTTAGGAGCACATAGTGGCTAAGAAGAAGATTGAACCAGTTGAAGTTGAGTTGGAGATTGACCTTGAAGGGGACGAAATTGACGACCTTGAAGAATTGGAACTTGATGAGCCTCTGATTGAAGACGACGAAGACGCTTTGCTCGACGACGACGAAGAAGATGACGACGATTCAATGGGTGCCACCATTGTGCGTAAACCAGGAGACGATGATGACGACGACGATGACATGGTGGCTCCAGACGACGTCGAAGAAGATCTCTCGAAGATTCTCAAGGACCGTCTTGCTAGTGAAGATCTTCCTGCGGAAGAAGACGAAGTCCCAGACAACGAAGAACGTTCAACCGGCGATGATGAACTGCAACCCAAGCGCGCTGATGAACTGTTGTGCAGCAGCTGTTTCCTTCTTGTTCGCAAGAATGCACCAATGTGCCCCATCGGTGACGATGCGTGCCCTGTTTTTGTGAAGTAATAAAATGAATCTCTCTGCGTTCTCCAAAGAATGTTCGCGCAGATTTAATGACGTTATTGCAGGTCTGCAAAAGCAAGCGCCTGCTGCCAAGATGGTCGGCAAATTTGCTGTTGACCAAGCAGTCAGAGAAGCTCGAAAAATTGTAGTTCGACCGTCATCCAAAGACGATGCGACTAGTGACTGATTTATCAATTTTTGTTCGCAATGCATCCGCAAACGATGCTGCTGTTCTTCTTACCCATCGAGAACTATCTCGACAAGAGGCAACTCAATATCGGGGTTCTGTTCCGAAGTCGACGACAGATGGATTGCCCGGCTTCACCCTTGTCGCCGGAGTTGGCTCTACGGTCATGGGTTCATTGGTGTCTACGCCTACTGAGACAAACACTTGGTCAATTGAATTCGTCTTTGTCGAGGCTGCCTGCAGAGAAATCGGAATCGGAGATGCGCTTGTTCTTGCGTGCCTGAGGGAACTACAGAGCAACAAAGCAACGTGGGTGCAATCGAGTGCGTTGCCAGGTGATCGCGCAATGAAGAACTTATTTGAACGACACGGTTTGGTTGCTCAAACAATCATTGTCGGCAAAAAGCTCTAACGACCCTTCCACTGAGGAGCGCGCTTTTCGATAAATGCAGTAAGGCCTTCTTTTGTGTCTTCCGATTTCAAGATAGGCGCAAATTCCTTATTCGTCATCTCGATTAGTTCATCGTCAGAGGAGTATGCCGCCGCAAGAATCACGCGCCGACTTGCTGCTACCGCCATAGGTGCTGACAACGCAATTTTTTCAGCGAGCGCTATGGCTGCTTCAACTTCTTTGCCAGGCTCAACGATTTGGTTCACCAAACCGAGTGCATATGCGCGCTCTACCGACAGCGGCTCACCCGTTAAAATCACTTCCATAGCAACAGCACGACCTATTGCACGAGGGAGGCGAAAAAGTCCACCGGCTCCTGCGATGAGGTTTCTCTTCACTTCAGCAAGACCAAAAGATGACCGCGACGTTGCAATAACCATGTCAGAGGCAAGAACTATCTCGCAGCCGCCAGCAGTGGCAAGACCATCAACTGCAGCAATAATCGGCTTCACTCTGTCGCGGTACACATACCCTGCGAATCCACCACGCTTTGTGCCGAGGCTTTGTCCGCCAGCACTTAAAGCCTTGAGATCTGCTCCAGCACAAAACACCGGAGACTTATGTCCTTCAGTGTTGGCGGTAAGCACACCGACCCACACGGTGTCGTCTGCTTCGAGACGGTCAATGCACGCCTCCATGTCTGCTGCGAGTTCATCATTTACTGCGTTGCGGGCATCAGGACGATTAAGTGTGATTAGCGCAACGTTTCCGCGCACTTCATATGTGACCAAATTTGACATACCTCCACCGTAGTGAGAAGCAGTGGTGGTGGGGAAGTTGAGGCTCTGAGGGCTATTGAGCCTGTTCAGAGACCGATTCAGATTCAGATTCAGACGCAACTGGTGCGTCTGCGACTGCAACCTCTGCGGCTTCAACCGCTGGAGTCTCAACAACTTCTGCAACAACTGGAGTCTCAACAACTTCTGCAACAACTGGTTCTGGTGTCGGTGCTTCAGAAGCCGGTGCGTCAGGTGTTGCTGCAAAAGTGGTGGCCGCAGGCTTCTGTGAGTCAGTTGACTGTGGCTTTGGACCACGACGTGGTTTGTCGGCTCCTGGCTTACCGTCTGCTGACTTGTTCAAGTCACCAGCGCGCTTATGAGGACCTTTGTCGCCACGAGGAACCTGCAGTGGGCGCGGCGGACGTGCTTTCGGATCAACAGCGATACCAAACAAAGCAGCAATCTGGGGCATGAGAGGTCCGAGACGTGTCACAGTTTTTGTGAGATCTTCAGAAATCACAGTCGGAACTGCAGCAGGCAACACTTTTGCATGGATAGGGGAGAAGGCTGCAGCTTCTAACAACGCAATCCAACGCTCTGATGGTGCATCTGTAGTGAGACCTGCAACGGTTGCGGCGACAATTTGTGCTGCAAGGGGAGCAGGAAACGGAACGCCAGCCTTAGGAGGTTGCGAAGACAAACGCAATGCCCGAACAACCCGGCCAACTGACGTTGCAGCCGCAACATCATCGAGCCAATTCTTGGTTTCCGTTTCTTGGCGGATAACGAGACCTTGCCTCATTTTTGCCACGAGCGCACGGGTGTCTTCATCAAGAGCAACGAGTTGATCTGCCGTAACAACAATGGAACGTAAGTCGCGCAAGTCGATGTCATGAATAATGGACTCGGCAGATATTGCCTTATCGCGCCATTCGGCTACACGGAGACGGGGCAACAACTGCTCGGCAATTTGAAGCAAACCTTCTGCGGGTACTTTTTCTTTGCCTGCTTCAACTGCAATACGGTTCTGCTCTTCAATTGCAGCGCGAACTGCCGGTACTCCGCCGTTAAGAACGGTCTCTGCAATTGTGCGATGCGCTTCCGGTAATTCAGCAAGTACAGCATCTACATTGACGCGCAATGGGCGAATGCGCTTAGCCTTTGGGCGCTGTGGAAGTTCTGGCGGTGCGTCAAAGAATTGGCGACGAGGACGATCAGGCCGACCTTCTGCTCCTTCTTTGCGGTCTCCGCGTGCGCGGTCACCCTCTTTACGTTCTCCACGAGGCTTGTCGCCGTCTCTACGTTCTCCACGTGGCTTGTCGCCGTCTTTACGTTCGCGACGAGGACCTTTACGATCATCACCGCCGCGCGAACCCTTCTTCGCAAGCTGTTGCGTCACTGGTTCAAATGCTCGCGTAGATGGAAGAATTTCGAGAAGACCAGTACGAACGTTTTTCGCTTTTGGAGGGGTAATTGACAACACGCGACTGCCATCAAGGTCAGTCTCAACATCGGCACGCATAACGTCATTGACGCTTGATCCAGCAGGAACAACTGAGTCGACAACTTCACCACGAGGTTCACGTGCGCCGGCAGCGCGCCATGTCCAAGTGCCATCTGGGCGTTTACTGGTGAGTTCGATCTCGATACGACGTGACATAGGCATCCACGGTATCTCGGAAAATGCCACGACCATCAGAGGACATGGATCTAGTTGCTACCGTGGCGCATGCCTATCTACGCACTTGGTGATCAAATCCCTTCAATTCACCCGACCGCCTATGTACATCCCGACGCGGTTGTTATCGGGTCAGTCACTATTGGAGCTCAGAGTTCCATTTGGGCCTGTGCAGTCCTTCGCGGCGACGATGGTTCAATAGTCATTGGCGAACGAACCAGTATCCAGGATGGCACTGTTGTGCATACGACTCCTATGAGCCATACAACGGTGGGCGATGATTGCGTTGTCGGCCACCTCGTCCACCTCGAAGGGTGCATTATTCAAAACGGAGCGCAAGTCTCGTCAGGTGCAATTGTCCTTCACAGAGCTGTCGTGGGATCCGGAGCAATTGTTGCGGCTAACTCTGTTGTTCTGAATGACACCATTGTTCCCAGTGGGGCATTGGCCGTCGGTGCACCAGCCACCATCAAAGAGGGACGTGCACGACCAGCCGACATCGAGATGGCAGTCCTTGCCTATCTGCACAAGGGAAGTCGCTTCAGAGAACAGTTGCGCCGCATTGACTGAAATACCCAGTGTCCCTTCGTGGACAATGATTGATTTTCTCGTCTCTACATCTGAATCCGAATTGCTTGCTGACACTTTGTGGAGCCTTGGAGTTGTCGCTGTCGAAGAACGCCAGGCACCAGGTGACTTCGTCACCTTGCGCACAAGCATGGGAGAGGAACACTCAGTCTCTCGTGATCACATTAAGAGAAATTTTCCCAATGTTGTTGTCTCGGTTGCATACATTGAAAGAAGTGTCGCCGATACATGGCGAGCACATGCTGCTCCAACATGGGTGACTGAAGATGTTGTGTTGTGCCCTGCATGGGTGACGTCACCTGATGCACTACATGTCATTCGTATCGAGCCTGCAGACACATTCGGACTGGGCAACCACACAACAACAGTGTTGGCTCTACGACTCGGGCTTCGACATTGCGCGCTGAACTCGCGAGTATTCGATTTCGGATGCGGGTCTGGAGTGCTGGCTATTGCTATGACCAAGATTCTTCAGTCCGAGAGTTTCTGCTTCGACATTGCCCACAACGCTCGGGAGGTGGTGAACGTCAATAATGAACTAAATGATGTCAACACAACATGGCTCGTCGACAGTTTTAATTTGAATGCCGATCTCGTGTTTGCCAATATTTTAGCGCCGGTACTTATTGCAGAGTCAGCCACCATCAAAGGTTCAGTTAACGAATCAGGACTGATTGTGCTGAGTGGAATGCGCGATGAGCAAGTTCAACAAGTACTGCTCTCATACAGCGAGTGCAACGAGGTTGAAAGAGAAAGCCGCGACGGATGGACGGCAGTGATCCTTCGAAAGTCGTGATGTTTTAGGAAATATTGCGAGAACGCACACCAATGGGTGCAATGAGTCTGAAGCCAGCTGCATGACGCTCTTCTTCAGATTCTCCGCCCCAAAAACCGTATTCACGATTACTGCGAGCAAATTCGCGACACGTAGCAACTACTGCACACGATGCACACACTTCACGTGCTTGTGCTTCACGTCGTTCACGGGCCTGCGGACGCTCCGCTGCAGGAGGAAAGAAGATGATCGAAAGGCCACGGCACTCCGCATCCTCGGACCAAGCAGTGTCATTCCATTCCCGAAAAGAAAATAGTTCCCCTATAGACATTGTTGCCCCCAACTTCGCCGCGCTAGACAACACCATAGCCGAATTGACTCATTAGTCAATTCTGAATCGTTTGACGCTCCTATTGGTGTGCGAAAGCGGCCAAAACCCCAGCCGCAAAGGCATCCACGTCGTCAGGGGAGGTGTCCCACGATGTCATCCAGCGAACTTGGGAGCGAGAGAGGTCCCAATCCCAAAAGAAATTCCAGGCCTGAAGGCGGTCTTTAACAGCCACAGGGAGGATGGGGTAGAGGCTGTTCACGGCCGGAGAAGAGATCTGCAAGGAGTCAAGATGAGACACTGCGTTGTACAAACGAAGCGCCATGTCATTTGCATGACTAGCGGTCTCAACCCACAGATTGTCTGTCAATGCTTCAACGAACTGTGCAGATACATATCTCATCTTTGATGGCAATTGAGTGTTCTGTTTACGAATGAAACCTGAACGATCAGATGCGACACCACGACGCAACAAAACAGCTTCCGCTCCGAACATTCCATTTTTGGTTCCACCAAACGAAACTGCATCAACACCAGCACCAAAAGTAAGAGCTCGGAAAGTTGCTGCATCGCCACCGAGAGCCGCAGTTGCATTTGAAATGCGCGCACCATCAAGATGAACCCGCATGCCAAAGGAGTGAGCTGTCTCACATATTGCGCGAATTTCATCAATGGAATAGACAGTTCCGAGTTCTGTTGCTTGCGTAATTGAAACAACTCCGGGCTGCACGTGGTGCACATTTCCTAGTGCTGATGAGGCAGCAATGATATGAGCAGGGGTCACTTTTGCGTTAGGGGAGTCAACGTCTTGCAGTTTGATACCCAACATGTGTTCAGGTGCACCGGTCTCATCAACATGGATGTGAGCCCACTCACTGCAGATCACCGACTCGGCAGCACGTAACAAACTTCCGAGCGCAACAATGTTTGAACCAGTGCCATTAAAAGTAAAAAGAACGTCAACATCAGTACCACACAAATCTTGGAACAGTGCCGTTGCTTGTTTTGTGATTGCATCTCCGCCGTAGGCCATCATGTGACCAGAGTTAGCTCGCTCGATAGCTGAGACGTACCGCGGGTGAGCGCCGCTGAAATTATCGCTTGCAAAGAATCGTTCAGGTGCGGGAGGAAATGACACAAGAAGCAGACTACCTGTCGTACTATTTCGTCATGACGATATCCACGGACACACCAGGGCAGCAGGGAACCGATAAACGATGTCGATGGTGCCGGCATGTTCTGGCATCGTCAACTGGCCCTGGTCGACCAAAAGAATTCTGCAGCCAGAGATGCCGTCAATGGGATTGGGTATCACGCCAGCGCGCATCAGAACTTGCGTTGTCTGAGAACGAATTGGTCATGACACGTGACGAACTGGATGCACTGAAGGACCAGATCTATGTCTTGCATTGCGCACTGCGCGACGTACAAACAGATCTGGCATCGCCACGCCACACGAAGGAAAGCTTGCTGGAGATGCTTGGCTGGCTGATGCAGGCTGCTGAGCCCATCGCCGCCGCTTCTTTGACTCCAGCAATACGCCCATAATCTCCGTTATGTAATTATTACTCGTGGAAATCGTGAGATGGTTGCAAAACCCATGCCCCGCTGGCGTTGAGCCCAAACGCCTACAGTGCTCATATGCCAACTGAACAACTGGGTCCCGGACAAACTGCGCAAACCATTTTGGAACATATGGAATCTCTGCGTACAAACGATGTTCGCTGGCGTGACGGTCGCTGCTTCACTCTTGCTTACAGCGCCGGCCCAGACGTTTTGGCTTTGGCTGAAGAGTCATATCGACGCTTCTCCGGAGAGAACGCTTTGAACACCAGTGCCTTTCCGTCACTGCGCGTCATGCAACAACAGGTTGTCGACATTGTCTCGGGCTGGGTTCACGGAGACGACGCGACAGCTGGCTTTATGACCTCTGGTGGCACCGAGAGCCTCGTGCTGGCCGTGCGGTCCGCTCGTAAGCGTGCAGAGCGCGAGGGACGCAACCTGAAGCGAATGAACATGGTTCTCCCCTCGTCTGCGCACGCCGCATTCGAAAAAGGCGCCGACTACTTCGAAGTTGAGAGTCGCCGCGTTCCGGTAGGAGCCGACTGGAAAGCAGATGTCAACGCAATGCGCGATGCATGCGACGACGAAACGATTCTCATTGTCGGTTCCGCTCCGCAATACCCTCAGGGAGTCATTGACCCAATCGCTGCCATTGCAGAGATCGCAGCTCATCGAAACATCAACTGCCATGTCGATGCCTGCATGGGTGGAGTCACGCTCACCTATTTGGAACGTCTCGGGGAACCGATAGCGCCGTGGGATTTTCGTTGCGACGGCGTCACGTCAATTTCCGTAGACCTTCACAAATACGGATACACATCGAAGGGTTCAGGCGTTCTTCTCCATCGCAGCAAAACTTTGCGAAGCGATCAGACATTCATCACCGATAACTGGCTTGGCGGATTTTATGGTTCATCCGGAATTCTGGGCACCAAATCTGGTGGACCAATAGCGTCATCATGGGCGGTGTTGCATTATCTCGGCGACAACGGCTACGAGCGCGTTACAAAGAGTGCACGGGAATCAGCAGTGCGAATTTACAATCACGTCGCTGCGCATCCTGCCCTTGAAGTGCGCGGACTCCCCGAGTCAACACTTCTCTCGTTTGGCACAAAAGACCCAAATCGTCATGACGTATTTGCCATCGCAGACCGTCTGATTTCGGGTGGCTGGTTCCTGGATAAACAAACTCCCCCAGCCAGCATTCACCTCACGGTTATGGCAAATCACGCTCCCCTTGTCGACGAGTTCTTATCTGACCTTGATGCCGCGATACAGCAGGTTGGTTCAGAAAAAGGCTCAAGCGGTTCGTACGCCACCACGGAATGACTCCTGCCCCTTCCCCACCGACTACGGTATAGAAAACGTCTACTTGGGAGAGCGTGTGCCGGTAACGGTTCACCGCCGAAGGAGCAACCACCCCGGAATCTCTCAGGCACAGGGACCAGGTAGACATCGAACGCTGGAAAGAGAGGGCTTGCCCTCCACCGACGGGGAAAGCCATTTCGATGGCGAAGCTCTCAGGTACAAAAGACAGCGGGGGTCACAGAGTCAATCGGATTACTTATGACCTCTACCCCACGCTCACTCACTACGCCTGATTTTCATGCAGATCATTTTGCCCATCGTCACCTCGGTCTCAACGATGCAGACAGAGCAACAATGTTGGCCGCTGTCGGTTTCAAGAGTTCTGAAGAACTCCTCGACGCAACAATCCCCTCCTCAATTCGTCTGCGCACTTCGATGGCGCTTTCGTCGCCTTTGTCGGAGTCGGAAGTTTTACCAGTTCTCAAATCAAAGTTCGCTAATGACATGCACCGAACATGTTTTATTGGTCAGGGTTATTACAACACCATCACGCCAGCAGTCATTAAGAGAAATGTTTTAGAAAATCCGGCGTGGTACACCGCGTATACGCCGTATCAACCCGAGATCAGTCAAGGCCGCTTGGAGGCAATTCTCAATTTTCAGACAATGGTCTCCGAACTAACGGGGCTTCCGTTAGCGAACGGTTCTCTTCTCGACGAGGCAACTGCAGTAGCTGAAGCAGTGACCATGGCTCACCGAGTAAGCAAATCGAAGTCAGATTCTGTTTTTGTCGACAACAACACTCACCCACAATCCATCGCAGTTCTTTCTACGCGCCTAGAACCAATCGGTATCGCTATTCACCTAGGTGATGTCTCCACGTGTGATGCCTCGCTCTATTTTGCAATCGTTGTGTCAATGCCAGGAAGCGACGGACACATCAGTTCGCCAGCTTCTCTCTCTGCTCTCACCGAGCAAGCCAGAGAAAACAAGGCGATCACTATTGCTATTACCGATTTACTCTCGTGCGCTTTATTTACCCCTCCCGGTCAACTCGGGTTCGATATCGCCATCGGCTCTTCACAGCGCTTCGGCGTGCCGATGGGTTTCGGTGGTCCACATGCAGCATTCATGGCCACGCGAGACGAACATGCGCGTGCATTGCCCGGACGCTTAGTCGGAGTTAGTACCGACACAGAAGGTCGGCCTGCATTGCGCTTGGCATTACAAACACGTGAGCAACATATTCGTCGCGAAAAAGCCACGAGCAATATCTGTACTGCTCAGGTGCTACTTGCGAACATGGCAGGAATGTATGGGATATGGCATGGACCAGATGGCCTCAAAAGGATTGCGCACCGAGTTCATGCTCACGCACTGACTATCGCAGCGTCATTGACACAAGCAGGATTTGCGGTTCGACATTCAGACTTCTTCGACACGGTGGCTTGCGATGTGGCCGATGCAGGCACGGTAGTTACCCGCGCACGCGACGCTGGTTTCAATATACGCCTTGTCTCGAATACAACTTTCTCACTGAGTGTCGATGAGACAACCACAGAAGAAGTTGTCCGTGATTTATTGAAATCACTGAATGTTTCAGTCGTAGAAACAGCCAACGACACAGGTACCAACTCACTGTTCCGCACAGACGCATTTATGAAACAAGCGGTTTTTCATCGCTATCACACAGAACACGAAATGCTTCGATACCTTCGCGGCTTAGCAGACAAGGACTTAGCTCTTGATCGCACCATGATTCCACTTGGCTCATGCACCATGAAGCTAAATTCGACTACCGAAATGGAACCTGTCACATGGCCAGAGTTCTCATCACTTCATCCGTATGTGCCGGCGGACGAATCAATAGGAATTCGCACAGTGTTGTCAGAATTAGAAGCAATGCTGGTTGAAATAACCGGGTACGACGCTGTCAGCCTGCAACCAAATGCGGGTAGCCAAGGCGAGTTTGCTGGACTCATGGCGATTCGCGCCTACCACCGTTCCCGTGGCGACATGGAACGAACAATTTGTCTCATCCCCTCTAGTGCCCATGGTACGAATGCCGCTAGCGCCGTGATGGCTGGCATGTCGGTGGTTGTAGTTACGTGCGATGAAAACGGAAACGTTGACGTAGCCGACTTAACAACGAAAGCTGATCTTGCTGGCGACAAACTCGCAGCAATCATGGTGACGTACCCGTCAACACATGGCGTATTCGAAGAGGCAATTTCTGATATTTGCGAGATCATTCATCAGCGTGGTGGTCAAGTGTACGTAGACGGCGCGAACCTCAACGCTTTAGTCGGAACAGCTCAGCCTGGAAAATTTGGCGCCGACGTCAGTCATCTAAACCTTCATAAGACATTCTGCATTCCACACGGTGGAGGCGGACCAGGGGTTGGGCCAGTCGCTGTTCGTAGTCATCTCGTACCATTTCTACCAAGCGACCCATTGCAGCCATCATCAGGCAATGGTCCGGTGTCAGCAGCGAATTTTGGCTCGGCCAGCATTTGCGCCATTCCATGGGTGTACATCTCGATGATGAGCGCTGATGGATTATTACAGGCAACTGCAGACGCAATCCTTTCCGCCAATTACGTAGCGCACCGACTTAATTCGTCCTACCCAGTTCTATACACAGGTGCAAACAACACCATCGCACACGAATGCATTCTTAACGTTGGTGAAGTGATTAAGGGCTCAGGACTATTGATCGATGATATTGCTAAGCGATTAATGGACTACGGGCTTCATGCCCCAACCATGAGTTTTCCTGTCGCCAATACCCTGATGGTTGAACCAACTGAAAGCGAGTCGCTTGCTGAAGTGGATCGATTCTGCGACGCAATGATCAGCATCCGTCGCGAAATAGAGATGGTTCTATCCGGCGCAATCACTGCTGAAGAGTCCGTGCTCCACCATGCACCTCACACCGTTGAGGATATTGCAGGAGATTGGAAACGTTCATACAGCAGAGCTTCAGCGCTATACCCACTCGCTCATCTCAGATCACGCAGCTACTACCCTTCAGTTTCTCGTATCGACGCAGCCTACGGAGACCGAAATCTGGTGTGTACCTGTGCACCGATTGAGCAGTACGCAATCAAGTTGGAAAAAGCTACGGTGGGGTCGTGAGCGAATCCGAGCAGAATACATCGACCAACCCGCTCGAACAATTGCTGGCACTTCTCGGAACACTCGATCCGATAGATCTGGCTGGCAAGGCAGTCGATGTCACTCGTAGAACTAGCGAAGCATTATTAACTATTCTTGAAAATTTGGCATCAACAGTTGACAATCTCAACAAGACAACATCGAGAATAAACACCATGCTCGACGAAGTAGAGGAACCATTACGACGAATCATGCCGCAGGTTGGTACTGCAATGAACGCCATGGCTTCAATGGGTGAAGTCGCAGCGCAACTTGGTGACCTATCAAAGCGACTAGGGCCACTCACTACGTTGGCCGAAAACGCCGGGGGCTTGTTCGGCTTTAAGCCCAGTAAGCCGTCAGCGCCTTCTACTTCTTCTTCGCAACAAAAGGAGTAGCCACAACTACTCCTTCGATGAGCGTTCCGCGCACATCCATCGAGACCGAGTCCCCCACTGCTGTTGACGGTTTCACAAATGCCATAGCTACACAATGACCGAGTGTTGGAGAGAAATTTCCACTACTGATAAAGCCGATCTCGTTACCGGCAGCATCCAGAACACGGGTTCCATCTCGAGCAGGTCGTCGACCAGGGATAGTGATTCCGACCAAACGGCGAGACACGCCCCGCTCTTTTTCGGTAAACAAGGCCGCTCTGCCATGAAAATTCGGCTTGTTCCACGCAACTACCCACTCAAGACCGGCTTGCAGAGATGAAATACCTTCGCCAAGCTCGTGACCGTGCAATGGAAATCCGGCCTCTAAACGAAGTGTGTCACGCGCGCCTAGACCAGCTGGAATTGCACCGGCTTCATACAACGCATTCCAGACAATTGCAGCACCAACGCTCGGCACAGCAATTTCAATTCCGTCTTCACCCGTATAACCAGTTCCCGCTACCACGCAGGAAAAGCCGCACACTTGAACTTCTTCAACAGTAAATCGTTTGACAGCAGCTGCTTCAACACACACTTTTGCTACAACCGCACGCGCCTCTGGGCCTTGCACTGCAATAACGGCTCGCGTGGCAGTGGTATCCATTCCGCCAATTGCAGCCACGACACGTTCCGTATTGGAAGCATTCGGCATTACGTCAAAGATTTGATCACTAACCCACCACACAATGATGTCATCAAGAACACTGGCGTCATCTTCAGCGAGCAAATGTGTGTATTGCGCACGACCTGGAGCAATGCGTGTCAAATCATTAGTGAGACACGCCTGCAACTGTTCGAACGCTGTCGGACCTTCTACACGTACAGTTCCTAAATGCGACACATCAAAAATGACTGCACCTGTACGACAAGCAGCATGTTCTGCCAGAGTCCCTGACGGATAAGCCAAGGGCATGTCCCAGCCTCCGAATGGAACCATTTTTGCGTCAAGCAGACGATGCTGTGCATCGAGCGGAGAAAACCGCACCTTTACACAGCCTGTGAAGTTGCGACTTCGCGCGAGTCTTTAATTGGATGCAACAGCACAATCTGCTTGTCGACTTGTTCACGCACTGAATCCATAGGAAGAATATTCAGAACGCCTTGTCCATGACGCAGTACGTCAATTAGCTCATCCCCATTGCACAAAACTACGGATGATCCATCAATGACCAAATGAGCGGCTGAAATTTCGGTTTCAATGTGGTCGCGAAGATACGCAAAAACGTTACGAATCGATTCCAAACGGATACCGGCATCAAGAAGTTGCTTAATTATTCGCAACTCGAGCAAATCTCGATATGTGTAACGACGACGACTTCCACTCCCCGCAGCGTCGGTGCCTGACGGGCGTACTAGATCGGTGCGAGCCCAATAATCGAGACGGCGATAGGTAATACCCACCACGTCTGCTGCCTGTGTTCCACTAAAAGTTTGAGTCATTGAGGTGTCGATTCGTGTAGCCCTAGTGTCGTTTCGGAATGGAAACTACGCGGGTGTAAGACGCTACGGCCATAATGCCCATCCCGTCAAGATGTCAGGTATCGAAATCTTCTGGGGAAATATTCTCAATGAAATCGCGAAATTCGTCGATAATCCCTGTGTCCGTGCGGGTTTCATCCTCTTCGACTACCTCACCAACCAGATCAATGAGCTCGTCAAGAACAAATATGGGACATGAGGCCCGCAATGCAATGGCAACCGCATCGGATGGCCGCGATGACACTGTCACCTCTGGACCACCGTCAGGAGTCAGAACCAAATCAGCGTAGTAAGTGCCATTTGATACGTGAGTGAGAACCACACGGCTCACTGAGACAGACACCCGCTCAAGAGCTAGTACAAAGAGATCGTGTGTCAATGGACGAGGAGTTTGCTCATCATCAAGAGCCGTCTTGATGGCCGCTGCTTCTGGCGCACCAATAAAAATTTCAAATTGTCGACGCGGTGCATCCTCTTCACGCAATGTAACCACAGGCGTGTTTGAGATTCGATCAATTCGTACACCACGTACCGAGAGCGATTTCATATTTATTTCTGTTCCGTTAACCGAGCGATGTCGCGCATCAACAATGAGTTACGCAATTCTCCGCCAAGTTCCATGAACTCGGCAAGCATTTCAAGAGCTTCGTCGCGTGATGCTGGATTCCTCTGACGCAGAAGAGGCAAAATTCTCTGTTCGAAAAGACTTAATTCACGATCAGCCGACGACTTCCATGCGCGCAAATGGCGGATGTCTATTCCCATTTCTTGGAAACGCCCAGCTGTTCGAGCGACAGTGGCTGAGTGGGTATCAAAAAAAGTTGTATCTCCAACGTTATGTCCACTGACCAGGCCTGCCGCCTCTAAATCTTTCAGGAAGGCTGCATCTATGTGGACTTGTTCAAGAAGTTGATCGCGAGGAATTGATTCGGTTTTATCAGCGTGTTGTAACGCTACTTTTCTTTGCTGACGCTTTACGGAGGCAGGAATAACAGGATCCTGTTCAAGTTGAGATGATTGTTCTGTTACTGCTGGACGAGGCATTGCTGCCCGCGCAGCAGGGTGACCAGACGTAGTCACCAACTCACTGATATTGACAATATCTCGACTGATGTCATTGCTTTCATCATCCAGTCTGCCTTTGATCACACGCAACGGAAGGAAATTATTTTTCTGTTCTTGCAAAATGAAACGAAGACGTACCACTTCAGCGGACGTAAATTTTCGATAACCAGAGGGTGTTCTTTCCGGCACTATTAAGCCTTGGCTTTCGAGGAATCTAATCTTCGAGATAGTTACGTCGGGGAATTCTTCTAAGAGTTGCGCCAGCACCTCGCCAATAGATAGATAATCACGTTCGGTCATGATTTTTCATCCGGTCTTTCTAAAAAAACCAAATGGAACTTCCCTATTTGAATTTCGTCACCCTGCGTAAGTTCAATGAGGTCAACACGCTTCTGATTTACGTATGTTCCGTTCAGGGAACCCACATCGCGAACTACAAACCTGTCGCCCTCGTGAGAAATCTCACAATGGCGACGGGAAACAGTGATGTCATCAAGAGATATATCGGAATCGGCGTGACGCCCGATATTGGTGACCGCGGACGACAAAACAAAATGATCTCCTTCGCCTTCACCACCACGAAGAACCAAAATGGCTGTTCCCTGAGAAATTTGAGACAGGGACACGTGAACATCGTCTTGCGGCCCCGGGGCATCTTGCAGTGCATCCGTTTTCGCCAAGGTAATTGTGTGGTCGGACACAAGATCAAGAACAGTTCCGCACGCAGAACAGAATGCTGACACTGGTGGATTCCGATGACCACACTGATTACAAAATACGTACGACATAACTACAGTCTCAACTAAGCACCAATAAGTGCTGAGTACTGCTCCGAGCTCATTAATTCTGAATCATTGATTTCCGAGACCTCAATATCGCAAATCCACCCTGTTACATAGGGATCTGTATTCAACAATTCAGGAGTCGCGACAAGCGCCTCGTTAACAGCAACAACTGTTCCAGAAACCGGTGCGTACACATCATTAACACTTTTCGTACTCTCAATTTCACCAATTCCGTCATGCAAAGTTATGGACGAGCCAATCTCAGGAAGTTGGATGAAGACAATGTCACCCAAAGCGTCTTGGGCATAGTCAGTGATGCCAACCCTGGCGCGCGAGCCATCAAGTAGCACCCATTCGTGATCTTTGGAATATCGGAGTTGGGAGGGAACTGTCACTTCTCTAACGGTACTCTCTACGACCTTCTGCCAGACGCCAAGTGACTCCTCACCGACGGCAGATATTCAAAGAACGACTTGTACGAAACAAAAACTCCCGGGATTCCGACCGCCCATCCCATATATGTAAAGACAGTCCACGCGCCGCCAGCGGATCCAAGCGTGATCCACGGAACTGCAGCCATCAACGCAAACGTGGCCCACTTGCCGAGGCGCGTAACGGGGAATCGTTCCATACCCAATGCCGTCGCCACAACCATAAGAACCGAAATAGAAACTTCTCGAATCAAGATGACAACTCCGAACCAAATCGGCAAATAGTCGTAATACAAGGCAGCACCGATTCCCACAAAAAACACAGTTCGATCAGCGATGGGATCAAGAATCTTTCCCAGTTCGCTGACCTGGTTAAATCGTCGTGCGATATACCCATCAATCCAGTCAGTAGAAGCGAGAAGGCCGAAGAACCAGCTGCCCGCCACTACCCGCCCATCAGCAAACAGACTGACAAATGTCGGCAACATTGCCAGCCGCAACACTGATAACGCGTTCGGAATAGTTAGGTTTTCACGAATACGCACACCGCAATGGTAGCCCCAGTGACCAATCCCCAACAGCGACCGACATAGTCTGCTGATATGAAACCAGCCCTTGAAAACCACGTTGCCTTCATCACGGGAGGAGGTTCAGGCCTCGGAGCTGCCGCCGCCCGTCGACTTGCCGCCGATGGAGCACTCATTGCCATAAACGACCTAGACCTTGCAGCCGCTGAGAGAGTCGCACACGAAGTTGGTGGTATCGCGTATGCGTTTGATGTAACGGATTCAGCCGCCTTCACTTCGGCGGTCGACGACACTGTGAAAAAGCTAGGTCGTCTCGACATCATGATCAACAACGCAGGCATCGCTCCTCAGGACACTGCGTCCAAAACTGATCTCATGATTGAGAACGTCACGAAAAGAATGGCAGGCGACATTGAACAGATGAGTCCGATGAACTATCTGTGTGACTTAACAGATGAAAACTGGGACCGCATGATCAAGGTTCATCTTTATGGCGCCTTCTACGGTTGTCGTGCCGCACTCACCCACATGCAACCTCAGCGGTCGGGTCGCATCATCAATATCTCTTCAGTGCTCGGTTTGTATCCTGCTGCCGGGGCACCGCATTATTCAGTAGCCAAAGCCGGAATCATCACTCTTACTAAGGCTGTAGCTGCTGAAGTTGCAGCCTTGGGAATCAATGTCAATGCGATATGTCCTGGTTACATTCGCACTCCCCTGCTCACCCCGTTCAGTGAAACCATGCTCGCAGGAATAACAATGAGAATCGGCAAGGGCCGCCTCGGCGAGCCAGAAGAACTAGCAGACATGATCCGCTTCCTCTCAGGTCCCGAGTCTGAATACTGCACAGGAGACGTCTTCAACGTGTCAGGGGGATACACAGGATGACAACGATTTTTACTCGCATCATTAACGGGCAAATTCCAGGCACATTCGTACACAAAGATGAAGCATGCGTTGCATTCATGTCAATTAATCCCATGGCCGATGGTCACGTACTTGTCATTCCCCGAGACGAGGTTGAACACTGGGTGGATTTATCTCCGTACATCGCATCGCATCTCTTTGAAGTGTCCCACCGAATCTCACGGGCCCTAACCATTGCATTTCCATGCGAAAAGGTCGGCCTCATCATTGCTGGATACGAAGTGAATCACAGTCATATTCATTTGATTCCAACAACCCATATGGGACAACTCAGCTTTGCTAATGCAGCAGCCAGTGTCGAGCGTTCAACACTGGAAGCACACGCAGAGAAAATTACTGCAGCTCTCGCTTCTCTCTAAAACAAAGTCAAGTCGCTACTATCGAGCGGTTCTTCATCAGGCAAAATTAGCGATGCATCGTTGTTGCGAACACTGTTTACACGTGAGGAGACTTTTGTTGCCACGAAACGCGGCTGTGTTTCAGGCATAAAAAGTTCAAGAGGTGGCTCCGGGTTGCACATCCATTCCAATGCATCCTCTACATAAAGCTCGACCGGACTACGGCTATGAATATACGACAGGTCGTCCACGCTCTCTCGGGTAATTAATGAGAAAGTGTGTCGTCCGTCCAACGCCGGTGACGGTGTCCAAATTCCTGCAACCAACATAAGACAACCATCTTCACGCGTAACAAAGTACGGAACCTTCCGCTTTGGGTCCGTGCGATCCCACTCATAAAAACCACTCATGGGAATTATGCAACGTCGACCAGGAACAGATTGACGAAATGATGGCTTCTCTGTAATCGTCTCGGAACGAGCATTGATCATCTTTGAACCAACGCTTGGGTCTTTGGACCACGACGGCACAAGACCCCATTGCATCGGATCAACCACAACGACTGATTCCTCGTGACGAAGAATTGGCACTGTATGCGTAGGCGCCGTGTTGTAGTTCGGAGCGAATAACTGGCCGTCATCAACGAGCGCAAATGTCATGTTCGCTCCTGAGAGTGCTTCCGTCATCTCTTCCATGAGAAGTTCGGCACTAAATGCACCAACGAAACGACCGCACATATCTACATTTTCCGTTCGCACACGGCACCAAACTAGCCAAAACCACTCGTCAGAAAAACTATGAATTCCCTGAACTCTGCGATTCCCATCTCCATCACGCGTTACAGGGATTTCTCATTGGTCGGGCTGGCGGGATTTGAACCCACGACCTCTTGTCCCCCAGACAAGCGCGCTACCAAGCTGCGCTACAGCCCGAATGATTTCAGACTCTATCGGCGTGGTGGAGATGTTGCCTAAATGAAGATTTGTACGACGCGCCAACCCAAATAAATACACAGCAGACCGACAAGTAACTTAAAGTGCCATGGCGTTTTGTCGCCGTCAACGCCAGCAAGTTTTTTCAGATCAAGTGAGTCGTCAATCACTCGACCGGAAATTGTCATATGGTCGACTGAAGACAGACATTCCGGACACTCACCGTCGGCGGTTAGAGCAGACGGTGCAAAATATTTGGCACATGGTTCACACCACGGCATAGCTAATCGCCCTTTTTCCGCACTCGAAGTTTGAGTGGTGTTGAACCGAACTCAAAAGCCTCACGAATTGAACGCTCTAGATAACGAATGTACGGCGCAGACAATTCTCGGTTCACAAACAGAGTGAAGGTCGGCGGATCATTTGCGCCCTGAACAGCAAACAAAACACGAGCGCCACCTGGTGCAGGAGATTTTTGTTGTGCCGCTGAAATAACTCTGTTGACGTCTCGAGTCGGAATCTTGCGGTGATATTGCTCAATTGCTTCTTGCAGAACTGGACGAAGTTTGTGCACTCCCATGCCTGTGAGAGCTGACAATTTCAAAACGGGCGCGTCGTCAATGAAGTACAACATGCGCGCAAGATCAAGTTCCACTTGGCGACGATTCTCGGAATCAAGAAGCTCCCACTTGTTCAGGACGACAAGAATTGGACAACCAGCAACATCGATGCGCTCTGCTAACCGTTGGTCTTGGCTCGTAACGCCGACCGTGGCGTCAATGATAAGAATTGCAATATCGGCCTCGTCAATGGCCTTCAGCGCTCGCACAAGCGAGTAGAACTCTGTGGATTCATCAATCTTGCTGCGCTTACGCATTCCCGCCGTATCGATGAAAACCAATGGGCCATCAGGAGTCTCAACGAGGGTGTCAACAGCATCTCGGGTTGTGCCAGGCATGTCATGAACAACAGAACGTTCTTCTCCGACCAACCGATTAAACAAGGTGCTTTTGCCCACATTTGGACGACCGACAAGTGCGACTCTGGGTACACCGTCTGGTTTGATTGCATCAAGTTCACGAACTGGAATCTGCACATGGGGAATTCGTGCCACTACTTCGTCAAGGAAATCGCCTGAACGACGACCATGAAGCGCAGACACTGCCATTGGCTCGCCAAATCCGAGAGACATGAAGATCCACTTCTCTTGTTCACGACGATCATTGTCGGACTTGTTAGCGGCCAGAAGCACAGGAACGCCGGTCTTACGCAACCATTGAGAAATGTGCTCATCATCGTCAGTAATACCGACTGATGCATCCACCATGAAAATGACCAGATCAGCTTCGCGGACAGCTTCTTCTACTTGACGACTAACTTTGTCGTCTAGTTCGCTTCCACTCGGCATCCAACCACCAGTGTCCACAATCCAGAATTCGATACCAAGCCACGAGGCCATATGCGGGTGTCTATCGCGAGTGATTCCTGGTCGGTCTTCAACAATTGCAGCTTGCTCACCGATGACGCGGTTAAACCATGTGCTTTTGCCAACATTGGGACGACCAACAATTACAACACTCGGAAATATAACTTTCTCTTCTTCAGACATGAGAAACCTCTCTTTTGGCTGATTCAAGCCGATCGCGTAGTGAACTTCCACTAGTCGGCAAAACTTCAACATCAAATTCACGGCTCAGGTCATCAATGGACCCGCCGTCAAGGAAAACACCATCATTCAGACACACATCTGGCAGAAGGTATAGATGCTCACCTCTGTCATCTGCCAACACACGATGAATGTCTTCAAAGGTCATTAAACCAGCAACTGCAGTGTTGCCGCCAAAATATTTGTTCTCCACTTCAAGAACAACGACCTCTTCGAAATTTTGATTCCGTAAAGCGCTGCGCATTACAGACGCACCGTAAGAACCAGTAACAATTGCTAAAGGCTTATCAACTGATTGCGTGCGCACTCGCAATGACACCGGAACAGAAACAGAAGAACGTAATCCGGTCTCGGCTGCTGGATTCACTACACGTACATAATCAGTGGGCGAAGCAACGTCTACCGATGCGAAGAAACCAGACTGCTTGCCCATCAAATCGGGTCCAGTTCCAGCAAATGAATCAAGAAAAGAACGCACGAGCCCTACCCCATCTTCCAACATTGGAAATTCTCCGTATCGTGACGCCTCAGGCACTGTCTTTTGTGCAACCAAGTAGAACTCGTCTGCCAAATGAATTGGTTGAAGACCAAGGGCTCGAATATAACGAGATTGCCACTTGCCTACTGTCTCTATGACTCGTTCAGCCTCTGATTGAGTATGAACACGCATGCGATCTTCGGAATTGAACCGAGACAACCCAAGCGGCACGATTGCGATTGACTCAAGAGTTGGGTACTGCTCCAAGAGGCCTGCAAGAGTCGACTCAAGTATTTCACCGTCATTAACGCCAGGGCATAAAACTATCTGGGCACGAATCTGAATGTCATTGTCGAGCAGTACCTTCATCCAGCGCAGACTGAACCCACCACGAACATTGCGCAACATGTCTGATCTAACATGTGGGTCAGGCGAATGAATACTTACGTAAAGAGGAGAAAGACGTTCGTCAATCACACGTTCAAGATCAGCCTCCGTGAAACGAGTCATTGTGGTGAAATTCCCAAAAAGGAAACTGAGACGATAATCGTCGTCCTTCATATACAAACTGCGGCGCATGCCTTTAGGCAGCTGATAGATAAAGCAGAATTCACAATGATTGTCACATGTGTGAATTCGGTCAAATACTGCGCTCGAGATTGCGACTCCGAGCGGCTCTCCTGGCTGTCGTGTGAGATCAAACTCAAGGGTTTCACGCCCGCGAAGAATACTGATATCAACGTCGTCAGATTCAACCAGCCTTTGCCATTCCAAGATGTCACGAGGAACAACCCCGTTTACCGACATCACCCGGTCGCCAACCATTAGGCCGACCCGAAATGCCGCCGATGAGCGGTCAATCGCCGCAATTTGCGGCAAGGTGTCGGTTGTAGATTTCACCCCTGCAGGCTACCGCTGAGCACTCTCGGTAGTCTGTGGAGGTTATATGACCGTCAACAAGGTACTTCTCGCCTCCCCCAGAGGCTTCTGCGCTGGTGTCGAAATGGCCATCAAGGCATTGGCGTGGATGGTCCGTTCATTCGATGAACCCGTGTACTGCTATCACGAAATCGTGCACAACAAGATAGTGGTCGACCGTTTCATTGCACAAGGCGTGGTCTTTGTCGACTCAATCGAAGATGTTCCAATCGGAGCACCAATTATGTTGTCAGCACATGGTTCAGCCCCAGAGATTGTTGCGGCAGCTCGATCGCGCGGCAGTTATGTCGTCGACGCAGTATGTCCCCTAGTAACAAAAGTCCATCATGAAGTAAAGACTCGCGCGGCCAAGGGTTATCACATCGTCTATATCGGTCATGAAGGTCACGAAGAAGCTGTGGGCACGATGGCTGTTGCCCCTGCCTCTATCTCGCGAGTTCAATCAATAGAGGAAGTCGAAGCCCTACCCCAGTTTGATACCAATGTCGCAATGCTTGCGCAAACAACGTTGTCGCACAGAGAATGGAATGAGATTGCTGTTCATGTGCGTGAAAGATTTCCCGATGTGTGGACACCAGGGAAAAGTGATTTATGTTTCGCAACCACCAACAGACAAACAGCACTCATTTCGATAGCGAGCACTGTTGATGCGTTTGTCATTATCGGTTCGTCTAACAGTTCTAATACCCGTGCTCTCGAACGACTAGCGATAGAAGCCGGCTGCAAACAGGTCTTTCGCATAAATTCCTTTGAGGAATTGCCGAAGGATCTTTACGGAATAGTCGGAGTAACAGCTGGGGCATCTGCGCCCGAAGAATTAGTGCAAGGTGTTTTAGGATTCCTCGCGCCATCAGAAGGTGTCGAAGAAATCTTTGTAACTGATGAAGATGAATACTTCCCGCCTCCGCGTAATATTCGAGATTTGCAAATGGCCATCGATACTGCAATCACAGTCATGGCGGGAGCACCATTGTTGACTACAGCAAGCATGGATGACCGCGCACTTGCAGCAAGTGCCGTTCTTGAGACCCTCTTACTGCCATGATTCAGCCAACATTGGACTCACTTCGCTCGTTTCTGCACATTCTCGCTGTGTGCGTTTGGCTCGGAGGCCAAATTGTATTAGCGGGCGTTGTACCAAAATTGCGAAAGACAAACCCAGAAGCTTTGTCGAGTATCGCCAAGGGCTATGCAGCCATTGCCTGGCCAGCAATGATTCTGATTGTGGTTACCGGCGCGTGGGGTCTTGCCGACATAGATACGTCAAACCAATCAAGCGCGTACATGGTGACATTCGGTATCAAAATGTTGCTGGTGGCGACTGCAATTATCGCAACTTTAATTCACTCAAATGGAACTACGAAAATCGCCAAGGGACTTGGTGGAGCAATTGGTCTACTGGCCACTCTTTTTGCTGCCTACTGCGGAGTTCTACTTGCCCACGTGGGCTAATGATTAACGACTAGTTACGAGCGACTTTGTTCCAAGCGATTTCGCGATCAACGCGGACATCGCCTGGCAATCCCAACACACGCTCACCGAGAATATTCTTCATGACTTCAGTGGTTCCACCTTCAATGGTGTTTGCACGAGATCGTAAGAACGCTTTTTGAATACCATCAAAAGCCATTGCTGTTTCTGGACGATTCATCGCATATGAGCCATACAACATTCCGTTTGCTCCCTGCAGATTGACAGCGAACGCATACGTTTCTTTGTTCAAATCTGCACCTGCCATTTTGCCGATGGATCCCTCAGGTCCAGGGGTACCCATTTTTCTGGTGGCGTTTGCTCGAATATTGGTCAGTCGAAGCACTTCTGCACGAATCCATAACTTCATTAATTCATCGCGAGTGGCACTATCGCGCTGATCAGAAGGTAGGGCCTCCCAAGCATGAACCGCTGAAGCGATTGAACCTGAACCACGCTGAGGCATTGAGCCACCGATAGAAACGCGTTCATTCATCAGCGTTGTGAGGCTGACTCGCCATCCATCACCAGGTGACCCAAGCATTTCAGCTTCAGAGATGCGAACATCAGTGAAGTACACCTCATTAAATTCGGCTTCACCAGTCATTTGGCGCAGCGGGCGAACCTCAACGCCCGGAGCGTGCATATCAACGACAAATGCGGTGAGCCCTGCGTGCTTTACAGCCTCAGGGTCAGTACGTACTACAAGAAGTCCAAAACGAGAAAGATGAGCAAGCGTGGTCCATACTTTCTGACCATTTGCAATCCATTCTTCGCCGTCTTTTATGCCTTTTGATGAAAGGCCTGCAAAGTCCGAACCGGAGCCTGGCTCTGAAAATAACTGGCACCAAATCTCTTCACCCGTAAACAAGGGACGCAGGTAGCGCTTTTTCTGAGCGTCACTGCCCCACTCCACCACCGTTGGGCCGCACATTCCGTGACCAATTGGGTTGCGATACATGGGGTTCGGTGCGCCGGCCGGATACAACACTTCGTTAACAGCTTTTTGGAATTTCGGGGAAATCCCTAATCCACCGAGTCCAACAGGAAAATTGACCCATGCAAGCCCCATGTCGTACTGCGCTCCGAGGAACTCCACAACAGGCGTCGTTGACGGTGGAAACTTCTTCAGAAGTTCTTCTGCGAGTTGAACGACTTTGGTTTCGTCTTTACTGATGACTTCGGTGGTGCTCATAATGGCCCTTTCCTATGGCTTGACACAACCGTAATAGTAGTTGAATAACGCCTGCGAGCCAGAGGTACATCGGACTGCGATGTGACAGCGGTCATTGAATTAGTTTGGAGGCATGTACCCAGGAATCACAGCTGCCACCAATCCTCAACGACCCGCGGTCATTCAAGCCGAGACCGGGAAAATAACGACATTCCTTGAACTCCACGAGGCTGCAATTCGACTCAGCAATGTTCTTCGTGCAGCAGGGCTACAAGCGGGAGATCATGTTGCTGTTTGCCTGGAAAACCACAGCAAGTATTTTGAGGTGATTTGGGGATGTCATTACGCCGGAGTTGTGTACACAGCCTGCTCTAGCCGCCTCACCAAGGCCGAACTCACGTACATCTTGAATGACTGCCAGGCCAAGGCCTTCATCACTTCTAAGTACAAAGCTGATCAAGCCATTGAAATCTCAAACGACATACCCAATGTTCACCTCCGATTAATGATTGATGGGACTGTTGATGGTTATGACTCATTCGAGTCAACTGTTGATTCTGCATCAACTATCCCTCTTCCAGACATGGTCGACGGAACAGACATGTTGTATTCGAGCGGGACAACTGGAATGCCCAAAGGCATTTCGCGTGCGTTCCCAGGCACACCGCTAGGAACATCTGCAGGACTTGCTGCCGCACTCACAGTCGGGATTTATCAATTTCACGAAGGCATGATTTATTTGTCGCCTGCGCCGCTGTATCACGCAGCGCCGTTGCGATTCAATATGTCAGTTCATGCTTCAGGCGGAACTACTGTGGTTATGGAGCACTTCGATGCTGAGATGTATTTACAGTACGCGGAGCAGTACAAAGCAACACATACCCAACTAGTACCAACAATGTTCATACGAATGTTGAAATTGGACCCAGCTATTCGCGCAAAATACGACGTATCGAATTTCAAGGTGGCCATACACGCAGCAGCGCCATGTCCGATCGAAACAAAGAAGTCGATGATTGCATGGTGGGGACCAATCATTCACGAGTACTACGCAGGCACCGAAGGAAACGGCTTTGTCTATTGCAACAGCGAGATGTGGCTAGCCCATCCGGGAACCGTTGGAACAGCAATTCAGGGAATCGTCCATATTTGTGACGAAAACGGAGACGACGTTCCACAGGGAGAATCAGGAACAATTTTCTTCGAAGGTAGTGCAGCATTTGAATATCACAACGACCCTGAAAAAACGAAGGCGTCACGTGATCCCAAGGGGCGCGGTTGGTCAACACTTGGTGACGTCGGATATCTTGACACCGACAATTTCTTGTATCTCACTGATAGAAAAGCTTTCATGATCATTTCGGGCGGGGTAAATATTTATCCGCAAGAATCGGAAAACATTCTGGTCAACCATCCGAAAGTCATGGATATTGCTGTCTTCGGAGTACCAAATGATGACTTTGGCGAAGAAGTAAAAGCAGTCGTGCAACCAATAACTATGCCAGCAACTCCCGAAGAGGCAGATGCGCTTGCAAAGGAACTCATCGCCTTCTGCAAGACTCATCTCGCTGACATCAAGTGCCCGCGTACGATTGACTTTAGGCCTGACCTTCCTCGCCATCCAACCGGCAAGCTGTACAAGCGCCTTCTGAAAGATGAGTATTGGAAAGCTGCCGGTCGATCCATCTGATGGTCGTGCGACACCCCTATCTCGACAACACCTCGCCTATTGCATTTGCCCATCGCGGTGGAACTTCAGCTGCACCCGAAAACACGCTTCGTGCTTTTAACGATGCGGTCACTCTTGGTTACCGCTACATAGAAACCGATGTCCATGCAACTAGTGATGGCAAGTTGGTCGCATTCCATGACAACGACCTGCAGCGCACCTGTGGCAAACCATGGCGTATCGAAGAGACCGACTGGTCGACGCTCTCCATGGCACGAATAGCCGGAACCGATCCGATTCCTTTACTCATCGATTTGCTCACCACGTGGCCAGACGTCCGCATCAATATCGATTGCAAGTCAGACGCAGCGATGCAGCCACTCATAGACACAATTCGTAGTACAAATTGCCTTGACCGTATTTGTGTCGGAAGTTTCAGCGATAAACGTCTACGTCACATCAGGTCGGAACTTGGTCCAGGCCTCTGCACCTCAATGGGGCCGCAAGAGGTTGCACGACTTGTGCTGGGAAGTACCACTGGAATTCCGATCAATCCCTCTCAGCATGCGCTCGTTGCCCAGGTGCCTGTTCGACAAGGTCCAATTCCCGTGGTTACACGAAAGAGCATTACTCGAGCTCATCAGTTA
>Ga0209357_1000106_pt1 | contig 28650 bp, 27 predicted proteins | sample LauGreFBDMM110SD_2_FD_187573 | JGI IMG/M metagenome (GOLD analysis project Ga0209357, IMG submission 187573) | Freshwater lake microbial communities from Lake Michigan, USA - Fa13.BD.MM110.SD (SPAdes) (version 3) | ecosystem: Environmental > Aquatic > Freshwater > Lake | place: Lake Michigan... | reverse complement strand
CCGGTGAACCTCAGTGTTCGTCAGGGGGATGAGATCGTCTATATAGAACGCGCTTACAGCGAGCGCTCAGGAATGCAAGTGGTGCGTGCTATCGGGGGCAGAGCGCCCTTGCACCTGACCTCGGTAGGTAAATTGTTTTTAGCTGCCGACGACAACGTGCGAGTTCGGGCCTATGCCAACCGAACCGGCTTGCCTGGGCACACCCGTAACAGCATCACCCAATTGGCCGCGCTGGAAAAAGAGATTGCAAAATCTAGGCAGTCAGGCGTTGCCAGCGATAACGAGGAGCTTGAATTGGGTGTCAGATGTATGGCCGCCGGTATCTACGATGACCAAGGCAAGCTGATTGCGGGTTTGTCGATTTCTGCCCCTGCAGACCGGCTAGATGAATCGTGGTTGCCTAAATTGCAGGACACCGCCCAGCAAATTTCACTGGAACTGGGTCATCCCATACAGCCTTAAGAGGCAAGCGAGTGGCGGGTTTCTATCCAGCGCCGAACGCGCTCTGCATCTGCGGTACGGCTGAACTTGCCTGCAGAGTCTAAAAAGATCATGATCAATTTACGACCAGCCACTTTGGCTTGCATCACCAAGCACTGACCTGCCTCGGAGATGTAGCCAGTTTTTTGCAAGTCGATATCCCAATTGGGATTCGAGACCAAGCGATTGGTGGAGCGATATTTCAAAGTTTTACGGCCAACTTCGACTTGGAAACCATTGGAGGTAGACAACTCACGCAGGGTGGGGTCATTCGCGGCAAAGGCCACCAAGGTAGCTAAATCTTTGGCACTTGATTGATTACGGCTCGACAAACCTGTGGGCTCTGCAAAGCGGGTGTCACGCATTCCCAATTGGGCAGCCTTGGCGTTCATTTGGTTGGTGAATGCATCCAAGCCAGCGGGGTAAGTGCGTCCCAAGGCATGGGCAGCACGGTTTTCGCTGGACATCAGCGCCAAATGCAACAACTCACTGCGAGTCAAGGTCGTCCCTGGGCGCAAACGTGAACCACTGCCTTTTTCGGTATCGATGTCATCAACAGAAATGGTGATGGACTCGTCCATATCGAGATTGGCTTCCTGCACAACCAAAGCAGTCATCAGTTTGGTGATAGATGCAATAGGCAAAATAGCTTGGTCATTTTTGCTAAGCAAAACTTCCTGCGTATCTTGATCTATCACGTAGGCTACGCTTGACTTGAGTGCAATTTGGTCGTCATCGGCAGAATGCAAGCCGGCCAGTTTGCCAAAAGAAGGGCGAGGAGGAATAGCCTTGTGAACACGTACTTTTTTCTTGGCAACTGCAACCGACTTGGTTTTCACTTTTTTCTTGACAGTGCGAGCCTGCGAAGAAGGTGCCCAGGCCAACAAGGCAGCAACGCAAAGCGCAACAAAAAAACGTGAGTTCATACTTTTCAACATGGTGTCCCAGTGAAGGCCCTGAGGAGCCCCGATGCACTAGTGTAGTGCGATTTAAAAATACACGCAAGATCAAAGACTTGCGTGTATTTTTTCAGGTAACCAAGAGGCATTTTCCAAGATGTTTTAGCCTTGCGCCGCTACGCGTTCAGCTTTACTCTGCAATTTATTCAAAGCACTTAAGTATGCTTTTGCAGAGGCAACCACGATATCAGGGTCGGCACCTACGCCGTTAACAATGCGTCCGTTGTTTTGAAGCCTCACAGTGACTTCTCCCTGGCTTTCCGTGGAGCCACTGATGGCGTTGACTGAATAAAGCACCATCTCTGCGCCGCTTTTCACATGCTTTTCAATGGCTTTCAAGGAGGCATCAACTGGGCCGTTGCCATGCGCTTCACATGCAATTTCTTTACCTTTGTCGGTAATGACGATAGAAGCAAAAGGCATCTCTCCTGTTTCACTGTGTTGTGACAACTTCACAAAGGAAAAAACGTCGTTGTCATGAGAAATACTTTCTTCGCTGACCAAGGCCAAAATATCTTCATCGAAGATTTCACTTTTGCGATCGGCCAATTCTTTGAAACGACCAAAAGCAGCATTGGTTTCGGCTTCGCTGTCGAGTTCGACGCCCAAGTCCTGTAAGCGCTGCTTGAACGCATTGCGCCCACTCAATTTACCCAACACGATTTTGTTAGAACCCCAGCCCACATCTTCTGCCCGCATGATTTCGTAGGTGTCACGCGCTTTCAAAACTCCATCTTGGTGAATGCCTGATGCGTGGGCAAAGGCATTGGCACCCACCACTGCTTTGTTAGGTTGAACCACAAAACCCGTGGTTTGACTGACCATGCGGCTTGAAGCCAAAATATGTTTGGTGTCTATGCCAAGTTCAAGCCCGAAATAGTCTTTGCGGGTTTTGACCGCCATGACAATTTCTTCCAAAGAGCAATTGCCTGCCCGCTCTCCCAAACCATTGATGGTGCACTCGACCTGCCTAGCCCCTCCAATTTGTACACCGGCCAAGGAGTTGGCGACAGCCATGCCCAGGTCATTGTGGCAATGCACAGACCAAATGGCTTTGTCGGAATTCGGTATGCGCTCTCTTAATGTCCTGATAAAAATACCGTACAGCTCGGGGACGGCATAGCCCACGGTATCTGGCACATTGATGGTGGTTGCGCCCTCAGCTATGACCGCTTCCAAAATACGACATAAAAAATCCATATCGCTTCGGTAGCCGTCTTCTGGGCTGAACTCCACATCTGCCACCAAGTTACGGGCGAAGCGAACAGATTGCTTGGCTTGCTCAAACACTTGATCTGGCGTCATGCGAAGCTTCTTTTCCATATGCAAGGCAGAGGTCGCAATGAAGGTGTGAATACGCGACTGTTTCGCGCCTTTCAGCGCCTCGGCTGCACGTGAAATGTCTCTGTCGTTAGCGCGTGACAAAGAGCAAACGGTGGACTCGGTGATGGCGTTGGCAATGGCCTTTACCGCTTCGAAATCGCCATCGGAACTGGCGGCAAAGCCGGCTTCGATCACATCGACTCGCAAGCGTTCGAGCTGTCTGGCGATTCGCAACTTTTCATCGCGTGTCATAGAGGCGCCGGGGGACTGCTCACCATCACGCAAAGTGGTGTCAAAAATAATCAATTTATCAGCCATATTTAAGCTCCTGAAAATTCAATCTTCCGATACAAACCGTTCAGCCCCAATGAAAAAGGCCCGATGCGGTAAGCAAACGGGCCTTGGGGAAAATTGCGCAAACGCTACTGATCCAGCCCGTGGAAGCTCTGAAGTAGTAGTTGTAGCAATAAATTCATGTAAGGAATGTATCACAGGCTTATGGGCAGAAACATAGCCAAGGTTTTAATTCTCAGTGCAAGCCTTTTTCATCTGGCTCATCTGTCGAGGTACTGATGACACTGGTTGGCAGGCCTTTGTACTTTCGCCATGCATACACGACATAACCGCTGATCCCATAAAAAAGAAAAAGACTGAAAAGCACTGTCGGCGGGTGGATGTTGATCAAGGCGATGACCAAAGCGATTGAAACGATCACTGTAAAAGGCACGCTTTTGCGCATCTGGAAATCTTTAAAACTGAAAAAAGGAACATTGCTGACCATGGTCAAGCCCGCATACAGACACACCGCAAACATTAGCCAACGGTTATCTACAGGTGCAAAACCAAGATCGGTCATGAGCCAAATAAAACCCATCACAAAGGCTGCTGCCGCTGGAGAAGGCAAGCCTTGAAAGAACCGCTTATCGACCGCCGTGGTGTTCACATTGAATCGAGCCAAGCGCAGCGCAGCACAGGCGCAGTAGACAAAAGCAGCAAACCAACCCCAACGACCCAAGTCTTTCAAAGCCCACTCGTAGGTAATGAGGGCAGGCGCAGCACCAAAGGACACCATATCTGCCAAGGAGTCCATTTGCGCACCAAATTCAGTTTGGGTGTTGGTCATACGCGCAACCCGACCGTCCAAGCTGTCCAACACGATCGAACAAAAAATAGCAATCGCAGACGCCTCAAAGTGGTTGTTCATGGCCATAACGATGGCATAAAAACCGCCAAACAAAGCAGCCAAGGTGAAGAGGTTGGGCAATACATAAATGCCCTTTCGCAAGCGGCTGCGAGGTTGTTCGTCGATGAGGTCCTCTGAATCTTGCATGGACATGGTAATTAAAGGGTTGCCAGCACGGTGGTGGTGGCGCTGACTTTGTCACCAGGCGCCACTTTGGGGATGGCACTCAAAGGCAAATACACATCCACACGAGAGCCAAATCGAATGAAGCCATAGCGCTCGCCTTTGGCCAGCACATCGGTGGGATGCACATAGCAAAGAATGCGTCTGGCAATCAATCCAGCAACCTGAACCAAGGTAACCACATGCTGTTGTCCATTCACGGTGGCGTCAATCACAACCGCATTGCGCTCGTTCTCCGATGATGCTTTGTCGAGATCAGCGTTGACAAACAGACCAGGGAAATATTGAACAGCGCGCACAACACCATCGACACTGGCACGGTTACTGTGAACATTGAACACATTCATGAACACGCTGATGAGCAATGCATCTCGGTCAGCATAGGGGTCACGAACTTTTTCAATCTTGACGATACGCCCATCAGCTGGCGAGAGAACTGCGTTAGCAAGCTCTGGCACAGGACGCGGGGGATCGCGAAAAAACTGCAGAACAAACACCAACACAATGTAGAAAGGAATGGCTGCAACACCGCCCCAAAGAACGGTCGCCAACAGACTCAGCACCAGTGCCAAGCCTATGAACGGCCATCCTTCACGCGCCAGTATGGGATGCGGGTAGTGGTTCATCAGTTACGGGTCTGATCGACCAATTTGTTCTTGGCAATCCAGGGCATCATGGCGCGAAGTTGAGCACCCACTACCTCAATGGAGTGTTCGGCGGTCAAACGGCGACGCGCTGTCATGCTCGGGTAGCCAGTGCGGCCTTCCAAAATGAACATCTTGGCGTATTCGCCGGTTTGAATGCGCTTTAAGGCGTTGCGCATGGCCACACGTGACTCTTCGTTGATGATTTCAGGGCCGGTGACGTATTCGCCGTACTCTGCATTGTTGGAGATGGAGTAATTCATGTTGGCAATACCGCCTTCATAAATCAGGTCAACGATCAATTTCAACTCGTGCAAGCATTCAAAGTAAGCCATTTCGGGGGCGTAACCAGCTTCAACCAAAGTCTCATAGCCCATCTTGATCAATTCAACCGCACCACCGCACAACACGGTTTGCTCGCCGAACAAATCAGTTTCGGTCTCTTCACGGAAATTGGTTTCAATGATGCCGGCTTTGCCACCGCCATTAGCCATGGCGTAGCTGAGGGCTAAATCGCGGGCTTTGCCGCTCTTGTCTTGGTGAATCGCCACCAAGTGGGGAACGCCACCACCTTGCGTGTAGGTAGAGCGCACGGTGTGGCCAGGTGCCTTGGGCGCGACCATCCACACATCCAAGTCGGCACGGGGAACCACTTGGTTGTAATGCACGTTAAAACCATGCGCAAAAGCAAGAGATGCACCTTGCTTCATATGGGGGGCCACATTATTGGTGTAGACCTCAGAAATTTGCTCATCGGGCAACAAAATCATCACCACGTCAGCAATCTTGACTGCATCGTTGACTTCCATGACATTCAAGCCAGCTTTGCCTACTTTGTCCCAAGATGCGCCGCCTTTGCGCAGTCCGACCACGACTTTGACGCCACTGTCGTTGAGGTTTTGAGCGTGCGCGTGTCCTTGTGAGCCATAACCAATGATGGCCACGGTTTTGCCCTTGATGAGGCTCAGATCACAGTCTTTGTCGTAATAGACTTTCATGGGGTTCTCCTTAAAAATGGGGGGTCGTTAAACACGCAAAATGCGTTCGCCACGGCCAATTCCGCAAGCGCCGGTGCGCACTGTTTCCAAAATAGCGCTGTGTTCGATTGCCTCTAAGAAAGCATCGTTTTTGGCCACATCGCCAGTCAGTTCAATGGTGTAACTTTTATCAGTTACGTCAATCACGCGGCCACGAAAAATATCGGCCATGCGTTTCATTTCTTCACGCTCTTTGCCTACTGCACGGACTTTGACCATCATCAACTCACGCTCGGTGTAAGCGCCTTCGGTCAAGTCAACCACCTTGACCACTTCAATCAGACGGTTCAAGTGTTTGGTGATTTGCTCAATCACATCGTCTGAGCCAGAAGTCTGCAAAGTGATGCGTGACAAGCTGGGGTCTTCGGTGGGGGCAACTGTCAGCGATTCGATGTTGTAGCCTCGCGCAGAGAACAAGCCAACTACTCTGGACAAAGCGCCAGCTTCGTTTTCAATAAGTACTGCAATGATGTGTTTCATAGTGGATTCCTCTTTTCGCAACCCTCCCCTACAGGCGGTAACCTGTAGGCTTGGTTATCAATAGATTCGTCTGGGGGGAAATTTCAAAGTTAAAGGTCTTCACTGCCCAAAAGCATTTCAGTGATGCCTTTGCCGGCTTGAACCATGGGGAAGACGTTTTCAGTGGGGTCAGTGCGGAAGTCCATGAAGACGGTTCGATCCTTGAGTCTTCTCGCCTCGCGAAGTGCGGGTTCGACATCCTCAGGACGTTCAATCAGCATTCCCACATGGCCATAGGCCTCAGCCAATTTGACGAAGTCGGGCAAGGCATCCATGTAGCTGTGGCTGTAGCGGCCTGAGTATTCAATCTCTTGCCATTGCCTGACCATGCCCAAATAGCGATTGTTCAACGCCACGATTTTGATGGGCGTGTTGTATTGCAAACAAGTTGAGAGTTCTTGAATGCACATTTGCACCGACCCCTCGCCTGTGACGCAATACACCTCGCTGTCTGGCTTGGCCAATTTGATGCCCATGGCGTAGGGGATGCCCACACCCATGGTGCCCAAACCGCCAGAGTTGATCCAGCGCCGAGGTTGGTCAAAACGGTAGTACTGCGCAGCCCACATTTGGTGCTGCCCTACATCCGAGGTGATGTAGGCATCGGCATCTTTGGTCATGTTCCATAAAGTCTCGACCACATACTGAGGTTTGATGACATCGGAACTGCCATGGTCGTATTTCAGGCAATCGCGTGAGCGCCAAGCTTCAATGGTTTCCCACCAAGCAGCCAAACTTTGCGGGTCGGGCTTTGCAGGCAACTCGCGCAACATACCGATCATTTCTGTCAGAACGTCCTTGACATCGCCAACGATAGGAATGTCGACCTTGACACGCTTTGAAATACTGGATGGGTCAATGTCGATGTGAATGATCTTGCGCTCGTTTTGCGCGAAATGCTTGGGGTTACCAATAACCCTGTCATCAAAACGCGCACCCACCGCCAAAAGCACATCGCAGTTTTGCATGGCGTTATTGGCTTCGATGGTGCCATGCATACCCAGCATCCCTAAGAATTTTCTGTCGCTGGCTGGATAGGCCCCGAGACCCATCAAAGTGTTGGTACAAGGGTAACCCAACATATCCACCAAGGTGCGCAACTCGGCAGACGCTTCACTCAAGAGCACGCCGCCGCCAGTGTAAATAAAGGGCCTTTTAGCCCCGACCAAAAGTTGCAATGCTTTGCGTATTTGACCGCTATGGCCTTTGCGAACAGGGTTGTAGGAACGCATGTCTACGGAGGTCGGATAGCCGGTGTACGTGGTTCTTTTAAAGGACACATCTTTCGGTATGTCGACCACTACCGGACCTGGGCGACCGGTACGCGCAATGTGAAAAGCCTTTTTCATGATGTCGGCCATTTCGCGCACATCTTTGACCAAAAAATTGTGCTTCACAATGGGGCGGGTGATGCCCACGGTATCGCATTCTTGGAAGGCATCGAGACCAATCGCATGGGTTGGCACTTGCCCCGTGATGATGACCATGGGAATGCTGTCCATATAAGCTGTCGCAATACCCGTCACTGCATTGGTAACGCCAGGTCCTGAAGTGACCAGCGCAACGCCGACTTCGCCGGTTGCGCGGGCATAGCCGTCAGCTGCATGAACCGCCGCCTGCTCATGTCGAACAAGCACATGCTCTATGGTGTTTTGTTTGTATAGGGCGTCGTAAATATGCAAAACCGCGCCACCAGGGTAACCCCACACAAATTGGACACCTTCGGCCTGCAAAGACTTGACCAAAATATCGGAACCATTGATTTCGATGGGAGTTTGACTCAGCGCACTGGCCTGAGCAGCGGATTGAAGTTCCGCCTTAGAGATTTCCATGTTGTAACCTTTGTGAATTTCGCAAACGAAAAAACTAGGGTGCCTTTTTGCAACTTCTTTTGAAAGTGCATCAAGACTTTGGATTTCAAGCTATAGGCGTTTAACACCAAACTTGAACCCTTTTAGTTTGACAGGCGGCTATTATGACATTGAAATCCCAGTGATTGACCCTATTCACTTGCCCCAACTCCCAATGCCATAATAAAAATGGCTTGTTTCAACACCCACATCTCTCTCCTACTTCATTTGTCGCAATAAAGTTTCACAACACCCTTGGCTTCTGACAAAGAACTTTCAGACTTTCTGATTGGCATTGAAAAACGTGCGTTCAAACGAACAGTCTTTCATGTCCGTGATGACGAGTCGGCGCTTGATATCGTTCAAGACAGCATGATGAAATTGGCGGAGCATTACGGAGACAAACCAGTCACAGAGTTGCCAATGTTGTTTCAAAGAATCTTGTCCAACACGACATTGGACTGGTTCAGGCGCCAAAAAACGCGCAAAGCCCTTTTTTCCAATTTCAGCGACTTTGGAACTGAGCAAGGGGATGATGAATTTGACGTTTTGGACGTCTTAACTTCTCATTTAAGCAGAGAAAGCGCCTTAGATGAATTCGTTAGAACCAAAACATTTGAAGAAATTGAGAAAGAAATACAAAATTTACCCGGACGTCAACGAGAAGCCTTTCTGTTGCGTTATTGGGAGGACTTGGATGTGGCTGAAACTGCAGCAGCCATGGGTTGCTCTGAAGGAAGTGTCAAAACACATTGCTCCAGAGCCATAAAGTCCTTGTTCAAAGCTTTGAATTCAAAGGGAATACGACCATGAAACATTTACCCTCCGCCTCATCGGCGCAAGACCTGCTGGGAAAGCGCATTGCCAAAATGCTCGATGACAACACCGATTTGTCTTACGAGGTCACTGAGCGCTTGCGCGCCGCGCGTACCCGCGCTTTGTCCCTCAGACGCATAGCCCAACCACAGCTTCAAACTGCGCAGGAAATTCAAACCCAAAACGGCTTTGCTTTGCTCAAATTTCCCAGCCAAATTCAGTGGTTTTTCCAAACCTTCGGCTCCTTCATTCCTCTTCTGGGCTTGGTTGCTGGTCTGATTTTGATCAACGAGTTTCATAATGACCAATCTGCACTCGAACTGGCAGAAATAGATTCTGCACTCTTGACCGATGATTTACCCCCGAATGCCTACACCGACCCTTCGTTTCTCGACTACCTCAAATACCAAGTCAATTCTCCGCAAAATTGATGTTTGAATCCATGTGCCGCAACAATTACCCAAGCCTTCTGAGCGTCAAATCATGGATGATTTGTACATTGTTGATGTTTTCTTTTGTCTTCCCATATGCACATGCTGCCGATCCTGTTGAAAGAGCAGAAAACAAACTTAACTCTCTTGAAACCTTGCCTCGCTGGTCAGAATTGAGTGATGCGCAGCAAAAAGCGCTGCTGCCTTTGAAAACACTGTGGCCGACGCTGGAAGTCAACCGCAAACGCAAGTGGTTGGTCATCGCTCAAAATTTCCCAGATTTGAATGAATCCTCTCAACTTCTCGCCCAAGAGCGTATGCGCGAGTGGGCAGCACTCAGTCCTCTTCAACGCTCACAAGCCCGTTTGAATTTTGCCCAAACCAAGCAACTCTCGCCTGACGAGAAATTGGCCAAATGGGAAGCCTACCAAGCCTTGAACCCCGAAGAGAAGCAAAAATTACCTTCCTCACGCTTGCCTTCGCCCAAGGGCGCTGCACTCGCTGTCAAACCAATGTCGCCTGAAAAACTGACCACCCCACCCGTGAAAAAAGAAGGTCAGAGTTCCTCGCCACGGATTGATACAAGTCAACTCAACCCATTTACTTTGCTGCCTGCCAATGTTCAGGTGACAACTCGACCCGCCGTGGTCCAATGACGTTGCAATCTGACCCAACTGCCCTACCCAACCTGAGCTTGCCAAGCGCTTCACTGCTGAGGCGAATGAGTTGTTGGTTTTATGAAGGTATGCTGCTTTTTGGTGTGATATTCATTGCAGGCTATCTTTTTGGCACGCTGACACAAACACGGCACGCCATGAACAACCGGCTCGGCCTTCAAGTATTTGTTTTTTTGGTTCTGGCGCTTTATTTCAGCTTTTTTTGGCATAAAGGCCAAACACTGGCCATGAAGACGTGGCATTTGAAAATCACCAATCTCAACGGTGACGCCTTGTCTAGACAACAAGCCCTCATCAGGTATGTACTCGCTTGGATTTGGTTTGTTCCACCCTTAGTTTTGACATGGCTACAGGCTGGCTCTAGCTTGAGCGGCTTGGGGGCCGTGTGCGTTTGGGTTATTTTCTGGGCGCTGCTGAGCAAACTCCACCCTGACAAACAGTTTTGGCATGATGATTGGTCAAAGACTCGGGTGGTGGATACTCGACAACTAAGGCCCTCTGACTCAACTTCAACCAAGCCATGAAACCTGCTTTTTCTTTGTGTGTGTATTGCGGCTCACGCCTAGGCAGACTTGAAGCATTCACCCAAACGGCAAAAGCTGTTGGTGAATGGATAGGCCGACACCAAGGCCAGTTGGTTTACGGTGGTGGCAACAACGGCTTGATGGGCATAGTAGCGGCAGCCACGCAACAAGCTGGCGGCAGGGTGGTTGGCATCATTCCTCATGGCTTGGCTGAAATGGAGCTTGCTCGCGACGATTGCGACGAGTTCCACTTGGTTGACAACATGCACCAACGCAAACACATGATGGCTGAGCGAGCCGACGCTTTTCTTGCCTTGCCTGGAGGCATAGGCACGTTTGAAGAATTTTTTGAAGTCTGGACATGGCGCCAGCTGGGTTACCACAACAAACCCATTGGCTTGCTGAATGTGGATGGGTATTACGACGGCTTATTGGCGTTCATGAATACCACCGTCAACGATGGTTTTGTATCTGACTGGCAGATGACTTTGATTCAGCAGTCAGCCAACTTAGAGCAACTTTTGCCCATGTTGATCCAAGAGGCAGGCTTGTCTGAGGGCAAGGGCTTGGACGCGATTTAAACCGCAGATTCGTCGGTCTCACCGGTTCGAATACGCACCACACGCTCAACGGGCGTAACAAAGATTTTTCCGTCACCAATCTTGCCTGTACGCGCCGCAGTCACGATAGCGTCGACACAGCGATCAACATCGATTGTCTTAACCACCACTTCAACTTTGACCTTGGGTAGAAAATCCACCACATATTCGGCACCTCGGTACAACTCGGTATGCCCTTTTTGACGGCCAAAGCCTTTGACTTCGGTGACGGTCAGGCCGGTGACGCCGCATTCGGCCAAAGCCTCACGAACCTCTTCAAGCTTGAAAGGTTTGATGACGGCAGTGATTTGTTTCATATGGAATTTCCTTGATCTCACAGAAAAATGGTTTGTCAGGAACGGAAATGACTGGTTATAGGATAACGCCAATCTTTGCCGAAGCCTCTGTGGGTGATGCGGATGCCAATGGGTGCTTGGCGACGCTTGTATTCGTTGATGCGAATCAATCGCGTCACTTTTTCCACATCCGCTAGCGCAAACCCCGCGTTGACGATGTCTTGGGCGCTTTGGTCTTGCTCCATGTAGAGAGCCAAAATCGCGTCAAGCACCTCGTAGGGGGGCAAACTGTCTTGGTCGGTTTGGTCGGGGCGAAGTTCCGCGCTGGGTGCGCGGGTGATGATGCGCTCGGGGATGGGCGAAGCGCCGCGTCCATAGGGGTCATGCTGGTTTCGCCACTGGGCCAACTGGTAAACCAAGGTTTTGGCCACATCCTTGATGACCGCAAAACCACCTGCCATGTCACCGTACAAGGTGCAATAACCGGTGGCCATTTCGCTTTTATTGCCTGTGGTTAAAACAATAGCGCCATGTTTGTTCGATAAGGCCATCAGCAAGGTACCGCGAATACGCGCTTGGATGTTTTCCTCGGTCGCGTCCAATGGCAGACCCGCAAAATCAGCTTCAAGCGTTTGCAAAAAGGCGTCAAACATAGGAACGATAGATTTTTCGTCATACCGCACCCCCATTCTTTGCGCCATATCTCTGGCATCGGTCAAACTGATGTCTGCGGTGTAGGGAGAAGGCATCATGACGCAGCGCACATTCTCAGGACCTAGTGCATCCGCCGCTATCGCCAACACCAAAGCGGAGTCGATACCCCCCGACAAACCAATCAATGCACCTGTAAAGCGGTTCTTGCCAAGGTAATCTCGAACGCCCAATACCAGCGCATCCCAGACTTCGGCCAGTTCGGTTTGCAAAGGCACAGTGGCGGCTTGCAGGACGGCTTGACCATCAGTTGATTGAACTGACACATGGAAATCTGCTTCCACAAACGCTTGGGCCCTGCCAGCTAATTCGCCCGTGGCTTGAAGCGCGAATGACCGCCCTTCAAACACGACTTCATCTTGCCCGCCGACCAAATGCGCATAGACCATTGGCAAACCGGTGGCCTGGCAGCGCTCGCGCATTTTGTGTTCGCGTTCTTGCGCTTTTCCCATGTGAAAAGGAGATGCATTGATGACAGCTAACACCTGCGCTCCGGCGGCTTTGACATCTGCTGCGGGTTGCTCAAACCATGCATCTTCACAAATGAGCAAGCCCACTTTCACACCTTGCACCTCAAATACACAAGGCTGTGTGCCTGGTTTGAAATAGCGACGCTCATCGAACACTTGGTAGTTAGGTAACTCGCGTTTGGCATAGCTTGCAACGACTTTGCCTTCGCACAGCACGGAAGCCATGTTGAAGCGCAAACTGACTGCCACCGAGCGGGTGCGCTCATCGTGGCCACTGGGGTGGCCCACCACCACGTGCATACCTTTTAAATCGGCCAGCGACTGTCGGACCGTGTCGACGGCTTGTTCGCAAGCCGTGATGAAAGAGGCACGTAAAAACAAGTCTTCGGCGGCATAGCCACAGATGGACAATTCCGGCGTGATCAATAACCTCACCCCTTTGGCATAAGCGCGGCGCGCCGCACCCATTATTTTTTGGGCATTACCCGCCATGTCACCCACGGTGAAATTGAGCTGGGCTACACTGAGTTCAAGCGTCATAGGTGATATGCAAAAAGAGCTGAACGATTATGGCATCCGGGTGCACCCGCATCTGAAAGAGATTGCCGCAAAAGACTGGGATGGTTTGCTTTTCCAGCAACACAGTCCTACCCCTTTTATGCGACACGCTTATTTGCTGGCCTTGCAAGAAAGCGCCAGCGCCATTGCGGCAACTGGATGGAAAATGCAGTTCATCAGCTTGTGGCGCGGCGATGAATTGGTGGGGGCTTGCCCCCTTTATTTGAAAGACCACTCCTACGGGGAGTATGTTTTTGACTGGGCTTGGGCCAACGCCTACCACCAACACGGCCTGAACTACTACCCTAAAGCGCTGATTGCAGTGCCTTTTACGCCGGTGCCAGGTTCACGTTTATTGGCAAAAGACGCCGCGAGCCGTGCGCTTTTGCTACAAGCTGTTATTGGCTGGTGTCAGCAAGAAAAGCTGTCTTCATTGCACATGCTGTTTGGCAGCGAAGAAGACATGGCAGCGACCCAAACGCTGGAATTACTGCAAAGACAGACAGTGCAATTTCACTGGCAAAACCAAGCATGGCCAGATTTCGATGCTTTTTTAGCAAGTCTCACCCAAGAAAAGCGCAAAAAAATCCGACAAGAGCGACGCCGAGTGACGGATGCAGGCGTGGGTTTTCGCTGGTCTTTGGGTGCCGATATCAGCGCAGAAGACTGGCGCTTTTTTTACCAATGCTATGAACAAACTTACCTAGAGCATGGCAACTCACCCTATTTGACGCCTGACTTTTTCCATCGCATGAAAGCGGATATGTCGGAGAACTGGTTGATGTTCATAGCGGAGCGCGAGGGCCGCCCCATCGCCAGCAGTTTGATTGGGGTGCATGGGCTGGGCAGCACCCAAGCAGTGGCCTATGGCCGTTATTGGGGCGCTTTGGAGCGTGTGGATTGTTTGCACTTTGAGGCTTGCTATTACCAACCCCTGCAATGGTGCATGGCGAATGGAGTGCAGCGATTTGAAGGGGGCGCACAAGGCGAGCACAAAATGGCACGTGCCTTGATGCCTGTCAGCACGCACAGTGCGCACTGGCTGGCAGACCCTCGATTTGCCAACGCAGTTGAGCAGTTTCTTGAACGCGAAGGCGCAGGAGTTGACAACTATTTAGCTCACCTTGATGAGCGCAATCCGTTCAAACGCAGTCCTTAAAGCTTCAGCCCTTGGCTTTTTTGTAATTGTTCAAGCCGTCTTGCACTTCTTGGCGTGCGGCATCCGGCCCTTCCCAGCCCAAAATTTTCACCCATTTGCCTTGCTCTAAGTCTTTGTAGTGCTCAAAGAAATGCGCAATGGTTTTCAAGCGCATGGGGTTCAAGTCTTCGGGCTTTTGCCACTGGGTGTAGATGGACAAAATTTTGTCGGTGGGCACAGCCAGTACCTTGCCGTCCATGCCGGCCTCGTCTTCCATTTTCAAAATACCAATGGGGCGACAAGGCACGACAACGCCTGGAATCAAGGGGACGGGGGTGATGACCAACACATCCACAGGGTCACCGTCGCCACTGATGGTTTTGGGGACATAGCCATAGTTGGTCGGGTAGTGCATGGACGTACTCATGAATCGGTCCACAAAAATTGCGCCGGTTTCTTTGTCGACTTCGTACTTGATGGGGTCAGCGTTCATCGGAATTTCGATAATCACATTGAACTCGTGGGGGGCGTTTTTTCCGGCAGTGACGTTATCGAGGGACATGAAAAATCTCTTAAATTAAAAATGAAAAGGAAATATTCACTATTTTGTCAGTAATTACCCTGATTTTACTTAAACCAAAGCAGTGTTTGAAGCAAAGCACACAATCGCATCCCTTACAGTTATGCCGTTGGCCAATCACCCTCCTTCTTGAGCGTGTGAGGAAGCAACGCAAAGGTGGCGTCAAACAACCCTGTTGCGTGACTCCACCTCATCGCGAAACAATAAAGGAGCTTTTATGACTGGCATTTCAGCGCTGTACTTTGCGCTATTCTGTGGCCTCATCGCCGTGATTTACGGGTTCTGGGCCCGCAGCTGGATTCTTTCCCAAGACGCAGGCAATGCCCGTATGCAAGAAATTGCTGCAGCCATTCAAACCGGCGCATCTGCCTATTTGGCCAGGCAATACAAAACCATCGCCATGGTGGGCGTGGTCTTAGCCGTACTCATTGCTTGGTTCTTAGACCCCTTAAGCGCCGTCGGTTTTGTGCTTGGTGCTGTCCTCTCTGGTGCTTGCGGTTTCATCGGCATGAACGTGTCGGTCAAGGCCAATGTGCGCACTGCACAAGCTGCGACCAAGGGCATTGGCCCTGCGCTGGATGTCGCTTTTCGTGGCGGCGCCATCACCGGTATGTTGGTAGTTGGTCTCGGCCTCTTGGGCGTAACTGGTTTTTACTGGTACCTCACCTCAGCAGGCGTGCCCGCCGACGGTAAAGCGCTGGCTGTCATGCTCAATCCCCTGATAGGTTTTGCCTTCGGTTCTTCGCTGATTTCCATTTTCGCCCGTCTGGGTGGCGGTATCTTCACCAAAGGCGCTGATGTCGGTGCCGACCTGGTGGGCAAAGTCGAAGCAGGTATTCCTGAAGATGATCCACGCAACCCTGCTGTGATCGCTGACAACGTTGGTGACAACGTGGGTGACTGCGCAGGTATGGCTGCGGACTTGTTTGAAACCTATGCAGTGACGCTGATCGCCACCATGGTGCTGGGTGCTTTGCTGGCGGGTACCGCTGGCCCCAATATGGTGCTTTACCCGCTCGTTCTGGGCGGCGTGTCCATCGTGGCGTCCATCATCGGTTGCTTCTTTGTGAAGGCCAGCCCTGGCATGACCAATGTGATGCCTGCGCTTTACAAAGGCTTGGCTGTTGCTGGCGTGCTGTCATTGATTGCGTTTTACTTTGTCACCCAGTCGCTGTTTCCTGCGCCGGTGGCATTGCCTGATGGCACAGCCTTGAGCGCCAGTGGACTGTTCGGCGCCTGTGCCGTTGGTTTGATCTTGACCGGTGCTTTGGTTTGGATTACCGAGTACTACACCGGCACCCAATACCCGCCTGTGCAGCATATTGCTCAAGCATCAACCACCGGTCACGGCACCAACATCATTGCCGGCTTGGGCGTGTCCATGCGCTCCACCGCATGGCCAGTGCTGTTTGTGTGCGCTGCGATTTACAGCGCCTTTGACCTCGGTGGTCTGTATGGCATCGCCATCGCTGCCACCTCTATGCTGAGCATGGCTGGCATCGTGGTTGCTTTGGACGCCTACGGCCCCATCACCGATAACGCCGGCGGCATTGCCGAAATGGCCGAACTGCCAGACAGCGTGCGCGACATCACCGATCCGCTGGATGCTGTGGGTAACACCACCAAGGCTGTGACCAAAGGCTATGCGATCGGCTCTGCAGGCCTTGCCGCTCTGGTGCTGTTTGCTGACTACACCCACAAACTCGAGGGTCTGGGCGCGCACATCAAGTTTGATTTAAGCGACCCCAAAGTCATCATCGGACTGTTCATCGGCGGACTGATTCCCTATTTGTTTGGCGCGATGGCGATGGAGGCTGTAGGCCGCGCTGCCGGTGCCGTGGTGGTCGAAGTGCGTCGCCAGTTCAGGGAAATCAAAGGCATCATGGACGGTACCGGCAAGCCCGAGTACGACACGGCGGTGGATATGTTGACCACAGCCGCGATCAAAGAAATGATGATTCCCAGCCTGTTGCCGGTGGTAGCACCCATCGTGGTCGGCTTGATTCTTGGACCAGCGGCTTTGGGTGGATTGCTGATGGGCACCATCGTGACAGGTCTGTTCGTGGCGATTTCTATGTGTACCGGTGGCGGTGCGTGGGACAACGCCAAGAAATACATCGAAGACGGAAACCATGGCGGCAAGGGCTCTGAAACCCACAAGGCTGCAGTGACCGGCGACACCGTGGGTGACCCCTACAAGGACACTGCCGGCCCAGCGATCAACCCCTTGATCAAGATCATCAACATCGTGGCATTGCTGATCGTGCCGTTGATGATGTCTATCCACGGCGGTTAAGTCAGAACTGTTCTGATGCGCTGTAAAAAGCCCGCTTCGGCGGGCTTTTTTTCGTCATTGCTCATGCTGTCATTACGAGGCCGCAGACCGTGGCAATCCCCCGTCATTGCGAGCGCAGCGAAGCAATCTTTCATGGCATCGAAACATGACGCTACGCCACCCGGCCTGGGGACGCATTTTGCTGCTCTTTCGCTCACAAAATGGTCCCCAGACCGAGTGGCTTAGACGATGTATCCCAGGTTTAGGGAGGACCGACTTCAGCAGCCGAGAGCGGCGGATCGGCTGTGTTGCTTCTGCCTTCGGCCTCGCAATGACGTTATGAACAATGACGGGTGATTACTTCGCTGCGCTCGCAATGACGCCAATCGGGCAAAATGGGGGGATGTCTGAACGTGTGATCCCCCTGCTTGACCAGCGCAACCGCCCTGCCGTTGTCCCAGCTATTGCCATTGTGCCCAACGGTTTGTTGGGCGACCAACGCGGTCGTCCTCTGCGCGACCTTCGCATCAGCGTCACCGATCGCTGCAACTTCCGCTGCAACTACTGCATGCCCAAGGAAGTGTTCAATAACGATTACAAATACCTGCCGCACTCATCTCTATTAAGCTTTGAAGAAATCACCCGTATCGCCTCGCTGTTTGTGGCGCACGGCGTGCAAAAGCTGCGCCTGACCGGTGGCGAACCGCTGTTGCGCAAAAACTTGGAAGTGCTGATTGAACAACTGGCAGCACTTCGCACCCCCGAAGGCAAGCCGCTTGACCTTACCCTTACCACCAACGGTTCGTTGCTGCGCCGAAAAGCGGCTAGCTTGAAGGCTGCAGGTTTGCAGCGTGTGACAGTCAGCTTGGACGGCCTGAACGACGACATCTTTCGCGCGATGAACGATGTGGACTTCCCCGTGGCCGATGTGCTGGACGGCATCGAAGCTGCCAAAGAAGCGGGTTTAGGGCTTGATGCCAAAGGCGGTTTCAGCGGCCTGAAGATCAATATGGTGGTGAAGAAAAGCACCAACTTGAGCGAGATCATCCCCATGGCTCGACATTTCCGAGGCAGCGGTATCACTTTGCGCTTCATCGAATACATGGATGTGGGTGAAACCAATGGCTGGCAAATGGATGAGGTACTGCCCTCGGCTGAACTCATCAAGCTGCTTCAAACCGAATTCCCGCTCGTGCCTCTTGAGGCCTCTGCGCCAGGCGAAACCGCGCAGCGCTGGGGCTATGCCAATGCACAAGGTGTGTTTGACCCTGTCTTGGGCGAAGTCGGCGTCATCAGTAGCGTGACCCAAGCTTTTTGCGGCGACTGCAACCGCGCCCGCCTATCGACCGAAGGTCAGTTGTACCTGTGCTTGTTTGCTGCACAAGGCCACGACCTGCGCAGCCTCTTGCGCAATGGGGCCTCGGACGCTGACATTGCCTCTGCGATTGGCCTTATTTGGAACGAGCGCGATGACCGCTACTCGGAGTTACGCGGCCTGAACCTTCAGCCCCTGCCCGCGCCTGGCCAAAAGCGCGTGGAGATGAGCTATATCGGCGGTTGATGGTCGCGCCAACGCCTGACAACATCACTGGCTGGGTTTTGGCTGGCGGTCAAGCCCTACGCATGGGCGGGGTAGACAAAGGCTTACAACTCTTCCAAGACCAAGCATTGGCATTACGCGCAGCAAAGCGCTTAGAGACCCAAGTCCACATTGTCAAACTCAATGCGAATCGTCATCTATCAGACTATGCAAGCTGGGGCTACGACGTCTACACCGATAGCTTGAGCGGCTATGCAGGACCCTTGGCAGGCATGCTGACAGGTTTGCAAAATTGCGATACCGAATGGTTGCTGTGCGTACCTTGCGACAGTCCTTTTTTCCCGCTGGATTTGGCTTACCGCCTTGGCATGGCGGTGGACGCAGAACAATCGTCAATGGCTGTTGCATGGGCGCCTGAGGTCAATGCACAGGGGGACACTGTTTGCCGACCCCAACCGGTGTTTTGCTTGCTACACCTTTCTTTGCAAACAAGCCTGAGTGATTTTTTGCAAAGTGGGGGACGCAAGATTGACGCTTGGACCACACAACACGCGAGTGCGCGAATGGACTTCAACCTGCCCCACGATACTCGCCATTCGTTTGCCAACGCCAACACATGGCAGGAACTGAAGGGCTTGGAAGGCTAAGCGGTTTTGGCAGAAAGCGTGTCTTCCTCGAAGACCGTTTGAATCGGCCCTGGCGTTCCCTTGCGGGCAAATAAAGAGTACATGGTGGGCACCACAAAAATGGTCAGCAAGGTACCCAAGGACATACCGCCCACAATCACCCAACCAATTTGCTGCCGGCTTTCTGAGCCAGCGCCAGTGGCCAATGCCAAGGGAATGGCGCCTAAAACCATGGCGCCAGTGGTCATCAAAATCGGACGTAAACGCAAGGTTGCCGATTTGTGAACAGCGTCTATGGCACTCATGCCCGTCATGCGCAATTGGTTGGCAAACTCGACAATCAAAATGCCGTGCTTGGTGATCAGACCCACCAAGGTGATTAGCCCAATTTGGCTGTACACATTCAGGGTACTGCCCGTCCATTGCAAGGCCAACAAGGCACCCACCATCGACAAAGGCACCGAGAGCAAGATGACAAACGGGTCGACAAAACTCTCGAACTGCGCCGCCAAGACCAAGAAAATGAATACCAAGGCCAAGACAAAAACGCCGGCCAGTGAACCTGAAGACTGCACGAACTCGCGCGAATTGCCATTGACATCGGTGGAATAACCCGTCTTAAGAACTTTGCCAGTGACTTCCTTCATGAAGCTCAGCGCCTGCCCCAAAGAATAGGTGGGTGCCAAATTGGCTGTGAAGGTGACGCTGCGCCGCTGCGCAAAGTGGTTGAGTTCACGCGGCACCACCACTTCCTTCATCTTGACCAAGGCCGATAAAGGCACCATGGTGTCAGCGCGGCCTCGAACAAAAATCTTCTCCACATCCATGGGGGTGTTGCGGTTCTTGGCCTCGGTCTGAACCACCACGTCATACTTTTCGCCTTCGCGCTTGTATTGGGTCACGCTGCGCCCGCCCATGGCAGTTTCCACCGCACGGGCAATGACGTCGACAGGGATACCCAAATCAGCGGCACGCTCACGGTCAACCTCTAAGCTGATCTCGGGTTTGTTCAAGCGCAAGTCCACATCCAAGCTGACGATGCCGGGGTTTTTGGCTACTTCATCTTGAATGGTCTTGGTGACTTTGGCCAAGTTTTCATAGCTGTCGTTGGTCAACACCACAAAATTGAAAGGCCGCTCGCGAAAGGCTTGCCCCAAAGAAGGCGGCGTGATGGGAAAGGCCATTACGCCTGACATGCCACCCATGGCGGGCATCATTTCACGCGCCATGTCCAAGGTACTGCGTTTGCGTTCATCCCAGGGCAAAGCACCCAAAAACACCGCACCTTGGGCTACGGTGGGGTTGCCCACCACCGCAAAAAATTTATTGAACTCGCTGTATTTGCGGCCAATTTTTTCCAACATATTGACGTATTTTTGGGTGTAGTCCAGCGTCGCGCCGTCAGGTCCGTTGATGATGACCAAGATCACACCACGGTCTTCCATGGGGGCTAACTCGCTCTTGGCATTGATAAACAAATGGTAAGAGCCATAGGCCGCCAACAACATGACGCCCACCACCAACCAACGGCGTGAGAACTCGAAACCCCTAAAGTGCCAACCGGTCAGAGTCCAACGCAATAAGTGGCCATAGCCTCGGGTCAAGGCATCAAGCATTTGCCCCATGCCTTTGTCAAAAAACGAGGGCTTGGGGTTGTGTTTGAGGAGCTTGGAACACATCATGGGCGAAAGCGACAAAGCCACCACGCCTGACACCATGACAGATCCGGCCAAGGCCAGGGCAAATTCGGCAAACAACCTGCCGGTACGCCCTGGGGTAAAGGCCAAGGGAGCGAATACCGCCACCAAGGTCAGTGTCATGGCAACCACTGCAAAGCCAATTTCGCGCACGCCCTTGATGGAGGCGGCAAACGGCTCCATGCCCTCTTCGATATAGCGGTAAATGTTTTCTAGCACCACGATAGAGTCGTCGACCACCAAACCAATGGCCAAGACGAGGGCCAACAGGGTGAGCGAGTTGATGGAAAAGCCAAACAAGGCCATCAGCGCAAAAGTGCCGATCAGTGACACCGGAATTGTGATGAGCGGAATGATGGAGGCTCTGAGAGTTCGCAAAAACACAAAGATGACCAAAGAAACCAAGGCGGCGGCCTCGAAGATGGTGATGAAAACCGCTTCAATAGACTTTTCAATGAACACCGAAGAGTCATTGGCGATTTCGATGTTCACGCCAGGGGGCAAGTTTTCCTTGATGCGCGGCATCATGGCGGTAATGGCTTTGCTCAGCTCCAAAGGGTTGGCGGTTGAGTTGCGAAGAACACCCAGCGCAATCGACTCGTTGCCGTTGTAGCGAACCGAAAACCGCTCCGCCAAGGGGCCTTGCTCTATGCGAGCCACGTCACTGAGTCGAATGGCCATGCCATTGACGTTGCGAATCACGATGTCAGCGAACTCCTCGGGCTTGCGTAAATCGGTGGCGGTGGTGATGTTGAACTCACGCATCTGGCTCTCTACCCTGCCAGCAGGCACCTCCACATTGGACTTGCGTAAAGCGTCCTCGACGTCTTGGGTGGTCAGACGGTAGGCCGCAAGCCGGTCGGTATCAAGCCACACACGCATGGCGTATTTGCGCTCACCAAAAATACGCACATCGGCGACACCAGGCGCGGTTTGCATCATCGGCTTGGCAATGCGGTTGGCCAAGTCGGTGAGTTGCAAGGTGTTCATGGTGTCCGAACTAAAGGACAACCAAATCACCGGTTGTGCATCAGCCTCTACCTTGGCGATGACGGGTTCGTCGATGCCCACGGGTAACCGCTGGCGAACGCGTGAGACTTTGTCGCGCACATCCGAGGCGGCGGCATCGGGGTCACGCGTTAACAAAAATTTAACGGTGATTTGGCTTTGCTCTTGGCGGCTGATGGAGGTGATGACGTCCAAGCCCTCCACACCGGAAAGCGAGTCTTCCAGCACTTTGCTGACCTGCGACTCCACCACAGCGCTGGACGCTCCAACGTAACGGGTTTCCACCGTGACGGTGGGGTTGTCAATCTTGGGGTACTCGCGAATAACCAATCGGTTGAAAGACACCACGCCGACCAACACAATCAGCAAGGACAAGACGGTGGCGAATACAGGCCGGCGGATCGACAGCTCTGGCAGTTGCATATCAGTTCCTAGACTCGGCGACACGCAAAGCGGTGCCATCTGTTTGCAGTCGATGCTGGCCAGCAACCACCACAGTATCCTGGGCTGTCAAGCCAGACAAAATTTCAACTCGCCCAGGGTGGCGAGCGCCCAACTTGACCTCTGTACGCAAGGACACCAGCTTGGTGTCTGGGGGCAGGGTGCCTGCATTAGGTACGGCTTCGGGCGGCACCGCACGAATCACAAATTGCTTGCCGCCCATGGGAACGATGGCCTCTTCAGGTATTGACAAAGCCTCGTTCTTGATCGCGAACAAAGCATTGACGCGGGCAAACATGCCGGGGCGCAAAGGACCCGCAGGCGTGAATTTGTCCATGACTTGCAAAGGCCTTGGTGCACAGGCCACGTCGGGGGGTGTGGGGCTGGGGGTGGCCACCGAGGGTTCCAAGGGTTTGAGTGTTACCGCACCTTTTTTGGCAAGCGATTCACCGGGCCCGTCATTGCGCAACACAGCTCTGACACTGATGGAGCGGCCATTGGCATCAATCAAGGGGTCAATCGCCTCGACACGGGCTTGGTAGGTACTTCCCGACAAGGCGTCAATCACCACTTCCACGGTTTGCTTGGGTGACAGCTTGCTTTGGTAACGCTCTGGCAAGCGGAAATCGACATAGAGTTGCGTGAGGTCTTCCAAATTCACCATGTCCGCGCCATCTTTGACGAAGTCGCCTAAGTTGATATTGCGTAATCCCACGGTGCCGCTGAATGGTGCCACGATGCGCATACGCTCCCAGCGCGCACAGGTAAGCGCCACTTGGGCTTGTGCGACTTGCAAATTGGCTTGGCTTTCATCAAGCGAGCGCTGGGCAATAAAGCCTTGGGCAACCAAATCTTGGTTGCGCTTGTGGTTGGCTTGGGCAATGGACATTTGCGCTTGCGCTTGTTGAATCTCTGCGCGCTGCAAAGTGTCATCGAGTTGCACCAACATTTGCCCTTTGCGCACTTGGCTGCCGTCGGCAAAACCCAAAGCGACAACGCGGCCCGCGACTTCAGGTCGCAGCATGATGTTTTGGCGTGACTTCAAAGTACCCACGGTTTGCGCATCGTCGCGCAAGGCAGATTGTTCGACTTTGGCGACTTCAACGCCCATGGCGCGAGGCGGTCCAGCAGGAGCGCCGCCAGGGGCGGCACCAGGTTTGGCGCCAGCAGGTGCAGCGGTTGGGCCTGCAGAAGCACTGGGTGCAGAGGATGCAACGGGTTTGTTTTGGTACCACCAGCCGCCCACAGCAGCCACCGCAATACCAGCAACCGCAAATGCGGTGATCATGTTTTTCGAAGCCATAAGTGATCAAAAACCCTTGAAAGATATCAAATCATTATCAACCCGATTGAACCGTCAAAACACCTTGGTTTGCCAAGGCATCAGCCCGTTCATTTCCAGGGTCGCCAGAATGGCCTTTGACCCAGCGCCACTCAATGCGGTGTCCGCTCTGAGACACCACCTCGTCCAAAACTTGCCAAAGATCCGCATTTTTGACAGCCTGCTTGGAGGCGGTACGCCATCCCCGCGCTTTCCAACTGGGCAGCCATTCCGTGATGCCTTTGCGAACATACTCGCTGTCTAGGTAAAGGTGCACATGACAGGGATGCTTCAAGGCTTGTAGCGCTTGAATCACCGCCATCAATTCCATGCGGTTGTTGGTGGTGTGTAATTCACCACCATACAAATCACGTTCGGTTTCGCCATAACGCAAAAAAGCGCCCCACCCACCGAGGCCGGGGTTGCCTTTGCAAGCACCATCGGTATAAATAGTGACCAGCTTCATGGCCTGTGCTCGCTTGAGTTCACTGTGGGAACCGCGCTGACAGCGGTCTTGCGGGCCGCCTTTTTCCATTTTGGGCTGATGAGATGCATACCGCGTACGCGTTTAATGGCTACCAAAAAATACACCGAACCCAAGACGGGCCACCAACGGTCACCGGCTTTGTCCATCCAAGCAAAGCGCTGCAACCATTTGTCCGACTCAAAAGAGGGTCGGTAAGCCCCAAAACACCCGCCTTCAATATCAAAACTGAGCAAGCGCAACCAATCCCTCAAGCGCCAAGACGCGAGAAAGTCGACTTGCGGGGGCAGAAAGGGGGCTTGCCAACCCAAGCGGGCATAGGCCTTGGCGCGTTGTTGGCGAAGCCCCCAAAGGCTCAGCGGGTTGAAGCCGCAAATCACCACTCGACCATCGGGCACCAACACCCGTGCGACTTCACGCAAACAACTGTGCGGATCGCGGCTGAGCTCTAGGGTGTGAGGCATGACCACCAAATCAAGGCTTTGCTCGGAAAAAGGCAATGCCACATCATCGGTCAATAAACTGGGCACAGCGCCCTTGGTGGGCTGGTTTTCACTCACCCAGCAGTGCCGTATGCGACTGCTTTGCAGAGCTGGCAGGCTTGACAAGCCCAACTGCAAAGCGTGGTAGCCAAAGATGTCGGCAATGACCTTGTCAAACTGGCGAGACTCCCATTCGCGCAGGTAGGTGCCGGCAGGTGTTTGCAGCCAATCGTTCAAGTCCAAAGAGGTTTCTATAATTTGAGGATCCATGAAAAACCAATATCACCGACAACGCTTGGGCGTTTTGTATTTGCTGCCCATTCTATTCAGCCTTCTTTCGCTCTCCTCTATCCCTGCCAATGCACAGTCAAGCCAAGCTGATGCACCGATAGAAACCACCGAACTGCAAGCTCTGCCGGACACGGCGCCAAGCGGCAACACCGCCACCGAGGTGGGAATTCCTGCAGACCTGTGGACGCGCATACGCCGTGGCTTTGCCATGCCAGACCTGCAAGTTGACATGGTGCAAGAGCGCGAGCAGTGGTATGCCAACCGACCCGATTACATCGAGCGCATGACGGCCCGCTCAAGCAAATACCTCTACCACATCGTTGAAGAAATTGAACGCCGTGGAATGCCTACCGAATTGGCTTTGCTGCCGTTTATTGAAAGTGCGTTCAATCCTCAGGCGGTGTCTTCTGCCCGCGCCAGTGGCATGTGGCAGTTCATGCCGCGCACCGGCAAAGACTTTGACTTGAAACAAAACGCTTTCCGCGACGATCGCCGCGACGTGCTCGCCTCGACGCGCGCAGCATTGGACTATTTGCAGCGCCTACATGGCATGTTTGGCGACTGGCACTTGGCTTTGGCCGCCTACAACTGGGGCGAAGGCAATGTGGGCAAAGCCGTCAACCGCAACCTCAAAGCGGGTCAAGGCATCGCCTACACCGACTTGCGCATGCCAGCAGAGACCCGCCTGTATGTTCCCAAATTGCAGGCGATGGAAAACTTGGTCGCCAATCCACAGGGCAAGGGCATTCAACTGCCCTCCATTCCGAATCACCCCTACTTCCAAACCGTGCCCTTGCCTCGGGACATGGATGTGGCCTTGGTCGCTCACTTGGCAGAAGTGCCTATTGAAGACTTCAAAGCCCTCAACCCTTCGGCCCACCGGCCGGTCTTGTTGGCGGGGGGCACATCTCAAATTCTTTTGCCTTGGGACAACGCCGAAATTTTCAACCGCAATATGTCTGCTTATGAAGGTCGCTTGTCGAGTTGGACAGTCTGGGTGGCGCCCAAAAACATGAAGGTTCCAGAGGCCGCCAAAAAAGTCGGCATGAGCGAAGAAGACATGCGCAGTGTCAACAAAATACCGCCACGAATGCTCATCAAAGCCGGCTCTGCCCTGTTGGTTCCGCGTCCTAGCAAACAAGAAAAAGACGTCACCTCCAAAGTGGCGGATAACGGCCAACTGAATTTGGCTCCCGAAGTCGTTTTGCGCAAGCAAGTCATCAAGGCGCGCAAAAAAGACACTTTTGCCAGCGTTGCCAAGCGCTACAAAATCGCGGTAGCCGATGTTGCCAAGTGGAATAACTTATCGCTTGACAGCGCCCTCAAGCCAGGTCAAAAACTGGTGTTGATGCTGCCTGGCAAAGCCGGTGGCAAAAATAAAAAAGCCCGTCAACGTAAAAAAGGATAAGGCTACATTCGAAAGCGTTGCTTGGCTGCGCGAACAAATTCGTTGTTCACTGTGCCCTGCCAAGCCAGTGTGGCAGACAAGAGGCGGGGATCAAGCAACCGGAGCATACGCAGGCTGACCTGCTGAGCCTCGGGTGTGAGCAGACCATCCAGCGAATAGCTTTCACGCAGGTTATCAACGGCGTTCAAATACACCAAACGGTCTGGCACCACGGGGTTGTCCACCATGTTACGCAACAGATCTGAGGGACCTGCGGTTCTTAACCATTTAAGACATCGCACCACCGCTGACACAAGGGCCTGACAAGTTTTGGGGTGCTGTTGCACCAAAGCTTGGGATACAAGCAAGCAGTTGCCCGATAAAAGACCACCAAACACCTGCTGAGTTTGCTTAAGGGTTCGGAAATTACTGACCACAGTTAAATCGTCCTTTTTTTCCAGTGCTGTCATCACGGGGTCTGAGGCAAACAAGGCATCCACAGCGCCACTGCGTGCGGCCACCAAGGCGTTTAGCGATGAATTGAGATAGATCCATTGGATGTCGTTGGGCTTGAGCCCCGAGCGCAGCATACTGAACGACAGGCAACGTTGTGCAGAGCCCTCTGCATCCATCAAACCAATACGCTTGCCACGAAGGTCGGCCATGGTTTTGAAATTGGGAACGTTTTTGTTGGAGACGCCCAAGGCCCATTGAGGCGTGCGGGCAATTTGTGCGATGCACACGGCATCAAACCCTTTTTCTTTAAGAATTAAGGCGCTATCGTAAGAGGCGGACATCACATCGATCGAGGCTTGCGTCAAGGCAGCCATGGCGGCGGTTTGGCTGCCCTGCTCCACCCATTCAATCTCCAAACCTTCGGCTTTGAAAAAACCCAACTGCTCTGAAAGCAACAAGGGCAAATGGGCTAAGGATGTGCGGTCGTCTAAAACCAAAGTCAAGCGGGATTTGTCAGGACTGGCCTTGGCTGACAAAGGTGATAGTGATAAAGAGGCAGCCAACGCTGAGCAACCCATCAACCATTGGCGCCGGTGCATAGAAAAAAGATCGGTAAATCGCGAACCTGACATGCTCGCTAGCATAAGCACTCACAGAGATTAGCGCATCAGGTACACCCCTGTTGGTGAAAACCTTAGGTGCTGCGCCTGTCCATCAAAGCATGGGCGATAGTGCCTAAATCTACATATTCCAATTCGCTGCCAACCGGCACCCCACGCGCCAAGCGTGTCACCACCAAGCCTTTGCGTCTAAAGACCTCACTCAGAACGTGGGCTGTGGCCTCCCCCTCGGCGGTGAAATTGGTGGCCAAAATCACCTCTTGCACCAAGCCATCGTCCACCCTTTGAATCAGCTTTTGCATACCAATATCATTCGGTCCAACGCCTTCAATCGGGCTGAGTTTGCCCATCAACACAAAGTAAAGCCCCTGATAAGCCAAGGTTCTCTCCAGCGCCGATTGGTCTGAAGGCGTCTCCACCACACACAAGCGCGTGGCATCACGCTGCGAGTCTTGGCAGGTGGCGCAAATGTCAAACTCGGTCAGGGTATGGCAACGCTGACAATGCTTGACGGCCTCCACGGCATTCACCAAGGTTCGCGCCAGCAACTGGGCGCCCTCGGGGTCGTGTTGCAACAAGTGGTAGGCCATGCGTGAGGCAGAGCGCTGCCCTACACCCGGCAAACGCCTGAGGGCTTGGACCAAGGCCTCTAGGGCGCTGTTATCGCGCATTAAAAGGGCAGCTTCATGCCGCCTGGCAAGCCGGGCATTCCACCGGTCAATTTGCCCATCTTGGCCTCGGTGGCTTCCTCCACTTTTCGAGCGCCATCGTTGAATGCAGCGGCGATCAGGTCTTCCAACATGTCTTTGTCGTCGCCCATGAGGCTGGGATCAATCGTGACGCGTTTGACTTGGTGTTTGCAGGTCATGAGGATTTGCACCATACCGGAACCGGATTCGCCGGTGACCTCGATGAAAGCCAATTCTTCTTGGGCTTTCTTTAAGTTTTCTTGCATGGCTTGGGCTTGTTTCATCAGGCCCGCGAGTTGTCCTTTGTTGAACATGGTGGTCTTTCAGTGGTCGAGGAGTCTTAGGGTGCCAGGAA
>Ga0209357_1000105_pt1 | contig 28692 bp, 26 predicted proteins | sample LauGreFBDMM110SD_2_FD_187573 | JGI IMG/M metagenome (GOLD analysis project Ga0209357, IMG submission 187573) | Freshwater lake microbial communities from Lake Michigan, USA - Fa13.BD.MM110.SD (SPAdes) (version 3) | ecosystem: Environmental > Aquatic > Freshwater > Lake | place: Lake Michigan... | reverse complement strand
CACCACTAAATATTGATTGCTGCTGCAATCTAATTCATTAATACAAAGTGGCCCCATGCGACTAACTATGGGGCCACTTAGGTTATGTACCGCTGGCTGGATTTGAACCCGCGACCTGCGCTTTAGTCAGAAGCGTGCTACATCCGCTGAGCTACAGCGGTACATGAGCGAAAGATAGAATAATTACTAAGAAAATTTCCTTGAGATTTTAAAAATGTGGAAAACTTATATGTTAAGATTTTCTTACTTTAGTCAGAAGCGTGCACTGCTTACGCAGAGTTACAGCTTAAATCCTCGCCTGTAATGGGCGGAGATTTATTTTATTTAAGTCCTTCACAAATTGGTTTAGGTCCAGCATTTGTGTTTCCATAACGATGTTGAGTAATTGAAATACTTTGTTCTAAGAACCATCTACTCATCTCAATATCACCGCGAGAGGTAATTGGACGCATATCGCAGCTCACTCCATTTTGCATTAATTGGTGGATCGGTGCGATCTCAGAGGAGAGCCATCTAGCCCGATCAAACTCTTTAGCATGTTCGGCAAACTCGGACGCATTTTCTACCACTAAATTTGCTAAGCCTGAAATTAATGTGTCACTACTTAAAGATGTGATTATGCCTAATTCAGTTTTTAGCCAGCTTAAAAAATCTAACTCATCTTTACTTGTACCACTTTCAATGCGGATAAGAAAACCTTTTTTATATCTACGATAGCGTTGCAGATTGGATTCAACCTCAAGACCGCTTTTATCAATTGCTAATTTTCCAACTGCATTAAGCCATTTATTTGCAGCCTCCTTCATTGGTAAGAAATGGTGCATCTGATTCCAATTTCTTAGTGTTGCTACATAATTAGCACCTCCTGCTTTTGCAGTTGCCCCAACAGAGCTTCTCTTCCAGCCACCAAATGGTTGACGATTGACTATTGCACCGGTTACTCCCCGATTAACATAAAGATTTCCGGCCTCAACATTATCAATCCAATATTCACACTCACCTTGATCTAAAGATTGAATGCCAGCGGTTAAACCGAACTCTGTCGCATTTTGCCACTTAATTGAGGTTTTCAAATCTGGTGAGATCATGATTGCAAGTACTGGGCCAAACCACTCATTTAAATGTGACCAGGAGCCTGGTTTAACATTTGTTTTAATACCTGGTGACCAGAGAAGTCCTGCTTGATCTAATTGTTTAGGTTCAAGTAACCACTCCTCACCCTCATCTAAGCTGGTTAAAGCCCGGTGTAGTGAGTGCTCTGCTGCTTTAATAATTGGTCCAACCGATGTTGCGTACTTGTATCCAGCACCTACTTGTAGTGATTGCACCGCATCTAGTAATTGTTTTTTAAAGATTGGGTTTTCATAGATATTTTTATCAACAATTGCAATAGATGCAGCAGAGCACTTTTGACCTGCATGACCAAAAGCTGATTGCACAAGATCTTTAACTGCTAAATCAATATCACAACAAGCTGTTAAGACCATTGAGTTCTTACCGCTGGTCTCAGCTAAGAGATTTAAATTATTTTTCCAAGAGGAGAACAAAAGCGCGGTGTTATAGCCACCGGTGAGAATTACCGCATTCACATCTAGGTGGGTAATTAATGCCTGTCCAATCTCATTATCCTCAGTTGATACAAATTGCAGTACATCCTTTGGTACACCCGAGCGCCAAAGTTGATTAACTAAGTGCCAAGAGGTGGCAACGGTTTCTGGCGCTGATTTAAAAATAACGGTATTACCAGCTGCTAACGCTGCACAGATGCCACCAGTTGGAATTGCATAGGGAAAGTTCCAAGGTGGCACAACTACCACTACACCAACTGGACTTGATTGCTTTTCTAAATCCAACGAGATTGCCGAGAGTGCGTAGTAATTTGCAAAATCAATTGCTTCAGAGACCTCAGGGTCTGCCTCAGCCACAGTCTTACCAGCATCACGGGCCATAATTGCAATACTGCTCTCCTGCTCATCATGAGCGATTTGTGCAAAGTTTTTTAATATCTCACCACGCTTTTCTGCACCCTTCGCACTCCAATCAGTAACCACTTTTTTAGCAAGCTTTACTGCAGAGTCAACATCACTCTTACTGGCAACGGCGTAGCTATACCAAATCTTGGCATTATCACTTGGGTCATAACCATCAATTAAAGTGCGATCAAAAATCTGCTTGCCATCAATAACAATTGGTATTTGTAGATCACTTTGCATTAATACTGATCTAATCTCTTTATCTAGCTTATTAACAAAGGAGTCCTTAGTTAGATCAGCATTTGGGGCATTTTCAAAGGTATCTCCCACCTCAAACTTAATACTTCTATGGCGCAAACTCTTAGTTGATAAATCATGGCGGTCTGTTGCACCCTTTAAGAAGCGCTCTGCTTGAGCATTAAATATCTCTTTACTTTCGCCAATCTCAAATGAGGATCTTAAGTAATTCTCTGGCGCAGTGTTCTCATCTAATCTACGCACTAAATAGGCAACTGCGGAGGCAAAATCATCACCTCTTGTGACGGGTGCGTATAAAAGAATTCGAAGTTTACGGTTTGCAATTGCAAGAGCCTCAGGGTTTGCCATTCCCTCAAGCATCTCAATATCTAATTGATCCATTACCTGCCGCTTTTTAGCGATCTCAAGGGCAAATGCAATATGGAAAAGATTATGGCTGGCAACACCGATTCGAACCGCATCTGCATGATCTGCGCGAAGCGCCGTATCTAACAACCGTGAGTAACTTGCATCAACTGCTGCCTTTGATTGATAAGGGGCCGCTACCCAACCATGCAATGTCGCTTCTGCCTTCTCCATTGCAAGATTTGCTCCCTTAACCAATCTAATCTTTATTACCCCGCCAGTGTTTTTATGGCGCTGCTTTGACCACTTAACTAACTCAGCAAATACCTCATGTGATTCAGGCAGGTAGGCTTGCAAAACAATTCCAGCGTATAACTTTTCAAACTCTTCCTCAGAGAGTACTAACTTAAATGCATCAACAGTTAACCTAAGATCGCGAAACTCCTCCATATCTAGATTAACAAATGTGTGAGATTGAATTGAATTTTTATAGATTATTCGCAGCTTTTCAGATACACGCTTCAATGTGCCATCTTGATCTAAGGTAATAATCTGGCTTACAACTGAGGAGAGCTTTACTGAAACATAATCAACCTCAGGCCGCTTCATCATCTCAAGCACTCTTTCAAATCGCTCAGCAGCTTCACGCTCTCCTAAAACCGCCTCCCCTAATACATTTATATTTAATCGAATATCCTTTTTAGCTCTGCGCTTTATTTGCTTAGCTAGCTTTGAGCTCTCTGAGGGCAAAATGATTCCCTTAGATAATCGTTTAACCTGGGTGTGAACTGCAAATAGGACTGGTTTTGGTAGAACCATTGAGATTGCTGCAATTAGTTTTAATCCAACTGCGTTAATTAAGCCAAAGCCAGTGAGAGTTGCACTCTTTGCTGATTTCTTTAACACTCTGGCTGCATCTTTAGCTGAAGTTATTCGCATAACCTCATCAGTGAGTGAAACAGTTACGGAGATAGCTTTTGGATCTTTGAAGAGACGAGAAAATCTTTTTCTGCTTGCCTTGTCATATCTTTTTTTATTTGGTTCAGATTCGGCAATTAACTGCTTTGCAACCTTAACCGCAGATTGTGCTAGTTCATCAATACTAGAGTCGGTATCTATCGGAACGCTCACCCCTGCATCAACTCTTTTAATTTAACTAAGCTCTTTGCCATCGCAACCGGCACCCACTTACCTGAGTCTGATACCCACCACTTAGAGCGAGCATTTCGGCCATCCCAACTTTCAATTACCAATGTGGTGTTGGCATCAATCTCTTGTAATTCATACCGCCAAACATTGTGAAGCAGATGTTGCCAGGCGATTGATTTATTATCAGAAAATTCAACTACCTGATTCTTAATTACATAAGGAATGCCTAACCTCATTCTCATGCCAAACTTTGCACCAAGATATAACCGATCAGGACCAGAGAGATTGCTCTTAACCATCCCGGAGCCATCCATTAATGAGTGATTTTTTGGCATCGAAATAAAATCAAAGATCTTTTTCGCTGGGGCGTTGATTACTAACTGGGCTTTATAAAAAAGTGGGAGACCAGTATCAACTATCTCAGCACGCTCTTTCATAATTAATGAACAGAGGCTGAAGGACGCTCATACTCTAGAACTAAGCCAAGAATTGAAATTACTAATGCGCCAACTGCAATTAATACCAACCACCAACCGATAATTATGCCGGTGCCAATTGCAGCAATGGATAATCCCACTGGTAGCGGCCACCAGGAGTGCGGGGAAAAGAAACCAATCTCTCCAGCTGAATCTGCAATCTCACCTTGTTGATTATCCTCTGGAAGCACTCCGCCTGATCTGCGGTCGGTAAACCAGAGATAGAAACCAATAATTAATGCCAGCCCAGCACTTAGTGCAATTGCGGTTATACCAACCGCCTCACCACCAACCTGCCAGTAAATAACTGTAAGAATTGCATAAAAAACTGCTAGACCAATAAATAAAACCCAGCCAGTCTTCATTAGTGCTTAGCCTTCTGCGCCATATGTGGGTAGTGCAGATCAAAAGCCGGGCGCTCACTTCTAATTCTTGGCATCGAGGTGAAATTATGTCTTGGTGGCGGACATGAGGTTGCCCATTCAAGGGATGATCCATACCCCCAAGGATCATCAGTTGTGACCTTTGGTTTATTACGGGAGATCCATACATTTATAAAGTATGGAATCATAGATAAAGCTAGGAGGAATGAACCAACGGTTGACACCATATTCATTACGGTAAAGCCATCAGTTGATAAATAATCAGCATAACGGCGTGGGAAGCCTTTAATACCCAGCCAGTGCTGAATTAAAAATGTTAGGTGAAATCCTATAAATAATGTCCAGAAGTGAATTTTCCCTAGAGTTTCATTAAGCATCACACCTGTCATTTTTGGCCACCAGAAATAAAATCCGGCGTACATAGCAAATACTACAGTTCCAAATAACACATAATGAAAGTGGGCCACTACGAAATAAGAGGCAGAGACTGCAAAATCAAGGGGCGGACTTGCTAGGATAATTCCAGTTAAGCCACCAAATAAGAAGGTAACCAAAAAGCCCATTACAAAGAGCATTGGGGTTTCAAAGGTCACAGATCCACGCCACATCGTGCCGATCCAGTTAAAGAATTTAACACCAGTTGGTACTCCGATTAAGAATGTCATAAAGGAGAAAAAGGGCAGTAATACCTGACCACTCGCATACATATGGTGTGCCCATACTGAGACAGAGAGTGCTGCGATTGCAATTGTTGCAGCAATTAAACCTTTGTAACCAAAGATTGGCTTGCGACTAAATACTGGCAAGATCTCAGTTGCGATTCCAAAGAATGGAAGTGCCAGGATATAAACCTCTGGATGACCAAAAAACCAAAATAGATGCTGCCATAACATAGCTCCGCCATTTGCCGGATCAAAGATGTGGGAGCCAAAGGCACGATCTGATTCAAGTGCTAAAAATGCAGCGGCAAGTGGTGGAAAAGCAATCAATACCAAGATTGATGTTAGTAACACGTTCCAACTAAAGATCGACATTCTAAACATTGTCATACCAGGAGCACGCATTGTTAAAATCGTAGTTACAAAGTTAACGCCACCCAAAATTGTGCCAAGACCACCAATTGCTAGTCCTACCAGCCAAAGATCGCCACCAATTCCTGGTGAGTACTGCGCATTTGAAAGAGGGGCGTAAGCAGTCCAACCAAATGATGCTGCCCCACCTGGAGTAAGGAATCCAACAAATGCCATGGTGCCACCAAATAAATACAGCCAATAGGAGAGCATATTTAATCTTGGGAATGCCACATCTGCTGCGCCAATTTGCAACGGCATAATTACATTTGCAAAACCAACAAATAGCGGCGTAGCAAACATCAAAAGCATGATGGTTCCATGCATAGTAAAGATCTGGTTGTACTGCTCATTACTTAAAAATTGCATACCTGGACGAGCAAGCTCAGTCCGCATTACTACTGCAAGAATGCCGGCAATTAAAAACCAAACAAATGAGGTAATTAAATATAGGTAACCAATTGTTTTATGATCGGTTGAGGTTAACCACTTAACCAATAATTTTCCTTTAGATGTTGGTGCTACATCTGCTTGCGCCGCTGAGATAGTTGGGCGTTGGGCGTAGGTGGTCATGCTTTTGCTGCTTTCTCTTCGGCTACTAATGCCTGAATATAACTCTCATACTCAGCAGGTGTTACCACCTTGACTGAGAAAAGCATCTGCGAGTGGTTACGCCCGCATAGGATATTGCATCTTCCAGGATAGGTTCCAATTTTGTCAGCGGAGAACTCCAGGTGATTTTCCACACCAGGCAAATTTTGCATTTGAATCATAAAGGCCGGAATCCAAAAACCGTGAACCACATCATTAGCATTTAAATTAAACCTGACCCTCTCACCCAGCGGAAGGTAAAGAGTTGGAGGTTGCGCTGGTGTACCAGTTACTTTGGCACTCTTGTAATCACCGGCATCCTTATATATAAATTGCCAAGACCATTGGAATCCAATCACCTCAATCACATGAGCAGCCTGTGCCTCGGGGGTAACCTTGACGATTTCTGATTCTCGTTGCACAGTAAAATAGAAAAGAACTGCCACAATTATTAGTGGAATGATGGTGTAGGCGAGCTCAACTGGAATGTTGTACTGAGTCTGCTTAGGAAAGTTCTCATCTTTTTTACGATGAAAAAATACTGGCCACATAATCAAAATTAAAGTAAATACTCCAACCACACCAGCTGCGATCCAAGCCCCCTGCCAAAGTGAGAGTGATTGGTCGTTAACGCTTGACAGCCCCTCTTCAAAGCCAATGCCAGATACATCTTTACGAGAACAACCGGCAAGAAATACTGTCGCCAGCGACAGCGCTGAAAGGGATTTAAAAGCATGCCGGTTCATAGGCTTAAGGATAACCTTGTGCCATAGCAATCTCCCAACAGCAAGGTTAGGGGTAGTAAGTGGTTCGTATCACAGGCGATTTTCAACGCGAGAGTGCCCTTGACTCTGCCACAACTGACTTACTAAAGGAGTTTTTTGCAAAGGGCTGGCCAGATCCAACCAAACTAAATAAAGTTTCACGCCAAGCAGCAATACTTTTGCAAGAGGTAAGAGAAAGTTTTGCTAAATCTTTAAATGTAAGAAGTGATGAGATCGAATTTATTGGTGAACCAGATTTAGGATTTCAATTAGGCATTCAAGGCTTATTAAAATCCGGCAGCAAGTTGTTCTACTCAGCTATTGATCGACAGCGGGTATTTGCAGTTGCATCTTTTGAAAAAAATGCTGGGCGAATCGTTACGCAATTGCCAGTTAATAACAATGGCGTAATAACACAATCTCAAGCAACAGATAATGATTTATTGGTATGGCAGGTAGCCAATGGCGAGACTGGAAATACTCAATTAAGTCCTAATACTGGGCCAATGGTCTTTGCAGATTGCACCAGCAGTGGTGTTGATTTACTACCAAAATTTGATTACCAAACTGCTTTATTTGATAGCACCTCTTGGGCAGGACCTGCAGGTATTGGTATTTTAGTAATTAAATCAAATGCTAAGTGGAGTAATCCACTGCCCCACAATGATCTATCCCGCACCCCCACCACCTACTCTCTTCCACTCCTACTTGCTAGCGCAGTTTCCCTAGAAAATTATCTAGCACAAATAGATAACAGATCTAAATTAAAACAAGAGATAATCTCATTTATTACTGAGCAGATCACCGATGTTGATATCGCATCTGGCTCTAATAGTCTTAGCAAGTTTTTATCAATATCAATTAAAGGTGTTGAAGCAGATCGACTGCTCCTAGATTTAGAAGAGAAAGGATTTGCAGTTGACTCAGGCTCGGCCTGCAAATCAGCTGATATGCAGCCATCTCATGTATTAGCGGCAATGGGCAGACCGATTGCTGGAAATATCCGGCTAACAATTCACAAGAAGATTACTGAACAAATTGTGAAAGAGTTTTGTGTCGCACTTTATACAAGTGTTGCTAAATTAAGAGGAAACTAACCAACTAGCTTCACATTTAGATGCGGCTTAATCTCATCGGTGGCAGCTTTACCGTAAGCAGTTTCAAATCTGGTTAAAAACTCATCCTTAGTAAATTTATACTCTTGAGTGCCAGTTGTCTCAATGCAGTAGGTAGCAAGCATCGAGCCAAGTTGGCCACATCTTTCATGATTTAAACCCCAAGAAAGACCAGCGATAAAGCCAGATCGAAAATTATCACCAACTCCAGTTGGATCTAACTTTGCCTTCTCCTTAGGAACTCCAACATAAATTGTCTCTTTACCATGCTCTTCAATTTGCGCACCCTTTGAACCTAATGTGACAACTCGAACCTGCACCCGATCAAATAATTGTCGGTCAGTCCACCCAGTCTTTTGAATTGCAAGTGCTAGTTCATACTCATTTAAAAATAAGTACTTTGCGCCATCAATTAATTGCGCAATCTCTTTGCCATCCATTCTGGCCATCTGCTGTGATGGATCAGCGGCTACTGGAATATTTAACTCCCGCGCCATCTGGGAGTAGCCCATCATTGCCTGCGGATCATCGGGTGAAATAACTAGCAAATCAAAATTGCCGCTCTTTGCAATAATTGAGGACAATTTAATATTTCTTGCCTCACTCATTGCGCCAGGAAAAAAGGATGCAATCTGATTTAATTCAGTATCGGTTGTGACCATAAAGGTTGCGGTGTGAAGTTTTTCTGAGACTAAAACATGTGAGGTATCAACGCCATGGCGATTAAGCCAAACTTGGTAATCAACCCAATCTTTACCAACGGCGGCAATTAATATCGGATTAAGACCAAGGGCGCCCATACCAAATGCAATATTTGCACCACACCCACCACGCCTAATTTCAAGTGTGTCTACTAAAAAAGAGAGTGAGACCTTTGCTAATGAGCCAGCAACAAGTGAGTCGGTGAATTTGCCACCAAAACTCATTATGTGGTCACCACCGACTGAGCCGGCTACCGCCACCTTCATACTTTTAAATTAATGGTTTAGCTAAAGGAGTCGCCGCAGGCACATGAGCCACCGGCATTTGGATTATCAATTGTGAAACCCTGCTTCTCAATCGTGTCAACAAAATCAATTGTGGCACCCATTAAATATGGCGTACTCATTTTGTCAGTTACAACCTTCACCTTTGCTGCGCCATACTCAGTCATAGTGTCACCATCTAGCGTGCGATCATCAAAGTAAAGTTGGTAACGAAGTCCTGAACAACCACCAGGTTGTACCGCAACTCGCAAACTTAAATCATCTCGTCCCTCTTGCAGCAGAAGTGCAGCAACCTTTGTGGCAGCAACATCGGTTAACGCAATTTTGGTGTTGGTAATTGCTACATCTGTTGCGCTACTTGTCTCTGTGCTCATACTCACTCTTTTCATTGGGATTTAGGCTCCTAGGTTACTACTTCGCCAGAGTTATTTCCGCACCAAAACCTGTGAGCGTTTACACTCCACCTATGGGAATAACCGATCTACTGCTGCTGGGACAAGAGCGTGATCTAAAAAGTGAGCGGGGTGTCTCTTGTGATGGCGCCCTGCCCGCAGCCAGTGATCCAGATTTAGTGGCACGGGCGGTGGCAGCAAAAGCTAGCTTAGGTAGTAGGGCAATGATTTTGGGCCATCACTATCAACGCGATGAGGTAATTAATTTTGCTGATATTCGTGGAGATTCTTTTAAGTTAGCCCAGGCCGCTGCTGATAATTCATCAGCTGAGTTTATTTTCTTTTGCGGTGTGCACTTTATGGCAGAGAGTGCGGATATTTTAACTACTGCAAATCAAAAAGTAATTCTGCCAGATTTAGCAGCAGGTTGCTCTATGGCGGATATGGCAACCGCTACCCAAGTTGATACCGCATGGCAGGTACTCACTAAATTAGGTGTAGCAGGTAAGACAATTCCAATTACCTATATGAACTCCTCCGCTGCAATAAAAGCATTTACTGGAAAAAATAATGGCGCTGTCTGTACCTCATCTAATGCAGCCAGAGCTATGAGATGGGCATTTGAAAAGGGTGAGAAGGTTTTATTTTTGCCTGATCAACATCTTGGACGTAACACTGCAGTTTTATCACTTGGATTAAAGTTAGAGGATTGCATTTTATGGAATCCGTGGAAACCAAATGGTGGCTTAACCGATGAGCAAATTAAAAAAGCAAAGGTGATTTTATGGCGTGGACACTGCTCAGTTCATGGCAGATTCACGGTAGAAAATATTAAAGATGTTAAGATCCGCCTGCCTGGTGTGCAGGTCTTAGTCCACCCAGAGTGCCAGCATGATGTGGTTTCAAATGCTGATGTCGTAGGTAGTACTGAGGTAATTATTAAAACAGTTAAGGACTCCCCAGCTGGCACAAAATGGGCGGTTGGAACTGAGCTAAATCTTGTACAGCGGCTGGCTAATGAAAATCCTGATAAAGAGGTAGTTTTCTTAGATAAGACGGTCTGCTACTGCTCCACAATGAATCGAATTGACCTACCCCATCTGGTTTGGGCGATGGAGTCATTAGTTGGCGGCAAACTGGTTAATCAGATCAAAGTTGAGGCTGAGGTTGCTAGGTATGCAAAAGTTGCATTAGAGCGAATGTTGGCCCTACCTTAATCTCATGTCAGAGAAAAAAGGCAAGCCAACGCCAAAGCGTAAGGATGCGCAGGCTAAGTTAAATTTCTCCCCACTTGCACCCTCTGCAAGTAAGGCGGCTAAAAAAATATTAAAGGAACAATCTCGCGCAAGAAGATTAGAGACACGCGCTGCATTTATGCGCGGTGAGGAGAGTGCGCTACCAATCAGGGATAAGGGAGAGGCCCGTAGATTTGTGAGAAATTATATTGATGGGCGTAAATCTATTGGTGAGTACTTTTTAGTAGTAATTATGTTTGTATTATTTTTAACTGTTGTGCCAATCCCAGCGGTACAACTTGCAGCAATTGCAATTATGTACTCTTCAATGATTTATGTAGCTTTAAACGGCTTTTTCCTCTCTAGAAAACTTAAGCAACTAGTTGCTCAAAAGTATCCAAATGAATCAACTAAGGGAATTGGTCTCTACGGCTGGATGCGCTCTACGCAACTTCGCAGATTACGAGCCCCTGCCCCGCAGGTAGGGCCAACTAAGAAGAAGTAACTAAATCTTTAAGCTCTAGGCTTTGGACTAATAGTTTTACTTGGATCACGCTCAACTACCCCAACTAGGGCAAGATCGATCGCATCAATAATCCCCTTTTCAAGCTTTACCCCAGATGCCTTCACATTCTCTTTAATTTGAGCCGGCTTTGTTGCGCCAATGATTGCGCTGGAAACATTTGGATTTTGTAGTACCCACGCTATTGCAAGTTGGGCTGGTGTTAGATCAACTTTTTCAGCAATCGGTAGTAATTTTTGTACTGCAGTAAGCACTTGATCATTCATAAATTTAGAGATCATATCTGCGCCACCTTTTTTATCAGTAGCCCGTGATCCAGCTGGTGCTTTCTTGCCTGGTAAATACTTACCGGTTAACACACCTTGACCAATTGGTGACCAAACTATTTGACCAATTCCTTCTTTCTCACATAGCGGCACAACCTGGCTCTCAATTACTCGCCACAACATTGAATATTGAGGTTGGCTGGAGATAAAGCGGTCATAACCGTTAGCATCTTGAATCGCAAGTGCAGCAGCAATCTGCTCAGCATTCCACTCTGAAAAACCAATGTAATGAACCTTGCCACTTCTAATCAGATCATTAAATGCCCTTAGTGTCTCCTCAAGTGGTGTCTCATAATCAAAGCGATGGGCTTGGTAGAGATCAACATAATCTGTTTTTAATCTCTTCAAAGAGGCGTGACAGGACTCCATAATATGTTTGCGCGATAATCCGCGATCATTTTTACCAGTGCCAGTTGGCCAATAAACCTTGGTAAATAACTCATATGACTCACGCTTAACACCTTTTAGCGCTTTACCTAAAACACTCTCAGCTCTTGTGCCGGCATAAACATCTGCGGTGTCGTAGGTAGTAATTCCTAGATCAAGGGCTGCCCTAACACATTTAATTGCTGCATCTGACTCAACCTGGGAGCCGTGGGTAATCCAATTTCCAAAGGTAAGTTCGGAAATATACATTCCGGTGCTACCAAGACGTCTGTGCTCCATATTCAAACCATAACCTAACCACCCAAGTAGGTAAAGTGCGTGGTGAGTTGCAAAAATGCTAAATTTCCATAACACTTCGCCTACAACTTAATATCGAAGATTTAAGAATGTGACTGGGGGAAGTCGGTGTAAATCCGACGCTGTCCCGCAACCGTGAGAAATTTATTTTCAAGTCGGATTACCCAACACATTTATTTATCCACCCGTCGAGGATTGCGGGGCGAGGATTCTCATCTAGGTGGGTTTCTGCGCTTTCGTGAAACTCTCATTCTAGAGAGGCAATACATGTTAAGTAACAAGCTAAAAGAAGGTAAAAAGTTTCTCCCAGCAATACTCGTTATAGCCCTGGCAATTGGGGGCATCTCACTCTGGTCGGCAAAAACCTCCGGAAATTGTGTAACTGTTTCAATTGATTACGGTGTTTTAGATTCACAAAATCAAAATTATGAAAAGTGCTTATCAGTAAGTGGTGATGTAACCGCTTTAGAGTTGATAAATAACGCAAACTTTAAGATCGAAGGAACTGAGAAATACGCAGATCAGATAGTTTGTAGATTAAATGGCCTACCAAAGCCAAATCAACCAATTGGCATCAAGGGCCATGAGGATTACATCGAATTATGCAAAGATATGCCAGCTGAGTTTGCCTATTGGGCAGTCTTTGAAAAAAGAAAACAGGCTATTCCTAATCCTGCAGATTTAAATACTAAATGGACTTATGCCCAGGTCGGAGTTGCAGAACTGAGTTTAAAAGCCGGTGATTCACTTGCCTTTGTCTTTACCGATAATGGTAATGTTAAGTATCCAAAGTAGGAGTCAAAATGTTATCTAGTAAAGATGTACCCTCTATTGTTACGGTGAAAAAAACCACCGCCAGTAAATCTTTGGCTGCAAAAATTTTTGGGTTAGCTGCGCACATCGCAATTCTTGCTGCTGGTACAAAGGTTGCCGAGTACGCCTGGCGTTTTTGGGGTGCTTGCTAGATAGTAGTTTGCAGAAATTTGGCTTGGCTTTATCGAACTTTAGATGGCACAAATGGGAGTGAGACAACCTGAAAAGTTGAATCAGTTCCGCGGATATCAATTAAAACTTGATCATTCTTTTTGACATTTGAATCAATTAAAGCCAAGCCAATTCCTTTTTTAAGAGCAGGTGAGAAGGTGCCACTTGTTACCTCACCAATAACTGCTCCCGCTAGATCCTTCACCTGCATACCCTTGCGAGGAATACCGCGATCAGTGGCCAAGATTGCCTTTAATTTTAACTTGGTTCCTTTTTCTTTTTGTTCTAGCAAAACTTTCTTGCCCAGGAAAATCTCTTTGCTCCAGCCAATCGCCCAGCCCGCCCCCGCTTGGACAGGTGAGATTGCAAGAGATAGCTCATGGCCATGTAGTGGATAGCCCATCTCAGTGCGAAGTAAATCTCTGGCACCTAAGCCGCAGGCCACACCATTTAACTCTTTAACCACCACAACTAATTTATCCCAAACTTTTTCAGCATCCTGCCAAAGTGGAATAATTTCAAAGCCAAACTCACCTGTGTAACCAGTACGGCATAAAATAATTGGACAGCTTTCAATCGTGGTGTTTATAAAGGACATATAGTTAAAATCACTTTTTATTCCAAATCGGCTAAGTACCTTCGCAGAATCTGGTCCCTGTACCGCAATGACTGCATACTCTTTATGAAGATTTTTTACTTGAAGTTGTGTGGGCGAATTTTTATTTAAAATCTCAAAAACAGAGGTGGTATTAGATGCATTTGGTATCAGAAATAGATCTGTCTCTGAGTTTCGATAAACAATTAAATCATCAACTACTCCCCCATCTTCATTACAAAGCAGGGTGTACTGGGCCTGGCCTGAAGTAATCTTGCTAAGATCATTAGTAACAACTCTATTTAAATACTCAACAGCTCCTTCTCCGATGATTGAAATTTTTCCTAGATGTGAGACATCAAAAATTCCAACTCGCTCCCGCACTGCTGAGTATTCAGCAATTGCACCGCTCTGGGCGTACTCAATTGGCATTAGCCAGCCACCAAAATCAGCCATTTTTGCATTTGTCTCTAAATGTCTAGCCGCCAACGGAGATTGATTCATAACCTAAATCTACACTCCCGAATAAAGAAATGGGGCAATGGGCTACCTGGCACAATTATCATCTTTTAAAAGTATCCCTTAGGCTTACCCAGTAACGATAACTCATTTACTAAAATAGGAGTGAAATGGCCAAGGTCAAACTAGCTACCAAAGTTGATAGTGATGTACTAGTCGTTGGAGTTGGCATATCAAATAGTAAGTTACAAATTTTATCTGGCATATCCGAGGTTGATAGCACTGCATTACTAATCAACCTAAATGCAATTGGTGCTACTGGAAAAGTAGATGAAGTTATTAAATTACCCGGTAAAACTACAAAACTTATTGTATTTACTGGGTTAGGAAAGATTGAACCTAACTTTAGCCCAGAGCTTTTGCGCCGAGCAGCTGGGGCAGCAGCCCGAGAGCTTGCTGGAAATAAATCTGCCGCATTTGCTTTGCCCCATAAATCAGTTGTTGAACTTTCAGCGATCGCTGAAGGCGCCGCACTTGGCGCATACTCATTCACCCAATTTTTAGGCAGTAGTAAGAAGGAGCAAAAAGATCCACTTTCAACGGTAAGTGTGATTACAAAGTTTGCCGATACGCCAGCCGCTAAAGCTGCCGCCAGACGTGCTGAGATAATTGCTGAGCAAACATTTTTAGTCAGAGATTTGATTAATACCCCACCAAGCCACCTAACACCTGATTCATTTTGCTTGCGAATGAAGAAGGAGGCAGCAAAGTACGGGGTGAAGGTTGAGATTATTAATGATGCCGCTCTTAAAAAAGGTGGGTATGGCGGAATAATTGGAGTTGGTCAAGGCTCAGCAAATCCACCCAGACTTCTTCATGTTACTTACTCACCAGCCAAAGCAAAAAAGCGGTATGCATTTGTAGGCAAGGGAATTACCTTTGATACCGGCGGGTTAGCATTAAAACCAGCTGCTGGCATGGAGGCAATGAAGGCGGACATGTCGGGAGCGGCAGCGGTCATCGCAGCAGTTTTTGCAATCGCACAATTAAAACTACCGATCGCCGTAGATGGCTGGGCGCCGTTGGCAGAGAATATGGTTAGCGATAGCGCAACAAGGCCAAGTGATGTAATAACAATTTATGGTGGTAAAACAGTTGAGGTATTAAATCCGGATGCAGAGGGAAGATTAGTTTTAGCAGATGCATTAATAAAAGCGGCACAGGTTGGTAAGAAGGCAGGCGGCTTAGATGGAATTATTGATGTGGCAACACTTACCGGCGCTCAGGCTGTTGCATTAGGCAGTAGAACCTCAGCGGTTATGACAAATGATGAATTATTTAGTGGTCAATTTTTAACTGCAGCAAATCTTGCAGGTGAAGCATTTTGGCCAATGCCGCTTCCAGTTGAACTTCGCGCCTCCCTTGATTCACCAATTGCAGATCTTGCAAATATTGGTGACCGCATGGGTGGCATGTTGGTAGCTGGATTATTTCTAAAGGAGTTTATTGATCCGCAAACTCCGTGGTTGCATCTAGATATTGCAGGTCCGGCATACAATGAAAAAACTGCACATGGCTATACGCCCGTTGGTGGCACTGGAATTGCGCTACGCTCGCTAGTTTGTTTAGCGGAGTTGGCTTCATCACACACATAATGTTGATTAATTGGCAGGTCATATCAAAGGATCATTTCGTGGCAGGATTACCTCATGGCCGATTTTGATCTAGTCATTCTTGGTGGTGGCAGTGGCGGCTATGCAGCAGCCTTGCGTGCCTCCCAACTTGGCCTAAAGGTTGTCTTAATTGAGAAGGAAAAATTAGGTGGGACCTGCCTACATAAAGGTTGCATACCAACAAAAGCATTGCTGCACTCTGGTGAGATAGCAGATAACACTCGTCATGCCAGTGAGTTTGGTGTTAAGGCAGATTTTCATGCCATGGATATGAAGGCGGTTAATGCCTATAAAGATGGGGTGATTAATAAATTACATAAAGGGTTAGAGGGTTTAGTTAAATCTAGAAATATTACCTATGTTGAAGGTAGTGGAAAATTAATAACAAAGGATACAGTTGAGGTGGGCGGAGTTAAATACACCGGTAAAAATGTAATTCTGGCAACTGGTTCCTACCCAAAAACATTGCCTGGGCTTGAGATTGATGGCAAGCAAATTATTACTAGTGAACAAGCAATTAAACTTGATTTTGTTCCAAAGTCTGTGATTGTTTTAGGTGGTGGGGTAATTGGATGTGAGTTCGCATCAGTTTGGAAATCATTTGGTGCTGAGGTAACAATTATTGAAGGATTGCCTCATCTAGTAGCGCTAGAGGATGAGTCATCTAGTAAGCAGTTAGAGCGGGCATTTCGCAAGCGCGGAATAAACTTTGAACTTGGAGTAAAGTTTAAATCTGCACAAACTAGTAAGAAGGATGTAAAGATAACTCTTGAGGATGGTAAGGAGTTCTCTGCTGAGATCTTGTTAGTCGCAGTTGGCCGAGGCCCAGTTTCTACCGGTCTTGGCTATGAAGAGGCTGGGGTCAAAATGGATCGTGGTTATGTTTTAGTAGATGATAAATGCCGAACAAATGTGCCAGGCGTTTGGGCGGTTGGTGATTTGATTCCAACCTTGCAACTTGCCCACGTTGGTTTTGCTGAAGGAATATTGGTGGCTGAAGAGATTGCAGGTCTTAAGCCGCGAGCAATTAATTACGATGGCATCCCCCGCGTTACCTACTCCGAACCTGAGGTTGCCTCGGTTGGTTTAACAACTGCAGCAGCAAGGGCGGCTGGCCATGATGTAGTTGAGTTAAATTATGATTTAGCGGGCAATGGCAAGGCTAATATTTTAAAGACCGCTGGGGCGGTTAAGTTGGTAGCTAAGAAGAATGGACCTATTTTGGGAATTCATATGGTGGGCTCACGTGTGGGTGAGTTACTGGCAGAGGCACAATTAATCTTTAACTGGGAGGCTGAGGCTAGCGATGTTGCCCAACACATTCATGCCCATCCAACCCTCTCTGAGGCGATGGGTGAGGCACACTTGGCCCTAGCCGGAAAGCCATTGCATGCACATGGATAAAAGAGGAGGCAGAGATTAAATGACATTTTCATTAACTATGCCCGCACTTGGTGAATCAGTCACTGAAGGAACTGTTACGCGTTGGCTTAAAAAAGAGGGTGATCAGATTGCATTAGATGAACCATTATTAGAGGTCTCTACCGACAAAGTTGATACTGAAATTCCATCCCCAGTTGCTGGTGTATTACAAAAAATTGTTGTGCCAGTTGACTCAACTGTGCCAGTTGGCGCAGAGCTTGCAGTAATTGCAGAGTCAGTAGGTGCTAACGCCAAACCTGATGTTGTAGTTGTCGAGCATAAAACATTAATTACTACTCCTGTGGTAGAAAAAAATATTGAGCCAGCTGTCATAGTGCAAAATGTTGTCACACAACCAATTACTCAATCTATACCGACAAATACTTCAGCCAATGCCGGTGGTGCAACAATTGTTTCAATGCCAGCACTTGGGGAATCTGTAACTGAAGGAACTGTTACCCGCTGGCTTAAAAAAGTTGGGGATCTAGTTACAGTCGATGAGGCGCTACTTGAAGTTTCAACAGATAAGGTTGATACCGAGATTCCATCTCCAGTATCTGGAACTATTTTAAGTATTGATGTTGCAGTTGATACAACTGTGCCAGTTGGTGCACGTCTTGCATCGATTGGTCTTACTGGAGCAGCTGCTGCGCCAATTAATACCCCTACTCCTACACCAAATGCTCTTATGCCAAATATTGCGGTACAAAAACCAGCCCCTGTAGTCACACCTACTACTTACGCTGCGGCCGCATCGGTTGCAACTGCAACCCGCTCAGATGATGCATATGCAACACCGATAGTTCGAAAGCTGGCTGCTGAAGCTGGGGTTAATCTTGCAACTGTTAAAGGAAGTGGTGTGGGCGGGCGTATTCGCAAAGAGGATATCTTCGCTGCTACCCCACGTGCTACGACTACACCAACTGCAGTAGCAATGGCAAGCATTAAAACTCCAACTAACTCCACGCAAGCATCTACTCCTCGACCACCAGTTATAGCTTCACCACTTCGCGGCACAACAGTGAGTATGTCCCGACTTCGTAAAGTTATTGCAGATCGTATGGTCGAGTCATTAAAGATCTCCGCGCAACTAACAACAGTAGTAGAGGTTGATGTAACAAAGATTGATCGCTTGCGTAGCGCAGCTAAAGTATCTTTTGAGGAGAGAGAGGGAGTTAAGTTAACCTTCCTACCATTTTTTGCAGTTGCAGTTTGTGAAGCATTAAAGCAACATCCAGTTTTAAACTCATCTGTAGAGGGTGATCAGATTACTTATCATGCCGCAGAGCATTTGGGTGTGGCAGTTGATACCGATCGTGGATTATTAGTACCAGTTGTTAAAGATGCCGGTGATTTAAATATGGGTGGAGTTGCCCGAAGAATTTCAGATGTAGCAGCTAGAACAAGAGAGAATAAAATTACGCCGGATGAGCTAGGTGGTGGCACATTTACATTAACAAACACCGGCTCTCGTGGCGCTCTATTTGATACCCCGATTATTAATCAACCACAGGTTGCAATTCTTGGTCTTGGCGCAGTTGTTAAACGGCCAGTTGCTGTTAAAGATTCAGATGGTGGGGAGACAATTGCAATTAGATCGATGGTTTATCTTGCACTCTCCTACGACCACCGAGTAGTAGATGGCGCTGATGCTGCCCGCTTCCTAGTGACATTAAAAGATCGATTAGAAGAAGGTCGCTTCGAATCTGATCTTGGTTTGTAATAGTGGCAAGAATAAATAAGGTAGCTGTAACTGGCGCCTCTGGATTAATCGGAACAGCCTTGGTTGCGCAGTTAAAAAATGATGGCTATCAGGTACAAAAATTAGTAAGACGTCCAGTTAGAACATCTGATGAGGTTTTTTGGGATCCTATTAAGGGTCAGATTGATACGCAATCTCTGGAAGGTGTAGATGCAATCTTTCACTTAGCTGGTGCATCAGTTGGTGGAAAGCGTTGGTCTGCTGCATACCGCTCTGAAATCCTAAACTCCCGTCTGCTTGGTACAACCACAATTGCCAGCGCATGTGAGCAGTTAAAACCTGCTGTTTTTATCTCGGCAAGTGCAATTGGCCATTATGGTGAGACTGGTAATCGCGCCGTTACTGAAGCAGATGGTGGTGGCACTGATTTTCTCTCAATAGTTTGCAGGGAGTGGGAGGCTGCCGCATCTCTTGCGGCAAGTGTTAGAACTATTAAATTGCGCACTGGAATAGTGTTAGACCCAACTGGTGGCGCATTGGGACAGATGTTGCCGTTATTTAAATTTGGACTTGGTGGAAAGTTAGGCTCTGGTAAACAGTGGTGGTCCTGGATTACTTTGCATGATCAAATTAAAGCGATGATATTTTTACTTAACTCTAAAATTGAAGGTGCGGTCAATTTAGTAACTCCAAATCCAGTTACAAATCAGCAGTTTACCGCCGCTCTTGCTCATGCATTAAAGCGTCCTGCACTATTTCCAGCTCCAGCATTCGCTCTACGAGCAGTATTAGGTGGCTTCTCAACTGAGGTGCTTGGCTCAAAAAGAGTTATGCCACAAGTTTTAATAAATGCTGGCTTTGAGTTTGATTACCCACATGTTTCAAATGCGTTGACTGAGTTAGTTAAATAACCTATCTAAAAGAAATCTCTCTGGCTTGATCAATAATTGTTGCTACTGTAATTATCTCCTCTATAGAAACTGGCCATACTCCACCTGATAGCGCCTTCTTAACCTGCAGATAAAACTGAGCATAATTTCCATCAACACCTGGATACTCAATCTTTTCATCCCCGTACTGCAGATAGGTAATACTTTTTGTGCTTTGCCCCCAAACCCCACCCTTTGGGTACTGACCACTTCGTAGTAAATCCTCCTGTGGGTCTAAATCATTAATTATTAAAGATCCGCCGTCACCAGTGATTCTAATTCGAGGACCTGGAGCGCCATTAATGGCACTTGCTGATAAGTATGAATCAACACCACTGTCATGTTTTAGTACCAAGGTAATGTCATCATCAGATCCGCCTCGGATTGATCTAACCGATGCTGCCACTAACTTCGCTGGTCCAAACCAATCAAGTGCTGTGGAAAGTAGATGCGGCTGTAGATCTAATAGATTTCCGCCACCTTCTTGTGCAGTTGAATTCTCTCGCCAAGAGTCCGGTGTTAAATCTGGGCGAAATCTTTCAAATCTAGAATCTAATCTAAATACCTTTCCTAACTTGCCCTCTTTAATTACCTTCTTAATGGTTAATGCATCGCTATCCCATTTGCGATTAAAGTAGGTAGTTACCCCCACTTTACTTTGATTAGCAACTGCAATTATCTCCTGTGTCTCCTTTAATGTCCGACCCATTGGCTTATCTACTACAACTGGCACACCCGCCCTGAGGCCAGCAATTGCTAATTGGGCATGTGAACTATTTATTGTTGCGACAACTAGTAGATCAAGCTTTAGTTTTAAAAGCTCATCGATGCTTGCAACTACCTGAGCATTAGGAAAATCTGAAATTACAGCTAACTTGCGCTCAGCATTTGTAGTTAATACTCCAACAATTTCAAAATCCGCACCCTTAAGCAGTGGGGCGTGAAAATACCGCCCAGCTAATCCATACCCTGCAATTCCAACACGAGGTGCCACTTGAGAAGAGTACTACTTACCCTCACGCTGTAATCTAGAAGGCCACCAGATCTTTGGTCCAATATCATGAACTAAAGCCGGTACTAAAATCGATCTAACAATAATTGTGTCTAGCAATACGCCAAAGGCAACTGCAAAACCGATTTGAGCAAGTGGAACAAGTGGCAATAAGCCCAGAACAGCAAAGGTTGCAGCCAATACAATTCCAGCTGAGGTAATTACTGCGCCAGTTACGGTTAAGCCCTTGATTACACCAGGACGGGTACCAATTTTTTGGGACTCTTCTCGCACTCGAGTCATTAAGAAGATGTTGTAATCAATACCGAGGGCAACTAGGAAGATAAATGCAAAGAGTGGGAAGGAGTTATCTCCCCCAGCAAATCCAAATATATGGTTGAAGACCAGCGCGCAAACACCTAAGGTTGCAAAGAATGAAAGCACAACAGTTGCAAGCAATAGAACTGCACTGAAAATACTTCTTAGCAGTACTCCAAGAATTAATGTAATTACAAATAAAATTATTGGGATAATTGTTCGATTATCTCGATCATTTGCAGTTCTAACATCAAAGTAAACCGCACTAGTACCACCTACTAAAGCTGTCGAGTCAGCGCTCTTAGCCAATTCACGTATTTTTGGAATATCATCTCCAGCTTCAACACTATCTGGTGCTTTATTTAAGGTGACATTAATTATTGCTTTATTATCAATAATTTTTACCTTTGGTAGTGGCTGACCTGGAACCACAAAACCATCAAGAAGTGGTGAGACATCTGTAACTCCTGGCGCATTTCTAACCGCTGCAGTTACTGCTTCGATTTTATCTGCGGCAACAACAATTTGAGTTGGATCCCCTTCACCGCCTGGAAAGTGCGTCTCAAGTAGCTTTTGACCAACAACTGACTCAGGATTTCCCGTGAATGAATCAATAGTGCCAATACCATCAGCTTTTAATGTTGGAGCGGCTGAGGCAAGAAGTAATAAGAATATTCCAGAAATAATCCATGCCCGCCTTGGATTTTTTTCAATGACGTTACCAACTTTGCTCCAAGTTCCAGACATAACATGATCATCACCATCAAACTCTGGCCTGCGAGGCCAAAAAATCCAACGGCCAAATAGCAGTAGAAGCGCCGGTAACAAAGTAAGAATCGTAATCATTGAACAAACAATTCCAATTGCACCGATTGGCCCAAGGCTTGCAGTATTTGTTAACTGACTAAATAAAAGAGTTAATAATGAAATAGAAACTGTTGACCCAGAGGCAAGAATTGGTTCCCATACACCTTTATAAGCAGCGCGCATCGCATCAAAACGAGATTCAAAAAGATGTAGCTCTTCACGGTAGCGTGCGATTAGTAGCAGCGCATAATCGGTGGCAGCACCTATAACTAGTACCGACAAAATTCCTTGGGATTGACCATCAACATCAATAATGTTGTTCTTCGCTAATAAATAAACAATTCCACCGGCAGTTGATAGAGCAAATAACGATGAAAGCAGCGGAATGATCCATAAGATAGGTGAGCGGTATACAACAATCAGGATCAGGGCTACTACAACAAGAGTTGAGAGAAGTAATTTAGAATCAATTTCACCAAATGCTTCAAACAAATCACCAAGTAATCCGCCAGGTCCGGTTACATATGAATCAAGTGAGTTTGCTTTGGCAAATGGTGCAACATCTGCCCGTAACTCTTCAACTATTGCTGGTAGGACTGGCTTATCGTTTGGTAAGACCTTTGCAATTGCATTTCCATCTAAGGGTATATTTCCTAGAATTGCTTTTCCATCTGCGGATGGGAAGGCGGTAATTTGTTGACCTGGGGCTAGGTAATCAGAGATTTTTGCGCTAGTTCCATCCAGTGTTAAATCGCCAACCTTAGTTAGGTGTTCATTTACCTTTGAAATTAATTGTGGGTTGATCTCACCTTCAAAAAGAACTAGTGCTGGAAAATTAAATGAATCCTTACCAGAAAATGTTTGAATCACATCAGATGCCTTGGTTGCTTCCGCCCCTTTTGGTAAAAAAGAAGAGTTGTTGTTCTCTTGAACAGATGTTAACTTGCCAAAAAGTGGGCCAAATACGCCAGTTATGATGAACCAGGTGATTACAACCAACATCGCAATAGCAAAAGGTTTACGATTTTTGACAGTTACAGAACTCTTACTTTTTCCAGCCACGGGTATAAAAGCCTTTCGGTGATAAGGATTAGGGGGTAAATCTATCAGCGATGCAATTTTGCTCACACACATGGCTGCCAAAAATGGCAATCTTTAGCCAAATATTCACCTGCCAATTAGGCTATCGGTGTGAGTTCAACCATAGTTTCACAGAATCTTCTCAGAGTTGAAGAGCTCGGAGTTCTTGATTACCTATCTGCCTGGCAGATGCAAAAAGAAATACAAGAAAAGGTAATTAATAATATCGAGCCTAATACTTTATTAATTCTTCAACACCCATCGGTTTATACCGCTGGTCGTCGCACTGAAATCACTGATCGCCCCTTAGATAACACGCCGGTAATTGATGTTGATCGGGGCGGAAAAATAACCTGGCACGGTCTTGGACAAATTGTTGGTTATCCAATTATCAAATTAAGAAATTCAACCGATGTAGTTGGTTTTGTTAGAGAGTTAGAAACTGCTCTTATTTCAATATGTGGTGAGTTTGGGATTAAAGCGGAGCGTTACTGTGAGCGAAGTGGTGTTTGGCTAAGAGATGAAAAGGGTGATCGTAAGATTGCCGCAATTGGATTACGGGTGGCAAAGGGTGTGACTATGCATGGTTTTGCACTTAATGTAAATCCAGATTTAACTGCATACTCAAAGATTATTCCATGCGGTATTGCAGATGCGAAGGTGACTTCACTCTCGGCTGAGCTTGGCAGAAATATTACGGTCGAAGAGGTAATGCCAATATTGAAAAGATATATTTTGCCCATGTTAGAGCGAGTATCACAATGAGTATCGATCCAAATGGTCGCAAACTGCTGCGAATTGAAGCTCGAAATGCCCAAACACCAATTGAAAGAAAACCTGAGTGGATTAAGACCAAAGCAAAGATGGGACCTGAGTACACAAAACTTCGTTCATTAGTTGTTAAGGAAGGTCTTCATACCGTATGCCAAGAAGCAGCATGCCCAAATATTTTTGAGTGCTGGGAAGATAGAGAAGCAACATTTTTAATTGGTGGAAGTGCCTGCACGAGAAGGTGCGACTTTTGCAACATTGACACCGGCAAACCTGATCCATTAGATCGTGATGAGCCAAGAAGAGTTGCCGAGTCGGTTAAAACAATGAATTTAAAGTATGCAACTATTACTGGAGTTGCCCGAGATGATCTAGATGATGAGGGTGCTTGGCTTTATGCTGAAACAATCTCTCAAGTACATGCTTTAAATCCTGGTGTAGGTGTTGAGATGTTAGCCCCTGATTTCAGTGGCCATGCACATCTACTTAATCAGGTATTTGAAACCCGCCCAGAGGTATTTGCTCATAACCTTGAAACTGTGCCAAGAATATTTAAAGAGATTCGGCCTGCATTTAGATATGAAAGATCCCTTAATGTAATTACCCAAGCAAGAGATTTTGGATTAATAACTAAGTCAAACTTAATTTTAGGAATGGGTGAAAGTAGAGATGAGGTTTCACAAGCTCTAGCTGATTTACGAGATGCCGGCTGTGATCTGATTACAATCACCCAATACCTGCGGCCAAGTAGCAAACACCACCCGGTGGTTCGTTGGGTTAAGCCAAATGAGTTTGTGGAGTTGAGTAAAGAGGCGCAAGAAATAGGATTTCTTGGTGTTATGAGTGGTCCATTGGTACGTTCTAGCTATAGAGCAGGTCGTCTCTACAACCAGGCGATGGCTGCCCGAGCAGTTAAGTAAAGGAGAAAAATGTTTGGTCGTAAGAAGAAAGAAAAAGAGTTGCTAAAAGATGGTGCACCCCAGAAGCAATCTCAACTCTCTGTTTTAAAGGATGCATATAAGTTAGTTAAGAATGACTCACCAATAGCAATTCTTTGGTGCTTACTTGTATTTGTACTGATTTTAGGATTTGGCGTAATTATTGGAAATAATTTAGGTCATCCAATCTATGCCGGCTTTCTCTCATTACCACTTGCATTTTTAGCAGGTTTTTTCTTATTCACTAGATTTGCAAACACGGCAGCCTTCTCATCAATTCAAGGACAGCTTGGTGCAGGAGCTAGTGTGTTAATGTCAATAAAAAGAGGATTTATAACAACACCTGCAGTTGCTGTTAATCGTGACCAGGATATGGTCCATCGGGTATCTGGCAAGGCTGGAATTATTTTAGTTGGTGAAGGTGGCTTTGCTGTTCGCACATTAATGCAGGATGAAAGACGCAAGATGGAGCGCTTCTTATCCGGTGTGCCAGTGACTGAAGTTTTAGTAGGAGATGGCCAAGGTCAGGTTTCAATTCGCAAATTACAAAAACATTTAAAGAAATTACCTAAAAAATTAAGCACCGTCCAACTTCGTGAGGTTCGGGCTCGATTGCGCTCTGTTGGTGGCTTAAATATTCCAATGCCAAAGGGACCAATGCCAACAAGTAATCGGATGCCTAAGCGTTAGTAAATCTCTCTAATAGTTTGACTTTGCGTAAAGTGATCATGAAATGCTCGGCCATCTTTAGTAAAGATTGCTGGTAGAACCAAGCAGATCAGCAGAGTGCGCAGGAGTACTCTTTGTGGTGACACTCTTAATTGATCTGGAAAACTGACAACTTTGACCGCCATAAGCCGTTGTCCTGCTGAGGCTTGAAATAAAGTTGTAAACAGGGCTACCTCAAGGAAGAAAATAATTAAGGTGTTAAAGCTGCTCTCTGGTAAAAAAGCCGGGCCTAGTAAGGCAACAATTAACCGGCACATCGTCCAATCAATCACCAAGGCCAAAAGCCGCCTACCAAGGGAGGCCTCAGGTGATATTTGCGGCAATTCTGCAAAACTCATGCGCTAACCCTAGCCCTACCCAACTCTAGAAACATAGTTGTAACACAAGGGTTACTGCTTTTTCATTATTCTCTACTAGATTTTACCTATCTGAATCGGTGCATTGTGGCCCTGACTTTCAGCACTATTAATTCTTAGGAGAATAGATGTTTAAGAATTCAGCAGAGATCTTCGATTACATCAAGAAAAATGATGTAAAACTTATCGATGTAAGGTTTATCGATCTGCCAGGTATTCAACATCACTTTAATGTGCCAGTTGAATCATTTGATGAAAGTGTATTTAAAGATGGTTTAATGTTTGATGGATCCTCAATCAGAGGTTTCCAATCAATTCATGAATCAGATATGAAGTTACTGCCAGTTCCATCTTCGGCATACCTTGATCCATTCCGTAAGGAAAAAACTTTAATTATTCTCTTCTCAGTTCATAACCCAAGTGATGACTCTGCATACTCACGTGATCCACGTGGTGTAGTTGCAAAGGCGGTTGAGTTCATGCGCGGTACTGGAATTGCTGATACAGCATTTTTTGCACCAGAGGCGGAGTTCTATGTTTTTGATAGTGTGCGATTTGAAACTGGAATGAATCAAGCTTTCCACCATATTGATTCCTATGAAGGTGCTTGGAATACTGGAATTGAAGCTGATGCTGATGGCACACCAAATCGTGGTTACCGCACTCGTATTAAGGGTGGCTACTTCCCAGTCTCCCCTACTGATCAATTCGCAGATCTTCGCGATGAGATGGTTATGAATCTTGGTAAAGCAGGGTTGCTAGTTGAACGTGCTCACCATGAGGTAGGAACTGCAGGACAGATGGAGATTAATTATCGCTTCAGCGATATTTTAACCGCCGGTGATGAACTAATGAAATTTAAATACATCATCAAGAACACAGCATGGGAAGCTGGTAAGACAGCAACCTTTATGCCAAAACCATTATTTGGTGATAACGGTTCTGGAATGCATGTTCACCAATCACTTTGGAAAGATGGCAAGCCATTGTTCTGGGGTGAGGGTTATGGCGACCTATCTGACATGGCTCGTTGGTATATCGGTGGCTTGCTAAAGCATGCACCATCACTTCTAGCCTTTACCAATCCAACTGTTAACTCATACAAGCGCTTAGTACCAGGATATGAAGCACCAGTTAACTTGGTTTACTCAGCTAGAAACCGCTCTGCCTGTATTCGTATTCCAATTACTGGATCTAATCCAAAGGCAAAACGAATTGAGTTCCGTTGCCCAGATCCATCATCTAATCCATACCTAGCATTTGCTGCGATGTTAATGGCAGGTCTTGATGGAATTCAAAACAAGATTGAGCCACCAAAGCCAGTTGATAAGGATCTGTATGAATTAACAGGAGCAGAGGCTGCTGCAATTCCGCAGGTGCCAGGCTCACTTGATGCAGTTCTAAATAATCTTGAAAAAGATAATGAGTTCCTAACTCGTGGTGGTGTATTTACTAAGGATCTAATCGATACTTGGATTGACTTCAAGCGCAAGCAAGAGGTTGATTATGTTCGCCTTCGTCCACATCCAGCTGAGTTTGAGCTTTATTACGATCTATAAGATCTAATTTAAAACGCCTCAGTTAAAAGCTGGGGCGTTTTTTATTTAACTTTTATTTCTGCGACGGTATGAGTAGATTGCAAAAAATAGACCAGTTGTAATAAAAAGTGCAGAGGCAATATAAATAGTTATTGGATACTTTTGCTCCTCAGTATTTGTTACCCCTTCAGCGGTAACTTCGCCCTGGCCAAAGGTGAATTTATACTCCCCCTCCACCGCATGACCATCAGCAGATACCACGTGATAGAAAACTAAAACAGCTCCTTTTACTGTGTTAGATGAAAGAGTCAAGGTGGCGGTGTTACCACTTAACATTTCATCATCTTCACTTACCTGATCTCCCACCGCATTATTAACCACAACAAAATTTGCCTTTTCACTACCGATGTTTTGTAATTCCTCATTAAACTCCAGAGTGATCTGCTCTGGCCATACATCTACAACACCTCCTGCTAAAGGATTTGAGGAGATAAGTTTTGTGTGGGCACCTGCAGCTGGCATATTTGTTATTACCGGAAATAAGCTAACTAATAAGGCTGCTGCAATTAGTGCTTTAGATCTCATAGATAAACAGTAGCAACTCTTATTTCAAATAATTGCAGTTGCAAATCGTTTGCAATAAGATCTCACAATGAGCAATAAATCCACCCTTAGAGAGCATTTACGCTTCTCCAAAGAAGAGTTACCTGCACTCATTGGGGTTATCAGCGTTGTCGTATTTTTGCACGTTGCTGGTTGGGGTTTATTCATTCACTACAACTCAAACCCGGCCTATAGCTCACTTACCGATGGTTCAGGTGCTCTTATTTATGCCGGCGCTGGCGCTCTCGCCTACTCATTTGGATTACGCCATGCATTTGATGCTGACCATATCGCAGCAATTGATGACACAACTCGCCTGATGTTAGCAAAAGGTAAAAAGCCACTCGCTATTGGATTATTTTTCTCTCTCGGCCACTCCACAATTGTTTTAGCTCTATCAGTTGCTATCGCATTTGCGGCAAAACAAGCATCAAAGTTTCAAAAAGATTTTGCTGAAACCGGTGGAATTATTGGCGCCTCAGTATCTACCATATTTTTATATCTAGTTGGAATTTTAAACCTAGTAA
>Ga0209357_1000104_pt1 | contig 28695 bp, 25 predicted proteins | sample LauGreFBDMM110SD_2_FD_187573 | JGI IMG/M metagenome (GOLD analysis project Ga0209357, IMG submission 187573) | Freshwater lake microbial communities from Lake Michigan, USA - Fa13.BD.MM110.SD (SPAdes) (version 3) | ecosystem: Environmental > Aquatic > Freshwater > Lake | place: Lake Michigan... | reverse complement strand
AAGAAAAACCTGTTAATGAAGAACGACAGGCAGGACCGAGAGAATTCAAAGTTCTGAAATACAGCAAGCGTGGCGGTCAACGACCCGAAATGAAGCGAGTCACTGTTTTAGGCAACGAAAGACTAACAGCGGGTGGACAAATCAAACGCGCAAAACCCAAAATCAAGTCCATCAAAAAAAGCGCGCAGAGTTAGCACCTTATCTCAAAGGTAGGAAACTTTGACGATTTCATAGCCCTTGACACCACCTGGGGCTTCTACTTTGGCAATATCGCCCTCCTCTTTCCCTATAAGAGCTCTTGAAATGGGACTGCTGATATTGATAAGTCCAAGCTTTAAATCTGCCTCATCCTCTCCCACGATTTGGTAAGTGACCACGTCGCCAGATGTTTCTTCTTCAAGTTCAACAGTTGCCCCAAAGACAACGCGTCCACCAGCATCAACCTCTGAAGGATCGATGATCTGGGCTACCGAGAGTTTGCTCTCAATCTCTTGAATCCGACCTTCAATAAAACCTTGCCTGTCTTTGGCTGCATCATATTCAGCGTTTTCACTCAAATCACCTTGGGCCCTGGCCTCAGCAATGGCATTGATCACCCACGGACGATCAACTGTTTTGAGGGTGTGCAACTCCTGTTTGAGCTTTTCTGCACCGCGTTTAGTGATAGGTATCGTTGCCATGGCGTATCCAAATAAAATCACGCCACCAATTGGGCGTGCAATTCCTGAAGAGAGTAGACATCTAAATTATCGAGGTATTTCATTCCCTCAACAGCCGCTTGTGCACCAGCGATCGTCGTGAAGGTAGTCACTCTTGCAAGCAGTGAAGAAATACGAATTTGGCGTGAATCTGCGATCGCATTACGACGCTCTTCAACTGTATTGATGACCAAGGCAATTTCATTGTTTTTGAGCATGTCAACCACATTGGGGCGACCTTCAGTCACCTTGTTCACCGTCACTACATGAAGGCCCGCAGCACTGATGGCGGCAGCTGTACCTTTGGTGGCCACCAACTCAAAGCCATAGTCAATAAGCGCTTTGGCAATCAACACAGCTCGGTCTTTATCGCTGTTCTTGACGGTCAAAAATACCTTGCGAACAAGGTCAGTAGGTCGAGGCAATTTTGTTCCCGCCCCTAATTGGCTCTTTACAAAAGCCTCGCCAAAGGTTTTACCTACACCCATGACTTCCCCCGTCGATTTCATCTCTGGCCCCAAAATCGTATCAACGCCGGGGAATTTCACAAAGGGGAAAACTGCCTCTTTGACACTGAAATAAGGTGGAATAACTTCTTTACCAATCCCCTGGGCTTGTAAAGATGTACCCACCATGCAACGCGCGGCCACTTTGGCCAGTTGAATGCCCGTTGCCTTGCTGACAAAAGGGACGGTTCGGCTTGCTCTGGGGTTAACCTCTAAAACATAAATCACATCAACACCATCTTTGTGTTGAATAGCAAATTGAACGTTCATTAGGCCAACAACTTTGAGGCCATGAGCCATCGCAGTTGTTTGTCTTTTGATTTCATCAATCGTGCTGGGCGAAAGCGAATACGGCGGCAAAGAACAAGCAGAGTCTCCGCTGTGAACGCCAGCTTGCTCAATATGCTCCATCACACCGCCAATAAAGACTTGCTTGCCATCACAGATAGCATCTACATCACATTCAATGGCATCGTTCAAAAAACGGTCAAGCAAAACGGGGGAATCGTGACTCACCTTGACGGCTTCACGCATATAACGCTCAAGATCGCGCTGCTCGTGAACGATCTCCATGGCTCGTCCACCCAAAACATAGCTTGGACGCACCACCAATGGATACCCCAGTTGTGCAGCTTGCAAGAGTGCTTCTTCTTCTGTTCTGGCAGTCGTGTTCGGGGGCTGACGAAGGCCCAGTTGATGAAGCAGTTTTTGAAAACGCTCGCGGTCTTCAGCGGCATCAATCATGTCAGGACTGGTGCCAATGATGGGGACACCAGCCGCCTCTAGGCCCAATGCCAATTTAAGGGGAGTTTGACCACCATATTGAACGATCACTCCAAACGGTTTTTCTTTGTCAACGATTTCAAGAACGTCTTCCAAGGTCAGAGGCTCAAAGTAAAGACGATCACTGGTGTCGTAATCAGTAGAAACCGTTTCAGGGTTGCAATTGACCATGATGGTTTCGTAGCCATCTTCTCTCATGGCCAGTGCGGCATGGACACAGCAATAGTCAAATTCAATCCCTTGACCAATGCGGTTAGGCCCTCCGCCTAAAACCATGATTTTTTTATTACCAGAAGGAGCAGCCTCACACTCTTCTTCATAGGTGGAGTACATATAGGCAGTGTTGGTGGCAAATTCAGCCGCACATGTATCTACTCTTTTATAAACAGGTCGTACGCCAAACGCATGCCGGAAAGCACGAACAGCGTTTTCATCGGTTTTCAGCAACTTTGCCAAACGTCGGTCAGAAAAACCTTTTTGCTTCAACTGCTTGATTTCTTCTTTGGAAAGTTCGGACAGTGAATGTGTTTCAAGTTCGAGTTCAATCTTGACAATCTCTTCAATCTGAACCAAAAACCATTTGTCTATTTTTGTTAAAGCATAGACTTCTTCAACTGTCATACCTTGGGCAAATGCATCACCGACGTACCAAATTCTTTCTGGGCCGGGCTCGCCAAGCTCTTTTTCAAGGGTCTCCCTGTCTTGGGTTTTTTCATTCATCCCATCAACACCCACTTCCAATCCACGCAAAGCTTTTTGGAAAGATTCTTGAAAAGTTCTACCCATGGCCATGACTTCACCCACCGACTTCATTTGGGTGGTTAGGCGACTGTCAGCGGTTGGAAATTTTTCAAACGCAAACCGCGGTATTTTGGTCACCACATAATCAATGCTGGGCTCGAAACTGGCAGGCGTTGCACCTGCGGTGATGTCATTTCTCAACTCATCTAGGGTGAAGCCAACGGCCAATTTCGCAGCCACCTTGGCGATGGGAAATCCAGTGGCTTTGGAGGCCAATGCAGATGACCTCGAGACACGAGGGTTCATCTCAATCACGACCATACGACCGTCTTCTGGATTGATCGAGAACTGAACATTGGAGCCACCCGTGTCCACACCAATTTCGCGCAAAACAGCCAAACTGGCGTTACGCATGATTTGATACTCTTTGTCAGTCAAAGTTTGGGCAGGCGCCACTGTGATCGAGTCGCCAGTATGCACGCCCATGGGGTCTAGGTTTTCAATGGAACAAACAATGATGCAGTTGTCCGCTTTGTCGCGAACAACTTCCATTTCATATTCTTTCCAACCAAGCAACGACTCTTCAATCAAAAGTTCACTGGTGGGCGAAGCCTCAATGCCCCGTTTACAAATCGTTTCAAATTCTTCTGAGTTATAGGCGATACCGCCTCCGGTACCACCCAAGGTAAAGCTTGGACGAATAACAACAGGAAAGCCTACAGTTTTTTGGACGCTCCAAGCTTCTTCTAAAGTGTGCGCGATGCCAGATCGGGCAGAACCCAAACCAATTTTGGTCATGGCGTCTTTAAACTTTAATCTGTCCTCTGCCTTGTCAATTGCGTGAGGCGTAGCACCGATCAATTCAATGGCTTTTCCAGTATGACGACCCGTATATTTATCCAGGATGCCATTGCGCCATAAATCTAGAGCGCAGTTGAGTGCAGTTTGCCCACCCATGGTCGGCAAGATGGCGTCAGGTCTTTCTTTGGCAATGATTCTCTCAACGGTTGGCCACGTGATGGGTTCAATGTAAGTCACGTCTGCCGTGGCAGGGTCGGTCATGATGGTGGCGGGGTTACTGTTGATCAAAATAACTTTAAAGCCTTCTTCACGCAAAGCTTTACAAGCTTGCACACCTGAATAATCAAATTCACATGCTTGGCCAATCACGATGGGGCCTGCACCAATGATGAGGATACTTTTTAAATCTGTGCGCTTAGGCATGGGTAGGCACCATCATGGAATCAATAAAACGATCGAATAAGTACCCAATGTCGTGCGGACCAGGTGAAGCCTCTGGGTGCCCTTGGAAACTGAATGCCGGTTTATCCTTCAATGCCAAGCCCTGCAAGCTGCCATCAAACAAACTGATGTGGGTGCTACGAATATGGGAGGGAAGCGTTTTTTCGTCTACCGCGAAGCCGTGGTTTTGGCTGGTGATGCAAACGCGACCATTGTCTAAATCCTTGACAGGATGGTTGGCGCCGTGGTGTCCGAATTTCATTTTGTAAGTTGATGCGCCACTGGCCAAGGCTAATATTTGATGGCCTAAACAGATGCCAAAAACCGGTATCCCAGTTTGCAAAAATATTTGAGTGGCAGAGATGGCATAGTCACAAGGACCTGGGTCGCCTGGACCATTGGACAAAAAGACACCATTAGCTTTGAGCTTTAAAACCTCTTGGGCAGAGGTTTGGGCAGGCACAACAGTGACCCTGCAACCTCGCTCAGCCAACATGCGAAGAATATTTCGCTTGACGCCGAAGTCATAGGCGACGACGTGAAATTGGGGCTGGGTTTGCTGACCATAGCCCTTGCCTAAGAACCACTCAGACTGACTCCATTCGTAAGAATTTTTCACTGAAACTGTTTGTGCTAAGTCCAGACCAGACATGGACGGCGCACCTCTGGCAGCAGCCAACGCAGCTTGAATGGATTCAGGCCCGGCAGAAGCGCCATGAGGCAATGCCAATATGGCTCCGTTTTGCGAACCCTTTTCGCGCAACAACCGCGTCAGCATTCGGGTATCAATGTCGGCAATAGCTACACAATGGTTTTTCTTTAAGTAGGAAGTCAGATCAGAATCAGCTCTGAAATTTGAGTGTGTCAGCGGTAAGTTTTTAATCACAAGTCCTGAAGTATGAACTTGGGTCGATTCATCATCTTCGGAATTGGCCCCATAGTTACCAATATGGGGGTAGGTTAAGGTCACGATTTGCTGGCAATAACTGGGATCCGTCAAGATTTCCTGATACCCCGTCATTGAGGTGTTAAACACCATTTCACCAACACAGGTACCGGAATGACCGATGGAAATACCTACAAAGACAGTGCCGTCTGCGAGCGCCAAAATAGCGGGAGGATGTTTTCCCTGAAGAGACAAAAGCACTCAGATCTCCGAGTTTGATGACGCCCTGTCTGCACGAGAGACAACTCTCAATGGCATGATTCAAGGGGGTTGGCTTTTTGTCGAGCGAAGGGCGTACGGGTTAGATTTAAAGTAAGTCATTATAACCGTGAGCCAAATTCGTTTCGAACTAGTTATGTCTTGATGGTTTGAACAGAGCTGGCATGTAGGCAGATTGCAGCAGCAGCAGCAACATTCAATGATTCTTCCCCCCCTGGTTGACGTATGCGAACAGCAAGGAAGTTGGATTTCGACCATTCAGAGCTATGCCCTCTTCCTTCATGGCCAAAAATCCATGCAAGTGGTGACGGCAAATCAGATGCGTACACAAGTTCATCCAAGAAATTGCCATGGTGAGAACTGGTCAGCACGATGGGAAGAGATGACGCTTGAATATCCGCCACGTCAAGCCCCTCCACAATGCCAAGCCCAAAATGGGCTCCCATGGCAGCGCGGACCACTTTGTGGGTCCATAGTCCCACTGTGTTGGGTGTGGTGACAATTTGTTTGAAACCAAAGGCGGCTGCACTTCGCACAATAGACCCTGCATTGCCTGGATCCTGCATTTGATCAAGAACCACGGTAGATAAGCGTGGGTCGAGTAAAGGCTTTGTCGGCATAAAAATAACTGCCGCCATCAAGGGAGATGAATGAAGGCTGCTAAGACCTTCCATCAAAAAAGATGGAATTTGCACCAACTTATCAGCTTGCTTAGACCAGTTTTCAATAATCGCTGAGGGGCAGTCGTCTCTGAAAATCAGGGTGTGAAACTTCAAACCCTTTAACCGTGCAGCCTCGCATAAATGATCCCCTTCAAGCCACAGTAGAGTCTTATCTTTATCCACGCCCGTCGTTTGGCACCACTCCCGTAACGACTTATACCAAGCGTTCTGTCTAGAGCTAATTTTTTCAAGCGTAACCTGTGAATTCATTGCTGATCATTTTCCCAAAAGCTTCGCAACCGGCGCAAAGCTTCGACGATGCAAGTCACAAGGGCCGTATTCCTGCAAAGCGCGTAAATGCACTTGGGTTCCATAGCCCTTGTGAGTCAAAAAACCATAATTGGGAAATAGGGCATCTACCTCGACACACCATCGGTCTCGCTCTACCTTGGCAAGAATAGATGCCGCAGAAATACTGGCGACTGTTGCATCTCCTTTGACAATGGCCTCGGCACGAATATCCAACACGGGCAAACGATTGCCGTCAACAAGAACCTTGGTCGGTTTGAGTCGAAGCCCCTTAACAGCTCTTTGCATGGCCAGCAATGTGGCTTGCAAAATATTGAGTTGGTCAATTTCTTCAACACTTGCAGTGGCGACACAAAAACACAATGCTTGTGCTTTGATGATGCCGTAGAGATGCTCTCTTTTCTTGGGCGTTAATTTTTTTGAATCTGCCAGGCCTTTTATGGGGGAAAGATCATCCAAAATGACTGCGGCAGCAAATACGGGGCCTGCAAGCGGACCTCGACCGGCTTCATCTACACCCGCCACCAAGCCTGGGATATCCCACTCAAGAGAGATTTGCCTAAGCATGCTCGGAGATGGTATTTGCCACCGCATCAGTGACCAACTGAGCAGTATCTTGCGTTAATTGCAGATGCAGATCTGTAAATTGCAATTTCATTTTTTCAACAAGATGCGGGGTTTCCAGCCAGACAGATGTCTCCTTGGCCAAGGCGGCAGGTGTTGCTTGTTCTTGCAATAACTCTGGAACAATGAAATCTTGACACAGAATATTGGGCAAACCCACCCAGGCTTGAAGTCTTTTTCTGCGAATGATTTGCCAGCTAAGCCAAGGCATGTGATACGCGATAACCATGGGGCATTTAAACAGCGCCGCTTCAAGTGTTGCAGTTCCACTGGCAACCATAGCTGCATCTGCTGCGGCAAGTGCTGTATGACTTTGCCCCGAAAGCAGAATCAAATTCTGAGGGGATGCTAATCTTAATTGCAAAGACTTCAAAAGCTGCATCTGTCCAGGGGCTACGGGGAGTACGAACTCTACACCGGGGTATTGCTTTTCAAGTAGTCTCGCAGCCGCAAAAAAAAGCGGCGTCATGTGCTCAATTTCCGAAGTGCGGCTACCCGGCAGCAAAGCAATCAATTTTTGATCGGGTGACACACCTAAAGACTGTCTAGCGAGTGCCTTATTTGGAGACAGAGGAATGCTGTTGGCCAAAGGATGACCGACGTAGGTAGCGGCAATGCCGTGTCTATGCAGCAATGGTGGCTCAAAGGGGAAAAGACACAGGATATGGTCGACACTCTGTCGAATCTTGTCTAAGCGCTCAGCTCGCCATGCCCATACGGAAGGACAAACGAACTGCATGGTCGCAATACCTCGACGCTTTAATGCAAAGGCGAGGTCCAAATTGAAATCTGGCGCATCAACTCCAACAAAAACATCTGGTGGATTTTCCAACAAACGATGCAATAGAGATTTTCTTATCCCAGTAATTTCTCTGTAGTGCCGCAATACTTCAACATACCCTCGTACAGCCAATTTTTCTTGTGGCCACCAAGCATCAAAACCCAATGCCTTCATTTTGGGGCCTCCAATACCTTGCAAGGCAACATTCGCCCAATGTGACTGAAGGCCGGGGATGACCAAGGACGCTAATAAATCGCCAGAAGCCTCTCCCGCCACCATGGCTATGCAGGGTTTCAGGATGCTGGCCATGGTAATTTTGGATGTAAAAAATCAGCGAACAATGCCGCGTTGCGGCGATGTAGAGCTTAGGAACGCCGACATCATTGCAGTGACTTCTATAGCTTGTGGTTGGGTCAGTCCGAGGGCATCTATCGCTTGAATGGATTTCTCTAGGGTCAATCCATCACGATAGAGAATTTTGTAAATCACCTTAACCGTTTGAATCTGCTCTGGAGAAAAACCACGTCGCTTCAAACCTTCAAAATTCATTGAACGTGCTTGCGCAGGCTGGCCTTGACACATCACAAAGGGGGGCAGATCCGCAAACAGCAATGAATTCATCGCGGTAAAACTGTGCGCTCCCAATTTGCAAAATTGGTGAACGACAGTAAAGCCGCCTAAGATAACCCAATCGCCCACATGCACATGGCCAGCCAGTTGGGTGTTGTTGGCAAAAATGGTGTGGTTACCAATTTGACAGTCATGGGCCAAATGAACATAGGCCATGATCCAGTTGTCATTTCCTATTGCGGTCACGCCTTTATCGCCGGCCGTTCCAATATTGAAAGTACAAAACTCTCGAATGACATTGCGGTCCCCAATGATCAATTCACAGGGTTCGCCCGCATATTTTTTATCCTGAGGAATAGCCCCTAAGGAGTTAAATTGAAATATCTGGTTATCTCGGCCAATGGTTGTTCTTCCCTCGATGACACAGTGCGAGCCAATGCGCGTTCCCGATGCAATACGCACATAAGGTCCGATAGTGGTGAATGGACCAACGCTGACAGAAGGGTCTAGTTCTGCAGAAGGATCAACCAACGCTGAGGGGTGAATATCAGCCATTAGCGCCTCATTCGATGGTGCGCATGGTACACATCAAGTCAGCTTCTACTGCCAAGGCATCACCAACCCAAGCTTTTGCTTTGAATTTAAAGATGCCTGCTTTCATTCGATCTAGGTCGACGCACAAAGTCAAGGCGTCACCTGGCTCTACAGGCCGCTTAAATCGCGCATTGTCTATACCAGCAAAGTAGTAAACGGTATTGTCGTCGGGGACGACGTTCAGTGTGTCAAAGGCCAATAGTGCAGCCGCTTGAGCCAAAGCTTCCAACATCAAAACACCTGGCATGACCGGTCTGTGAGGGAAATGGCCATTGAAAAATGGCTCATTGATTGTGACATTTTTCAATGCTTTGATCGACTTACCCTTTTCCAAACTTAAGACTCTATCGACCAATAAAATTGGGTACCGATGAGGCAGCATTTTTAATATTTGATGGATATCCATGTTCTAACCTCTTTGGGGGAGCCCAGACTCCAATTGCTTAATTCGGTCTCTGAGGGAATGTAACTGCCTTAATGTGGCTGCATTTTTTTGCCAAGAATCATTATTATCAATAGGAAAAACGCCGCTGTAGGTGCCAGCTTGCAAAAGGGAGCGCGTGACCACAGAAGCAGCGGAAACATGAACATGGTCTACCAACTGCAAATGCCCCAGAACGATAGCACCGCCGCCTAAAGTGCAATGCGACCCAATTGTGGCGCTGCCTGCAATTCCAACACAGCCTGCCATGGCTGTGTGCGCACCTATCGATACGTTGTGGCCGATTTGAATCAGGTTATCAAGTTTCACGCCGTCTTCAATAACAGTCTCGCCAAGGGCTCCACGATCTATGCAGGTATTTGCCCCAATTTCAACCCTATTGCCGATTCGAACCGAACCAAGTTGCTCAATTTTTGACCATGCACCATGGTCAAGTGCAAAACCAAAACCATCAGCACCTATGACAACACCGGGGTGCAGAATGCACTCTTCACCAATCGAACAAGCTTGTGAGACGGTAACGCTGGATTTAAGCCAAGTTCGTCTGCCAATCACAACGTGGGCTTCGATGACACACATCGGGCCAATACGCGCTGTTGGGTGAATGTTCGCAAGGGGGTGAATAAAAGCGCTGGGGTGAATCAAGGGTTCGTCATTGGCTGGAAGCAGGCTTGACCAAAGCTGAGTCACACTTGCCCAGTAAGCGTAAGCATCGTCCACGACGATAGTCGCGCCTCGTTGGGCTACATCTGGGGCCATAGAACGCGAAACCACCACACAAGCAGCTTGCGAACTTAAAAACTGGGAACGGTATTTGGTATGACTTAAGAAAGCCAAATCATGCTGACCAGCTGAGGACAATGTTGCGAGACCGGAGATTTCAATGTCGGGCGAACCTTGCAAATCTCCGCCTAACCGATCAATGAGTTGTCCTAAAGTCAGACGAACCACGCCATCACTTACCGGAGTTAATGGCTTTAATCACTTTTTCAGTGATATCGTGTTTAGGATTGATGTAGACAGCCTCTTGCAAAATCAAATCGTACTTTTCGGCTTCTGCCACTAACTTGACGACCTTGTTGGCTTTTTCCAGAACCATTTGCAGTTCTTCATTTTTTCTAGCGTTGAGGTCTTCTTGGAACTCACGGCGCTTGCGCTGAAATTCACGATCCTGATCGGCCAGTTGACGTTGCTTGGTTGTGCGCTGTGTTTCAGATAAAGTAGGTAAATCGCGTTCGAGTTTTTCAGAGTTGGTTTTCAAGGAGTTACCTAAATCCACCAACTCTTTTTCGCGTTTGGAAAATTCTTGCTCTAATTTGGTTTGAGCCACTTTAGCGGTGTTGGCTTCGCGAAAAATTCGGTCGGTATTGATAAATCCGACCCTAAAGTCTTCTGCCCACAAGGGCATAGCCAACATGAGCAAAGAGCTAGCCAATACATATCGCAAGTAGAGATGTTTCATCAAAACGACGTCCCAATTTGGAATTGAAAGGATTGCATTCTATCTCCATCGAATTTACGGATGGGCTTGGCCATCGCGAACCTTAATGGACCGACGGGCGAAATCCAGCTGAGTCCTACCCCATAAGAGGTGCGCAACTCTTCTAACTCAATACTGCTCTCAAAAACATTACCTGCATCGAGAAAAGAGTACAGGCGCAGTGTTCTGTCGTTACCCACCCCAGGAAAGGGGACATAAAACTCTGTATTGAACAAAACCTTCTTGGAACCACCCACTGGACACCACACACTTGTGCTACAGCCATAGTCTTTGGGGCCTAAAGAACCTTGCTGAAAGCCTCGGACTGAGCCTAAGCCGCCAGCATAGTAATTCTTAAATACGGGATAATTTTTCCCGCTCAAACCATCGCCGTAACCGAACTCGGCATTGATCGCGAAAGTGTATTTTTTTCCGATAGGAAAAAATTCTTGAAATTGGGCATTGTTTCGGTAATAGCGTGTGTCTCCCACGCCAACCTCACCATTGAGTTTCACCAACCGCCCTTTACTGGGGGCCAATAAGCTGTCACGACTGTCTCTGGCCCAGCCAATGCTCAGGGGAATAGATTGGCTGGAGGCACCAAATTCCCTGATGTAACTTGTGTAAGCAGTAGGAATATTGGCGCCCGTATTGATTTTTGTTTGTTCAATCGCAGCGCTCACAAATACTGTGTCGATTTCAGCAAATGGAATACCGAAGCTGATACCAAAAGCAGAGGTTCCAATGCTGTAGTTACCGCTTTCAGTTAGATAAGGTTTACTAGAGCGGTGGGAAACATAAAGTGACCTGGAAACCCCATCTTCAGTGAAATAAGGGTCTGTGGTGCTGATACTCAAGACACGGTTGTACTTGCTGGTATTGACCTGAATACCTAAAGAATTGCCTGTGCCAAAGAAATTATCTTGGCTGATACCAAAAGAAAGAAAAACTTTTTCGGCACTGGAAAAACCTGCACCTAATTGCAGCGAGCCTGTTGGCTTTTCAGTGACTTTCAAATTGATATCTACCTGGTCGGGAGAGCCAGGAACCTCCTGGGTATCAATGGTGACTTCAGTGAAATAGCCCAAACGGTCTACCCGGTCACGCGAGGTACGAATACGCTCACCGTCGTACCAAGAAGACTCCATCTGCCTGAACTCTCGACGGATGATGTCATCTTTGGTTCGGTCGTTTCCAGAAATATTGATCCTGCGCACATAAGCCCTGCGAGAGGGGTCTGCTTGCAATACCACTTGCACTTGGTTGGTGGCTCTGTCAATCTCAGTACGAGGCTCAATACGAGCAAAAGCAAATCCAAAGTTACCAAAATAGTCAGCGAACGCCTTTGTGGTTTGAACCACATCAGAGTTGTTGTAAGGTTGTCCAGGTTGTATCGAAATAATAGATTTAAATTCGTTGTCACGCCCTAAATAATAGCCCTCAAGCATGATGCGAGAAACAATAAAACTGTTTCCTTCGGTGATATTGATGGTGATACTGATGTCTTGTTTATTAGCAGAAATAGCAACTTGAGTGGAGTCGACACGAAATTCAAGGTGACCTCTGGAGAGATAGTAAGACTTGATACTTTCCAAGTCGGCGTTAAGTTTAGCTTGAGAATAACGATCTGCTTTGGTATACCAAGACATGTAGTTGGGCTCTGACAAGTCCATCTGGTCTTTAAGTGTTGACTCATCAAAAACCTTGGCACCGACAATCCTCAACGACTTGATGCGAGCAACGTCACCCTCCACCACTGTGAAATTGAGATTGACCCGGTTGCGATCAGAGGGTGTCACCGTTGTCACAACCTCAGCCCCATACAAGCTTTTGTTGATGTATTGGCGCTTGAGTTCTTGTTCGGCTCTGTCTGTGAGTGCCTTATCGTAGGGCCGACCCTCAGATAAGCCTATGTCCTTGAGCGCTCTACGCAATGTGTCTTTGTCAAACTCTTTGATACCCACAAAATCGACGGCGCCAATGATGGGGCGCTCCTCAACAATCACGACCACCACAGCTGCAATGACTTCAATACGAACATCTTTGAACAAGCCCAACGCAAACAAATTACGAATAGCCAAAGTGCCTTTCTCGTCACTGTAATTCTCGCCAACTCGGAAAGGAATAGTAGCCAAAACTGTGCCGGGCTCGGTCCGTTGCAAACCTTCAATGCGAATGTCTTGAATCTGGAAAGGTTCAAGCGCATGAGCTGTTGGTAAAAAGCAGATGCACAAAAGCAAAACGCGTAAAAAAGTGTAAGCCGCTGAAAGAGGATTTGAATTCATAGATGAGAAAAATTGTGAGAGGTAATTCATGGTCATCAAGTCAACCAGCGTAAAACATCATTAAACAAAGCCGTGAACATCATGAGTGCCACCACCGAAAGACCTAAGACTTGCAATCGCTCAAGCCACAGTTGGGAAGGGGGGCTTCCCGTGACAAACTCCCAAAGATAATACATCAGGTGCCCACCGTCCAACATAGGCACTGGAAGCAGGTTTAAAAGGCCAATACTCAAACTGATCAAGGCTAAAAATTGGATAAAGGGGCGCCATCCCTGATCAGCTGTTTTACCTGCGTATTCGGCCATGGTGAGAGGTCCGCTCAATTGCTGCCATCCACTGGCAGTAGAGATCAGTTTTCCAACAGCCACTATGGTCATTTTCGATTGAGCCCACAGCGTATCGAATGCCATTCCCAGACCCGAAAACAAACCATGCTGCACCCAAACCATGTAGGGATCGCTCCCGATCACAGCATCAATTTTTGCAAATTTTTTGCCTTCTGTTTCTCTAAACTCTGGGCGGATCTTTAACAATCGAATATTTCCATTGTCCGACTGAACTTCCCAAAGCTGGCTACCGGTAGAAGCTCTGATGAGTTGAATCAACTGTTGCGCATCATCAACAACCATGCCATCCACCTTCAAGACCAAGTCCCCTGCCAGCAAACCGGCCTTGGCCGCAGGCCCGGTTTGCAGAACCTTGATCACTTCAGGTTTAGTGAAGGCTCCAGCAATACCCATCTGAGACATGGCCGATCGCTGACCATCATCTGACCATCCGGCAATGGAAATATCCACAACCCGATGCGCTTGAGACTGTGACGACAAAACTTCCAACTGAAAATTCTGTTGCTCATTGGAAGCCTCAGTGACCAGTCCTCTTAAGTGATCGATGCTTTGCACGATTTCCCATTCTTGGGGATTCACAGAGAACTTTTGCACCAAGTCCCCACTGCGAAGGCCAGCAGTCTCTGCGACAGAAGCCTTTATCGGCGTGCCAATAATGGCTGCAGCCTGCTGACTTCCTACCCAATGAATAAAGGCGTATAAAAAAAGCGTTAGTAATAAATTAGCCAGAGGTCCGGCTCCGACAATGCAGGCGCGTGCAAACAATGTCTGTCGGTTGAAAGCAGATGGAGTTTCACCAAGCGCCACCTCTTGGTCACGCTCGTCAAGCATTTTGATGAAACCGCCCAAAGGCACGGCGCAAATGGTGAACTCTGTGGGAAGCCCCAAGCCAGGCTGAACGCGCTGCCACTTAAAAATGGGCCTACCAAAGCCAATAGAAAAACGCAAAACCCTCACCTTAAACCATAAAGCTGCACGGTAATGCCCATATTCGTGAACAAAAATCACGGTTGTCAGTGCAACCAAAAAGGCCAACAAGGTCATGCCCATATGGGTTCTTTAATTCAATTTAAGCGCAATTTGTTGCGCAACAGAACGGGAACGCTGGTCCAGTTCCAGCAAATCTTCCAGATCCACAGGAGCAGGTGGAATAAGCGATTCCATTGTGGCTAAATTCAAATGATGGATTTGATCGAAGCGGATTCGCTTGTCTAAAAATGCAGCCACCGCCACTTCATTGGCAGCATTCAGCACAGTCGTACTTCCAGAAGTTGCCTCCAAGGCCTGCCAAGCCAGCTTCAAACCTGGGAAGCGTTCATGGTGCCCATGGTCATCAAATGACTCAAAGGTCATGGCGGGCAAGTTACGAAAATTCAAATTGTCTGCCCCTGAAGCCATTCGCTGCGGCCATGAAAGACCATAAGCAATAGGCACACGCATATCGGGCGTACCCAGCTGCGCAACAACCGATCCGTCAACAAACTGCACCATCGAATGAATAATGCTTTGGGGATGAATAACAACCTCTATACGCTTAGGCGACATGCTAAATAAATATTTAGCCTCAATGACCTCCAAAGCCTTGTTCATCATGGTTGCTGAGTCGACAGAAATTTTTCTGCCCATAACCCAGTTCGGGTGAGCACATGCTTCTTCGGGGGTGACATCCCGCAAAGTATTTGGATCGCGCAGGCGAAAAGGTCCACCAGAAGCGGTCAAAATGATTTTGTCGACACTTTGCTCCCATGTGCTGGGGTCATGCGGCAAAGATTGAAAAACAGCAGAATGCTCGCTGTCAATAGGCAAAAGTTGTGCACCACCTGTTTTGACTGCATCCAAAAACAGTTGGCCCCCAACAACCAGAGCCTCTTTGTTAGCCAATAGCAGTCTTTTCCCTGCCTTGGCAGCAGAAATGCACGAAGACAAACCAGCGGCACCCACTATGGCTGCCATGACGGTGGTGACGCGCTCATCGGAAGCGACTTGATCCAAGGCTTTTGCGCCGGATAAGACCTGAGTGGGCAAGTTTTCAGCGAGCAAGCGTTCACGCAAAAAATGGGCGGCATCTTCATTCACCATCACAGCAAACTCTGGGCGAAATTGAGCACACTGTGAAAGCATTAAATCAACTTGCTTTGCACCAGTAAGAGCAAAAACCTGAAATTGCTCTGGGTGGCGGGAAACCACATCCAAGGTGTTGACGCCAATGGAGCCAGTCGAGCCTAAAACAGTCAGTATTTGTTTCAAAGCATTCATATCAAAGCCAACATCACCGCCAAAGGCAAAGTCGGTAATAGTGCATCTATGCGATCCAGTATGCCACCGTGACCCGGTAAAAGTTGACTGCTGTCTTTGGCTCCTGCACTGCGTTTAACCAATGATTCAATTAAATCACCTGCCACGCTCATCATGACCAAAAAAAGCAGGCCTGATACCAACACCACGGATCCATGCGCATACAGTCTGTCAAAGATACTGCTAGATTGCCAAGAAAAATAGTCAGCTGCTGTCAGCCAAACATAGGAAAGAAAGAAAACACCGGCCACCGCTCCCCCAACACCTTCCCAGGTTTTTCCTGGGCTGATATCAGGCGCTAATTTGTGTTTACCAAAAGCCTTGCCAGAAAAATAAGCCGCAATATCGGCCATCCAAACCACCAAAAGTACAGACATCAAAAAATCAATACTGAAAATTTTGGAAGTCATCAGCGCTAACCAAGTACAGCACAACAGAAGAACGCCAACACCCCACCTTAATACAAATGGGATTCGGGACCATCTCTGCACCCCGCCAGCTAACAAGAACCCAGCCAAGAGAACCCACAATCCTCCCAGCAACAGCCAAAAACCTCGGTCAAAATAATTGAATAAATTAAGTTGCCAAACCAAAGTACAAAACACCATGCAAAAAGCTGTCATCCACAAAGCAGATAGCAACCCCAGTTGATTCAACCGCCCCCACTCCCAGGCTGCAGCGCTTACCAAAACCATGCCAGCCAAAGCTATCCAGAAAGCATTCGGGTGGAAAAGCGCTGGAATCAAAATCCCCAACAATACCAACGCTGTCAAGATTCGCTGCTTAAGCATGGCTTAGCATGGCTTAAACCGCCATGATTTCTTGTTCTTTCGAGGCGATGAGTTTGTCGATATCGACAATGTGCTTATCGGTTACTTTTTGTATATCCGCCTCTGCTCGCTTTTGATCATCTTCAGAGGCTGATTTGTCTTTCACCAGTTTTTTAACAGATTCGTTGGCGTCACGGCGCAAATTTCTTATAGCTACCTTGGCATTTTCTCCTTCAGTGCGGACCAACTTGGTCATTTCCTTGCGGCGCTCTTCCGACATGGGCGGCATTGGCACACGAATCAAATCGCCCATAGAGGCTGGGTTGAGACCTAAATCACTTTCACGAATAGCTTTTTCAATCTTGGGGCCAAGGCCTTTTTCCCAGGGCTGAACGCTGATGGTGCGTGAATCGAGCAAAGATATATTGGCCACCTGAGATAGCGGCGTTGGGTTTCCGTAGTACTCCACCATCACGTGGTCGAGCAGACCAGGATTGGCGCGTCCAGACCGAATTTTGGACAAGGTATTGCTGAATGCAGCAATCGATTGGTCCATTTTGTTTTCTGTATTTTGTTTGATCTCTGCAATATCCATCTTTTCCTCTTTGAGATTGACAGGCCTCAGGCAAACACCAATGTGCCTTCGTCTTCGCCCATGACCACGCGCTTGAGAGCCCCGTGCTTGAAAATAGAAAAAACCGTGATGGGGAGTTTTTGGTCCCGACATAAAGCAAATGCTGTGGCATCCATGATGCCTAAATTACCCTGAATGGCTTGATCAAAACTGATCTTGGCATAACGAGTAGCGGAAGCGTCCTTATTAGGGTCAGCAGAATACACACCGTCTACTTTGGTTGCCTTGAGTACCATTTCAGCACCAATTTCAGCACCCCTGAGCGCGGCTGCTGTGTCGGTGGTGAAAAAAGGGTTGCCGGTTCCTGCGGCAAAGACTACCACCTTGCCTTCTTCCAAGTATTGCAATGCTTTGGGGCGAACATAAGGTTCCACCACTTGCTCAATCCCTATGGCAGACATGACACGTGCCGTCAATCCTGCCTTATTCATGGTGTCAGCAAGCGCTAATGCATTCATAACTGTTGCGAGCATACCCATGTAATCCGCTGTCGCGCGGTCCATACCCACAGACCCACCGGCAACACCTCTGAAAATATTGCCGCCACCAATCACGACAGCCACCTCTACCCCGAGACGGGTAATTTCCGCAATTTCTTCAACCATACGAACGATGGTGGCTCGGTTAATTCCAAAAGCATCATCCCCCATCAAAGCCTCGCCCGACAATTTCAGCAGTATCCGCTTATAGGCAGGTTTTTTTAATGTCATTCAGGCCTCCAATGGGGTAAGAGTTTAACGAGTTAGCACAAGCCAAAAAAAGGGGACTTTCGTCCCCTTTGTAAAGTTCAAGCAGATTGTTTAGCGGCAGCTACTTGGGCAGCCACCTCGGCGGCAAAGTCATCGACTTTGCGCTCAATGCCCTCCCCGACCACATAAAGTGTGAAGGACTTGACCGTGGTTTTGACCGACTGGAGCATTTGAGCGACGGTCTGTTTGTCATTCTTAACGAAGGGTTGGTCAAACAAAGACACTTCCTTGAGGTACTTTTGAACAGAACCTTCGATCATTTTCGCTGCGATGTCAGCGGTCTTGCCAGATTCGGCGGCCTTGGCTGTCGCAACTGAACGCTCCCGTTCAATCAATTCGGCAGGGACTTCGGCGCTGGTGAGGGAGACAGGCTTCATGGCAGCCACATGCATAGCAACATCACGTGCGGCAGACTCGTCACCCGCGTATTCCACCAAGACACCAATTCGCGTACCGTGCAAATAGGAAGTCAAGGCAGTGTCGCCATGAAACATTTTGAAACGGCGAAAACTCATGTTTTCACCAATCTTGCCAATCAAGCCTTTACGCACATCTTCTAACGTTGGTCCGAAACCATCTTGTTCATATTTCAATGCACCCAAGGCGGCAATATCAACAGGTTGGTGCTGCGCGGCCAACTTGGCAGCTGCCTGAGCCAAAGCCAAGAAACTGTCGTTCTTGGTCACGAAGTCGGTTTCACAATTGACCTCAATCAAGGCGCCAGAATGACCTTCGATAAAACTGCTGACAACGCCTTCAGCCGTCACGCGGGCAGAAGCCTTACTGGCTTTGCTGCCTAACTTGACCCTAAGTAATTCTTCAGCTTTGACCATATCGCCATCTGCTTCGGTCAAAGCTTTTTTGCACTCCATCATGGGTGCGTCGGTTTTGGCTCGCAGTTCGGCGACCAAGCTTGCTGTGATTGCTGCCATAAATACTCCTGTTAGTTCAATAGAGGAAATGTGCTGTGAAAAAGGGGCCTCTTGAGCCCCCTTTAAATGACTCGTAAAGAGAATTAAGCTTGAGCGGAATCTTCCACTTCCACAAACTCGTCAGATCCTTCGGCAACAGCTTTGACCACATCGTTCACTGCATTGGCACGGCCTTCCAAAATGGCGTCAGCGATACCGCGAGCGTAAAGGGTGACAGCCTTAGAGGAGTCGTCGTTGCCAGGAATGATGTAATCAATTCCTTCTGGCGAATGGTTAGAGTCAACCACGCCAATCAAAGGAATACCCAATTTTTTGGCTTCTGCAATAGCAATTTTGTGAAAACCCACATCGATCACAAAAATTGCATCAGGCAAGGTGGCCATGTCTTGAATGCCGCCAATGTCTTTTTCAAGTTTTTCAAGCTCGCGCATAAAAACGAGTTGTTCTTTTTTAGACATGGCATCAAGACCCACTTCTTGCTGAACTTTCATGTCCTTCAATCGCTTGATGGATGTTTTCACAGTCTTGAAATTGGTAAGCATACCGCCCAACCAACGCTGATCGACGAAGGGTACACCTGCTCGCTTGGCTTCAGAGGAGATGATTTCACGAGCTTGTCGCTTGGTGCCCACCATCAAAATGGTGCCGCGGTTGGCCGCCAATTGCTTGGCAAACTTCATCGCGTCTTGGAACATCGGCAAAGATTTTTCCAAGTTGATAATGTGGATTTTGTTGCGATGGCCAAAAATGAACGGGGCCATTTTGGGGTTCCAAAAGCGAGTTTGGTGTCCGAAATGGACGCCGGCTTCTAGCATTTCGCGCATAGATGTAGACATAGTTAAAACTCCAAAGGTTAGGTCTGAGCCAGTTCTTTATCGCACCAAATCAAAAAGATTTGGGCAACACCTTGTGGGAACTGGTTTAGGATTTGCTGATTGCAAGAAGGCTCTTGCAAATCTTGAGCAGGCTAACATTTTAGCATAGGCCCACGTTGGGCTTTTGATTTGATCAGCCCCTGCCAACAAACGGCATATTGGTTGCCATGACTGTATGGAACAGCACATTGGAAGAAAGAGGCATATTGGCCATATAGAGCACCGACTCACCCACATGCTTGACATCCATCAAAGGTTCTTTGGCTATTTCTCCATTGGCCTGTGGAACGCCCAGCGCCATTTTGGCAGCCATTTCGGTGGCTGCATTGCCAATATCAATTTGCCCAACTGCAATTGCGTATTTACGTCCATCCAGCGCTGCCGTTTTTGTCAAGCCAGTGACTGCATGCTTGGTTGCTGTGTAGGCAATCGAGTTGGGGCGAGGCGCATATGCCGAAATAGAGCCGTTGTTAATGATCCTTCCGCCTTGAGGGGACTGCGCTTTCATCGCTACAAATGCTTGCTGCAAGCAGTAAAACATGCCATTGAGATTGATGTCGACCACGTTTCGCCATTGCTCAATACTCAATTCTTCAAGCGGTACACCAGGGGCGCTGACGCCTGCATTGTTGAATAACAAATCGACACGCCCCCACTTGCTCATGACGTTGGCAAAAGCTTTTTTGACAGCATCAGGGTCGGCCACATCAACTGACAAGGGCAAGCAAGATGCTGGCGAATGGAAAGAGGCAGCCACATCTTCCAAAGGCTGCAATCGGCGACCCATCAAAGCAACGTTCCACCCATCAGCGAGTAAAGCCAGAGCTGCGGCTTTACCGACGCCTGTACCAGCGCCTGTGACGATTGCAATTTTGGAATGGGACATGAGGAACTCTCCTGAAGAAAATGTCATTGGCGATTTTTAGATTTCTTGGAAGCTTTAGCGGTGGTTTTTTTTGCTGAAGTCTTAAGGCCTTGAGACACAGATTTTGGACCAGCATGGAAATTAGCTCTGGCACCTCTGTCTTTGATCTTTGCGCCTTTGGCATTGGTGGGCGCATTGCCACCGCCTGATGGCGATTTTTTTCCACGCAGCGGCTTATCTAGAGCGGGTGAACCATCTTCTTGCACCCAACGAAAGTCAATTTTTCGACCATCGAGGTCTACGCGACTGACTTGTACCCTGACACGTGCGCCAACGTTGTAGCGAATACCTGTTCGCTCGCCACGTAACTCTTGTCGTGTTTCATCAAATTTAAAGTAGTCACCACCCAGCTCAGTGATGTGAACCAAACCCTCTACGTACATAGCATCCAAAGTCACAAACACGCCAAATGCTGTGACGCCAGATACAGTGCCACTGAAATCTTCGCCTAAGTGTTCGCGCATGTACTGACATTTGAGCCAAGCTTCGACATCCCTGCTGGCCTCGTCGGCGCGTCGCTCATTGGCGCTGCAATGCAAGCCGGCTGCCTCCCAAGCCTGTTGCTCAGCAGATGGTTTTTGAGTTGGCGCAGAAGACTTCTCTTTGAAACGCGCCTGCGCCGCCAAACGTCTAGCCAACTTGATATGCGCCTCTCCAGGTAAAGGCAAACCAGGCAATTGATAGCGCCGCCCTGTCAAGATGGATTTGATGACACGGTGAACCAACAAATCGGGATAGCGCCGAATAGGACTGGTGAAATGGGTGTAAGCCGGATACGCCAAACCAAAGTGACCGCTGTTAAGAGGGGTATAAATGGCCTGTTGCATTGAGCGCAGCAACATGGAATGAATTTGCTGTGCGTCGGGTCTGTCTTTACTTGCTTGTGCAATGGCTTGAAACTGACCCGGGCTAGGGTTATCGCTCAAAGTGGCAGGCACACCCATGGCCTTTAGGTAGTTGCGAAGAGTCTCCCGTTTTTCAGGCGTGGGGCCCTCATGAACACGAAAAACCGCTGGGTGTTTGGCTTGCAAAATAAAGTCTGCACTGCATACGTTGGCAGCCAACATCGCCTCTTCAATCAATCGATGCGCTTGGGTACGAACTCTGGGAACTATCTTTTCAATTCGGCCGCTGTCGTCACAAATAATTTGAGTTTCAGTGGTTTCAAAATCAACGGCTCCTCGTTTCTCTCTGCCTTTAAGCAAGCTGCGGTATACATCGTGAAGATGGATGAGGTCTTGAACTCTGTCTTTGTATTTAGCAGCTTGAGGACCTCTGGTGTTGGAAAGAATAGCGGCTACATCGGTATAGGTGAATCGAGCATGACTGTGCATCACCGCTTGGTAAAACTGATAGGCAAAAACTTGTCCATCCTCATCAATCAGCATGTCGCAGACCATGCAAAGCCGATCAACCAATGGGTTCAGAGAGCACAGGCCATTGGACAATTTTTCGGGCAACATGGGAATGACGCGACGCGGAAAATACACACTCGTGGCGCGTTCGTAGGCGTCTATATCAATTGGGCTACCTGTATCTACGTAGAAGCTGACATCTGCAATAGCCACCAATAAACGCCAGCCTTTTTGTTTGCCAAAAGTGGTGGGTTCACAGTAAACAGCATCATCAAAATCTCTGGCGTCTTCACCGTCGATGGTGACCAACGCAATGTCGCGCAGATCGACGCGACCAGCCAAGTCTTTGGCCCTGACCTTGACAGGCAATTCAGCGGCTTGCGCCAGACACGCCGAGGAAAACTGGTGCGGCACACTGTATTTGCGAACCGCAATTTCAATCTCCATACCGGGGTCATCCATCTCACCCAGCACTTCTTTGACACGACCCACAGGTTGCCCAAACAAACTGGGCGCCTCGGTCAACTCCACCACCACCACTTGACCCACCTGTGCGTTTCCTGTGGCGCCCTTGGGCACAAGAATGTCTTGACCATAACGCCGGTCTTCGGGGGCGACCAGCCAAACACCACTCTCTTGCAACAGTCGGCCAATGATGGGTTGCTGAGGTCGATCGATGATTTCCACAATTCGTGCTTCTGGGCGCCCTTTGCGATCCAATCGGGTGACTCTTGCGATCACTCGATCTCTGTGTATGACAGCACGCATTTCATTAGGCGGCAAATACACATCGATTTGGCCGTCGTCGCGTTGTACAAAGCCATGACCATCGCGGTGGCCCTCTACAGTTCCCTCGAACGTTTCAAGAAGTCCTGCGCTTGGAGTTGATTTTTGTTTGATAGAATCCTCTGCTTTCCTGAATGCCCAGGTGGCGGAATTGGTAGACGCACTAGTTTCAGGTACTAGCGAGTAACATCGTGGGGGTTCGAGTCCCTTCCTGGGCACCAATGTTATCGAACATCATAGCCACCGAAGTGGCTTTTTTTACGACTACTTTATTCAACCCATCAGATTGGCAAACCAATCAAATCATGCCCCTGCGTTTGCATAATGCGCACCTTGATGAAGTCACCTGTTCGGTAGCTTTTACTGAGCTTTTCAGGGGGAAGCAAATGCACCACACCATCAATTTCTGGTGCATCTGAGTAGGTTCTTCCTACACCGCCTTGCTTGCCCAAGGCCTTAGCTGAGTCAACCAAAACTTGCATGGTGGAGCCAATTCGACTTTGTAGTTTTTGAGCCGATATTTTTTCTGCAACCTGCATGAATCTGGCGCGACGCTCTTGGCGAACCTCTAGCGGCAACATGCCGGGTAAGGCATTAGCGGTCGCGCCTTCAACTGCGCTGTAGGCGAAACACCCTGCACGGTCGATTTGCGCTTCTTCTAGAAACTGCAGCAAATGCGAAAACTCGGACTCTGTTTCCCCAGGAAAGCCTGCAATGAAAGTACTGCGAACAACCAACTGAGGACACTGTTCACGCCAAAGTTGTAAGCGCTCCAAGTTTTTTTCACCGCTCGCAGGACGTTGCATACGCTTGAGTACATCAGGGTGACTATGTTGAAACGGCACATCCAAATAGGGCAGTACACGTCCACTTGCCATTAATGGGATCAGATGATCAACCGTGGGGTACGGATAAACATAGTGCAAGCGAACCCATGCGGAAAACGGCTCAGCCAGTTCGGCCAAGGCCTGAACCAATTCAAGCGTACGGGTTTTGACAGGACGCCCATCGTGAAAGCCCATTTGATAACGCATGTCAACACCGTATGCAGATGTATCTTGGCTAATCACCAACAACTCCTTGACACCGCTTTCAAACAAAGCTTGAGCTTCGCGCAAAACATCGCCCACAGGACGCGAAACCAAATCCCCTCTCATCGAGGGAATGATGCAAAAAGTACAGCGATGGTTACAGCCTTCACTGATCTTCAAATAAGCGTAATGCTTGGGTGTGAGTTTGATGCCTGCCGCGGGGACAAGGTCGATAAAGGGGTCATGCGGTTTGGGTAAATGGATATGGACCGCGTCCATCACCTCTTGCGTTGCATGGGGGCCTGTCACTGCGAGCACACTAGGATGCATTGCTTTGACTACGTTTTGCCCATCCGACTGTGATTTGGCACCCAAGCATCCCGTGACGATCACTTTGCCATTTTCGGCCAAAGCTTCACCAATGGTGTTAAGACTTTCTTGCACTGCGTCATCAATAAACCCGCAGGTGTTGACGATGACCAAGTCTGCTCCCGCAAAGGTTTTAGAGGTTTGATAACCCTCCGCGCTTAGCTGGGTGAGAATGAGTTCGGAGTCCGTCAATGCTTTGGGACAACCCAAACTGACAAAACCCACGGTAGGAGCGGCCATCAGCGCTTGAGCCCCATGGCTGTGAGCATCTGTTTTTGCATTTGGGTGAGCATTTGCTGTGATTGTTCGGTGTAGTTGCCCATCAAACCTTTGAGCAAAGGTGATTGTGTGGTCATGACTTGAGCCCATAGTTCGGGGGAAAGATGTTTGCTTTGGTCAGCCATTTGCATTTGCAAATCTGTAAAGGTTTGCACATTTTTTTCTAAATAATTGCCCATAAAGCCTTGCATCGCATGGCCATAAAAGCGAATGATATTGGCCAATGCAACTTCCGAGAACATTGGCACACCGCCAGATTCTTCTTCCAAAATGATTTGCAGCAAGATACTGCGTGTCAGGTCTTCATTCGTTTTGGCTTCAACCACTTTGAAGACTTCACCTGCCACCACAAAGGCTTTGACCTCTTGCAATGTGATGTAACTCGAGGTTTGGGTGTCGTAAAGACGCCTGTTAGGGTATTTTTTGATCAACCGAGTCGCAACTTCCCCCTTGGGGTCTGCTTCAGGGTGATTGAAGGTAGGAGAAGGTTTGCGTGCCAAAAGAATGTCCTGTTTGGGGGTTTGCAAAAGCGTCTTTGCAAAACGTCGAGCAGGTAAAGGGGCAAAGCAAAGACTGGTAGGCGCGATTGGACTCGAACCAACGACCCCCACCATGTCAAGGTGGTGCTCTAACCAGCTGAGCTACGCGCCTTCGTTGTCGAACTCCCGCATTCTAACAGCAGTCTGCTTAGCCAAGATGTCTCCTTGCTGTTCGCACACCTGCGACATCCTTGACTGCCGTGAGCACCTTGCTCAATTTAGAAGCGTCTCCCACCTCCACTGTGAAAGTCATCCACGCTGTTTCTTTGATAGATTGGGTTTGCACACCAATGACATTGATCTTGTCCTTGGCAAACACTTCGGAGATATCACGCAACAGCCCATGTCGATCATTGGCAATGATTTGAACATCCACAGGGTAAAGCGCATCAGAGCCATTGCTGGCACTCCATGCGACCGTAATTACGCGGTCGGGCGCAGTCATCAATAACTGGACAAAATTTTTGCAACTGCTGCGGTGTACGCTCACACCTTTGCCTCGAGTGACAAAGCCGCCCAATGCATCTGGTGGTGCAGGCCTGCAACATTTGGCCAATTGGGTCATCAAAGAATCAACGCCCACCACCAACACACCCGAATGTGTGGAATGGGTTTTACTGCGATGGGTTTTGCGCAGCAGTCGCTCATCGTCATCCAGCAAGGGCGCAGGTGGGCGCAAGAAGGTTTCAATGGTTTTCAGCGAGAACTCATCCTTGCCAACCACCTCAAAAAGTTGAGTCGCAGCGGTAAAACCCAATTGCACGGCCAGTTCATCCAATTTCAAGGCGGTTTTGCCTTCGCGCTGCAAAAGGCGCTCCACCAACTCTCGCCCTTTCGCCATGGTTTGACTTGCCACCTGAGCGTTGAACCAAGCTCTGACCTTGGCTTTGGCGCGATGCGAACTTAAAAACCCCAACTCTTGGTTAAGCCAGTCTCTTGAAGGACCACCCTCTTTGGCAACGATCACTTCAACCGTTTGTCCATTGCGCAAAGGGGTAGAAAGCGGGACCATAAGACCGTCAACTTTCGCGCCTCTACAGCGATGCCCTAAGTCGGTGTGCAGGCTATAAGCAAAGTCAACAGGTGTGGCATGAACGGGCAGTTCGACGATGGCGGCTTGGGGCGTCAGCACATAAATTTTGTCGTCATCATCCGCCACGCTTGCTTTCGGGTCAGTATGTGCAGCTTGGTTTAATTCGCGCTCCCAAGCCAGCAACTGCCGTAAGACGGCCATTTTTTTGGCTTGGCCATCTGAGACTTGCACGCCTGAGTAGCCCTTGCTACCTGCCTCTTTGTAGGCCCAATGAGCGGCCACGCCAAACTCTGCATGAACGTGCATATCTTGGGTGCGAATTTGGATTTCAACCACTTTCCCCAAGGCGTCACTCACCACGGTGTGCAAGGATTGGTAACCATTTGACTTTGGCTTGGCAATGTAGTCATCAAACTCGTTATCTAACGGTGTCATCTGCGAATGCACCCATGACAAGGCCCGGTAACAGTCCTCGACATTGCCCACGATCACCCTGAGTGCTCGCAAATCGCGGACCTGCGAGAAGTTCAATGACTTTCCGCGCATTTTTTTGATGATGCTGTAAATATGTTTGGGCCGACCCTGCACTTGTGCACTGATACCTTGTGCCTGCAATTGGTCTGCCAGCGATTGACGCAACTGAGCGACTTGGGCCTCACGCTCTATACGCTTGTCCTCTAACCAACCCGCCACCTCTTTGTAGGTATCGGGCTCCAGCAGACGAAAAGCCAAGTCTTCCATTTCCCATTTGATCTGCCAAATGCCCAAGCGATTGGCCAAGGGTGCAAAGACCAGCAAAGACTCTTTGGCAACATCATCAAAGCCGGTTTTTTTATGTGCGTGCAAATAGCGCAAAGTTTGCAAACGCGAAGCCAAACGCAGCACGACCACCCGCAAGTCTCTTGAAAAGGCCAGCAACATGCGCCTGACAAATTCAATTTGTACCTGCCCTTGGACATCTTTAGCCGCACGGGTCCGCGCTTGGCGTTGCAAATGCATCAAGCGCATGGTTTCCATTGCCAAAGCTGCATGACTGGCGCCAAAGGCCTTGTCAATCAACTCATGGGGCTTGTTCAAATGCTCACATGCAAAAGCCAAGTAAGAAGCGGCTTGCATATCGTTCGATGCACCCAAGGACTTGACCAGCACCGCCAAGGCATCTGCATGTACCAAGCAGTTTTCACCGTTTTCCAGCTGCTGGGTGGACAGAAAAGGTTCTGCGAATGCTCTTGCACGCTCTAGCGTTTGTTGACTGGGTTCAAAATTGACGCCCGCAACAGACAGCAGTCCTTCCACGCCTAAGGGCGAGTCTTCCAAAACCTCAGTACTTTTCATCGTTGAAGAAACTCAATAGCTTGGTGCAGAATAAGACCAGTCATCGTAATGGATTGGGGAAAGTATGAGTGAGCGATTTTTAGTTGGCAAGACTGCCTTGGTCACAGGATCAACCAGTGGCATTGGCTTAGGGCTGGCCAAGGCCTTGGCCAAAGCAGGTGCCAATGTGGTGCTCAATGGGTTTGGACCCCATGAGCAAGCTGTTGCTGAAGTTGCTGCATGGGGCGTTGAAACTGCATTTCACGGCGCAGATATGCGCAAAGCCTCCGAGATAGAAGCGATGATGCAATTTGCAGCAGAGCGTTTTGGCCGTATCGATGTGTTGGTCAACAACGCGGGTATCCAATATGTGTCTGCCCTGGAGGACTTCCCCACCCAAAAATGGGATGACGTCATTGCCGTCAATCTCACCAGCGCATTTCACACCACCCGCTTGGCCCTGCCCGCCATGCGCCAAGCCAACTGGGGTCGCATCCTCAATATTGCGTCAGTTCATGGTTTGGTAGGTTCGGCGAACAAATCGGCCTATGTGGCGGCCAAGCACGGCATCGTCGGACTGACCAAGGTCACGGCCCTAGAGACAGCCACCACTGGCGTGACCTGCAACGCTGTCTGTCCAGGTTGGGTTTTGACCCCCTTGGTTCAGCAACAAGTCGATGCCAAGGCATTGGCCCTGGGGGTCAGCATCGAAGAAGCAACACGCTTGCTTTTGATTGAAAAAGAACCCTCTGTGCAGTTCACTACCCCTGAAGAATTAGGCGAATTGGCTTTGTTTTTATGTTCTGCGGCTGGCAACAATGTGCGCGGTGCGGCTTGGAATATGGATGGGGGCTGGGCAGCACAATAGACAACTGCACTGTGTTTTTAAACATCATCCAAATGGATGAGTTGGGGGTTGTCGACTTTCAGTTACACCGAATTTAAGTGCTGCTCTATTGCCTGCAAAACGGCACTGAATTATCTTTGCAGGCATGAAGAAAAACCTGCACAACCCAGAACACGAAGCCTTTTCAGCCCGCTTGCGTCAAGCCATGAAAGACGCCGGACTCAAAGCCTCTGCAACCCACTTGGCTGACTCTTTCAATTTACGCTACTGGGGCGAAGGCATCACCGCCCACGCGGCTCGAAATTGGATGTTTGGCGTGTCCATGCCCAAGCAAGACAAGCTCAAGGCACTCAGCGAGGTACTGAACATCAGTCCGCAAGATTTGCTGTTTGGACCACAACGAGCGGTTCATGCTGTGCAAGAAACCCAACTGACCGACGGAATGGGCATGGGCGACACGGAAATGCTCAGGCAGTATTTACAACTTCAACCCGAGCACAAGCGCATGGTCAGGCAATGGGTACGCATGTCATTGGTCTTTCAACAAACCCACCCCTAGCGTTCAGGGGCAGGCTATGGGTGGAAAGGTCTATGCGTTCCAAGCGCCATGGCCGGGTTGAACATGCAATAGCTTCCAGCGAATGCCCCCAGCTGAAAGGGAAGGTGGGAAGGGTATCCAATTCAATACTGATCTGTTTAAAAACAGATGCAATAAAGACTAACCCTAGATGGG